>CAJDTV010000013.1_pt1 | contig 83179 bp, 81 predicted proteins | sample 7389921 | NCBI WGS metagenome assembly CAJDTV01 (sample SAMEA7055654, study PRJEB34461) | soil metagenome | biome: terrestrial ecosystem; feature: Peninsula; material: soil | place: Antarctica | collected 2016 | reverse complement strand
ATCAGGGCGTCAGGCTCGATACCGGTACTCCAGTGGACCATCAGCACCATGATCTTCAGTTCGTCCAGGCAGACGGGGCCACCCGGCGCCGCCATGGCGCGTTCGATCACGATCTCGCGCAAGCCTGGCGGCAATACTCTGGCCGACTCCAGGAAGCTGATGAATCCCAGGCAATCGGCGCCCAGATGATCTTGTTCGGCCGTGGAGTAAACGCGCATGGCGTCGTGCGATTGCGCCCGCGCAGCCACGTCAACGCGCTGCAGCGCCACGGTGGCGGTGGCCGGGTCCTCGTGGCGACGCAACTCGACGCCTTGCGTCGCAAGGCGCAAGCCGTCAAGCCAACGCAATGCGTCGTGAATCTCGTCGGTTTCGAAGCCGTGGGCACTGAGTTTTCGCTTCAGTTGTTCGGACTCGGGGCACGAGTCACCGCGCCAATAATTTTCATAGACGAACACGAGTACTTCGAACATGACATCAATATAGCGCAGTGGATAGTGTGGCCCCGCCGAGCCACAGTGGCTGCATTCAACCGCGCCCAATGCGCTGGAACAGGCCGCCGGGCAAGCGCGCAATTCTTCCTTCGAGCTCAAGCTCCAGCAACTGCACCTGAAGGACGGCCGCGCTGTAGCCGGTGCGGGCAGCCAGCGCGTCCAGGCTGACGGGATCAAATCCGAGTTCGCCCAGCAGGCGCGGTTCGTGGGGATCATTCAAGGCTGTGGCGCCCGACCCTGCTGCAACAGGCGCTATCGAAATAGTGGAGTCTCTGAGCGGCAGCTCCTCCAGGATATCGGTCACCGATTCGACCAGCTTGGCGCCTTGGCGGATCAGCGCGTGGCAGCCGCGCGACTGCGGCGAGTGGATCGAGCCGGGTATCGCGAACACTTCCTTGCCCTGTTCGGCCGCCAGCCGCGCCGTAATGAGCGAGCCTGATTGGAGCGCGGCTTCGACCACCAGCGTGCCACGCGCGAGGCCGGCAATGACGCGGTTGCGCTTGGGAAAATTCTGCGTCAGGGGCGGCGTCCCGAGCGGAAATTCGCTCACGATCAGGCCGTTCCCGGAGATCCGGTGTGCCAGTTCGCGATGACGTGCCGGGTAGACCCGGTCCAGCCCGGTGCCGACCACCGCCACGGTGGCCAGCCGGGCGTGATCGCCCGCCGCATCCAGCGCACCTTGGTGGGCCGCGCCGTCGATCCCGAGCGCCAAGCCGGACACCACGCACAGGCCAGCGTCGCCCAACGCCCGCGCAAAGTTGCGCGCGTTCGATTCGCCCTGAGGCGTCGGGTTGCGGCTGCCGACAATGGCGATGCTGCGTTCCAGCTGCGTCAGGTCGAAGGTCGGTGCCCCGAGCACATACAACAGCACCGGCGGATCGACCATTTCGAGCAATGAGGCCGGATAGCTGGCGTCCCCCAGGGTGACAACGCGGCGCGTGGCGCCGCTGCCCTCGGTGCCCTGCAGCCACAGACAAGTGAGTTCCAGCTGGGCGGCGAACCCGGCGGGTTCTTGCAGCAACGCCTGGGTTTGTGCGCTACTGACGATCTGCTCCAACGCGGCCTGCGATTGACCGAACACGTTGGTTGGCAGTCCGAAGGCCGCCAGCAGCTTGCGCGCGCTGGCGTCGCCGATGCCTGGCGTCAGCGTCAGGCGCAGCCAGCTGGCGAGTTCTTCGCGGTTCACGCCACCGTCACGTCAAAGGGGCGAGCCACATCCCTAAGGGTTGACTAGCAAATCGCCGACGCGTGGTGCATCGCTGATTTCAAGCACCAGCGCGTACGACACCTTTTCAAACGGGCGAAACACCATCAAGAGGCCGATGCGCTCGTCGGGCAGTTTGAGGGTTTCCTTGCTGCCGCCGGTGCGATCGACGATGGTTTCGCCGTTTTTGAGGATCGCCAGCACGTTGCCGCTTTCGATGCCGTCGCGCGTGCCCTTGTTGATCGCCACCACCTGGTTCTGCGCCGCGAACTGCACCGCGTTGCCGTAGACCGAGACGATGCGGCCCTCGACCGCTTCGGCCGGTGCGCGCGGCACATAGCTCACCAGCTGGGCCGGCGGCTCGGGCAGCAGGCGATCGCCCGCGCGTATTTCCTCGCGCGCGGCCACGATGTCGATGGTGGCGGGCACCACCGCCGTCACTTCCTTGCCGTTCTGCAGCTGGCTTTGGGTCGATTCGCCGCGTTGCAGCTGGGCCTTGCCCACGTACTGCGCTTCATAGCCCAGAATTTCCCCGCTGGCTGGGTCCGTCAACGGCGTCGCGTTGCGGAAGATGCGGAACTGCCTGAGCGGTCCGGCGGTCTCGACCAAGGGCGACTCGGGGCCGCCCACTGCGTAGGCCCGGTCGCCGCGCGCCAGCAGCACCCGGTTGTCATTGCCCGCGACGATGCGGGGAGCCAGTTGCAGCGTGTTTTCGTCGACGACGATCGGTTCACTCAGGAACGGCTCGATCAGGCTCGGGTTGAGCGTGGGCAGCGCCAGACCCGACAGCGACTCATAGCGTATGCGGGGCAACAGCTTGATGGTGTCCTCGGGTGCGCCGTTGCCGCGCCGCGTGGACAGGCGAGCCCGCCCACCGGTCTTGTCCAGATACAGAACCTGGCCTGGGAAAATGCGATGCGGGTTTTTGATGTCCGCGAGGTTCATGCCCCAAAGCTCGGGCCAGCGCCACGGGCTGCGCAGGTAGAGGCGCGAAATCGCCCATAGCGTGTCGCCGCGCTTGACGGTGTATTCGTCCGGTGCGCTCGCCACCAGATCGCCAACCGGAATGCCGCTCTGGGCGGTTTGCTGCGCGGTGGCGCGCTGCTGCGGGGTGACCGGGTAGGTTGTTTGCGCTTGCGCCGCAGGGGAGGCGCCGCCCAGAACCAGGAAGGCTGCGAGCAGGGCAAGGAGAGTTGGACGCGGGCAATCGATGGTTCGGGGTGTAGTCATGGTTTGATGGTGTTCACACGCGGCGCCGGGTCAGGCGAAACGAATCCTCACAATTTGCTACGAATTTTGCTCTGAAGCCCTTGATTGGACAACGTTTATCAAGCTAAAGCGCATCGAACAGTCGCGGAAATGAGGAAAATAGCCCCAACTCTTTCGCGTTTTCATGGCCAAACGAAACATTCTCAGCTATCCCGACGCCCGTTTGCACACCGTCGCCAAGCCGGTGCAGGGGGTCGATGCGCAAATCAAGACCCTCGTGGCCGACATGCTGGAGACCATGTACGACGCGAGCGGCATCGGGTTGGCGGCCACCCAGGTCGATGTCCATCAGCGGTTGGTCGTGATGGATGTCTCCGAAGAGCGCAACCAGCCGCTGGTATTGATCAATCCCGAGATCGTCTGGGCCAGCGACGACAAAGTGCTGAATGAAGAGGGCTGCCTGTCGGTGCCCGGCATTTACGACGGTGTCGAACGCGCCAGCGCGGTGCGCTGCACGGCGCTCGATGTGACGGGCGAGTTGCGCACCATCGAGGCCCAGGGGCTGCTCGCGGTCTGCATCCAGCACGAACTCGATCACCTGCTGGGCAAGGTGTTCGTCGAATACCTGTCGCCGCTCAAGCGCAAGCGCATCAAGAGCAAGCTGCTCAAGCAGCAGCGCGAAGACCAGCGGCCCGATTGGCAGGACGGGCACCGTTGAGCATGAAGGGCAGACAGTGGCTGCGACCCGCCGCGGCCTCATGGCTCGGCCTGGCGATGCTGGTGCTGGCCGGCTGTGCCGGCGACCCGGCCCGCCTCGCACCGGGCGTGTCGCGCGACCAGGCGCTGCAGCAGTTGGGCGCCCCCACGGCGGTCTATGCGCTGCCTGCCGGCCAGCGACTGCAATATTCGCGTGAACCCGCCGGCTGGACCGTGACCAACGTCGACGTGGATGCCAGCGCTCGGGTGGTGGCCGTCACGCAGGAAATGAACGAAGTGCTGTTCGGCCGCACCATCGAGCCGGGCGTGTGGCGCGAGGCCGACGTGCTGCGCAGCTACGGGCGACCGTTCGAGGTCAGCCGGGTCGCATCGTTCGACGGCGTGGTCTGGGCCTGGCACTACCGGGCGATCAACCAGCCACGCCTCCTGTACATCTACATCGACCCGCACGGCGTGGTGCAGCGCTACGGCGTCGCCGATGACATGACGGCGGATTACTGGCGCTGGTGAGGCTCGTTTGAAGATCATCTTCGCGGGTACCCCCGAGTTTGCCCGCTTGGCGCTCGAAGCGATCGATGCGGCCGGTTTCGAGGTGGCGCAGGTCCTGACCCAGCCCGACCGACCGGCCGGGCGCGGCCTGAAGCTGCACGCTTCGGCGGTCAAGGAACTGGCCGTGCGCCGTGGCTGGCCGCTGGCGCAACCGCGCAGCCTGCGCCTCGACGGCAAATACCCTGGAGATGCCGCCGCCGCGCGCGAGGCGATGCAGGTGGCCCGGGCCGATGTCATGGTGGTGGCCGCCTACGGGCTGATCCTGCCGCAATGGGTGCTCGACTTGCCGCGCCTGGGTTGTCTGAACATCCACGCTTCCCTGCTGCCGCGCTGGCGCGGCGCGGCGCCCATCCACCGTGCGATCGAGGCCGGCGATGCCGAAACCGGCGTCACCATCATGCAGATGGACGCGGGGCTTGATACCGGCGCCATGCTGCTGCGCGAGGCACTGCGCATCGGCGACGACTCGAGCGGGCAGCTGCACGACAGGCTGGCTGCGCTCGGCGGCCAACTGATCGTTCAGGCGCTCGGCGATGCGCAGACGGGCACCTTGCGCGCTCAGGCGCAGCCGGCCGAAGGCATCACTTATGCGCACAAGGTTGAAAAGCACGAAGCCAGGATCGATTGGGCGCAGCCGGCCGAAGTGATCGCGCGGCGCATTCGTGCCTTCGACCCGTTCCCCGGCGCCACCAGCGTGCTGAACGGCGAGCCGGTCAAGCTTTGGGCCGCTCAGGTGCAGGCCGGTGCGCCGCCCGAGTCGCCGGCATCTCCTGGACGAATTGTGGCGGTAACGCCTTCTGGTATTGCGGTGGCGGCGATCAATTCGATAGTGATGGTGACCCAGCTGCAGCGCGCCGGTGGCAAGCGCCTGCGGGCGGCCGATTTCCTGCGCGGCTTCGGCCTGCGCCCTGGCCAGACCTTCGAGGCCTGACGCCATGTTTTTCCTGCCCTCGGTGCGCCGGCTGCCCGAGTTCCGCGAAGGCGCCCGTGCCATGGCGCCCCTGGCGCTGGGCATCAGCGCCTGGGGCCTGATGACCGGCGTCGCCATGGTCAAGTCCGGCATGAGCGGCGTCGAAGCGGTGGCCATGACGCTGCTGGTCTATGCCGGCAGCGCCCAGCTGGCGGCGATTCCGTTGCTGGTCGCCGGCGCGCCCGCCTGGGTGGTGCTCGCCACGGGGTTCTGCGTCAACCTGCGCTTTGTCGTGTTCAGCCTGCACATGAGGCCCTACCTGATCTACATGCCGCGCTGGCGCCGCATGCTCCACGGCTATCTGACGGTCGATTTGAGTTACGTGCTGTTCACGACGCGCTATCCGCGGCCGTCGGACGATGCGGCCATGCGGCGGGCGCACGAGGCTTACCTTTCGGGCGGTTATTTCGTCTGCTGGTTCGGCTGGATGGGCATGAGCCTGGCTGGCATTGCACTGACCCAGGTCATTCCCGAGCGCTGGGGTTTGGGGTTTGCCGGCGTGCTCAGCCTGATCGGCATCCTCGGGTCGATGGTGACGACCCGGCTGCGCGTGCTGGCGGTGCTGATCGCCGGTGCCACGGCAGTGGTCGCCTACGCGTTGCCGCTCAAGCTCAACATCGTGACCGCTATTGGTGTGGCGGTGCTGCTGTGCTTTTGGCTGGAGCAGCGCTTCACGCCCGACCCGTCGGCGCAAGACGCCCAGGAGACGCAAACGCCGGGCCCATGATGAACGACACGCCTGCCGAACTCTGGACGCTGGCCGTGATCGTCGGCCTGGCCGGCGTCACCCTGCTGACGCGCTGCTTTTTCTTCATCCTCGACCGACCCTGGAGCCTGCCGGGCTGGGCGCACCGTGCGCTGCACTATGCGCCGGTGGCCGCGCTGGCGGCGGTGATTGCGCCCGAGATTGTCATGACCGAGGGCCACCTGATCTCGACCTGGCTGGACGCCCGCCTCTTTGCCGCCGTCGGCGGCGCGGCGTACTACCTGTGGCGCCGCGGCGTGCTCGGGACGCTGGTGGCCGGCATGGTGGTCTACCTGCCCTTGCATCTGGCCCTGGGCTGGTAGCAAGGGACCGGGCACGGTCAGGACCGACGGACCGGTCGGCGGCGCCGTCGGGGTCGGGGTCGGGTGGGCGCCTCCTAGAATGGTCACCCATGAACGTCATCCGCTTTACCGACCTGTGCGCCCAGGGCAAAGTTGCCGGCCAGCGAGTGTTTATTCGCGCCGACCTCAATGTGCCGCAAGACGCGGCCGGCGCCATCACCGAAGACACCCGCATTCGAGCCTCGGTGCCGTGCATCCGGCTCGCGCTCGATGCCGGCGCCGCCGTGATGGTCGCCTCGCATCTGGGCCGACCGACCGAAGGTGAATTCCTGCCGGCGCATTCCCTGGCACCCATTGCGCTGCGTCTCGGCCAGCTGCTGGGCCCTCCGTACGAAAACGGCGTTCCACTGGTTTCGAACTGGGTCGATGGCGTAGAGGTCAAGCCGGGCCAACTGGTGCTGCTTGAAAACAGCCGGCTCAACAAGGGCGAAAAAAAGAACGATCCGGCGCTGGCGCAAAAGCTCGCCGCGCTGTGTGACATCTATGTGAACGATGCCTTCGGCACTGCGCACCGCGCCGAAGCCTCGACCCATGGCATGGCCCAATATGCCAAGGTCGCCAGCGCCGGGCCGCTGCTGGCGGCAGAGCTCGATGCCATCACGCGCGCACTCAAGGCGCCCCGGCGGCCGCTGGTGGCCATCGTGGCGGGCTCCAAGGTCAGCACCAAGCTGACCATCCTGCGCAGCCTGGCCGACAATGTCGACCAGTTGATCGTGGGCGGTGGCATCGCAAACACCTTCATGCTGGCAGCGGGCTTGAAGGTCGGCAAGTCGCTGGCCGAACCCGATCTGCAGGGCGAGGCCAAAGCCGTGATCGACGCCATGCGCGCTCGCGGCGCCGAAGTTCCAATTCCGGTGGACGTGGTGACGGCCAAAACTTTCGCGGCCGATGCTGTGGCCAGCGTCAAGGCAGCGGACGAAGTGGCCGACGACGACCTGATTCTGGATATCGGCCCGAAAACGGCCGCGCGGTTGGCTGCGCAACTGCGCGCGGCCGGCACCATCGTGTGGAACGGGCCGATGGGTGTGTTCGAGTTCGAGGCGTTCTCGCACGGCACCGAAACGGTGGCGCGCGCCATCGCCGGCAGCGCAGCGTTCTCGATTGCGGGCGGCGGCGACACGCTGGCAGCAATTGCCAAGTACGGCATCGCCGACCAGATTGGCTACATCTCGACCGGCGGCGGCGCCTTTCTCGAGGTGCTTGAGGGCAAGACCCTGCCGGCTTTTGAAATCCTCTCGAAGCGCGCTTCGGGTTGAAACGCTAGTCATGGGGGTCGATGCGTGCGAGAATTGCATACAGGATTGCACACAATAATCAGACAAGAGAGACACTCCCATGGACACTTCCCACGCACCACGCCACGGCACCAAGATCGTCGCCACCCTCGGTCCGGCCTCCAACACGCCCGAATTGCTGGAGCAGATGATCCTTCATCGGGTCAGCGTAGTGCGGCTCAACTTCAGCCACGGCACCGCGCAGGACCACATCGCCCGTGCCACGATGGTGCGCGCGGCCGCCAAGCGCATCGGCCGCGAGGTGGCCATCATGGCCGACCTGCAAGGCCCGAAGATTCGCGTCGGACGGTTTGCCCAAGGCAAGGTCTGGCTGGAGCCGGGCGCCAAGTTCGTGCTCGATGCTGCCCGCACCGAGCCCGGTGACATCGACGGTGTGGGCCTCGACTACAAAGACCTGCCGCGCGACGTCAAGCCGGGCGACAAGCTGCTGTTGAACGACGGCCTGATCGTGCTGACCGTTGACGCGGTGAGGGGCGACGCGGTGCACACCACCGTCAAGCTCGGCGGCGAACTGTCCAACAACAAGGGCATCAACAAGCAGGGCGGCGGCCTGACAGCGCCGGCGCTCACGGCCAAGGACATGGAAGACATCAAGACCGCGATGAGCTTCCAGGCCGACTACGTGGCCGTGAGCTTCCCGAAGAACGCCACCGACATGGAAATGGCACGTCAGCTGTGCAACGTGGCGGCTGCCGAGTACGGCCACAAGCCCGGCATGATCGCCAAGATCGAGCGCGCCGAGGCGATCCCGCGGCTGGAAGAAATCCTGCGCGCCAGCGACGGCATCATGGTGGCGCGCGGCGACCTGGCGGTCGAAGTGGGCAACGCGGCGGTACCGGCGCTGCAAAAGAAGATGATCCGTATGGCGCGCGAGATGGACAAGGTGGTCATCACCGCGACGCAGATGATGGAGTCGATGATCACCAATCCGGTTCCCACGCGCGCCGAGGTCAGCGACGTGGCCAACGCCGTGCTCGACGGCACCGACGCCGTGATGCTGTCGGCCGAAACCGCTTCGGGCAAGTACCCGCTCGAAACCGTGCAGGAGATGAGCCGCATCTGCGAAGCCGCCGAAGCCGCCGAAGACCTTCAGCTCGATGCCGATTTCAGCGGCAAGAACTACCAGCGCATCGACCAGTCGATCGCCATGGGGGCCTTGTTCACGGCCCACCACCTGGGCGCCAAGGCGATCGTGGCGCTGACCGAATCCGGCTCCACCATGCTCTGGATGAGCCGCCACCGCGCCCATATCCCCATGTATGCACTGACTTCGCGGCTGGCCACGCAGCGCAGGATGGCGCTTTATCGCAACGTGCGCCCCCTGCTCATGGACTCCGAAACCGACCGCGACACGGCACTGGCGCAGGCCGAGGCGCACCTCAAGCAGCGCGGTATCGTGCAAAAGGGCGACGTCTACGCCATCACCTGCGGCGAGCCAATGGGCGCGCCCGGCGGCACCAACATGCTGAAAATCTGCACAGCGAGCTGACTCGCGCACGGGCTGCGGCGCGCACCGTATGTCGCGGCCCTGAGTCGGTGCCCGCGGCAGCCGCTCCTTCTGCCGTTCTGCCCAGCTCCGGTAACCGGCGCGCCCGCGCTAGCGTCTGCATGGGGTGGCGCGCCGGGCAGTCTCAATGTGCGCCTGCTGGATCGGCGGCCCACGGCCCGGCTGCGGGGACGATTGGTGGCAGGCTTTTTCTGACGCGCGTGGGCTGGTCTGAAAAACGATCCGACTCATGTCTGCTTGCGGCCCCCGAACCGACTCACGGCAACGGGCCGATACGCGAGAGCATTGCGCGCTGGCCGCGTAGCGCGTTGATGAGGGCGTCCGCTCCCAGCCCACCCACCAGGCCGACGGCAACCAGCACGCCGAGCGAAAGGTCCGAAACGATGACTATCAAGACCGCCACAGCCAGAAACAGCACGCCAAAGGCAGCCGTGATGCATCGGTACACGGTGGATTGCTCGGGGCGCTGGTCAAATGGTTTCATGCTCTCCTGCTGGACAGGTTCGATGCTGACACAAAAATCTGCGCTGATGACATCCTGACAAGACAGGTCGCAAGGTGGCCTGCGGATGGACCAGTTGCGGGTGAGTGCTGACGGCCTCTGCAAGCCAATGGGTTCGCTGAAGCAACGCAGCACGATTGCACGGCGTGAACCCACGACGCTTGCCGGTATTTTGCCGTGCTGCTTTTTTGCGACCTGATCGTCGGCCCGATCGCCGCGCTGCTCGAGGACGCCACACAACCCGCGTAACAGTGATGTGGCGCGCAGCGACCTGCTGGTGCCGGCGTAGTGATCGGGCCTGCACCGCACGCCGTGACTGAACCGCATTGGCCGGGTAGATCGTCCTGAGCAGCGCGGACCGGCCGCTTCGCGACGTGGTGCGCGACGCGACCGCGCAGCCAGTGGGGCGTGACGGCTGCACCCAGGGATCGCGTCAGTCTTGTCCCACGACGGCGCTCGATAGAATCGAGGCGGGGTCCTCCCCAGTCTTTCACCCCTTTCCTGTGAGGTATTTACATGGCTCTCGTTTCCATGCGCGAACTGCTGGACCACGCCGCTGTCAACGGCTACGGCATTCCGGCTTTCAACGTCAACAACCTGGAGCAGGTGCAGGCCGTGATGGCCGCGGCCGACGAGGTGGGCGCCCCGGTGATCCTGCAGGCCAGCGCAGGCGCGCGCAAGTACGCCGGCGAAGCCTTCATCAAGCACCTGATCCTGGCGGCTGTCGAAGCCTACCCCCACATTCCGCTGGTGATGCACCAGGACCACGGCCAGAGCCCGGCCGTCTGTCAGGGCGCGATTGACCTGGGCTTCAGCTCGGTCATGATGGACGGCAGCCTGGAAGCCGACGGCAAGACCATCGCCAGCTACGACTACAACGTCGATGTGACCCGCACGGTGGTCGACATGGCGCATGCCACCGGCGTCTCGGTCGAGGGCGAACTGGGCTGCCTGGGCAGCCTGGAAACCATGCAGGGCGACAAGGAGGACGGCCACGGCACCGACGCCGTCATGACGCACGATCAGCTGTTGACCGACCCCGAGCAGGCCGCCGATTTTGTCAAACGTACCCAGCTCGATGCGCTGGCCATCGCGATTGGCACCAGCCACGGCGCCTACAAATTCTCGCGCAAACCGACCGGCGACATCCTGGCCATCGAGCGCGTGAAGGAAATCCACCGCCGCATTCCCAACACCCACCTGGTGATGCATGGCTCGTCGAGCGTTCCGCAAGACCTGCTGGCCATCATCAACCAGTACGGCGGCAAGATGAAGGAAACCTACGGCGTCCCGGTTGAGGAAATCCAGAAGGCCATCCAGTTCGGCGTGCGCAAGATCAACATCGACACCGACATCCGCCTGGCCATGACCGGCGCGGTGCGCAAGTTTCTGGCGCAGAACCCCGACAAGTTCGATGCCCGTGAATGGCTCAAGCCCGCTCGAGAAGCCGCCAAGGCGATTTGCAAGCAGCGCTACATCGAGTTCGGCTGCGAAGGCCAGGCCAGCAAGGTCAAGGGCCGCAGCTTGCAGGCAGTGGCGGCGCAATACGCCAGGGGCGAGCTGGCGCAAGAGGTGGTTTAGTTCGACACTGTTGGCGCGTCTTGGGGCGGCGCCGAACCGCTGTCAGGATGTCCGGTCGACGCCCGCGAGGCCTTTTTCCGGCCCAGCGCGGGCGGACGCACAATCGCCATCGTCACCCTTTTTGCCCACGGATTTACGCCCATGACCACCGTCCATACGTCTTCCATACAGAGCCTGCCGCTGCTCGCGCGCGGCAAGGTGCGCGATAACTATGCTGTGGGCACCGACCGCATATTGATGATCGCCAGCGACCGGCTGTCGGCCTTCGACGTCATCATAGGCGAGCCCATTCCCGGCAAGGGCGTGATTCTGACGCAGATGGCACTGTGGTGGTTCAACCGGCTCGGTAGTCTGTGCCCCAACCACCTGACCGGCGAAGCGCCTGAAAGCGTGGTGACGGCGGCCGACCTGGCGCAGGTCAAGGGCCGCTCGATGCTGGTCAAACGCCTCAAACCGATTGCGATCGAGGCGGTGGTGCGCGGCTACCTGGCGGGCAGCGCCTGGAAGGAGTACCAGCACAGCCAGTCGGTCTGTGGCGTCGCGCTGCCCCCGGGGCTGACCAACGCCAGCAGGCTGCCGCGCGCGATCTTCTCGCCGGCGGCCAAGGCGGCGGCCGGCGAGCACGACGAGAACATCGACTACCAGCGCATGATCGAAATCGTCGGCCCCCGGCTGGCGCAGAAAATCCGCGAAATCAGCATCCAGATCTACGAGACCGCGGCGCAAATCGCGCTGGCCAAGGGCATGATCATCGCCGACACCAAGTTCGAGTTCGGCCTGGACGAGGATGGAACGCTGGTGCTGATGGACGAGGTGCTGACGCCCGACAGCTCGCGCTACTGGCCGGTGGAAGGCTACGACGACGCGCTCGCCGCGGGCATCAATCCGCCCAGTTTCGACAAGCAATTCGTGCGCGACTGGCTCGAAGCCACCCGGATCAATGGCAAACCGTGGGACAAGACGCCACCGGCGCCTCGCCTGCCGGCCGAGGTGATCGAGAAAACCGCCGCCAAGTACCAGGAAGCGCTGCAGCGGCTGACGGCCTGAGCCTTGCATGGGTGCGGGTCGCGCGGGCCAGTCAATGTGAATCGGTCACAAATTCCGTGCGTCATAGTTACGAGCTGGCAGCGCCCTCATCGTCCAAACTCTCCTCATCGCCATTGATAAGGAGAACGGCATGAACCCCGTAGCTGATCTTCAGTCGGGTCGCACGCATGACGCAGGGAAGGTGACCGCACCGGCACCGGATGCCCTGCAGTTCGGCAGGCTGGCCCGGGCGCTGGACGCGATCGAGCATGGCCTGTTGCTGGTCGACCTGACCGGCCGCATCCTCCACGCCAATCCTCTGGCCCGCAGGGAACTCGACGTGGCAGGCGCGCTGCGCAGCGCTGACGGCATGCTCGTGAGCGGCAACCCCGGTTGGCAGCAACAGATCCGCCAGGCATTGCAAGATGCCGCGCGCGACTGCCGCAGCATCGTTGAACTTGACTTTGAACTTGAACTTGAACACGCCAGCGGCGCGTTGTCGCTGGCGTTCATTCCGTTTGCGGCGTTGCCCGGCGGCACGGTCGACACCGTGCTGGTGATGTCCAGTCAACGCCATGCTGGCGCGATGCTCGCCCTGCAGCTGTTTGGACACGCCAATCGGCTCGCCAGCGCCGAGCAGGAGGTGATGGGGCAGTTGTGCGGCGGCCATCAGACGGACGAAATCGCCGGGCTGCAGGGCATTTGCATCTCCACGCTGCATACCCCCATCAGGAACGTGGACCCGAAATCGGGTGGCCACGGCATCGGCGACTTCGTTCATCGACTCTCGCACAGGCCGCAGGTGGAGTCGGCGCTGCGCCTGCTGGCGGGTGAATAGAAAAGCGAACGCGCTGCCGCGTCTTTATCGACTGCGCAAGCCGCCGCCTGCACGATCTGCTAGCCACGGTGGTGGGGGGGCCGGGGGGAGTGGCGGAGCAGGCAGCGGCTGGCCGCCGGCAGCCGCCAGTTCCCGCGCGTACTGTGGCGCAGCGGTACTCGTGCCGGTCAAGCGCAGCACGGTCGCGCTTCGGTTGCCACCTCCGAGCCGGCCTGCCAGCACGCGGCTTTCTTCCGTCGGATAGGCCCAGTCCGGTCCGGCGCGCGCGCCGTCTCGGCTGGGACCGCCGCTGCTGTAGCCGGCTGGAAGACCCTCCGAGGCGCAGTAGCCCGCCGCCGCCGCAGACAATGCGCCCGTCGCGATGCCGCTCGAACTGCCGCGCGCGACCACTTCCGCCGCGGCGTTGGGCAGCGCGCGATTCAACTGTTCGTCGGAACGCAGGTAGCGGTTTGGATCGTAGCCGGGGCTGTAGAGATGGCCGCTGCGTCCCCGGCGCGCGCGGCCCATGTTCGCCTCGCTGCGCGCTAGGTAAGCGTGGGCCGTCGCCGGCGCGCTGACCGTTCGCCCTGGGCGCATTTGCACGGTGACGGCGTAACGTCCGGGCGTGGCCAGCGGGTACGCCGGTGCGCCACTCTCGAACGGCCGGGTGGTCGGCGCCAATGCAAGAAGCACCATCGTGTGATTGTTGGACGACCAGCCTTCGACCGTCACCACGTCCAGGGTCTGGTCGAGGGCACTTTCGATGCTGTCGAACTTGGCGGCGACGCGCAGCGCATCGGGCCGCGTAATGGCGACCTCGACATCGTCCGAGGTGACGGCGCCGGGCAGCCAGATCTCGAGGAACGACGGCATCTGCGAATCGGGCGAGACGAACCACTCGATGGTCCCGCCGCAGCGCGCCAGATCGAACTCGGCGTGCGCTCGCGCCAGATGGGAGTTGCCCGAGGGGAGCACGACCTTGAAAACATAGCCTTCGCCGCACGCCTTGCGCGTCAACTCGTCAATCGCGGTTTCCAGGATCGATGTCCCGTCATGGGGCCCGGTCTGGGGGCCATAGCTCAGGTTGGCGATCACCGTCCGCGCGGACGTCGTGTGCATGCTGCGCGCGTAGGCGCGGATGGCGTGCAGGCCGTCAAGCGCGTAGTGATCGAGCCAGCCGCCCGAGGGGTCGTCGAGCGCGTCGGAAGGCAATTGGACGAACGCGATGTCGGCGGTCCCGGGCAGCGGCAGCGGCACGGCTGCCGGCTGGCGCGCCGTCCGCGCGCATCCGGCGGCGTGGCTCATGACCTGTGAACCGTGGCTGGTCGCGCCGCGCAGCCCCGGCAAGCCGGAGAGGCAATAGGCCGCGTCCTCGTCGATGCCCAACGGCGAACTGGCACGCAGCAGGATCGCATCCAGGAGGGGCTTGCGATAGGCCGCGCCGTAGGCAAAGGGCGTGGCCACCGGCCCCAACGGTCCCTTCCTGACGACGCCCCCTTGGTCCCACACATAGCCGACGCTCAGCGAATTCGCGTTTTGCCGCCGGTAGTACCGGTGCGCGAAAGCACAGCCGTCATCGATGACCCCGATCACCGTGGCTGGCCCCGGCTCCGTGCGCTCGTCGAAAACGTCGACGTGTTCGACGTTCGGCGCCAGCGGCGTGGCCAGTTCGCAGTACTGCGCGCCGGCCCTTTGCATTGCATCCATCTGGCGTGCGAATCCGGCAGGATCGGCGGGCCGCTCGAAGCTCACGCTGGCGCAGCGGTATCCGAGATAGCGGCCGCAGACCCACAGCCCAACGGCGCCGAGGTCCGCGCGCATGTCGCAATCGATGGGATGGCAGAAACTGACTAGCATGGCGCCCTTGTTCGCATGGCCCATGCGGTAGTAGCGGAAGTTCGTGTGGAAGGCCCATTGCAGATAGGCATCGGCCTTCGGCTCGGACGAGAGTGGCAGTGTCATGGCGGTTATTTCTCGACGGCGAGCCGGGGTTGGCTAGCCCTGGAGGGCCGTGCGCTCGTCCGCGCCCAAAGCGAGCAGCTCGGACAGCACCGATGGCGCCGCCGCGGCAAGCGTCACTGGTGACCCGATCTGGTAGCACGTCGGCGCCGGGCTCGCCGCATCAATGAGTTGTGTCGTGATGTCGAGGTCCAGCTTCGTCGCATCTACCGCTGCTGCGTCGAAGGTCCGCACCCGCACTTGGCGAGCGCCGAAGCCCAGCCGTGCCAGCACGTATTCGGCAATCACGTGCCCCAGCAGGCGACCGGCGACGCTGTCAACCGGAAAATGCAGGCCCGCTACCACGCGGTTGGTGGCAATGCGCGCGGCCTGCCGGTGCAGTTGCAGGCCGGACGATGTCTGGCCCGGCACCCATCCGAGCAGGCCTTCCAGCAGCCGCGCCAGCATGAAGGCTTGCGTGGCGTGTCCGCTGGGAAGGGAGCCGTGGCCGGGCGTCGTGATCATCGGCTGCACCTGCGGCGAATATTGGTGGGGCCGCCAGCAGGCGAGCGCGTGCTTGAACTGCATCTCGATCAGCACCGTGAACTGGATGGCGTTGACCAGCAGCTCGACCGTGCAGTGGTGGCGTTCGGGGTGCAGCCCGGTCACCGCCGCCACAAAAGCAGTCTGGTTGTCGACCTGGGCGAGGATTTCGGGCGTGCGCTCGAGCCTGAGCTCGCCCCAGCTCAGCACCAGGCCGATCTGGTCCTCGAAGAAGGTGGCGGGCGGCCGTACCAGGGTGGCGACGGGAACGTTGTCCACCGAGAGGGCGAAACTGTTGGCCAATGGGCCGATTGCCACCTCGACCCCGCGGCAGAGTTCCCACTGCAGCAGGTAGGCGCGCACCCAGGGCTCCCAGCGGGTGATGTTGCCGGGCGCGCCAAACGCCGGATCGAGCCGGCTCCTCGGTGGATCGGTCGGATCGGATGTCGCGTCGCGGCTCGAAATCAGCGCCGCGGTGATCAGCGGGTTGGCGAAGGCGTCGGCCAGGGTGGTGCCGCCTGCGCTCCCGTAGCCGCCGTAGCCGCCGTAGCCTCCGTAGCCGCCGTAGCCTCCGTAGCCTCCGTAGCCTCCGTAGCCTCCGTAGCCTCCGAGCTGTGTCATTTCGTTCTCCTGCGCTGGGTTGACTCGTGTGGGGGGTTCAGCGTTCTTTCGCTCCTGCGGCGCGCAGCCCGTCCTTGAGTCGTTCAAGGTAGGCCGGAACCCGGTCGCGCGCGGGATAACCCTGCGCGAAACGGGAAACGCTGAAATTCGGGTCGCGCTGCAGCAGCAACGACATGTTCTTGCGCGCGGCGTCCAGCTGCCCGGACAAGGCTTGCGCCAGGATCAAGGCGCGGTGGCTCGAGAGATGCGCGGCGTTGACGCGCAGCGACTGCTCGGCATGCGAGACCGCCAGCCCGTACTCGCCCGCCGAAATGGCGATGGAAGCCATCAGCGAGTCGTAGTAATACTTCAGCGGGTCCAGCGGCGACAACTCGAGGGCCTTGTGCCCCGCCGGCAACGCCAGCGCGCCATCGCCGTCGAACGCGTGCACCATGGCCTTGAAGAGCCAGGCCAGCGATTCATTCGAATTCCATTCGAGCGCCTGGTCGCAGCTCTGTAAGGCCTTGCCCATGTCCTTGACCAGATGACAGTACACGAAGCCCTGCATGGCCCACGCGAGTGCGTTGCCAGGCTCCGCCTCCAAGGCTCGCCGGGTCTCGTCCAGGGCGGCATGGGCTTGCGATTGCGGGTCGCTCGCCAGTCCGCGCGTGGCGCACAGCACATACCATTTGGCCAGCCAAACCCGGGGCAAGGCGCTCTGGCTGTGGCGCTCGATCAGCGCATCCAGCACCTCGCGCGTCCTGAGAAACTGCGTCGCGCTGCTTCGATGCATGAGCCCGATGCCACCCAGCAGCAGGCTGTAGCTCTGCAAGGTGGGAAGCGGACGGGTGAGTGCGGCCTGTGCCTCGCGGTCGAAAAGCGCTCGGTGACAGCCGTTCGCAAGGCTGTCGGAAAGCGCGCTGTGCGTCTGAAAAAGATCGGCCAGATCGCTGCCGGTCCGGTCGGTCCAAACTGTGGTTTTTTTCCGGGTGTCGGCCAGTTCGGCAATCACCAGCACCTTAGGGCCGTTGACCATATAGCTGCCCGAAAGGACATAGTCCGCGCCCAGATGGGTCCGCGCGTCGTGCAAGCCGGCCAGCCGCCCGCGCAGGACGGAGGTGGAAAGACGCGAGATCACCTTCAGCTCGGGCGTGCGGCTGAGCTGACCGATCACCCCGTCGGCGATCAGCTCCCCGAGCGCAAACTGCCCGGACTCGGTGTTTCGGCATTCAAAGGGAATGACGGCCACGGTCGGCAGAAAGGGCGCCGCATCGACGCGCGGCAACCTGGGAAAGGGCTGCTGTCCCGGCTGGCCGACCCGGTACACGTGGACGGGCTCGGTGATGTGCTTGAGATAGCACTCGCCCAGGTCTTCCAGCGTGCCGTCGAGGCCGTCGGTCAGCCTGTCGCGGATGGCCCCGCTGACGACCGTTTCACCGGGTGACGCCAGGGTGGCAATCCGGGCCGCTAGGTTCACGCCGATGCCGTAGATATCGTGCTCGTCGAAGTAGACCTGGGCGCCGTGCAGGCCGGCGCGCAACCGCATGCGGGGATCCTTTTCTCCGGCTGGCTGCGCCTGCATCCAGCCATGCATGGCCAGCGCAGCGGCCACCGCGCGCGGCGCGCTGTCGAATTCCAGCATCAAGCCGTCGCCCAGACTCTTGACCATGTGCCCCTGGGTCGAAGGAAGGATGGCCTGGATGACATGCGCCACGAACGCGCGCCAGCGTGCGATCACGCCTCGCTCGTCCTTTTGCATCAAGCTAACGGACTCCACCAGGTCGACGACCAGCACCACCTTGTGGTGTCGCAACAGACCCGGAGCGTCGCCCGGGGGGTCCGTGATGAGCGGGTCGGCGGCCAAGTTCATCCTCCATGGAAAGGAGAGCGAGTGCTCGAAACCGGCATGCGGCTCACTCGGCGCGAGCCATGCTGTGATGCCCATGTTACGTCCGGCGCCACCCGCTCATGCGACTTTCTGGCGAGGATTTTGGCCGCGGCCGAACCGCGCCAGCGCTCGTTCGGCCGGGATCGGGTCAATCGGGCGCGCATTCGCCGCACTGGCCGGCCATCAATGCGCTGTTATTGGCCGCCAGCGGTGAGCACCGCCAACGTGCGGCCGCCGGCCTCAAGCAGCAGCAGCCGGCCATCCGTCAGCCGATAGCTCGCCGTGGCGTGCAGCGCGGCCAGGAAGCGTGTTTCCAGCGCTCCGCGGCCGGCGTCGGCGCAGACCATGCGGGTGGCGGCCAGCGGCCCGATCCTGAGCCGGCTGCCGTTGCGCTGGTAGCTGCCCGACAGGCGATTGCAGCCGCCCGAGCCGGTGACGCGGCCGTTGTCGAACAGGAGTTGCGCGCGTTGCTCCGGATTGGCGGCGGGCTCCACCGGCTGCAGGTCCAGGCTGACGAGCTGCCAGTGGCGCCCTTCGATCGGCTCGTCGAGGCTCACGCCGGCGCAGCCGATCACAAAAGCAGCGCAGGAAATCAGTGCGGCGGCGAACGCTGCCAGGCGGACAAAGAATCGCATGGTGCTTCTTTCGGGGCAAGGCCAGCAGGCCAAGGAGTGTGGGGCGCTATCGTATGCGAGCCAGCACGTCGTTTTGGCCGCTCATGTCCGCCGATGCCCGCCCATGTCGGCCCATGTCGGCCCATGTCGGCCTTTTCCCGAACTGTCGCGTCTTGTGTTCGCCGGCGCCGCGACGCGCTGGCCGGATCAGCTCAGCACGATCGAACTCAAGCGGCGCCGATAGGTCGCCACGGTTGGGTCGTCCGGCGGAATCTGGCCGTCGGCCACCTTGGCCTTGGGTGGCTCGATGAGTTCCAGGATGGCGACATACTGCTTGCGCGCCAGCTCCTCGTTCCAGCTCTTGTCGCGCATCAGGATGTCGAGCAACTCGTCCATCGCGTCGGTCCAGCGCTGCGCGCTCATGAGCAATCGGGCGCGGTCGAAGCGGGCCTGGAAGTCGCGCTTGTTGGCTGCTATTTTTGCATCGAACTCGGTTAAAACCGGTGCCGTAGCGCCGAGAGGCGCTGCGAAATCGATCGCGTCCATCCAGCGCTGCAGGGCGTCGAAGCGCCGTTCCGCGGCGGCCTTGGCGATCACCGGCGCAAACGCCACCTTGGCGTCGTCGTGCCGGCCTTCCTGCAGCAGCAGCTTGATGTAGTCGAAGCGCGCCGTGTCGTTGGCCGGGTCGACCGCCACCGCCTGCTGCAGGCGCTCCAGAGCGCCCATCGTGTCGCCCTCGGCCAGCGCGTCGTGCGCGGCCTCTTCCACTTGCGCGCCGGCCATTTCGTCGGCGCCCGGCACGTGCTTGTCAAGGAACTCGCGGATCTGCTCAACCGGAATCGCACCGACAAAACCGTCGACCGGCTGGCCGTCCTTGAACATGACGCAAAACGGGATGCTGCGCACCCCAAACATCTTGCTCAGCTGCTCGGAGATTTGTGGCACCTTGTCGGCGTCGAGCTTGGCCAGCCGGAAGCGGCCGGCGTATTCGGCCTCCAGCTTGTCGAGCACCGGCCCGAGTTGCTTGCACGGGCCGCACCATTCGGCCCAGATGTCGAGCAGCATGGGGGTGGTGGTCGAGCCCTCGATCAGCTCGGTCTGGAAGTTTTCAAGGGTGATGTTGATCATCGTGTGCAATTGGGGGTGAAACGTAAAATCGAAAGCATGAATGCAATTCAAGCCGGCGTGCAGGTCGGGGTCGTCATGGGCTCCAGTTCGGACTGGGACACGATGCGCCATGCGGTCGAGATTCTCCAGCAATTCGGGATCGCGCACGAAGCGCGGGTGGTTTCGGCGCACCGCATGCCCGATGCACTGTTTGCCTATGCCGAAGGCGCGGCGCAGCGCGGCCTCGTGGCGATCATCGCCGGCGCCGGGGGCGCGGCGCATTTGCCGGGCATGCTGGCGGCCAAGACCAGCGTGCCAGTGCTCGGCGTGCCGGTCGCCAGCCGCCACCTGCAGGGGCTCGACTCACTCTACAGCATCGTGCAGATGCCGCGCGGCGTGCCGGTTGCGACTTTTGCCATCGGCGCGGCCGGGGCCGCCAATGCGGCGCTCTTTGCGGTGGCCATGCTGGCTGGACATGACGGCGTGCTGCGCGCCCGGCTGGAGGCCTTCCGCGCCGCCCAGACGGCCACGGCTCAGGCGATGACGCTGCCGCCCGCCGGGTCCGAGTCGCTGTCGGGGCCAGAGTCGGCGCCCCCGATCGAGCGGGCGCCGCTTTCAACGGCGAGTTCCCCCGCGAGCGGGGGCTTGCCATGACGCCGGCGACGGGTCGACCCGCCGACGCCACGACAACTGATGCCGGGCCCGCCGCCGCGCCCTTCGTCGCTGGGTCGCCCGCCACCAAAGCAGCCGCAGGCACGACCGCAGCAGCCGGCACCGCAACGACCGCGGTCCCTGCAGCAGCCGCGCTCGCCACGACTCTTGCAACGGTGGCTCCGGGCGGCACGCTTGGCGTGCTGGGTGGCGGCCAGCTCGGGCGCATGTTCGTGCATGCGGCGCAGCGCATGGGTTACTTCACCGCCGTGCTCGACCCGGACCCCGACAGCCCGGCCGGGCGCGTCAGCCACCACCACATCCACAGCGACTACCTCGACGGCGACGGGCTGGCGCGCATGTCGCGCCTGGCCGGTGCGATCACCACCGAGTTTGAAAGCGTACCGGCCCAGGCGCTGGCCTCGCTGGCCGGCGACCGTCCGGTGGCGCCCGGCGCCGCGGCGGTCGCGATCGCACAGGACCGGATCGCCGAAAAAGCGCATTTCGCCCGCTGCGGCGTGCCGTGCGCGCCGTACGCCGTGATCGAATCGGCCGACCAGATTGAGGCCGTGAGCGACGCGCTGCTGCCCGGCATCCTCAAGACCGCGCGACTGGGCTACGACGGCAAGGGGCAGGTCAGCGTCGCCAGCCGCGCCGAACTGACGGCGCAGTGGGGTGCGATGGGTGGCCGGCCCTGCGTGCTGGAAAAGAGGCTGGCGCTCGACTTCGAATGTTCGGTGATCGTCGCGCGTGGCCGCGATGGACAGATCAGGCACTTTGCGCCGCAACGCAATCGGCACGTGGACGCCATCCTGGCCGTCACCGAGGCTTATGAGTCAAATATGCCCCTGACGATTGTGCAGCGGGCAGTGGAAGCGACTGAGTCGATAGCCTCAGGATTGGACTACGTGGGCGTGCTGTGCGTTGAATTCTTCGTGCTGGCCGACGGCACGCTGGTCGTCAACGAAATGGCGCCGCGCCCGCACAACAGCGGCCACTACACAATGGACGCCTGCGACGTCTCGCAGTTCGATCTGCAGGTGCGCACGCTGGCGGGCCTGCCGCTCACGGCGCCGCGCCAGCACAGTCCGGCCATCATGCTGAACCTGCTGGGCGACCTCTGGTTTGCCAGCGGGCCGCCCGCGGGGCAACCCCTGCCGGCCGGAGAAACGCAGTTGCCCGTGGCGCCAGCGTGGTCGGGCGTGCTGGCGCTGCCGGGCGCCCATTTGTATTTGTATGGCAAGACCGAGCCGAGGCGTGGCCGCAAGATGGGGCATCTGACCGTGACCGGCGCCACGGTCGACACCGTGCGCGCCACCGCCGCGCAGGCTGCTGCGCTGCTGGGGCTGGCGCCATGATCCGCGACGGCCGCACGCCCGGCGCCATCGAGCGGGCGACCCAGGTGTTGCGTGCCGGTGGTCTGGTCGGCTTTCCGACTGAAACCGTTTACGGCCTGGGCGCCGACGCCACCAACGACGCGGCGGTCGATGGCATCTTCAAGCGCAAGGGCCGCCCGAGCGACCATCCGCTGATCGTGCATGTGGCGCACGGCGTCAAGGGGGCCGAAGCGCTGTCGCGCTTTGCCCAGCCGCTGCCGAGCTTTGCAGACAAGCTGGTGCGTACCTTCTGGCCCGGGCCGCTGACCCTCATCGTGACGCGTCAGCCCGGCGTGGGCAGCGCCGCCGCCGCTGGGCAGGACACCATCGGCCTGCGCTGCCCGTCGCACCCGGTGGCACAGGCGCTGCTGCTGGCCTGCGCCGAGCAGGGCATGCCGGGCCTGGCGGCCCCGAGCGCCAACCGGTTCGGGCGCGTCAGCCCGACCACCGCCGCGCACGTACAGGCGGAATTCGGCGACGAGTTGCTGGTGCTCGATGGCGGTGGGTGCGACATCGGCATCGAATCGACCATCATCGAGTGCAGCCGGGGCGCGCCGGTGCTGCTGCGCCCAGGCGCCATCACGCGCGCCCAGGTGGAAGCCGTTTGCGGTGAGCCGCTGCACGGCAAGGAGTCGTTTGCCACGCCCGATCCGCGCGCTTCGGGCACGCTCGAATCGCACTACGCGCCCGCTGCCAGGGTACGGTTGATGGATGGGCGCGCGCTGCAGGCCGCGCTCGACGTGCTGGGCCCTCAGGCCGCGCACATTGCCGTGTGGTCGCGCACGCTGGTGCAGGCGCGTTCCGAGCAGGTGTTGCAGCGGCGCATGCCGGATGACGCGGCCGCCAGCGCGCAGCAGTTGTTCGCGGTGCTGCGCGAGTTCGACGCGGCGGGCGTCAAGCTGATCTGGGTCGAAACCCCGCCGGCCGCGCCGGAATGGGAAGGCGTGCGCGACCGGCTGCAGCGCGCGGCGGCCTGACTGACGCTCGTCGCCAGGCGGGCTCGCTTTTCGCAGCCTCCAAGCCGCTCGGGAGGGCTACACCCGTGGCCCGGCAAAACCCGGTTCCACGGTGTTCCTGGGCAGACCGGCCCTGGGCTGGCTCAGCCGCCTGCGGCGAGCACGCTCTGGAAGAAGCCGCGCGCCGATGCCATGCAGAACGGGGGAACCAGCGTCCCATGGTAGGCGAAGGTGACCGCCTGGGCCTTGGCAGCGTCGCTGCCGGAGGTGCTGGCGGCGACGCCGGCCTTGGCCTGGGCAAAGCCGGCGCGCGCGGCCGCGTAGGGGTCGTTGGCGCCGCCGGTCGCTTCGAGGTCGAGCACGGTGAGCAGCGCCGCTGGCATGCCTTTGGCGCTGAAGTAGCCGGCGGTGGCGCGCGTGCTCAGGAAGTTGACGGTCGGATCGTTGGCGCCGCCGCACATCAGCAGCGGCGCGGTGGGCACCCAGTTGCGCAGGTCGTTGGCCATCGCGGCGGCGCGGAAGCCGAGCGCCGGCTTGCAGTCGAGCGGCGACGTTGTCGAGAGCGAGGCGGTGGTGGCCGGCAGCGCATTGCCGGGACACGGATTGGCCAAAAGGTCGTTGGCGGCCTGCGTCAGGTAGCTCTGGCGGATCAGGTTGTTCGGCCCGTAGAAGATCGAGAGCGCCGGGCTCACCGGCCCCGGTACCGCGTTGGCCGGAAAGAGCGCCAGTTGCGGCAGCTTGCCGGTGGCGTACAGGGTGTTGAGCGGCGTCAGGCTCGGCAGCAGGGTGTCGATGCCGTTGGCGTACTGGGCCTCATAGACGTCGCCGGTGGCCGTATAGACATTGCCGAACTGTTTTTGCCAGCTGGTCGACAGCAGCGGCGTGAACAGCGTGCTGCCCAGCGCCGGCCAGCCCATGAAGGAGTAGTCGGCCAGCAGGCTGATGGCCGAAGGCGCCGAGCCCGGCGCCGCGGCCGTGACCCGCTGGCCGGTGGCCTGCAGTTCGCGCTGCGCCGCCAGCGCCACATAGCCGCCCTGCGAATAGCCGGTGAGCAGCAGCGCGCCGGCGTCGCGCGTGTCCAGAAATGGCAGCGCCAGGCGCGCGGCGCTCAGTGCGTCGACCATGTCCTTGCCCTGCTGCTTGCCGTTGAGGTAGGGGTGATAGGTGAGCGTCGACTTGTCGTAGCCGGCGTAGTTTGGCGCCACCACGATGAAGCCCTGCGCCGCGAACATCGCAGCGATCAGCGTGCCCTCGGTGGCGGCTGGCTGGTTCGGGTCGACCCATTGCGCCAGGTTGAAATTGCGCGCCGCGGTGGTGCCGTGCGCGTAAAGCACGATCGGCCGGGCGCCGCTGCAGGCCGGATCGCTGCCGGTGGGCACCATCACCGCGCCGGTGGCGTTGGTGTCTTCGCCCTGCCCGCCGACAGTACGGTATTCCATGGCCCGCAGGTCGATGCCGCACTTGGGCGTCCCGGAAACCTGCTCCAGCGCCCTGCCCGTGTCGCTGGCCCTGAGCAGCAGGTGCAACTCGTCGGCCGAGAGTTTCACTACGCGCTCGGGCGGATTGGTCACGAGTGAACCGCGCCCATTGCCACCCGTGCCGACGGCGATGCCGCCGCCGCCATCACTGCCGCCGCCGCCGCAGGCCGCGAGCATCAGGGTAGCGCCGGCCAAGGCCAGGGGTAGGGTGAGGGGATGCCGATGGTGCATGGCGGGGTCTCCTGTGGGTGTTGTGAAATCGCTGCAAAGGCCGATTCTGGGCAGAGTGGCGCGCCGAAGCAATGGGAGTTTGCCTACAAGCCGACTCGCGCCGTCGCCGGGGACTTCTATTCGTCCTGCGATGCCCAGTCGACCAGCGCATCGAAGGCCGGCCGCGCCGCCACCGCGTTGGCATGGTTGGCGATGGCCACCACCACGTAGCGCCGCCCGCTGGCGCCCAGCACGTAACCGGCCACACCAGCGGCGTCGCGCAAGGTGCCGGTCTTCAGGTGGGCCGCACCGCCCGAGCGCAGAGCGCGCTTCTTGAGCGTGCCGTCGACGCCCGAGGCCGGCAGCGAGGACATCAGCTCCGACATGACCGGCGAGCGCCACGCCACCTGCAGCATCTTCGCGAGCGCCGCCGCGCTGATGCGCGCATCGCGCGACAGCCCCGAGCCGTTGTCGAGCACCGGCTGTCCTTCACCGGTGCCGATGCGCTGGTTCCACCACTGGCGCACGGCGCTGCGAGCGGCGTCCGGGGTACCGCGCTTTTTTTGCTGCAGCCCGAGCGTGAGGAACAGCTGCTGCGCCATCACGTTATTGCTGTATTTGTTGATGTCGCGGATCACCTCGGCCAGCGGCGGCGAACTGAACTGGAACGTCGGTTGCAGGTCGGGCGGAATCAGGCCATCGCGCACCTGGCCCTTGATCTGGCCGCCCATTTCGCGCCACACCCCACCAATGGCGCGGGCCGCGTAGCTGCGTGGGTCGGCGTACGCCACCGGCCACACCTTCTCGCCGCAGGCGGTGGGGTAGCTGCCGCCGAAGCGGATGCGTGCCGGGTCGCCGAATTGCGCGCCCAGGGCCGCCTGCCAGTCGCCGCATGGGCCGGTGGCCAGTGGCGCGAAGGCTTGCGCGGCCACGCCCGCCAGCGGCGGCTCGAAGGCGATGCGCACCGTTTGCGCCGCGCGGTCGGGCACGAAGTTCATGAGCACCGACTTGTAGTTGATCAGGAGCGCATCGGGCGCGGCGTTGTAGGAGCGCAGCGCCTCGCCGTCGAACGCCGCCGGGTCGGCCTCGGGCGTCTCGAAGGCGCTGTGGTCGAGCACGATGTCGCCGGCAATGCTGCGGATGCCCAGCCCCTGCACGCGACGCAGCAGCAGCCAGACACGCTCGAGCACCAGCTTGGGGTCGCCCTCGCCCTTGATGTAGAGGTTGCCGCTCAGCACGCCGCCGTGCACCGGGCCGTCGACGTAGACCGGCGTCGACCAGGTGAAGGCCGGCCCGAGCAGGTCGAGCGCTGCGTAGGTCGTCACCAGTTTCATGATCGACGCCGGATTCATTGGAACCTGGGTTCGCCAGGCCAGCCGGGGCGGCTGCAGGCCGTCGGCATCGGCCACCAGCAGCGTGACGGCGTCGGCCGGCACCTTGGCACGGGCCAAGGCGGCCTCGACCGGGCGCGGCAGGATCTGGGCGGCGGCGCCGACGGCGCTTGTGGTGGTGGCGACAAAGGCCAGCGTGAGGGCAAGCAGTGCGCGCACGGGGTGGTGCGACACGCAAAATAGGGCAGCAGGCATCGCCGGATTATCCCGGCCTCGATAATCGGAGCATGTCTGCAGCCTTCTGGATGTCTCCCCGCGCTACTGGCATGGCTGCGGCTGCCGTCACGGCTGCGCTCTGGCGCGCTGCCAGCGTTTCGGGCTCCTACACGGTGGACGCTATAGAAGAAATAGCTGTTGACGACCACCCAAAGGGCGTTAGAGGCCGGTTTGATGCATAAGCTCCTGGCGTTCGATACCAGCACCGACCAGCTGTCGGTGGCGGTGCGCCATGGCGATTCGGTCTTCGAGCACCAGGGTGCCGGCGGTGCGCAGGCGTCGAGTACGCTGATCCCGCTCGTGCTGCGGCTGCTGGCCGAGGCGGGCCTGGCGCTCGGCGAGCTCGATGCCATCGTCTTTGGCCGCGGCCCTGGCTCGTTCACCGGCCTGCGCACGGCCTGCGCCGTCGCACAGGGACTCGGCTTTGGCGCCGGCGTGCTCCTGCTGCCGGTCGACACCTTGCTGGCGGTGGCCGAGGAGGCGCACTACCGCTTTGGCGCCAGCCGCATCGTGGCCGTGCTCGATGCCCGCATGGAGCAGGTCTACACGGCGCGCCACAGCTTTCAGGCGCGCACGGCGACGTCGGGGCTCTCACACGCCGGCACGCCAGCAGGCGCGGGGACGGTGCTGGAGTGCAACGGTCGCGCGGCCATGATGCAAGCGCACTCCGAGCGCGTGACCGACGCCGACAGCGGCATCGACATCGACATCGCGCAGTTGCTGGCGCCCGAACAGGTCGTCGTGCCGCCCGGCTGGGTGCTGGCCGGCAACGCCTTCGCCGCCTATGGCGAGCGCCTGGCGCCAGCCGCCGGCCGCCATGAAGCGTGGCCGACCGCCGCCGCGCTGCTGCGCCTGGCGCCAGCGTTGCTGGCCGGCGGCCGTGCCGTGGCGCCGGCCCACGCATTGCCCTTTTATGTTCGCGATAAAGTGGCGCAGACCACCGAAGAGCGCGCCGCCGTCAAGGCCGCTGCGGCTGCGTCCGCCGCGACCCCTTTTCTGCCATGAGCGCCGTCCTGCAATCCCCCGAGGTTCGTTTCGAGCCGCTCAACCGGGAGCGCGTCGACGCCGTGTGCGCGGTCGAGCGGTCGGCGTACAGCCACCCGTGGTCGCGCCGCAACTTCACCGACTCGTTGCAGGCGGGCTACCACTGCCAGTGCATCGTCGGCAGCGGGATCGGGTTGGGGCCTGGCACCGGCGCCGAACCGCTGATTGGCTACTTCGTCGCCATGCAGGGCGTCGACGAGGTGCACTTGCTCAACATCACGGTGGCGCCGGCGTTCCAGCGCCAGGGCTGGGCCGCGCTGATGCTCGACGCACTGGGTGGCTGGTCGCGACTGTTGTCCGCGCAGTGGCTGTGGCTCGAGGTGCGCGCCAGCAACCAGCGCGCCCTCGATGTCTACGAACGCCACGGCTTTCGCCGCGTCGGCCGGCGCAAGGGGTACTACCCGGCCGCCGCCGGCCTGCGCGAGGATGCGGTCGTTATGAGCCTGCCGCTGAACGAGCCGGCGCGCCGGGCATGAGGCGCGTTGGCGTGACCGGCCTGCCTTCATGCGCCGGGCGCGGCGCGCTGGAGCGACGCCCATGAGCGTGGACACGCTCAAGCTCGACGCCCGCCAGCGCGCGATGCTGGGCGAGATGGGCGTCAAGGTCTGGTGGCCGAGCACGCCGGTCGCGACACTTGGGAGGGTCGCCGAAGATCCGTCGCTTGACGGTGCTATCAAAACGGTCGCTGTCTCCGCCCGTGGAGCGGGTGCTACAGAGCGTTTTGATGCAGATATTGCGATAGCACCCGCCTCGCCTCTCCGCCTGGCGCCAAGCGGGGCCGCAACCGCTGCGCAGCCGTCGGCCATGCGCCCCCATGCGCCGACGCCACGCGGTGCACCGTTGGCACGGCCCTCCGGCTTGGGTGCCGGCAGCGCGCTCGGCGCAGAGGTACAGGTCGAAGCCCCGCAGCGCCTGTACGGCGGTGCCGGCGCGGCGCACGGCGGCTGGCTGATCGTGGCCGACATGCAGCCCGAGGCCGATGGCCATCACGGCGAGGTGTTCGAAGGCGATGCCGGGCGGCTGTTGCAGAACATGTTGCGCGCGCTGCAGCTTCACGCCGGCGCGGTGCCGGTGCACCTGGCCCGTGCCCATCGCGGCGCGCCGGTCGCGCCCGACTCGGGTCGTGCGACGTCTGGCAACTGCGCCGAGCAGATAAAGGCATTGGCGCCCCGTGTCGTCCTGCTCATGGGGCCGTTCGCCGCCCGCGCGCTGCTGGGCAGCACCGAGCCGGTGGGCAAGCAGCGCGGGCGCGTCGTGTGGCAGGACGGCCTGCCGATGGTGGTCACCTATCACCCCGGCTACCTGCTGCGCAACGCTGCGCACAAGGCGCGCGCCTGGGCCGATCTGTGCCTGGCCGCAGCCGAGTTCGAGCGCGTGTCCTGATGTTTGCGGCGACTGCGCGGCGCTGGCGGCGTGTGGCTGCGCTTTGCGGTGGTCTGGGGCGGCCCGTTGCGGCGCCTGAGGCCGGGCTTCTAAAATTGTCCGCATGACCTTCCTTGACAAGCTGCGCGCGGCCGAACGCCAAAACGCCTCATTGCTTTGCGTCGGGCTCGACCCCGACCCCGGCAAATTCCCGGCGCGGTTCAAGGGCGACGCGAGCAAGATCTACGACTTTTGCGCCCGCATCGCCGATGCCACGGCCGACCTCGTGATCGCCTTCAAGCCGCAGATCGCCTACTTCGCGGCGCACCGCGCCGAAGACCAGCTGGAGCGCCTGATGGAGCACCTGCGCCGCAATGCGCCCCAGGTGCCGGTGATCCTGGATGCCAAGCGCGGCGACATCGGCGCCACCGCCGAGCAGTACGCCGTCGAGGCCTTCGAGCGCTACGGTGCCGACGCCGTCACGCTGTCGCCGTACATGGGGTTTGATTCAATCGAGCCGTATTTGCGCCGCGAAGGCAAGGGCGCCTTCCTGCTGTGCCGCACCAGCAATCCGGGCGGTGCCGATCTGCAGGGCCAGCGGCTCGCCGGCATCGAGGGGCGACCTTTCCTGTATGAGCACGTGGCGCGGCTGGCGCAGGGGCCGTGGAACCGCAATGGCCAGCTCGGCCTGGTGGTCGGCGCTACCTACCCGGCCGAGATCGAGCGCGTGCGCCAGCTGGCGCCCACCGCGCCGCTGCTGATTCCCGGTGTCGGCGCGCAGGGCGGCGATGCGGTGGCCACCGTCAAGGCCGGCTGGCGCGCCGATGCGCCGATCGTCGTCAACTCGTCGCGCGCGATCTGCTATGCCTCCAGCGGCGAGGATTTCACCGCCGCGGCGCGCCGCATGGCAGACCAAACGCGCGAGCTGCTGCGGGCGGCACGCGGTTGAGCGCTGGCGCTGCAGATGCTTTCATGGCGAACCGGTCAGGGGCATCGGTTCGCCGACACGTCGCAGCGGTTGCTCACTGCTTACGCGCGGACGTCCTCCAGGTCTTCGCCGCCATCGATCGGCAAGCCTTGGCGTGTGCTGTCGGCCTGTCGATGCCGCAAACCTGCACTGAACTCTTTTGTTGAAAGGTGTTAAACCATGAATGTGACTCGAATCGTCGGCATCCTCCTGATCGTGGGCGGCGTGCTGGCGCTGGCCCTGGGCGGTTTCAGCTTTACCAAGGACACGCACGAGGCCAAGCTGGGGCCGCTTGAACTGTCGGTCAAGGAAAAGCAGACCGTGGACATTCCGGCCTGGGCCGGGGTCGCCGCCCTGGTGGTGGGCGGCGCGTTGGTGTTTCTGGGCGGCAAGAAGGGATAGCGCCGCACGGCCGCCGGTCGCGCCGTGGTCGCTCAGTGCAGCGGCGCACCGAGCCGCTGCGACACTTCTCCCGCGCAGGCCTTGAGCGCCGAGGCGATTTCGCCGTTCCACCCGGCATCGAAAATGGCCGCCGGCCCGATCGCCACCAGCGCCAGCACGATGGCACCGGTGTGGTCGAACACCGGCGCTGCCATGGCGTTGATGCCGGGCAGCACTTCGCCGTCCGAGCGGCTGATGCCGTGCGAGCGCACCTCGTGCAGCTGGGCCTCGAACGCCTTCCAGGTCGGGAGTGGCGGCGCTGCGGGCATGCCGGGTTGCAGTGGGGGTGCGTTGGCTTTCTCGCGCCTGCGCTCCTCGGTGAGCATCCGCTGGATGCCCAGGGGGTCGCGGTACGCGCCAAAAACGCGCCCCGAGGCGGTGTCGGTGAGCGAAAACACGGTGCCGTGACGCATGTTGACGTGCACCGCCGCCGGCGATTCGGCCAGCCGCACGATGGTCGCGCCGCGCGTGCCCCAGACCGCAATCGCGACGGTCTGGCCGATCTGCTGCGCCAGTTCGGCGATGCGCGGCGTGGCGATCTGCACCGGGTCGGCCTGCTGCAGGCTGATAAGCCCCAGTTGCAAAGCCAGCGGTCCAAGCAGATAGTGGCCACTGGCGCGATCCTGCTCGATCAGCCCGAGGCGCCCGAAACTGACCATGTAGGGATGCGCCTTGGCGGCGGGCATGTCGGCGTCCCGGGCCAGGTCTTTCAGTGCCATCGGGCGGCCGTGGTGCACCAGCGCGCGCAGCAGCTGGCCACCCACCTCGATGCTCTGGATGCCGCGCTGGGCGCGCTCGTTGTCAATGGCCACCGTCAAACCCGTCGTTCGTTCATGGATAAGACATTAGACATTAATTGATTTCAGCTGTAAACTACTGCTATTCGCTCCACGCGAACGGATTCAGTTTAGACAAATAAAATGCCCCGGCGCAACCCGCTACACGTCGGCACTTCACCTCACTCACGGAGATACGTCATGACCCAGCCCAAGAAATTCGCCAGCCAGGCCGACCTCGAAGAAAAAAAGGTCAGCTTCACCAAACTTTCGGACAACGCCTACGCCTACACGGCCGAAGGCGACCCCAACACCGGCATCATCATTGGCGACGACGCGGTGATGGTGATCGACACCCAGGCCACGCCGGTGATGGCTCAGGACGTGATCCGGCGCATCCGCGAAGTCACCGACAAGCCGATCAAATATGTCGTGCTGAGCCATTACCACGCGGTGCGCGTGCTGGGTGCCTCGGGCTACAAGCCCGAGCACATCATTGCCAGCCGCGACACCTACGACCTGATCGTCGAGCGTGGCGAGCAAGACAAGGCGAGCGAAATCGGCCGTTTCCCGCGCCTGTTCCAGGCCGTTGAATCGGTGCCCGACGGCATGACCTGGCCGACCATGACCTTCACCGGAAAGATGTCGGTCTGGCTCGGCAAGCTCGAAGTGCAGTTGATCCAGCTCGGCCGCGGCCACACCAAAGGCGACACTGTCGCCTGGTTGCCCGAGCAAAAGATCCTGTTTTCGGGCGACCTGGTCGAATTCGACGCCACGCCGTACGCGGGCGACGCCTATTTCAAGGACTGGCCGCAAACGCTGGACAACATCGCCGCGCTCAAGCCGGTCGCGCTGGTGCCTGGCCGTGGCGCCGCGCTCACCACGCCCGAGCAGGTGGCGGCCGGCCTGGCCGGCACGCGCAGCTTCATTGCCGATGTGCACGCCAGCGTTAAAAAGGGCGTCAAGGCCGGCAAGGACCTGAACGCGGTGTACAAGAGCACCATCGAAGAGCTGCGCCCCAAGTACGGCCACTGGGTCATCTTCGACCACTGCATGCCGTTCGACGTGACCCGCTGCTACGACGAAGTGACCAAGTACCCCGACCCGCGCATCTGGACCGCCGAGCGTGATGTCGAGATGTGGAAGACGCTGGAAGGCTGATCGATTCTCCGGGAGAGCAGGCTAAAGGAGACAAAATGAAACTGGGCGAACTCGCATCGGGCAGCAGGCCGCCCGATTACCAGAAGGTGCGCTTTGACTACGCGCACCACCCCGATCAGGACGCCGCCGCGCCGGTGCGCCACCCGGTCGTCGTGGTCGGCGCGGGCCCGGTCGGGCTGGCGCTCGCGATCGATCTGGCACAGCAAAAAATCCCGGTCGTGCTGCTGGACAACGACAACGCGCTTTCAACCGGCTCGCGCGCCATCTGCTTTGCCAAGCGCACGCTCGAAGTGTTCGACCGTCTCGGTTGTGGCGATCCGATGGTGGCCAAGGGCGTCTCGTGGAACGTCGGCAAGGTGTTCTTCAAGACCGAGCAGATCTACGAATTCAACCTGCTACCCGAGCCCGGCCACGAGCGCCCGGCCTTCATCAACTTGCAGCAGTACTACGTCGAAGGCTATCTGGCCGAGCGCGCCGCACAGCTGCCGCTGATCGACCTGCGCTGGAAAAACAAGGTGGTCGGCGTCGAGCAGCAGCCCGGTGGCGCCGTGCTCGCCATCGAGACGCCCGAGGGCAACTACGCGCTGGCGGCCGACTATGTGGTGGCGGCAAGAGGCCAAGGGGCGCGTGTTTCACGACCGCTTCCTGATCGCCGACATCAAGATGAAGATGGACCGCCCGGCCGAGCGCTGGTTCTGGTTCGACCCCGAGTTCCACCCGAACCAGAGCGTGCTGCTGCACATGCAGCCTGACAACGTCTGGCGCATCGACTTCCAGCTCGGCTGGGATGCCGACCCCGAAGAGGAAAAAAAACTCGAGCACATCATCCCGCGGGTCAAGGCGCTGCTCGGCCAGGACGCCCAGTTCGAGCTCGAATGGGCCAGCGTCTACACCTTTGCCTGCCTGCGCATGGACAGCTTTCGCCACGGGCGGGTGCTGTTTGCCGGCGACGCGGCGCACGGCGTGTCGCCGTTCGGTGCGCGCGGTGCCAATTCGGGCGTGCAGGACGCCGAGAACCTGGCCTGGAAACTGGCCGCCGTGCTGCGCGGTCAAGCGCCCGACCCGCTGCTGGACAGTTACGCCAGCGAGCGCGAATACGCGGCCGACGAGAACCTGCGGAACTCCACCCGCGCCACCGACTTCATCACGCCCAAGAGCGAGATCAGCCGGCTGTTCCGCGACGCGGTGCTCACGCTGGCCAAGCGCCATGAGTTTGCGCGCGCGCTGGTCAATAGCGGGCGGCTCTCGGTGCCTGCCACGTTGCACCATTCGCCACTCAACACTCCCGATGTCGACGCTTTCGCCGGCGCGATGGTGCCCGGCGCCGTGGCGGCCGACGCGCCGCTGGTGCAGGCCGATGGGCCGGCCGACGCCCGCTGCGGCTGGCTGCTGCGCGCGTTGCCGGTGCAAGGCTTCAGCGCGCTGGTGTTCGGCGAAGGCGCGGCGGCCGACGAGAGCCTGCGCGCCGTGGACCAGGCCGCAGCGCACGGCGAGATCCCTCGCGACGCACTGACGGTGGTACGCGTTGCGCTCGGCGCTGGCAACGCACTGGTGGCGCAGCGCTACGACGCGCAGCCCGGCACGGTGTATCTGCTGCGCCCCGACCACCACGTGTGCGCGCGCTGGCGCCACCCGACGGCGCAGGCCATCACGGCGGCGTGCCAGCGCGCGCTCGCCAAAGCATGAAGAGGCTAGCCATGGAACTCATCACCGCCCTCCATCTGGATGCGCCCGACGACTTTTACGAAGCGCTGATCGAGGCGCACCAGGACCTGTCGACCGAGGAGAGCCACGCCTTCAACGCGCGGCTGGTGCTGGTGCTGGCCAATCACATCGGCCAACTGACGGTATTGCGCCAGGCTTTCGAGGCGGCGCGGCCGGTCTAGGCGCAGGCGCCGTGTTTCAAGCCGAAAGTGTCTGTAACGCCCGTCTGACGGGCGAGAGCGGCTTTGGCAACGAGTACGCCAGCGAAGCCGTCGCCGGCGCCTTGCCGCTCGGGCGCAACAGCCCGCAGCGCGCGCCGTTCGACCTGTACCCCGAACTGCTCTCGGGCACCGCCTTCACCGTGCCGCGCCACGAGGGCCGGCGCTCGTGGCTGTACCGGCGTCAGCCCTCGGTCGCGTCCGGGCGCTACCAGCCGTATGCCCAGCCGCTGTGGAGCACCGGCGGCGACGCCCAGGCCGTACTGGCACCCGAGCCGCTGCGCTGGAATCCGCTCACGCAGGCTGGCGCCAGCACGCCCGATGAGGTGGATTTCGTCGACGGCATGCGCACCGTCGCGGCCAACGGCGCGGCCGCCGCGCAGAGCGGGATCGCCGCGCATGTCTACCTGGCCCATCGATCCATGGAGCGTCGCGCGTTGGTCAACGCCGACGGCGAAATGCTGATCGTGCCGCAGGAGGGGCGCCTGCGCATCACCACCGAAATGGGCGTGCTCGAAGTCGAGCCGCGCGAAATCGCACTGATTCCGCGCGGCGTGGTGTTCAAGGTCGCGCTCGCCGATGCCGGCCAGGGCCCGGCGCGCGGCTACATCTGCGAGAACTACGGCGCCCACTTCCGGCTGCCCGAACTGGGCCCGATCGGTTCCAACGGGTTGGCCAATGCGCGCGACTTCCAGGCGCCGGTGGCGGCCGTCGAGGCGCCGGGCGAGGCTTACGAGCTGATCAAGAAGAACGATGGCCACTTCTGGCGCGCCGCGCTGCAAAGCTCGCCTTTCAATGTGGTCGCATGGCACGGCAGCCTGGCGCCGGTCAAGTACGACACGGCCAATTTCATGGTTCTGGGCTCGATCAGCTACGACCATCCCGACCCGTGCATCTTCACCGTGCTCACGTCGCCCAGCGCCACGCCGGGCTGCGCCAATTGCGACTTTGCGATCTTCCCGCCGCGCTGGATGGTGATGGAAAACACCTTCCGTCCGCCCTGGTACCACCGCAACTTCATGAGCGAACTGATGGGCCTGGTCTATGGCGAATACGACGCCAAACCCGAAGGCTTCAAGCCCGGCGGCATCAGCCTGCACAACGCCATGGTGCCGCACGGCCCCGACGAAACCTCGTTCGACAAAGCCAGCCACAGCGACCTCACCCCGCAAAAGCTGGACCACACGCTGGCCTTCATGTTCGAGAGCCGCTGGCGCTTTGTGCCGACAGCCTGGGCCATGCAGCATCCGGCGCTCGACCCGAGTTACGCTGACTGCTGGGCCGGACTGAAGGATCAGGCGAATATCTGACCCCGGCTGCGCGCACGGCGTGTGGCGTCGCCAACACCCTTGCAAGGGCCGCCGCCGTGGCCCGGCAAGCCGGTTGCGCGGTGTTTCACGCGAGGCCCGACCGTCTGGCGCAGACTACCCTTCATCCTTCTGGAGCATGACCATGCACGACATCAACGAAACCCACGCCCCCACGCTGCGCAGCTGGGTCGAATCCGCCAACGTGAGCGGGTGCGACTTCCCGATCCAGAACCTGCCATTCGGGCGTTTCCGCCCGGCCGACGGCACCGAGCCGTGGCGTATCGGAGTGGCCATTGGCGACCAGGTGCTCGATCTGCAGGCAACGCACCTGATCGAGACCGACGACATGAATGCGCTCATGGCGGCCACGCCCGAAGAGCAATCGGCGCTGCGCCGCGCCATTTCGGAAGGTCTGCGCGCCGACAGCCCACTGCAAAGCGCGTGGGAGCTGGCGACCTACGGCCAGGGCGCGGTCGAAATGACGCTGCCGTGCCGCATTGGCGACTACACCGATTTCTACACCGGCATCCACCACGCCACGGCCGTGGGCAAGCTGTTTCGCCCCGACCAGCCGCTGATGCCCAACTACAAGTGGGTGCCCATCGGTTACCACGGCCGGGCATCGTCGATCGGCGTCAGCGGCCAGCGCTTCAGGCGCCCGATGGGGCAAACGAAGGCGCCCGAGGCGCAGGCACCCAGCTTCGGCCCCTCCAGGCGCATTGACTACGAGCTCGAGCTCGGCTACCTGATCGGCCCCGGCAATGCGCTCGGCGAGCCCATTGCGATGCCAGAGGCCGAGCAGCACCTGTTTGGCGTTACGCTGCTCAACGACTGGTCGGCGCGCGATCTGCAAGCTTGGGAATACCAGCCGCTCGGCCCGTTCCTGGCCAAGAATTTCGCCACCACGCTGTCACCCTGGATCGTGACGATGGAAGCGCTCGCGCCGTTCCGCGCCGCCTTCGAGCGCCCGGCGTCCGACCCGCAGCCGCTGCCCTACCTCGATTCGCCCGCCAACCGCGCGCAGGGCGCACTGGCGATCACGCTGGAAGTCTGGCTGCAGACGGCCAAGATGCGCGCGGCCGGCGAGGCCGCCGTGCGCCTGACGCAGGGCCGCACCGAACAAGCCGCCTACTGGACCGCGGCGCAACTGGTCGCGCACCATACCGTCAACGGTTGCAACCTGCAGCCGGGCGACCTGCTGGGTTCGGGCACGCTGTCGGGGTCCCGGCCCGAGGAGGCCGGCTCGCTGCTCGAACTCACACGGGGCGGCAAGCAGCCGATCAGCCTGCCCAACGGCGAGCAACGCGCCTTTCTCGAAGACGGCGATACGTTGACCTTGCGTGGCTGGTGCGAGCGCGACGGCGCCACTCGTATCGGGCTCGGGCAAGTGAGCGGCACGGTCGAGGCCGCGCGGCAGGGCGCCTGACCCGGTGCACGGCGCGCCGGCGCGTGCACCCCCTGCTGCATGGACGTTGCACGCCCCGGCCGGTAGCATGGGGGCTCGACAAGCCAAGGAGATAGCTCACATGAATACCCATCAAATCGTCGGCAACGGCAGCCGCCACGTCCTTGCGGTACACGGCTGGTTCGGCAGCGCCTCGGGCTGGGGCCCGTGGGTCAACGTGCTCGACCGCGAAAAATTTACCTTTGCGTTCATGGACGCACGGGGCTATGGCGGCATGAAGGGCAACGCCGGCCCGTTCACCGTGGAGCAGATGGCGGCCGACATGGTGGCGCTGGCCGATGGCCTGGGCTGGGACAAGTTCGACCTCATCGGCCACTCGATGGGTGGCAGCGTGGTGCAGCATGTGCTGCTCGATGCGCCGGAGCGCGTTGGCAAAATCGTGGCTATCTCGCCCGTGCCGGCCAGCGGCGTGCCGTTCGACCAGGCCGGCTGGGGGCTTTTTTCAAGCGCTGCCGGCGACATCAACGCACGCAAGGCCATCCTCGACCTGACCACCGGCAACCGGTTGACCGGCGTCTGGCTGCAGCAGATGGCCGACGCGTCGTGGGCCAGGTCCGACCCGGCCGCCGTGGCGGCCTACCTGACGGCGTGGGCCAAGACGGACTTCCATGATCAGGTCAAGGGCAATCCGGTGTCGATCCTGCTGGTGGTCGGCCAGCACGATCCGGCGTTGGGCGAAGCCACCATGCAACAAACCTGCATGCAGTGGTACCCCAACGTGCAACTCGAAGTGATGGCCAACGCCGGTCACTATTCGATGGACGAGACGCCGGTCGCGCTGGCCACCTGCATCGAGCGCTTCCTGGGCGCCTGAGCAAGCGCCTTTGTTCCCATGCCCTTTGCACCTGACACGGCCGCGCAGATTGCCGCCGACTTCGACCTGCACCGGCTGCCGCCCGACTTCTTTGGCGATCCGTATCCGTATTACGACGCACTGCGCGAGCACGCGCCGGTCAAGCCGATGCCGGACGGCAGCTTCTTCCTGACGCGCTTCGCCGACCTCGACCACGTCTACAAGAACCCGCTGCTGTTCAGCTCGGACAAGAAAAAGGAGTTCGGCCTCAAGTACGGCGCCAGCCCGCTGTACGAGCACCACACCACCAGCCTGGTGTTCAACGACCCGCCGCTGCACACGCGGGTGCGCCGCCTGATCGCCGGCGCGCTGACGCCGCGCGCGATTGCCCAGCTCGAACCCGGTCTGGTGGCGCTGGTCGATCGCCTGCTCGACCGTATGGCGGCCCAAGGCGAGGCCGACCTGATCGCGGACTTCGCCAGTGCGATTCCGGTCGAAATCATCGGCAACCTGCTCGGTGTTCCGCACCATGAGCGCGAGCACCTGCGCGAGTGGTCGCTGGCCATTTTGGGTGCGCTGGAGCCGGTGCTCACGCCCTTGCAGTTCGAGCTCGGCAACCGCGCGACCGAGGAGTTTTGCCAATACCTCGATGGCCTGATCGCGCGCCGCCGCGTGCAACCCGGCGAGCCCGAGCACGACGTGCTGACGCGCCTGATACAGGGCGAAGAGGGCGGCGAACGCCTGAGCGCCCTGGAGTTGGTGCACAACTGCATCTTCCTGCTCAACGCCGGCCACGAAACCACCACCAACCTGATCGGCAACGGGCTGGTGCTGCTGCTCGAGCGCTCCGATCTCGCGCGGCAGCTGCGCGCGCAACCCGAACTCGTCAAGAACACGGTGGAGGAAATCCTGCGCTTCGAGAGCTCCAACCAGCTGGGCAATCGCATCACGACGCAGCCGGTCGAAATGGGCGGTGTCACGCTGCCGGCCGGTACGCTCATCACCCTGTGCATCGGCGCGGCCAATCGCGACCCGGCGCAGTTTGCCGACGCTGCAGCCTTCGACATCGAGCGCGGCCGCAATCCACACCTGGCGTTTGCCGCGGGCATCCACATGTGCGTCGGCATGAAGCTCGCGCGGCTTGAAGGCATGGTGGCGATCGGGCGTTTTCTGGCGCGCTTTCCGGCGGCGCGCTTGACCGGAGCGCCGGTGCGCGGCGGGCGTGTGCGGTTTCGCGGCTTTGTGAAGGTGCCGTGCCGGGTGAGTGGGTGAGCAGCCGCGGCGATGGCAAGGAACGCCAGCATGTATGACCCAGCCAATTTCAAGCTTCAGGGTCAGGGCGCCATCAGCACCGGCGCAGGTGCTGCCCCGGCCGCGATGGATAGCCCGGCGCGTCAGAGCTTCGATGAAGCGGGCCGTCTCGATGCGCTGCCCGTACGTCACGTCCGGCATCGCGCGCAACACGTCCGACCGGCGTGCGGCCGCCGAAGCCGGCGCGCGCCGATGCAACAGCATCAGGCACGCCAGTGCCCGCAATTTCAGGGGCCGGCCGGCAGACGGTGAAAGCTCAAGTCCCCCATCCGCCCCCCATTGCCTTGTACAGGGCGAGCTGGTTCAGCAGTTGTGACTGGCGCAGGTTGATGACTTCGATCTCGGTCTGGTAGAGGTTGCGCTGGGCGTCGAGTTGTTCCAGGTACGACGCGTAGCCGGCGCCTTAACGTTCTTTCGCATACTCGAGCGAACGGGCCAGCACGGCCCGGCGGCGCAGCGCGTGATCCATCTGTTGCGCGAGGCGATCGATGCCCACTAGCGCGTTCTCCACCTCGCCGAAAGCCGCGAGTACCGCGCCGCGATAGGCGAATGCGGCCTGGTCGCGTTGCGCGGCGGCACGGTCGTACTGGGCCGAAAGCCGTCCTTGGTCGAACAACGGCGCGAGGATGCTGGCGCCGATGCTCCATACCCTGACGGGGTCGTAGTCGAGTGCGTTGACGTACAGGGCGCCCAGGCTCGCGCTGAGCGAGACTTGCGGCAGGAAGGCGGCCCGGCTGGCCGCAGGTGTCGCGTCGCTGGCCGCCAGCAAGCGCTCCGTCTGGGCGAGATCGGGGCGGCGGCGCAACAGCTCGGACGGCAGCACGATCGGCACCGACGGCAGGCGCAGGTCGGCCAGCAGGGTTGGCTGCGCGCCCTCCACGCCCGGATCGAGCAAACCAGGTAACTCGCCGGTCAGCAGGCGCAGCGCGTTGTGCTGGCGCGCAATCGATGCTTGCAGCTGAGGCAGGCCCTGCAGCACGGCCTGGTATTCAGACTGCGCCTGGGTCAGTTCCAGCTGCGACGTGTAGCCGACCCGGGCCTTGTCCTGCGCGATGCGCAGCGCCTCGGCGCGCGACCTGGCGGTTTCGCGTGTCTGTGCGAGTTGCGCTTGGAGGGCGACCAGGCCGATGTACGACTGGGCCGTGCTGGCGCTGACGGCCAGGGCCACTGCGTCGCGGTCGGCTTCGCTCGCGCGCAACCGCAGCTCGGAGGCGCTGGCCTGTGCGCGCAGGCGGCCGAACAGGTCGAGCTCCCAGGTGGCTTGCAGCCCCGCTTGAACGGCACGCGATACCGCGGTGGCTCCGGTGGGGCCCGGCGCGCTTTGGATCTGCACGCCGGTGGTGGCCTGCAGCGTGGGCCCGAGCGCAGAGCTGGCCAGCCGCACTTGGGCACGCGCCGCGTCGAGCCGGGAGCCTGCCGCCAGCAGATCGGTGTTGTGCGCCAGAGCGGCTTCGACCTGGCCGTCGAGCGCTGCGTCGCCGAACGATCGCCACCACTGCGCGTCGCTGTGCGGCGCGCCGGCGCTCGCCTGGTACGGAGCGACCCAGCTTTGCGGCGCTTCGACTCTGGCCAGGGCCGGGGGCGTGCGATGCGCCGGCATGCAGCCGGCCAGGGCGATCGAAACCAGCACGAGCGCAGCGGCTTTCTTGCGCACCGGCCACTCGTCAATGAGTAAACTCATCGTGTGGGCTCCGGCGCCGCGCAACACGGCTGCCGACTCGACGATGGTGGCGGCGCGGTGTCGACCTGCGCCTGCACCGACATGCCGGGACGCAGACGCGCTGCCAGCGCTTGATCGGGATCGATCGCGATGCGCACCGACAGGCGCTGCACGACCTTGGTGAAATTACCTGTCGCGTTGTCAGCACGCAGCACGCAGCACGCTGAACTCCGAACCTGTGGCCGCTGCCATTTCCTGGATATGGCCTCGCAGTGCGGCGTCCTGGAGCGCGTCCACTTTGAAGTAAGCGGGTTGACCGACCCGCATGTGCGCCGTCTGCGTTTCCTTGAAGTTTGCAACGACCCACAGTGAATCCGGCACCAGGAACAGCAACTGCGAGCCGGCCGTTACGTACTGACCCAGCCGCACGCTGGCCTCGCCGAGCTGCCCGTCGCGCGGCGCATGCACCACCGTGTTGGCCAGGTCGATCTTTGCAAGGGCGAGTTGCGCCTCGGCAGACTTGACCTGGGCTTGGAGGCCGGCGCGCGACACGGTGGTGGACTTGATCGCCTGCTGCCCGATGTCAATATCGGCGCCCGCCTTTCGTACGTTGGCCAAAGCAAGTTCAGAGGTGGCGCGCGCCTGGTCGCGTTCGCGCAGCGACACGGACCCTTTCTCGGCCAGCTGGTTGGCACGTCCGAGGTCGGCCTGTGCACGCCTGGCTTCGGCCTGCACGGCAACCAGGCTCGCGCGCCGCGCGCCAAGATCGGCCCGGTTCTGCGCCTGCGTCTGCGCGGCGTTGGCAAGTTGCGCCTGGGCATTTTCAAGCTGCGCCTGAGCCGCATGCACTTTCTCGGCAGCGATGCGGTCGTCGATGCGCACCAGCGGCTGGCCAGCCTCGACCCGCTCGAAGTCGCGCACCAGCACTTCGCGGACGTAGCCGCTGATCTGTGGAGCAAGCACGGTGATCTGTCCGCGCACGTAAGCGTTGTCGGTACGCACCGTTGATGTGGCAAAGGGTCCGAGGCGCCAGCTCCACAGGATCATCAGGACACCTGCGAACGCGACGAAAAGCATGGCGACGACCGCAAAGCGCGACGGCTTGACGGTCTTCGCGGGCGCAGCAGAGAAAGCAGCGGCCTGGTCAGACGAGGCTGAAGCCGGCGCGGGCGCCCGAGCCGGAGCATTGGCGCCATCGGCCAGTGCCTGCGGCGAGGGTTCAGGGGCCTCGGGCGAGGCGGCTGCGGGACGTGGTGGAGAGTTCTGGTTCATAGATGGATTGCTTCGGACCGCGGCCACGCCAGCGCTGCCGCGCGAGACCGGTGCCGACGCGGCGGATGCGATACGGCGGGTGTCGAGGGCCGCGCGGCGAATACGGTAGAGCGACCAGGCCAGGAAGGCCAACGCCAACACGCCGATCACCGCGAACACGTCGTTGAAGGCACGCACCGACGCTTCGCGCCGCACGAGCCGGTTCAGCTGTGCCGCAGCTTGCGCGGCGCGCGCGCCGGGGTCCGCGAGCACGCCGGCCAGCGCGCCTTGCAGCTGGGCGAGCCGCTGCGCGACCGCCGGGTTGCCCGCCTCGAGGTGCGAGCCGATCGCCTGCACGTAGGCCTGAGTTCGCTCGGCCTGCAGGGTGCCGAGCAACGTCGGGCCCAGCAGACCACCCAGGCTCTGGGTCATCGCGAACAGCACCATGAACGTGATCATGTGGTCCGCGCCGAACTTGAGCGCCTGCATGATCCCGATCATCAGCAGCGGCCCCATGAACATTGCAGACGCGAACGACAGCAGAAACTGGCTCAGGTAGAAGTCGTGCGGGCGGCTCAAGCTGGTGGACTGATGATCGAGCCAACCACCGATCGCGATCAGCACGATCGACAGCAGGATTTGCAGCCGGATCGTCTTCTGTCCGAAGGTCAGCGCGCTCACCGCCATGCCGCAGACCATGCCGACGAGCATCACCGCGTACAGCAGCTGCAGCTGGTCCGGGCCCATGCCCAGCGTGCGCAGCAGGCCGACGGCGCCGTAGGTCTGCTCGGACAGTAAAAAGCGCATCATCAGCGCGCCCAGAATGAAGCGCAGCGTCGTCACGTCGAACAGCCAGCGAACCTGCAGCAGCGGCGTCTTTCTGCGGTATTCGACGATGCCCGCTGCAGTCAGAAGCAGCAATGACGCGATCAGCGCCCAGGCCAGCCACTCGCTGTCGAACCACCATGCGTTGAGCCCCTGCACGAGCACGGCGGCGAGCAGCGCAACGCCGGGCGCCACCAGCGCGAAGGTCAGAAAATCGAGCCGCTCGAGCACCTGGACGCGTATGCCGAGCGGCAGCTTCAGCAGCACCACCGCAGCCAGCGAACAAAGGGCCAAGCCGGCCTCGAACTGGTACCACGTGCGCCAGTCGCCCAGGTCGAGCATCGCGGGCGACAGCAGCCAGGCCAGCGGAGTGGCGAGTTGTGCAATGGTCATCCCGACCACCAGGCCCGCGGCGAGCTTGGTCTTGGGAAAGGCTTGCAGCATGTAGAGCACGGCCAGCGTGCTGGTGGCCGCACTCACGAAGCCGCTGACCGCTCGCACGGTCACGGTCATTTCGAACCCCTGGACGAACAGGTGCAGCAACGTCACCGCCGCATAGAGCGACAGCCCGAGTTCCGCGAACAGCCGGATGCCGTACTGCTGGCGGAACTTGAACACCAGCAGGTTGGCCGTGATGTTGACCATCACATACGCGGCCGCCAGCCAGGCGCCTTGCCCCGGCGTCAGGCCAAGCTGGCCCTGAATGGCTGGCAGATTGGCCGCCAGAAGTCCGGCCCCCAGGCCGCCGGTCAGACCGATGAGTAGCGCCACGCAGGCATAGGCGATCCGCACTGGCACGCAGTGGTCCAGCGAGGCCGGTGAGCCGGGCATGGCCGGCTTTTCGTGCTCCTCCCAGTCGGGAACCGGGCCGAGCACTTTGGACTCGTTCATGTCCGCGCGACCCCGGGTTTCGCGACGGTACGCAAGCCGCCCAGCAGCAACGTCAGCGCGCGTCGCGACAATCGCCGGCGCTCTGCGCTGGTGCGCCCTTGAAGGCAGGAACCGAGCATGCTCGAGACCAACACGACATCTTTTGCCGTGAGGTCGGGCCGGCATACCGCGGACGCAATCGCTTGCTGCACCAGGGGTTGCACCATGCGCGTCAGACGCTTCTGAGCGCCTGCCAGCACAGGACTGCTCCTGTCGGTGGTGCGCCAGTGATCCGACACCGGCGCCGAAACTGCAATCAGCTCGGCGAGTTGGCCTAGCAGCTGGAACAGGCCGTCGTCGCGGCCCCGGAGTTGGTGTGCCTGCTCTTCGAGTCTGTCGAACGCGCGTTCCAGCAGGGCCGCCATCAATGCGGTCCGGTCCGGGAAGTTCCGGTACAGCGTGGCTCGGCTCACGCCGGCTCGCGCCGTCACGAGCTCGAGGGCGACGTGTACGCCGTGCTCGGAGAACACCTGATCGGCGGCATCGAGCAACAAAACCCTGTGCGCTTGTGCGTCGGATCGCTTCTGAGTATTTTGCATGCCGTGCATCTTACCATTTCCGTACATAAGTGTACGGCTGGACCAAGAACTTTGGTACGTTGATGGTCGGACAAACTAGTACGGATACAGAAGCGGCCCAGGCATGTTGTTCCTGAAAGCTGCCATGACCCCGAATTTTTCCCGCGCACGTCCAGCCAGCAGCCGGATGTTGTCAAAGTGACGTCGTCACTGGCTTGCTTTGGCACTCTGACTCGTCGCCCTCCTTGCGGCAGGGCGCTGTCGCTGTCGCCCTGTTCGTCGCTACATCCCTGGATCAACAAGCCGTTGCCGGCGCGATACGCCATCGGCAGCGACGCGCCGGGCGCTGCGGCGGCACACTGCAGCGCACGACCCCAGCATGCCGGTGGCAGCCACGCTGTCGGGCACTGGCGCGCGCGCGGCGAGCGCCGGCTTTGACGTCTGACTGCCATGCTGCAGGCGCGCTACCAGGGGAACGGCCGCGGCACCGCCCGGCTCAACGCCACCGATGTGATCAGCGCCGTCTCGGGCGGCAGCATCATGGCGGCCTGCTTTGGCGCCTAAGGCATCCAGGGATGGCCCCGGTTCGAGGAGGCGTTCCTGCGCCAGAACTTCCCGAAGAGCATGGTCATGCAGGTCCTGCGCCCCGGCACTCTGGTCGCTGCGAGTTCGCCATGGATTGGCCGCTCGAATCTGCTCGCGCGCCGGCTTGACGAGCTCTTTGGTAGCCTGACGTTTGCTGACGTCGAGCGGCGCCCGCGCTATCCGCAGCTTTTCATCCGCGCCAGCGACATGTCGCTGGGCACCCGTACCGAGTTCACCTGGGACCCGTTCGCGCTGATCGGCTCCGGCCCGCGCAGCGTGCCGCTCCCGTTCGCGCTAGCAGCGCCATCAGCGGTGCCGCTGCGGCTCGGTGCGACGATGCCGCGCAACGATGCCGACTGCTGCGCGGTCGAGCGAGAGCGCGCAGACGACGCACGGGTCTTGCGGACTGCGCCCCGGCGGCAGGGCTTCGGACCTGCCTGAATCGCGCGCATGAGCGCACCGGCCTGGATGCACGGCGCAAGCCCTGCATCCGGCGGGTCGACGGCGCCCTGGCCGACAACCTGGGGCTTGAGCGCCTGCTCGAGCGTACACGGTCGGGAGCTTTGCGCGGCGCGTTCACCGAAGTCAATGTGCCGCGCGGCGCCACCCAGACATGGGGGCTGACCACTGTGAATTCAGAGCCCGACCCTGAGGCAAACATTGACGAGAGCGACAAGGCGCTCCATAAGGCGCAGGCGGTAGACACCTTGTTGTCTGGCACCGGCGCACTGGCCACGAGCGAAACCCGGGGCGGTACCTGCAAGACACCGTCGCTCTGTGACGCAAGGCGCTGCAGTCTGGCGCGCCGGGCGTGAGTGATGGGTTCGGGCCCGACGCGCAGATTCATCGGGTGCAGGTGACCCTGCGCGACGCGCCCGATGGGATCGCCCGCCGCCGCCTGCTGCAGGTGCCGACGGCGTTCTCGCTTTCGCCGGACGAGGTCAGCGCGCTGCTCGAGGCGGACGCCAGCGTGCTGCACCACTGCAAGGAGTTCGGCGCCCTGATGGCATCGCTCAGCGCACCCCTGACAGCGTCCATGCCAGCGTCCATGCCACCATTGGCCACCCAGCCCTGAGCGCTGCACTATGAGCCGCGCGGCCGGGTCCTCAGCGGTTCGCGGCTGTGCACCCCGTGCTGGTAAAAATGCCGCCAGTCCTGAACAGACATGGCATACCGGTACAGCTGCCCCGATGCGGCACACTGCCAAGTGCTTTCTGCCCTATTGACCAAGGAGTTCCACGCCCACCATCCCGACCTTGGCGAGTCGCGCCGATGCGCCCGCCACCGAACTGGCCACCGTGCGCAGTCGCACCGTCGACGACATCGCCATGGCCGCACATCACGGTACGAATTTACAATAACACATTCGTGCGTTCATAATCGGACGAAATAGTACGAATATGGAATCTCCCCAAGGATGTTCTTCTTGATCGGGCGTGACGGCCGCAGACCTCGCCAAAGCGAATCGGCTGGTACGCGCAACCACCGCCAGAACCTTTCAGGAGTTTGTTTATGACCCACCCGGCGGAGAATTCACACATCGTGGTGGTGGCGGGCGGCGTTGCAGGAATTGAGCTGGCTGCGCGGTTGGGTCGACGCGCCAGGCGCGACGAGCGCTTCGCCGTCCCCGTGCTGGATGTCGATTCAGCGCACGTCTGGAAACCCATGCTGCGCCCCATCCCTGCCGGCACGCGCGACGTTGACCAACAACAAATGGCGTACGCGGCGCCCGCCCGCCCGGCGCGATTGACCTGTCAACCCGGCGCGATGTGCGGGTTGGATCGCGAGCGCAAAGAGATCGAGGTGTCGCCGCTGACCCATCCGCACGGCCGTGAGTTGCTGCCGCCACGCACTCCGGTCTATGACGTGTTGACCATGGCCGTCGGCAGTCGAGCCAATGACTTCGGAACTCCCGGCATCAAGGAGCGATGCCGCACGATTGATTCACGCATCGAGGCCGGTCATTTCAGCCGTGAGATGCGGACCGCATCCTGCAAGGCGCGGCGGAGAAAGGGCAACGGTCGATCGGCATCGGCGGCGGCGGCGCGACCGGCGTCGAGCTGGCGGCGCAACTCGTGGCGTTGGCCGAAGCCGCCGACGCCTACGGCACCTCCGGCTTGTCGTCGCGCATCAAGATATCCCTGCTCGAAGCCGCAGACCGATTGCCTGCCCGCTTTTCCAGAAGACATTTCGCAGGCGGCTTGGCATCGCCTGGCGCAACTCGGGGTAGCCGTGAGGCTCGCTGCGCAGGTCAGTGCTGCGGAGGAAGGTGGTTTCCGCTTGAACGACGGCCAGCTGATGCCGGGCATGCCCAAGGTCTGGGCAGCCGGCGTGAAGGCGCCCGATTTCCTGCCTGAGCTCGGCGGCCTGGCGACGACCCGAAACGATCAACTCTTGGTGATGCCCTGCCTGCACGCGACGCGCGACTCATCGAGCTTCGCCGTGGGCGACTGCGCCAGCCTGAAGCCGCCCGCAACGGAGCGCGCCCTGCCGCCAACGGCGCACGTCGCCGACAGGTCCGACATCTGCCGGTTTGGCTGGGCGGCACGTCGCCTCGTCCATTTGCCTATCCGGATTTCCGCTCTCTGGTCTCGTTGGCACGCCATGACGGTTAGGGTTCCCTTGGCAAGTTCGGTTTGTTCGCCGGGGGCTCGATCAAAGGCCGACGGGTACAACTGAGCCACGCAATGTGGTAGCGCGGCCATCAGGTGCGCATTCACGACTTTGGCCAGGCAGCTTCGTCTGGCCGGTGGATCGGCTCAACCAGCGATGGCACTCCAGTATTCGGCTCGTTGGAGCCACTACGATCGCGTGCATCACAACAAGGAGGACTTCGAGATGGCATCGCCTGAAATGTCTACCGGACAGCAGCCCGTTGAACGGTTGCGCAAGGAGTGGGGCTGGATCGCACTGCGCGGCTTCCTCGCCCTGATCTTCGGCATGCTGACCTTTGCCATGCCCGGCATCACGCTGGTCATCCTGGTGATCGTCTGGGGTGCCTACGTCCTGCTCGATGGAGTGCTGGCGTTGGTCGCAGGCTTTCGAATCCGCGACAGCGGCAGACCGCTCTGGTCACTCATCGCCGTCGGGTTGATCGGAATTGCGGCCGGAGGGGTCACATTTCTCTGGCCTGGCCTGACGGCGCTGACGCTGATGTTGATCATCGGGCTCTGGGCCATTGCAATCGGCATCTTTCAAATCGTCGCTGCCGTGCGCTTGCGCAAACACATCCGGGGTGAATGGCTGCATGCGCTGTCGGGCGTCGTGTCGGTCGTGTTCGGTATCGCTGTCGTTCTTCGGCCCGGCGCCGGCGCCATCGCGCTCGTGTGGATCATTGGCAGCTTTGCGATGGTGTTTGGCGTGATGCTGATCGGGATGGCGTTCCGATTGCGCAGCGTGCGCCGATCCTGAGAGAAAAGCAGGCAACCCGCGCCGTCGTTCATGGCCGCTTGCACGGTCGCGATCCCCGCCTTCAACGACTTCCATTTTTTCGCGGCAACCGAGTATTTTTGAAAGAAACCCCAAGATGTATGACCCCGCCGATTTCAAGCTTCAGGATCAGGTCGTCGTCATCACCGGTGCAGGCGCCGGTATTGGCCGCGCGATTGCCGAAACGTTTGGCGCAGCTGGTGCCGCCGTGATGGTGAGTGATTGCGACGCCGACTGCGCAAGAGCCGTCGCAAAAGGGATCGAGGCGCTTGGCGGCACGGCCGCAGCCATGGCCTGCGATGTCACGAAAGAAGAAGACCTTGCCCGCCTGGTGCACGAAACCGCGCAGCGCTTTGGCAAGCTGACCCTCCTTGTCAGTAACGCCGGCGGCGGTGGGCCCAGACCCTTCGACATGCCGATGGCCGATTTCCGGCGCGCCTTCGATCTGAACGTGTTTTCACTGTTCCGGCTGGCGCAACTTGCCGCCCCCGAAATGGAAAAGGCAGGCGGTGGAACGATCTTGGCCATCACATCCATGTCGGGAGACAACAAGAACAAACGCATGGCGTCGTACGGATCGTCCAAGGCCGCGACCAACCACCTGATCCGCAACATCGCGTTTGACCTCGGGCCCCGGAACATCCGGATCAACGGCGTCGCGCCCGGGGCCACGCGCACCGATGCGCTGGAGTCGGTCTTGAACCCCGACCTCGAGAAGAAGATGCTGGCAAACACGCCCATCCATCGGTTGGGCGAGGCCCAGGACATGGCCAATGCCGCGCTGTTCCTGTGCTCACCGGCCGCGAGCTGGATCAGCGGGCAGATTCTCACGGTGTCGGGCGGCGGCGTGCAAGAACTCGATTGAGGAACACATCTTTGTGAATTTCATGCTCGCCTCGTCCTGGGCGTGACGCTGACCCTCGCAGGCACAGCGATGGCGCAACCGGCAGCCCTGCTTTCGGCCACGGCCTCGGAGCCCACGACGATGGGCTGGATGCAAGGCTTTCCACCGCCCTCTGGTAAGACCATCCGGTTGACCGATCCCGATAATTTCTGGTTCCCCAAGCCGCGCTGGACGGTCTGCAACTTTCGCGAACCGATGCCGACGGTTGGCGTGAACAATGGCATCGACCGAGCGCGCAGGCTGACCACGGCACTCGATCCGCCGCTTGATCAAGTCACCTTCACGCCACTGGGAATCGACAAACCGATGACCTGGAGTGCGGCTTTCGATGCCAACGACACCGACGGAATCATGGTCCTGCATCACGGCCGCGTGCTCTATGAACGCTACGCCGCGTGCCTCACCCCGGACACCTTGCACGGTGCCATGTCGGTCTCCAAATCGCTGACCGGACTGCTGGCTGAAATCCTGGGGGCCGAAGGCAAGCTCGATGAGGCGGCACCGGTGGGCAGCCTCATCGGCGAACTGAAAAATAGCGCCTTTGGCGATGCCACGGTGCGCCAGGTCATGGACATGACGACTGCACTCGATTACTTCGAAGACTATGCCGACCCGAAGGCGCAAGTCGGGACCTGCGCCGAGGCCGGCAGCGCGTTCCCAAGCCCGACGGCGACACCGGCCCGCGCAGCTATTTCGAGTTTCTGCAAACGGTCAAGAACAAAGCCACTCATGGCGAGGCGTTCGGCTACAAGGCCGTGAATGCCGACACCCTCGGCTGGCCGATCGCCCGCTCGACGGGCAAGTCGGTGGCGGCCGAGTGGTCCGAGCGCATCTGGAGTTGCATCGGCACCGAGCGCAAGGCGTACTTCACCGTCGACTTCATCGGCACGCCATCCGCGGGCGGCGGCCTCATGGCCACGCTGCGCGACATGGCCCGGCTCGCCCAGCTGATGCTGGACAACGGCCTGTCGGGCAGCGACCAGATCGTGCCGCCGGCCGCCATCGCCCGCATCCGGCACGGGGGCGAGCGCGACACGTTCGCCAACGCCGGCTACCCCCTTCTGCCGGGCTGGAGCTATCGCAGCATCTGGTGGATCAGCAACGATGACCACGGCGCCCATGCCGCGCTCGGCGTGCATGGCCAGACGATCTGGATCGACCCAAAGGCCGACATGGTGATGGTCCGCTTTGCCTCCAACCCGTTGGCCGCCAATGCGGCCAGCGATCCGACCTCGCTGGCCGCTTACCGCGCTGTCGCCGACCACCTGATGGCCATCGGCAAGACTCCCCTGCTGGGTCAGGAATGGTTGATTGAAGACATCGCGGGGAACGGCGTGATCGACAACAGCCGTCCGAGCCTGCTCTTCTTCGCCGATGGGCGGCGGGCCGGCAGGGCCACCTGCAGCGGCATCCTCGGTAGCTACAAGTCAGATGGCCAGCGACTGGCCGTGGCGCCGGCCGGCACGACGGTGATGGCCTGCCCGGAAGCGCCGATGAACCAGGAACGCAAACTGCTGAAGCTGCTGCCCCCAATTAAAAGCTACCGTATCGACAAAACCGGTGCGCTGATGCTGGCGACAGCGCCCGGGAGGACGATCATGGCCCGGCGCACGCCGCCTTAGAAGCGGGTAAACGCCGCCGATGCCGGGTCCAGCGGAAACACCGGCCGGCGGACGTTGACAAAGGGAAACAGCCCATAGTCGGAACTGGTGACGCCCGCACTGGCACATTCGACCAGGCCGGCCGCCAACGGCTCGAACACCGGCCGGCAATACATGCGCGACTTCAGCAGCAGGAAGCGCTCGGTTCGCGGATCCAGTCCGGCGCATTCGAAGATGCCCAGGTCCCATGCCTCCTGGGTCCGTTCGGTGACCACGATGCGGGCCGCGCCAGTGTCGAACAAAACCGTTCGTCCCATGCTGCAGCGCTGGCCGGTGTAGGTCGGCCCGGAGATCACGTAGTTACCGTCGCTGAGAGTGCGAACCGTTCCGGTCAGGCGAACCGGCTCCTTGACCAGGCCGATCTCTTGCAGCGACACCTTGTTGCCCAGCGCGATGGTCACTTGAGCTCCCAAGCCTGCCGCCGTGAGTTCGTGCACCGCCTGCGGGTCGCACAGCGGACCGACGCCAATGCCTTGCAGGCCCTGCGCAAGCGCCTCCTGCAGCACATCCATCGTGTCGCAGGTGCCGCCCGACATGCAGTTGTCGCCATGGTCGAGCAACAACACGGGGCGCGAAGCGCCCTGCGCCAGTTGCTTGGCGCGGGCGACCGATTCGGCCAGCGGCTCGCTGCGATAGATGAAGGCCTCGCGCTCATCCCATATCTGTTGCGCGATGCGGTCGGCCGTTGCCTGCGCCCGCTCGGGCGAGTGCTCGTCGACCACCACCACGCTGACGCAAGGCGCGGCAATATCGGCCAGCGAGAAGCCGGCGAAGATCGAGACCGCCAATGCGTGCGTCTGCTCGGCGGTTTTGGCCGCCTCGACAGCACGCTGCATGGCGCCAAAGTGGGTTGCACTTCTGAGCGTATGTGCCATGAGTGGCAGCTGGCGCCAGCGCATGTACGGCCTGGCGCGACCCTTCAGTACATCCATGAGCAGGCGCCCGGCATGCGCGCCGGTTTCATACATGTCGATGTGCGGATAGGTCTTGAAGCCGACGATCACGTCGGCGTGGTCGATCATGGCCTGTGTAACGTTGCCATGCAGATCCAGCGCGACGCCGATCGGAATCCCCGGCGCCGCCTGGCGCAGACGCTTGAGCAGGTCGCCCTCGCCGTCGGCGCTGTTGTGCGCCACCATGGCGCCGTGCAGATCGAGCAGCATGGCATCGCAGCCCACTGCCGCATTGACGATGCGATCGCACAGGAGGGTATAGGCCGGCGCGTCGACCGGCCCGCTCGGGTTGGCGGACGCCGACACCGGCGTGACGAGCGTGGCCCCCGAGCGCTCGGCCACATCAATGAAAGCGGCCATCGCCGTGTTCATTCCCTTGTTGTCCCGGTAGGCCTGATCGCCGAAAGCGGGCCCGTCGATGCCGAATGCCGACAGCGGCGTCGGCACCGGCGAAAAGGTATTGGTTTCGTGGTTCAGCCGCGCGATCAGTATTTTCATGGGTGAACTCCTGCGCTTTGCAGCATGGCTTGCAGCAGTACGTTACAGCCGGCTTCCAGGTGCTCCGGCTGCGCAGCCTCGATCTCGTTGTGGCTGATGCCGTCCAGGCAGGGCACGAAGATCATTGCAGTCGGACACACACGGGCCAGATAGACCGCATCATGGCCGGCGCCGCTGATCACGTTCATCCAGGGCAGGCCTTGTCGCTGCGCCGCCTCGCGCACCTTGGCCAGCAACGCCGGCGCGAACGGCTGCGGCGGGAAATACACCACCTGCTCGAGGCTGATCGGCGTTTTGCGCTGCGCCGCAATGCGCTCGACCGCCGTCTTCAGGGCCGAATCCATGGCCGAGAACGCTCAGGCGAACCCGCCCCGGAATGACGTTGCGCGAATTGGGATACGCATCGATCCAGCCGACGGTGCCTCTTCCGTGTGGCGCCTGCGCCAGGGCGATGCGGTTGACTTCAACGACCAGCTCGGACGCGGCCAGCAATGCGTCGCGCCGCAGTTCCATCGGCGTGGGCCCTGCATGGGCTTCCATGCCTTGCACCAGGACGTCATACCAGCGCTGGCCCAACGCGCCCTCGACAACGCCGATCACGCGCTCGTTCGCTTCCAGCACCGGCCCCTGCTCGATGTGGGCCTCGAAATAGGCAGCCACCGGTGCTTGCGTGGCCGATGCCGTCGCGGCGCCCGCATAGCCGATCGCGCCCAGTGCCTGGGCGACGCTGACGCCGTCGTTGTCGCGCTGCGCCAGCGCATGCTCAAGGGTGAAAGCGCCCGCGAATACGCCCGAACCCATCATGACGGGCACGAAACGCGAGCCTTCCTCGTTGGTCCACACCACCACCTCCAGAGGCGCCTCGGTGCTGATTCGCGCATCGTTGAGGCTGCGAATCACCTCCAGACCGGCCAGCACCCCATAGTTGCCGTCGAACTTGCCACCCGTGGGCTGCGTGTCGATGTGGCTGCCGGTCGACACCGGCGGCAGTGCCTCGTTGCGCCCCGCCCGGCGCGCAAAGATGTTGCCAATCGCGTCCACCCGCACCTCACAGCCGGCCTCACGCGCCCAGAGCGTGAAGAGGTCGCGGGCCTGGCGGTCCAGATCAGTCAGCGCCAGGCGGCAGACGCCTCCTTTGTCGGTGGCGCCGAGTTGCGCCAGTCGCATCAGCGAGTCCCACAGGCGCTGGCCGTCGATGCGAAGGTCGTGCGTTCCCGGAGCAAGAGAGAATTCGTCGTAGGGGTTCATGGTTGTTCGAACTGTGTTGGAAGTGCACTCAGGCAAGGCCGACGCCGAGGTAGCGGTCCTTCACCTCATGGTCGGCAATGAAGTCGGCGTTGTCGGCCTCATGGACGATGACGCCCTGTTCGAGGATGTAGTGGCGATCGGCCAACTGGACGCAGACCTCCAGGTTTTGCTCCACCAGCAAGATCGCTACGCCAGCGGCCTTGATCAGCTTGAGTTGCGCGACAATTTCCTCGACGATCACCGGAGCGAGCCCTTCGACCGGCTCGTCCAGAATCAGCAGTCGCGGGTGATTCATCAGGGCCCGCCCGATCGCGAGCATTTGCTGTTCACCGCCCGAAAGCTGTCCGCCGCCATTGCGGCGCCGCTCATCGAGGCGCGGGAAGATTTTGTAGATCTCTGCCAGTTGCCAGGGTGAATCGCGCCGTTGTCCCAGCAGCAGGTTCTCCTCCACGGTGAGCAACTTGAAGATCCCGCGGTCTTCCGGCACCAGGCACATGCCCAGCGCGGCAATACGATGCGGCGGCAAGCCAGCGATGTCGCCGGCGTGCCAGCGCACACGTCCCCGGGTCGGCCTCACCACGCCGACGATGCTCTTGAGCGTGGTCGACTTGCCGGCGCCATTGCGCCCGAGCAGCGTCACCACCTGAGCCTCCCCAACTGCCAGCGAGACGCCCTGCAAGATGTGGCTCTTGCCGTAGTAGCTGTGGAGATTGTCGACTTCGAGAATCACGCGCGCCCCCCGGTAATCATGTTGCCCAGGTAGGCTGTGCGCACGCGGTCGTCGGTGCGAATGACCGCGGGGACCCCTTCGGCCAGTACCCGTCCGAGTTGCATCACGGTGACGGTATCTGATATGTCCATCACGATATTCATGTTGTGCTCGATCAAAACGACGGTGTGCTGGTCGCGCAGACTGCGGATCAGACGCTTCATATCGTCCAGATCATCGATGCCCATGCCCGAGGTAGGTTCATCGAGAAAGATGGCCTTGGGCCGTGCGGCCAGCGCCATGCCGACCTCAAGGCGGCGTTGCTGCCCGTGCGAGAGCGCCCCGGAGGCCGTGTTCGCGAAACGCTCCAGGCCCACGCGCGCCAGCACTTCGTCCACCGTCTCAGTACAAGCGAGCGCTCCGATCGGCGCACGCCAGCAATTGAACGCCTGGTGCGGCGCAACGCCCTGGGCTGCCAGGCGCAGGTTCTCCCGGACAGGGAGGCTGGCGAACAGGCTGGTCACCTGAAACGAACGCGCGATGCCGCGCTGCACACGACGGTGACCCGGCTCGCGCGTGATGTCGTGGCCGTCGAACATGATCTGCCCGCCGCTGGTGGTGCCGGTCCCGGTAAGCATGTGAAACAAGGTGGTTTTTCCCGCCCCGTTCGGTCCGATGACGGAATGCACCGTATTCAGGCGAACCTTCAGGTCCACGCCGCCAAGGGCAGCGAACTTTCCATAGTTCTTGGTCACGCCGATCGCTTCGATCAGGATAGGCTGGGTCATGCCTGCTCCTCGTTCGCCTGTGGCACAGCGGGCCGGCGCACCAGCCGGCGCCAGAGCCCCTCGCACAAGCCCCATAGGCCGCGCTGCATGCCGATGCTGACGACAATCAACATAACGCCCAGCAACAGCAGCCATCGCGGCCACAGCGTCGACAACCAGTCGGCCATCAGTACGTAGAAGGCAGCGCCCAGGACCGAGGCGAACAGATTGCCGGTTCCGCCAATGATGGTGATGACCAGAATCATCTCGCTGGTGTGATATTCGACATTCGACAGCGGTGCAAGGCCGGTCATCATGGCGTGCAACCCGCCGGCCAAGCCGGTGACGGCACCCGAAACGATGAATGCCAGCAGCTTGAGGCGTTTCAGGTCGTAGCCCACCGCCGCCGCGCGATCCTCGTTGTCGCGAACGGCCAGCAGCGTGCGGCCAAAGATCGAGTCCGTCACGCGCAACAACAGTGCAAACGTCACGAGGAACATCAAGGCGACAAAGGAGTAGTACTGCCATGGCGTCTCCAACGACCACAGGGTGTGTCCGAAGTAGGAGAACGAGGGACGCGGGATATCCATCAGCCCGTTGTCGCCGCCGGTCAGGCCGGTGGCGGTGTAGGCCATGAAATAGAACATCTGCGCAAAAGCCAGCGTAAGCATGACGAAATAGACGCCGCGTTGCCGGATGGCAATCCAGCCGATCAGCAGCGCGCCCAGCGCGCCCATGGCGGCGGCCGAAGCGAGCGCCAACGGCATCGGCAATGGCAGGCGCGTCAGCAGCAGTGCCAGGGTGTAGCTGCCCAAGCCGAAGAAAATGCCCTGCCCGAACGACAAAAGACCGGCATAGCCCAATAGCAGGTTGCATCCCAGCGCCGCCAACGCGTAGATCAGGACCTCGCTAGCCAGAGACCCTGAGCGCAACACAAGGGGCAGCGCCAGGACGACGGCAAGTGCCAGGAGAAACGTGGTTTTTTTGGACATGGCTCTAAGCTCGGCGGCCGAACAGGCCATGAGGGCGCAGCAGCAACACGGCGGCCATGGCGATGTAGATCATCAGGCTAGCGCCAGGGGGCCAGATCGTGCTCATGAGACTCTGAGCGATGCCAATCAACAGGCCTCCGACCAACGCGCCGCCGAAACTGCCCAGCCCGCCGACCACGACCACCACGAACGCCACCCCCAGCGCCTCCACCCCCATGAAGGGTTCGGCGCCGCGGATGGGTGCCGCCAGTACGCCGGCCAGCGCCGCGGTGGCCGCTCCCAGGGCGAACACCAGGCTGAAAACTCGGAACACGTTGATGCCGAGCAATGACACCATTTCACTGGACTCGCTACCGGCACGCACGGCGCTGCCCAGACGGGTGCCTTCCAGCACCCACCACAGCAGCACAGCCAGCACGCTGGTGAAGCCGATCACGAAGAGCCGGTAGATCGGGTAGACAAAGCTGCCCCACATGACCACGCCCTGCAGCAACGGCGGCGCCGGTACGTTGTTACCCAGTGGTCCCCAGAACACGATCACCAGTTCCTGAATCACGAGCGCCAACCCGACAGTTACCACGATGTGAAATTCGTGAGCCTTGGCATAGACGCGCCGCAACAGCAGCTTTTCCGTCACCCATCCCAATGCCCCGACCAGCAGCGGCACCACCACCAGCGCGGCCCAGAAGTCCAACCCCCATTGAATGACCTGGAAGCACAGGTACGCCCCGAGCAGATAGAAGGCGCCGTGCGCGAAGTTAACGAAGCGCAGCAGGCCGAAAACAATGGACAGACCCACGGCCAGCAGGAAGTACAGCATTCCGAGGCCGATCCCATTGATGACCTGAAGCAGATAGACAGACATGGCGACTCGATGTCAGACAGCCCCGACGCAGCCCTCGCCGCGCCCGGACGGGCGCGCACGCAGCGTCCGTGGCCGGCGTTGCTTCAGGCCATCTTGCAGCCCGTCTTGTCGACCGGCAGGAACGATTTGCCGGAGCTGATCACGTCGACGAAGTCTGCCGCGTTTTTCATCTTGGCCTTGGACTTGCCCTTCAGCAAGTAGTAGTCCTTGAGCACTTGATGGTCCGCCTTGCGAATCTCCTCGACACCGGTCAAGCCGTCGAACTTCATGCCCTCGAGGGCGGCGATGACGGCCTTCTGGTCGACGCTCCCTGCCTTGGCGATCCCGTCGATCAAGATCTTGGTGCAGATGTAGGAGCCGGCGAGACTGTAGTTGGGGAGAATCTTGAGCTTGTCCGCGGTGCGTTTGACCAGGTCCAGATTCAGGGGCGAATCGATCGTGTGCCAGTACTGCGCGCCAAAATAGACGCCGTCGCACAGGTCGGCGCCGAGCGCCTCGAATTGCTCCAGGCCGGACGCCCATGCGACCAGGATGGTCATGTTTTTGTTCATGCCGAAGCTGACCGCCTGGCGCAACGCGTCCGACGACTGCGTGCCGAAATTGAGCAACAGCAGCACGTCCGGCTTGGCTGCCGCCGCGTTGGTCAGATAGCCGCTGAACTCCTTTTCGTTGAGCGAGTGGTAGCTGTTACCCACGTGTTCGATCCCCTTTTCCTGGAAGATCGCCTTGGCGGCGTCGAGCAGTCCTTCGCCGAACACGTACTGCGGGGTAATGGTGTACCAGCGCTTGGCTTTCGGAAGGGCGTTCACGAGCGGGCGCACCGTCTGCTCAATGGCCCCAAAAGTCGGTACCGACCAACGGAACGTGGCGCTGTTGCAGTCCTTGCCGGTGAGTTCGTCGGCGCCGGCCGTGGTGAAGAACAGGCCGCCTGCTTTCTCGATCTGCTTGCCCATCGCGAGCGATTCGGACGACAGAATGCCGCCAGCGAAGAAGCGTGCGCCCTGCTGCTGCGACGCCTCCTGCACCTTGCGCACGGCGGTTGCAGGCTTGCCTTCGGTGTCGAGCACGGTGTAGGCCAGCGGCCGGCCGAGAACGCTGCCGTACTGCTCGATGGCGAGCTTCATGCCCAGGTCGGCGAACTTTCCATTGGCAGCGAATGCACCCGACATGGGCACCGGGCAGGCAAACCGGATCGGGTCGGCCGCTTGGGCGGCTGCCCATCGCCCGGCCATGAGCGACGCGGGTGAAGCAGTCAAGGCGGCGAGTTGAAGAAGGTGTCTGCGTTTCAAGATGCGCTCCGTTCGAAAGGATGGATTGCGGGGTTGGGGCGATGAAAATTGAATTTAAGCGGATAAATAGGATTGATATGCTGGTAATAACCCTGCCATCTGGCGTCAAAAATTGTCCCAAGGCGACGATCCAAACCAGCAAGGTAACGATTGTGCGCACCCCGGAAGGCTGAAGGTCAAGGCCAACGCAGGAGCTGGATGCCAAATCGATGCGGTTTATGATGGTAAATAGCATCCATCTTCCGATGGGCATGGAGTGCCTGAATGGTCGTCGGTCAACACCGTCGCAAGCGACAAAAGCTGTCCGACGTCATCGTGGAAGACGTCAAGCGCTGGATCGTCGCGGAACGAAAGCAGCCCGGGGACCGCCTGCCGAACGAAAAGGAGTTGATCGAGCTTTTCGGCTATTCGAAAAGCACGGTGCGCGAGGCCCTCAAGGCCCTGGAAGTGCGCGGGCTGATCGCGATCCGCACCGGTCCGGGCGGCGGCGCTTACCTGCAACAGGTCTCGGTCGATCATGTGTCGGAGTCGCTGCGCAACTTCCTGCATTTCCATCACCTCGACGGTCACCACGTCTACCAGTTGCGCAAGGTCCTCGAGCCGGAACTGGCGGCCAGCGTGGTCGGTCGGCTCGGGCCGCAGCAACTGGCACAGCTGGAGGAAAACATCCGTCTGTGCGCGCAGGCGCCGACGACGGAAGACCAGCAGCGCGTCCAGCGAGTTGCCGAACTCGAGTTCCATAACCTGCTCGCCGACCACTGCCCGAACCCGGTGCTCGCGTTCATGTGCCGCTTTCTCAACGACCTGCTCAGGGATCTGGTGGTGTACAAAAACGTGTTGGAGCATCAGCAGTTGTACAAAAACGCGCGCGACCATCGCCATTTCGGCGAGGTCAACGTGGACTTCCATACCCAGTTGCTGGCCGCATTCGCCAATGAGAACATCAGCGAAGTGCGCCGCCTGATGAGCGAGCACATGGTCGATGCAGAAGCCCATATGCACGAGATGGAAGCGCACCTCGGATCCCGGAAATTGCTCTTGCCCACCGCAGAGCGGTGAGCCGCGCGCCCGTCAAAGCGCTGCGTGCGCCGCAACCAGGCAGTCCTGAAACGCCAGCACGGCGCGCGAAGGTTTGGGTGAGCGCCGCAGCAGGCTGACGAACCGACACGGGTAGCGAAAGCGCTCGGGTGCGATGGCTTTCATCAGGCCACGCTGCTCGAAGCTGTGCGCGTAGTGGTCGGGCAAAAAGCCCAGGAAGCGCCCTGACAGAATCAGCGTTGCAATCGCCTCCTGGTCGAAGCCGGTGGCCTTGCGCGCCAGCCGGGCGCGGTGGCTCAGCTCCATGTTCGGCGAGTGGTAGCCCAGGCCTGCAAACTGGTGTTCTCGCAGGCGCGCCCAGGTCAATTTGGAGTGGTTGCCCTGGTACAGCGGGTGCCCGACCCCGCAGTACAGCAGCATGGTTTCGTCAAACAGGTCCGCGTAGACCAGGCTCCTGGAGCTGCGGTGGGCCGGGATGATGCCGATCTGGAATCTTCCGTCCAGCACACCCTGCTCGATGGCGTTGATGGATCCGACGTGCAAGCCAAGGTTGACGTCCGGCGCGAGTTGCGTGAAACGGGCGATCGCCTCGCCAATGCGCGCCTGCGGATTGCTTGCCGTCTTGTCAAACACCGCCACATCCAGCGCACCGCCCATCCGGTCGTGGATGTCATCGATGCTGCTGCGAAACGCATCGACCGCGACCAGCAGGCGCAGCGTCTCGGCGTACACGCGCTGACCCTCGGCGGTGAGCGCGAAACCGGCGCGCCCGCGCCGGCACAGGACCAGGCCGAGGCGGGTTTCCAGATCCTTGACGTGCCGGCTCACCGTCGACGTGCCGATGTTCAGTTCCAGCTCGGCCGCTGCCATTCCGCCGCACTCGACCACGCTCTTGAACACCTTGAGGAGCCGCAGATCCATGTCGCTCAGCTGGCCGAGCACGGCGCGGCGTTTGATGGCTGTCATGTCGGCAGGATTTACTTGCATATTGCGTCAAGTGAACATTCATATTGTGCCATTGTCGACACTGATTGCCGCGCCAACAATCCACTCCATCCTCATCACCGGAGCCCGCCGCACGCGGGGATCGCCATGACCGCACTGACCACCCTCCTGCCCAACGCTGCCAGCGTGCGCACCGACGCCGCCTGGCTCGATGCGCACTGGATGCCCTACACCGCCAACCGCGAGTTCAAGGCCAACCCGCGCATGATCGTGGCGGCCAGCGGCTGCTATTTCACCGATGGCGACGGGCGCAAGATTTTCGACGGCCTGTCGGGCTTGTGGTGCTCGGGCCTGGGTCATGGCCGGCGCGAAATCGCCGAGGCGATCGGCCACCAGGCCAGCAAGCTGGACTACGCACCGGCCTTCCAGTTCGGTCACCCCCTGTCGTTCGAGCTGGCCAACAAGATCAAGGAGCTCACCCCCGAGGGTCTGGACCACGTGTTCTTCACCGGTTCGGGCTCGGAGGCCGCCGACACCTCGCTCAAGATGGCACGAGCCTACTGGCGCGCCAAAGGTCAGGCCAGCAAGACGGTGCTGATCGGCCGCGAAAAGGGTTATCACGGCGTCAACTTCGGTGGCATCTCGGTCGGCGGCATCGGCGGCAACCGCAAGCTGTTCGGCCAGGGCATCGAAGCCGACCACATTCCCCACACCCAACCGCCGGCGGGCTCGTTCCTTCGCGGCATGCCGCCGACCGGTGTCGAGCTGGCCGACAAGCTGCTCGATGTGATTGCGCTGCACGATGCCTCGAACATCGCGGCCGTGATCGTCGAGCCTTTCTCGGGCTCGGCCGGCGTGGTGATTCCGCCGGTGGGCTACCTGCAGCGTCTGCGCGAGATTTGCACCGCACACAGCATCCTGTTGATCTTTGACGAGGTCATTACCGGCTTCGGCCGTGCCGGGGCGATGACCGGGGCCGAGGCCTTCGGCGTGACGCCCGACATCATGAACATGGCCAAGCAGGTGACCAACGGCACGCAGCCGCTGGGCGCCGTGGTGGTCCAAAAGGAGATCTACGAGACCTTCATGGCCGCGGGTGGCGCGGACTATCTGGTGGAGTTTCCACACGGCTATACCTATTCGGCCCACCCGGTGGCCTGCGCTGCGGGCGTGGCCGCGCTCGATCTGCTGCGGCAGGAAGACATGGTCGGGCGCGTGCAAGCGCTGGCGCCGCATTTCGAAAACGCTGTGCACAGCCTCAAGGGCAGCAAGCATGTGGCGGATATCCGCAACTATGGCCTGGCAGCCGGCTTCACCATTGCGTCGCTGCCCGGCGAGCCGGCGCGCCGGCCCTACGAGATCGCCATGAACTGCTGGAAAAAGGGCTTCTACGTGCGCTACAGCGGCGACACCATCCAGCTGGCACCTCCATTCATTGCCGAGAAGGGCGAGATCGACCGCCTCATCAACGCGCTGGGCGACGCGCTGGACGAGACCGCCTGAACCCGGTTTTTTTAGTACTTCACGGTTGACGCCATAAAACGCGACAACCCGGTCACGTCCATCGTGGGCCACTTCATTGACGGTCAGCACGTCGCCGACAGCGCCCGCACCCAGCCGGTGTTCAATCGGGCCACTGGGCACTCGAGCACCAGCGTGGCCCTGGCCAGCAAGGCCACGCTCGAGCAATACGCCGCCACTCAAGCGTGCACGCGTCATGAGCCGGCGCAACGCGCTGCTCGAAGGCAACGCCGACCAAATCGCGACGCGCATCGCGGCCGAGCACGCCAAGGTGCTGTCGGACGCCCACGGCGAACTGCAGCGCGGCATCGAAAACCTTCAATACGCCAGTGACACGCCGGAACTTCTCAAGGGCGAGCACTGCAGAAACGTCGGCCCGCCATCGACACCTGGAGCGAGTTCCAGCCGCTGGGCGTGCGCGCGGGTATCACGCCGCTGAGCTTCCCGGCCATGGTGCCGCAGTGGGGTGGCCGATGGCCATCGACTGTGGCAACACTTTCGTCCTCAAGCCGTCGGAGCGCGATCCGTCGTCGGCGGGCGTGTCGCCGAACTGGCGCTCGAGGCCGGCCTGCCGCCAGGCGTGCTCAACGTGGCCAACGTGGTCAACGGCGACAAGGAAAGCGCTCGACACGTTGCTGGCCGATCCGCGCATCAAGGCCGCGAGCTTTGTCGGCTCGACCCCGATGTCCCAGGCCATCTGAACCACCGGTTGCGCACACGGAAAGCGCGTGCAGGGCCTCGGTGGCAGCAGGAACCACGCCGTCGTGATGCCTGACGCCGACCTCGCCAACGCCGTCAGTGCCGGCTCGGTGCCGCCGGTCCGGTCGTGTCGCGAACGCGGCATGGCAATGCCGCTGTGATGGCGGTGGGCGGCGAAGCTGCCGATGCGGTGGTCGCCGGCCTCACGGTCGAGATCGCTAGCATGAAGGTGGGACCGGAAACCGACCACGGCAACGACATGGATCCGCTTTTGACCCGGCAGCACTTCGAGAAAGTCAAGGGCTATGCCGACGGCGGCGTGGCCGCGGGCGCCACGCTGGTGGTCGAGGGCGGCGGGGCGCAGATGGTGGCCGGCCATGAGGACGGCTAATATCTGCGCCCCTGCCTGTTCGACCGCGTCAAGCCCGGCACGCGCCTTTACCAGGAGGAAATTTTCGGACCGGTGCTCGGCGTGGTGCGCGCCAAGATACTGCAGGAGGCCATTCAGATCATCGACGCTCACGAATACGGCAACGGCACCGGCGTCTTCTCGTGCGACGGCGGGGCGGCGCGCTAATTCAGTGACCCTATCGAAAGCCGGCATGGTCGGCATCAACGTGCCGCTGCCGCTGCCGGTGACCTATCACTCGTTCGGCGGCTGGAAGCGCTCGCTGTTGGGCGGCCTGAGCGCTTACGGCCCGGACGCCGTGCGCTTTCGCGGCTTCATGAATGTGACGTGCCGGGTGAATGGGTGAATGGGTGAGCGGGTAAGCGCTTGAGAACCCCGCCGCCGCGCACGCGGCGGCCCGTGAGTGCCTCAAGGCCGGAAGCCGAGGGGGTTTTTTTACGCTGCGCCCCGTGGCCGGGAACTGCCGGTGGCGGCCCACTGCGCAATGCCTTCGTGTCCGGCGGCGACATACTGGAACAGAAATTCCATGAAGCTTATGGCAGCCGGCGACAGGGACTGCTCCCTGCGGCTGAAAATGAAGAAGCAGCGATTCAAGACCGGAGCTCCCAGGGTGCGCATCTCCAGTCTGTACAGCCGCACCAGAGACGCCGCGTCGGGGATGCAGACGGTGACGCCGAGCCCGGCGTTCACCATGCTCAGCGCCGTCGACATGAACGCCACCTCATTGGTGGGCAGCAGTTTGGCGCCGCGAACCTTGGCGCTCAGGTCGATTGCAAGCCGTTCAGTGAACTGCCCCTGGAGCGGAACGACGGGAAATCGCATCAGGTCACTCCAGCCGATCTTGGGCAGCAGGCCTAGCGCATGGCCCGGTGGAAATACCGCCATGAATGGCGCCTCAAACAGCGGTGTTGCCGTGATGTCGGAGTTCGGGTCGCGTTCTGGGCCAATGCCGAAATCCACCTCGCCGGAAAAAACACGTGACATGACGCTCTCCACGGCACAGTCCACCAGCTTGATGCGGATCGCCGGCTGTTCCCGCGCATAGGCGGCAATGGCTTCCGGGATCAGCGTGGAAGCCATCAACTGCGACGCCGCGACGCGCACCAGTCCTGTTTTCAGTGACTTGAGGTTGCTGACATCGTCAAGCACATCGTCCGAATCGTGAACGATCTTGTCGATCAGCGGATGGAGGTCGCGCCCGACCTGCGAAAGCCGGATCTTGCGCGTGCTGCGGTCGATCACGCGCAGCCCCAGCGTCTGTTCCAGCTCCTTGATCAGGCCGCTCAGCGCCGACTGCGTCACGAAGAGACTCTCGGCCGCCAGCGTGAAGCTGCCACTACGGGGCGACAGCCCTGAAGGCGCGCAATTGTCGAAGCGTCACGCTCATCTGGAAACCTCATAAATGCATCAATTAGTCCCGTTTGAATTATGAATCCCGGAGCGCTTTAATCGAACGTATCCGCCGTCCACCACTCGAGAAGTTGCCGGGGCGCTGGACACCTCATCAACCCTTTCTACTGGAGACAAGCCATGCAAGTCATGAGAATTCATCACGTGGCCTACCGCTGCAACGATGCCAAGCAGACGGTCGAGTGGTACGGCAAAAATCTGAACATGAAGCTGATCCTGGCGATCGGCGAGGATCAGGTGCCGTCGACCAAGGCGACCGACCCGTACATGCACCCGTTTCTGGACGCCGGTGGCGGCAACGTGCTGGCGTTTTTCGAGATTCCCAATTCGCCGCCGATGGGCCGTGACGTCAATATGCCGGTGTGGGTTCAGCACCTCTCGTTCAAGGTCGAGAGCGAGGCACACCTGCCAGAAGCCAAGGAGCAACTCGAGGCCAACGGCGTCGAGGTGCTCGGAGTGACCGACCACACCATCTTCAAGTCGATCTACTTCTTTGACCCGAACGGCCATCGGCTCGAACTCGTGGCCGACACCGCCACGCCCGAGATGCAGCGCAAGCTCGACGCGGTGAAGTGGGACACGCTCAACGAATGGGACAAGACCAATAAGGCTCCCAAGCACGCCGCCTGGATGCATGACGGAAGCCATGACGTTGCCGGCCAGACCGTCCCTGCGTGACGCGCAGGGACGGTGACCGTTGAAGTGGGCATTGGCTGGCAGCATGTTGGCATGGGGGTTGATGGGCTGGCGCTTGCGCGACGGCGTCAGTGCGTCGGGCCCTTTAACATCGCGGCAGACTCTTTGCCTGACCCGATGACCGAATTTACCTCTGCCTCCTCCCCCGAACAGCTTGTTGGCGACCTTGTGAAATTGCTGCGCCTGGAGCGCCAGGGCGCTGACCGCTTTCATGGCGCGACCGAAGACATCGGCACCCCCAACGTGTTCGGCGGCCAGGTGCTCGGCCAGTCGCTGATGGCGGCCAGCCACACGGTGGAGGGCCGCCCCGTGCACTCGCTGCACGCCTACTTCCTGCTCGCCGGTGACAAGCGAGAAGGCATCGATTACATCGTTGAGCGTGTGCGCGACGGCCGCAGCTTTGGCACCCGGCGCGTCGTCGCGCAGCAAAAGGGCCAGACCATCTTCACCATGATGGCCTCGTTCCAGGCGCACGAAACCGGCGCCTTCGAGCACCAGCAACCCATGCCGGCGGCCCCGGCGCCAGAGGGTTTGGCGAGCGATGTGGATTTGCGGCGCGCGCTCGGCGGGCGCATCCCCGAGCATTGGCCCGACAAGATGAACGCCGAGCGCCCGGTCGAATACCGCACCGTCGAGCCGCTCGACCTGCTGGCGCCCGCGCCGCGCCCGCCCGAGGCGCAGATCTGGATGCGCGCCATCAGCGCGCTGCCCGACGACCCGGCGCTGCACTGCGCGTTGCTGGCCTACGCCTCCGACCATGGCCTGCTGCGCGCCGCCTTGTTGCCACACGGCCTGAGCTTCATGCAGCCGGGTTTTCGCGGGGCCAGCCTGGACCACGCCATGTGGTTCCACCGTGATTTCCGTCTCGACGACTGGCTGCTGTACTGCATTGATTCGCCCAGCGGCGGCGGTGCGCGCGCGCTGTGTCGCGGCGAAATCTTCTCGCGCGACGGCCGGCTGGTCGCTTCGGCTGCGCAAGAAGGCATGTTGCGACCTCGCGACCCGGCCCGGTTACTATCAAAAAAATAGCCGAGTCCGCCCGTGGGGTGGGCGCCAGAGCCTGCTTTGGCTTGAATGCTCCGGTCTCGCCAGCACTGGGGCTGGCCACGGCCGGGGTGCGGCCACGGGCGGTCCGCCTACCGCCGGCAGTTTCGCCCGCGCCGTACGTGAGGTGTCAGAAAATGGAAAATAAAGGACGCTAAGCCGCCAGCGCATCACTGCACGTCCCTGGGGATGCTCGACTAGTCCAGCTCGACCGACACAGCGGATTGCTGAATGCCGAAGATAGTTTCCTTCTGTTCGGCAAGCAGCCGGTGGCGGACGTGTTCCCGACTCACGTTCATCAAGACCCGAATGGCACTTACTTTGGCTCCCACGCATGTCCGTGCTTCTGAACTTGTCGGCGAGCGTGGGCGCGAGATACCTTCCGTGGTTGTCGGGTTGTTACACACGCCACTACCGGTAGTATGTTGAGCAACTGCGTCAACTTGGAGCTACCGTGGCGATCGATGTGCTGGAGCGAGGCGATTTGCCGTTTCCGCGCTCGCTGCCGGAGTTTCAGCGCCTGTTTCCGGATGAGGCGGCGTGCGCGGCCTATCCTGAACGTGCCCGCTGGATCAACGGGTTCGTCTGTCCTCGTTGCGGCACGTTCGGCGAACCGTAAGCATTCGGTGAGCCCGTAGGTTCGTTTCGTGGCCGCGCCGAAATCGCTGGACACAGTTGACGTTTTCCCGTACGGTGCGCTGCCATCGAAGCGGTGGCGATTGAGCTGGATGCGATCTCGGCAATAAGCAGCACGAGCACCGCGCCGTTTGCCGAGGCGTACGTGAGGCTGACCAACCTGGAGTACATCCAGCTGGTGATGGGGGCCAGGAGTTGGAAGTCGCTGCACCAGCGAGCGGTGTCGCGACTGCAACAGCTGCAAGACAGCACCAAGCGATTTGTGGCGCAGTTGCGCGAGCACGCCGAGCGACGCGAGGCGACGTTGCATGCGGCCCTGGCCCTGGCGCGCCCGAGGTCCGCGAGCGCGCGGTGAGGATGGTGTACGAGCACCTTGGGGAGTACCGGCCCCCGTCGGCAGCAGTTGAATCGATTGCGCCAAAGATCGGCTGCTTACGCTACAGCGTACACGTGCTGTTAACGTCCATGCGCTGCCGCACGGCCCAAACAATCCTGCGCAGATACTGTGAGCCGTTGCAGGAGTCCGAGCACTGCGACCGACGCACCACAGTCGCCCCGGGCTTTCATGTCCAAACCGAACAAATCACCCGCTGCCGACCCCTGCGTCCGGCCATCCACAGCCGCCCATAGACTCAAACGGCCCGGCGCGGCCGTCCGAACCCGCCGAGGTGCTCGGCAGGCACAAGAACAGCGGGCAGAAGGACCAGAAAGGAATCCGCTGAGCAGCTCGGCACGCGAGCCGGCGCGGGCCGCAGACTCCCGCTGCGGCAAGCCGGCGCAGACCACTGCTTTCGAGACAACCCCATGACCCGCAGATCGCAAGGGGGAGGGGTGCTAAAGGCTTTCACACAGGGCTTCAGCACCTTCCTGCAGCGCAGGCGCCTTGAGCGCCACTTCAAACGAAAGCCCTTGCTCGACGCACTGTTGGCCAAACCGTCGCCGGGGCCGGCCAGCAACGCCGCCGTGCGGCTACCGGCCCAAAGCGTGGTCGACCCAAATGTACTCGCCGGGGCGCAAGGCGACCCAGCTGCGGCACTGGCGCACCTGCAATCGCATGCCGACGGGCTCGACAGCGCCGAGGCCGCGCGTCGCTTGGTGCGAGACGGCCCCAACGAGATCGAGCACGAGCCACCGCTGCCGGGCTGGTTGCACCTGTGGCGCTGTTACCTGAACCCTTTCAACCTGCTTTTGACGGCGTTGGCGGTGCTGTCGTTCCTCAGTGCGGATGCCAAGGCCACCGTGGTGATCGGGGTCATGGTGGCCTTGAGCACCGTAATCCGCTTCATTCAGGAGGGACGCTCGCACCGGGCTGCCGAGAGCCTGCGGGCGATGGTCAGCAACAAGGCCACGGTGATTCGGCGGCCGGAAGGGATCCCACCCGACACGACGGCCGCACTGCCGACGCCGCCGCAGGAAATTCCCCTTCGCGAGCTGGTGGCAGGCGACCTGGTGTCGTTGTCGGCCGGCGACATGATCCCCGCCGACTGCCGGGTGCTCAGCGCACGGGACTTGTTCATCGCCCAGTCGGCGCTGACCGGGGAGTCGTTACCGGTCGAGAAATTCGCTCAAGGAGGCGTGCCCGGTGCCGCTGCCACAGGGGCCGGGCCGCTCGACCAACGCAACCTTGTGTTCATGGGAACCAACGTCGTCTCCGGCGCCGCTACGGCGCTGGTGTTGGCAACCGGCGGGCGCAGCTACTTCGGCACCCTGGCCGCCCACGCCACTGCAACCGACACCACGCCTAACGCCTTCCAGGTGGGCGTTAACAGTGTCAGTTGGCTGCTGATCCGGTTCGCGGCGGTGATGGTGCCCATCGTCTTTCTCGTCAACGGGTTCGCCAGGGGCGAATGGCTGGAGGCCTTTTTGTTTGCAGTAGCGGTCGCGGTGGGGCTGACGCCCGAGATGCTGCCGATGATCGTCACCACCACGCTCGCCAAGGGTGCGGTGCTTTTGTCACGCAAGAAGGTGGTGGTGAAGCGGTTGGATGCGATCCAGAACTTCGGCGCGATGGACATCCTGTGCACCGACAAGACGGGCACGCTGACGCAAGACCGCATCGCGCTCGCGCGCCACGCCGACGCCTACGGACAGGACACCGACGAGGTGCTGAACTTCGCCTACCTCAACAGCACCTACCAGACCGGCCTGAAGAATCTGCTCGACCGCGCGGTGCTGGAGCGCGTGGAACTGGCCGCGACGCTCAAACTGAAGGAGGCTTATCGAAAGATCGATGAGATTCCCTTCGACTTCGAGCGCAGGCGGATGTCGGTGGTTGTGGCGACGCTGGTAGATGGGCAGGAGAAGCGCCATGAGCTCATCTGCAAGGGTGCGGTCGAAGAGGTATTGGCCATTTGCACCCAGGTTCGCACCCGGGAGCCTACGGATGCCAGCCTCGATGGCGAGCGCACCATGCCGACGCTGCCGCTGGATGCGGCGCTGCTGGCCAGCACTCAGGCTGTCACGGCCGGACTCAACGCCGAGGGATTGCGCGTCGTGGCCGTGGCCGTCAAGACGCTGCCGCCCGGCCAGATGACCTATTCGGTGGCCGACGAGAGCGGACTGACGCTGATTGGCTACATCGCCTTCCTCGATCCGCCGAAAGAGTCGGCCGCGCCGGCGCTGAAGAAACTCGCGGCGCACGGCATCACGGTAAAAGTGCTGACTGGCGATAACGACCTCGTGACGTCACAAGTCTGCCGCCAGGTCGGCTTGCCGACGGGTGTCGTGCTGCTGGGCAGTGAAGTCGAGGTCTTGAGCGACGAGGCGCTGAAAGCCGCGGCCGAGCAACACCATATCTTCGCCAAGCTCACGCCGCTGCACAAGGAGCGCATCGTCCGCGCGCTGCGCGCCAGCGGCCACGTGGTGGGCTTCATCGGTGATGGCATCAACGACGCACCGGCGCTGCGCGCAGCCGACATTGGCATCTCGGTCGACAGCGCAGTCGACATCGCCAAGGAAGCCGCCGACATCATCCTGCTCGAGAAGAGCCTGCTCGTGCTCGACGAGGGCGTGATCGAAGGCCGCGGCACCTTCTGCAACATGCTCAAGTACATCCGCATGACGGTCTCGAGCAACTTTGGCAATGTTTTCTCAGTCCTGGTGGCCAGTGCTTTCCTGCCTTTCCTGCCGATGCTTCCCCTGCAATTGCTGCTGCAAAACCTGCTGTACGACTTCAGCCAGACCGGCATTCCCTTCGACAACGTCGACCCGGAGCTGGTGGCCAAGCCGCTGAAATGGAACCCGGCCGACATCGGCCGCTTCATGCTGTTCTTCGGCCCTCTCAGCTCGCTGTTCGATATCGTCACCTTCGTCGTGATGTGGTGGGTATTCGATGCCAATAGCGTGGCGCGGCAGGGGCTGTTCCAATCGGGCTGGTTCGTCGTCGGCCTGCTCACCCAGACGCTGGTGGTGCACATGCTGCGCACGCCCAAGCTGCCCTTCGTGCAGAGCCGGGCCGCGGCGCCGTTGATGGCGATGACGCTGGCGATCGCGGCCATCGGCCTGTGGCTGCCGCTGGGACCGCTGGCCGGCTACTTCAAGCTGCAGCCCTTGCCGCTGGGCTACTACAGCTGGCTCGTGGCGATTTTGCTCGGCTATGGCGCGCTGACTACAGTGATGAAGCGCTTCTACATTCGGCGCCATGGCTGGCAATGACTTTGCGGCGGCTGAAAAAAGTGAACCGTGGTCGCTGGTGATCGTGCGCGCTACGGTCGCCGCGGTCGGCGGCGCTTGCGCCGGTATCGGGCTCTCGCCCCCGCTCTCGCGCTATCGCGTATTCAATGGCACCGCCAGACACCGCGGCCTATGTTCGCTGCAGCACGGACTCCGACCGTGAAGTCGTCCATGCTCAGGTCAAAAGGAGTTCACATGAACATCTCTTTGGCGCTCGGCCCGTTGGCATCGCTGATAGCGGGAATCCTGATCCTAGTCATCCCGCGACTCTTGAACTACATCGTCGCGATCTACCTCATCGTCATCGGGTTGCTGGGGCTGTTCGGCGCCGACGGGTTGCACATGCGATGAGCCGGCCTCAGGTCATCGCGTCGGCATAGGTGCGCTGGTCCGCGGCGTAGCAGCCGCAGGGCCAACTGCCGCCGCCAGGGCAGTGCGGCAATCGCTCGAGCGCCGTAGTTCTGCTGCCTTAGGCCACGCTAATCCGTGGTCGCGGCCAGATGTTTCCGACTGAATCCATCAGCCGCGGGCAGACACAGGCGCAGTCGCGCGCCGCCCAGTGGTGAGGCCTGCGCCTGCACGCTGCCGCCGTAGGTCTCAGCCAGCGCGCGCACGATGTCCAACCCCAGGCCGGAGCCGGGGCGCTGTTCGTCAAGCTGCACGCCGCGTTCGAACATGTGCTCGCGCTCGGCCGCGGGGATGCCCGGGCCGTCGTCGTCGACGGTGAAGCACAACTGACCCTCTGACAACTGCACGTCAACCACGACGCGCTGGCGCGCCGATTTGCCTGCGTTGTCGACCAGGTTACCCAACAGCTCGTACAGGTCTTGTTCTTCGCCGCGGAATGCTACATCCCGCACCTGGGGCGCGAGTTCAAACGAGAGATCGCGCTCCGCATGCAGGCGCTGCATGGTGCGCAGCAGCGCGCGCAGCGGAGGCAGCACCGGAGTGCGCAGCCCCGTGGCGCGCACGGCGGCGGCAGCGCGCGCGCGGGCGAGGTGGTAGTCCACCTGGCGGCGCGCGGTCGCCACCTGGTTTTGGACGAGCAGCGCCAGTGGGCCATGCTCTTGCGCGGCGGCATTGGCCAGAATGGACAGTGGCGTGTGTACGGCATGGGCCAGGTTACCGGCTTGCGTGCGGGCGCGCTGCACCATGTCGGCGTTTTCTTGCAGCACGTGGTTGAATTCGTTGACCAACGGCTGCAGCTCTTTTGGAAAACTGCCTTCAAGTTGCGCGGCGCCGCCGCTGCGCACGGCGGCAAGGCGTGCGCGCAAGAGCTCGAGCGGCCGCAGCGCGAGTTGCAATTGCACGGCCACGGCCAGGGCCAGGCCGAGTGCCAGCATGCCCAGCGCCATGAGCAGCATCTGGGTGAAGCGCTGCAGGGGTTCGGCCAGCAGTGCCTTGTCGCCCGCCACCACTAGGCGCAGCGGGGGTGCATCGTCTTCGGGGAGTTGCACGAGACGTGCCACGCCCAGCAATTCATGGCCCTGGGCGTCGTGCAGTGGCACAACGTTGTAGCCGCCGGCGGGATAGGACTTTGGCGCATCGGGCAAGTGCAGCACTTGGTCCCACAGCGAGCGTGAGCGCGCCACGGCCGCCTGGGGCGCAGTGCCCAGCCGGTCAATCTGCCAGTACAAGCCGGACAACGGTTGCGCAAGGCGCGGGTCCGCCGCCATGGGGCTCACGCTGAGGCTGCCTGAGGGAGCCCAATCGACCGAAGCACTTAAATGGTTGAGCTGCATCACCAGCTGGGCCTGCAATTGCTGTGTGACATGGTCCTGAAACAAAGCGCGCAGGCCCCAGCCCACCAGGGCAATAGCGAGCAGCATCCAGGCCAGCGTGCCGGCCAGCAAGCGCAGGCGCAGCGACCCCGCCTTCACGCGGCGTGGCCCACGTCCACCAGCCGGTAGCCCAGGCCACGTACCGTCTCGATGCTGTCCGGTGGGAGCTTCTTGCGGAGGCGGCCAACGAAGACTTCGATGGTGTTGGAGTCGCGGTCGCTGTCCTGCGCGTAGATGTGCTCGGACAGTTCGGTGCGCGAGAGCACTTCGCCCTTGCGCTGCATGAGCAGCGACAGCAGCTTGAACTCATGGCTGGTGAGTTGCAGGGGCAGGCCGCCCACCAGCACGCGGGCCTGGCGCGTGTCGAGCAAAATCGCCCCGCATTGCCACTGCGCGCTGGTATGTTCGCCCAGGCGCCGCAGCAGGGCGCGCAGGCGCGCGAGCAGCTCTTCCATGTGAAAGGGCTTGGCAAGGTAGTCGTCCGCGCCCGCATCCATGCCCGCCACTTTTTCATGCCAGGCGTTGCGGGCTGTAAGGATGAGCACCGGCATGGTGCGCCCCGCCGCACGCCAGCGGCGCAGCACCGACAAGCCATCGAGCGTGGGCAGGCCCAGGTCCAGCACCACGGCATCGAAGTCTTCGACTTCGCCCAGGTAATGGGCGGTGACGCCATCGCTGGCGCTTTCGACTGTGTGCCCTGCCGCAGTGACGGCATGCACCAACTGGTCGCACAGCGTGGGTTCATCTTCAACGACGAGGATGCGCATCCCTGTCCTTTTCGTGTTCCTTGCGCTTGATCTCCAACACCCGGCCATCCACCGCATCGACCTTGAGCTTGACCATGCGGCCATCGCCTTGCAGCAGGCGAATCTTATAGAGGAAGCGACCGTCGTCCTGCTCGAACTCCACCTTCAGTGCCTGGCCCTGGTAGTCGCGCTCGATTTTTTCCAGCACGCTGCGCAGGGGCAGCACCCGGCCTTGTTCGAGCGCCCGGCGCGCTAGTTCCTGGCCACCATGGTCGTGCTCATCGGCACGCAGCAGGGGGCTCGCGCCAAGCAGGCATATAGCCAAGGCAGACACGATCACGCGGCGAAGGTGGAGCGCAGTGCGAGAGGCCATAGGCCGAATTTTTACCGCTGAGGCGATGAACGGAGCATGAATGCGCCTTTCAGCATTCGTTCAAGGTGGATTTTCCAGAATGCCCTTCAACGGAAAAAAGAAGCACCTCATGCGGATCAAAGTTGCACTGGGAATCTGGTTGCTCGGCGTCGCCCTGGCATGGATGGCCGTCGGGCCGCCCGATCTGGGCCTGTCTCCCCTGATCGATGCGCAAGGCGCTGCAATAGGATGGTGGCAGCTGCGCCAGCACGCTATCTATTTGAGCGGACTGTGGAGCATCAGCCTGATGGCGCTGATCATGCTGCTCGCCCTGCGCTTGCCGCTGTTCGACCGCGTGCTGGGCGGCATGGACCATGTCTACCGCCTGCACAAATGGGCGGGCATCGCCGCAGCCCTCACCGCCATCGCCCATTGGGGCGCCAAGGAATCGAGCGGCTGGATCAAGGCCCTGTGGGGCCGCGCCGGCAAACCCGCGCACGACGCCGTGCTGCCCTGGCTGACCGACAGTCGCGGATTTGCCAAGGGGCTGGGCGAGTGGGCCTTCTACCTGTTGCTGGCCATGGTGGCACTCACGCTGCTGTCCCGCTTGCTGCCCTACAAGCACTGGCGCCTCCTGCACCGCGCCATGCCGGTACTGTTTCTCGCGTTGGTGCTTCATGCCGTGGCGCTGATGCCTCTCACCTTCTGGGCGCTGCCGCTGGGGCTGCTCATGGGCTCGCTACTCGCGCTGGGCAGCCTGGCCGCAGTGTGGTCGTTGGCAGGCTGGGTTGGGCGTTCACGCAGCCATGCGGGGCACATCCAGTCGGTTCAGGCGCTTGGCGATGCAGGCACGGGCACACCCATCGAGGTGATTTGCGCCATGCCACCCAGCTGGCGCGGACACCGCGCGGGGCAGTTCGTCTTTGTGCGCTTTGATACTGCCGAAGGTGCCCATCCCTTCACCATTGCCAGTGCGCCGCATGCCTTGGGCAACAGCCCCGAGGGTGAGCCCCTGTTGCGCCTGGTGATCAAACCGCTGGGCGACTACACCCGTACCCTGCACCGGCGTCTGCGCGCCGGGCAGCGCGTGGACATCGAAGGCCCCTATGGCCGCTTTCACGGCAAGGGCTCCCGCGGCCGCCAGCAGGTGTGGGTGGCCGCAGGCGTGGGCGTGACGCCGTTTCTGGCGCTGCTGGAGGCGCGCCAGCCAGGGTTGACCACCAAAGGCCGCGATCCAGGCCCCGTGCACATGCACTACTGCACGCGTGATGCCCGGCGCGACCCGCTGCTGGCGCGCCTGCAGGAGTTGTGCGCGCAGGCCCGACCGCCCGCGCCCATTTCGGTACACAGTGAGGCGCAGGGTCAACGCCTCACGCCACAGGATTTGCAAAACGTCGCCGGCCCGCTGGACATCTGGTTCTGCGGTCCCCAGGGGCTAGGCGACGCACTGCACGAGCACGCACGCGGCCCAAGCCCCTGGCGCCTGCACCGCGAATCGTTTGTCATGCGCTAACGTACTGAAAAGGATCTCTTTATGAAAAACCATCTCTCCCTGCGTCGTCGCGTGCTGGCCTTGGCACTGGGCCTGGCTACCCTGCCGACATGGGCCGATGACGATTGCGATGCGCCGGTAGAGCGCTGGCAGTCGCGTGAGGCCGTGCGCCAGATGGCGGCCCAGCAAGGTTGGCAGATCCAGCGGCTGAAGATTGACGACGGCTGCTATGAAATTCGTGGCACCGACGCTCAGGGCCGCGACTTCAAGGCCAAGATCGACCCGGAAACCCTGAAGGTGTTGAAGATGAAGCAAGGGGACCGCCAGCGTTCCCGCGACAGAGACCGCGAGCAAGCCGCGCCGCGCGGTCAGGTTGAGTAACCCGACACACTGGAGCATCACCATGTCCAAACCTCTTTTGACTACTTTGGCCGCCGCCTGCGCGCTGGCCCTTCCCGCCCTGGCGCACAGCCGCCAAGTCACACTGACCGCCCAGCTCAAGAACTACGGTGGTAACGGTGCTTACGTGGCCGCGTACCTGACCGATGCCAAGGGCGCCTATGCCAAGACGCTGTGGGTGGCCGGTGGCAAGGCCAAGTACTACAAGCACCTCTCCGACTGGAACCGCTTGTCGGCCGGTGATGCCAAGCGCCTTACTGGCGTGACCGGCGCCAGCGTGGGAGCGGGGCGCACGCTGAAGGTCACGGCCGACCTGGCCGATGCACTGATTGACGCAGGCTACGAAATCCACATCGACGCCGCCGTAGAAGACATGCGCGACAGCCCGTCGGAAATTCGCGTGCCGCTGTCCGCCGCCAACGCCGGCAAGCCGCAGGCTGGCAAGCAGTACATCCAATCTCTGACCTTCCAGCTGCAATAAACGACACGCGTATGGGATGGAAGGCAATTCACCGCTGGCTGGGCCTGACGATAGGCACCCTGGCCGTGGTCCTGGGCCTCACCGGCGCCATCCTGGCGTTCGACCCGGTTCAGGAGGCGTGGCAGGCACCCGCGGCGCCGGGTGATCTGCCAGTGGCCACGCTGGTGGGGCGCGTGACACGTACCGTCCCGGGCGCTGAGGAAATCCGCCATCTGCCTTCGGGCGCCATCGTGGTGTTCGGGTTTGTCGGCGACCAGGCCCAGGCGCACTACGTGGACCCGGCCGATGGTCGACTGCTGGGCGCCTGGCAGCCCTCGGCGCTACCGCGCTGGGTGAAGAACTTGCACCGCTCGTTGCTACTGGGCGACGCCGGGCGCTGGGGTGCGGCGGCCATTGCTCTCGCCGTGGGCTTGCTATGCGTCTCCGCCCTCGTACTGTTGCTGCGCCGCATGGGCGGCTGGCGGCGGCTCGCGGCGCGGGTGCGTGGCTCGCTGTCGCAGCGTATCCACGTCGTCTCGGGACGGGTGGTGCTCGCGGTGCTGTGCCTGACTTCGCTCACGGCGCTCACTATGAGCGCCTCGACCCTGGGGCTGGTAACGCTGGACGCAGCGACCGAGCCTGATGTGGTCTCGGTGGTCTCCCTGGCCACCAGCCAGACTGCCCTGCACGCCCTGCCCGGGGCGCAGCTTTCCATGCTGCAAAGCCTCTCCGTGCGCGATTTGCGCAAGCTGAATTTCCCTGACGTGGCCGACCCGGAAGACACCTGGAAGGTCGCCACCTTTCAGGGCGAAGGCTGGATCGACCGCTACTCGGGGCAGACGCTGGCCTGGCAGGACATTACCCTGGCGCAGCGCATCTACGACTGGGCTCTGGTGCTGCATACGGGTGAAGGGGCCTGGCCCTGGGCCGTGGTGCTTGCGCTCGTGGGCGCCAGCGTGCTGTTGTTCTGGCTGTCGGGCGTTTTCATCTGGTGGCAGGCACGTCGCCAGGCGCCCCACATCGCGGGCAACAGCCCTTTGGCGCAGGCCGACGTACTCATCTTCGTCGCCAGTGAAGGCGGCAGCACGTGGGGATTTGCCCAGACGCTGCACGACGCGCTGGGCCAAGGCGGCCACCGCGTGTACACCAGCGCGCTGGAGAATTTCCGGACCACGGCCACCACTCGGCAGGTGTTTGTACTGGCCGCAACTTATGGCGACGGCCAGGCTCCGGCGCACGCCAGCCACGCCCTGGAGCGCATCGCAAAGCTCAGCGCCAGCTCCGTGCCGGTGACGGTGCTGGGCTTTGGAGACCGGCAATACCCAGCCTTCTGCGCCTTTGCGGAGGCGCTGGAGAAAACCCTGCGTGCACAGGGTTGGCCCGCGCTGCTGCCGCTGGAGCGCATCCACCAGCAATCGAGCCAGCAGTTTGCGCGCTGGGGCCAGTCGTTGGCAAAGGCGCTGGGCGAACCCCTGGTGCTGGAGCATGTGCCGCGCATGCCGCCTAACACTGCGCTCACGTTGGTGGCGCGCCAGGACTACCCGGGGCTTGTCGACCAGCCCACAGCGATCCTGCGTTTTGAGTGGCCTGCGCAGAGCGTGGGGGAGCGCCTGCGCGGACACGGTCTGGCGCACTTTGCGGCAGGTGACCTTGTGGGCATCGTGCCCCCGGGCTCGGCCGTGCCGCGCTACTACTCGCTGGCGTCGGGCCGGGAGGATGGGTTTCTGGAAATCTGCGTGCGCCAGATGCCTGGTGGCCTGTGCTCTACGCACCTGCTGGGCCTGCAGCCGGGCGACCACATCGCTGCCTTCATCCGCTCCAACCCCGGCTTTGCGCTGCCGCGTACGCGGCGGCCCGTGCTGCTGATCGGGGCAGGCACGGGCGTGGCGCCATTGGCGGGCTTCATCCGCCGCAACGACAGGCACACCCCCATGCACTTGTACTTTGGTGGGCGCGACCCGGCGCGGGATTTTTACTTCGGCCCCGAGATCCAGCGCTGGCTGGGCGAAGAGCGCCTGGCCAGTGTGCGGACGGTTTTCTCGCGCGTGCCCGAGGGCGGCGGCTATGTGCAAGACGCCTTGCGCCGCGACGCCGAGCGCCTGCGCGGTCTGATGTCCCAAGGCGCCATCGTGCGCGTCTGCGGCAGCCGCGCCATGGCACGCGATGTGGCCGAGACGCTGGACACCGTGCTCGCGCCGCTGCGCTTAAGCGTGCCGCAGCTCAAAGCCAAGGAACGCTATGCCGAAGACGTCTTCTGAGTCTCCTGCATCCTTTGCGCGGGCCACATTGCACGGACCGACCATGGGCACGCGTTGGTCCGCGACTGTCGACGCCGACGTCATCGTGGACTTGGATGCCTTGCGCCAGGACCTTGCGGCCGCAGTGGAACAGGTAGACGAACAGATGTCGCCCTGGAAGCCCGATAGCGACCTCATACGTCTGAACCGCGCACTCCTGGACGCCTGGGTGGACCTGCCCGCAGAAATACTGGAGGTGCTGGCCTGTGGGCTCGATATCTACCGCCTGAGCGGAGGCATGTTTGATCCCGGCGTCGGGGCGCTGGTCGATGCCTGGGGGTTTGGCGCGGTGCGCGATGCACCCGACGCCGTGGCGATCCACACCGCTCGCCAGGCTGCGCCGCGCACTATGCACGAGAGCCTGGAGCTCGATCGCCTCACAGGCCGCGCCCGCAAGCGCGCCCCCTTGCAGCTCGATCTGTGCGGGATTGCCAAGGGCTTTGCGGTGGACCGCATGGCCGCGGTGCTGCAGCAGCATGGGGTGCAACATGCGCTAGTGGCCCTCGACGGCGAGTTGCGCGCCGTGGACAGCCAGGCCAGCGGCGTGCCCTGGGCTGTTGCGCTCGAACGCCCCGAGGCTGGGCACCGTGCGGTGCGCGGCGTCATCGAGCTGCAGGACTTGGCCGTGGCCACCTCAGGCGACTACCGGCGCTTTCTCGAGGTGGGGGATCAGCGTCTTTCGCACACCATGGACGCGCGCCGCGCTGCGCCCGTCAACAACGCCGTCGCATCGGTCACCGTGCTGGCGCGCACCTGCATGCTCGCGGACGCCTGGGCCACGGCCCTGCTGGTTGCTGGCCCTGGCGAAGGCTTGGGCCTGGCACAGCGCATGGGGCTGGAAGCGCTGTTTCTGCTGCGCCGTCCCGAAGGGCTGGTTGAGATGGGGCTGGGGCGGTTCGGCTCCTCCACGATGCAGCAAGGCGCTGTATGAACGGCAGTTCAACGAGTCGTCCAGCCGTGATTCATCGTGACGGGCGCAGAAAGGGGTCAACGTCAAGTCCACGCCGACCGATGCCGGCAAGATTCCGGCCGAGTTGTTTGAGAACGATCAAGTCTTGCAGCGACAGATTCTGCTCATAATCAATTCGGCGCGTCTGACTTGACGTGTCTTCCTGTAAATTGCCAAACCCCGCGGTTCGGACTGGACGGCAGCCAATCGAAATGAGGTTTCAATTGATGAAGATATTGCTTGCGGCAGACGGCAGCGCCTATACCAAGCGCATGCTTGCATACTTGGAGAGACAAGATCAATGGTTTGATCCGGATCACCAGTACACAGTCTTCCACGGCATTGCGGCGCTGCCGCATCGCGCGGCGGCCTTCGCCGAGCCCGACGTGATTCACAATTACTATGCGGACGATGCAGAAGTTGTCTTCCGGCCTATCCGGAGATTCATGAAGCGCCGGGGGATCAACGCGACCTTTGTTCACAAGATCGGCAACCCGGCGGAAAAGATCGCCAAGCTGGCCGAGAAGGGCAAGTACGATCTTCTGGTGATGGGATCGCACGGCCACGGCGCCCTGCGCAATCTTGTTCTGGGCTCGGTAGCGACCAAGGTGTTGGCTCAGTGCTCTACGCCGGTGTTGTTGATCCGCTGAAATGCTCGCTCGCCCTACACGACCAGATCGGGATCCGCCACCAGTCCCCACGAGCAGTACAAGTCAGGGACACGAGCCGCAGGCCTTGCAGGGCCTGACAGCTGCCGAGGCAGCGCGCCGCTTGGCCCTGGAGGGCCCAAACCTGCTGCCCGGCAGCGCGCCCAAGACGACCTTCGCCATCGTGCGGGACGTGGTGACCGAACCCATGTTCCTGATGTTGCTGGCCGCGGGCGGCATCTACCTGGCGCTGGGCGACCGCGCCGAAGCGCTGTTTTTACTCAGCTTCGTGTTCGTGGTGATTGGCATCACTCTGGTGCAAGAGCGCAAGACACAGCGTGCGCTTGAATCCCTGCGCGACATGTCGGCACCGCGCGCGCTGGTTATCAGGGATGGGCAGGAGCAGCGCATTGCAGGGCGCGAGGTGGTGCGCGGCGACCTGCTGGTGCTGCACGAAGGAGACCGCATCGCCGCCGACGCTGAGTTGCTAGAAGGCCTATTGGAGGTCGACGAATCGCTGCTGACAGGCGAGGCGGTGCCGGTGGCCAAACTGCCCGCAACGCAAAATGAGCAGGCGTCTGCAAGCATGGAGGCTCCTCTCGCAAATACCGGACCGACGCAAGCAAGGCCAGCCTCCTTGGGTGGCAGCGCAGCACACGAAGTGGGTAGCGTGGGGGCTCTATTCGCCAGCACGGTGGTGACACGCGGCGTGGGCGTGGCGCAGGTCCGCGCCACCGCCACCCACACGGCCGTGGGCCGCATCGGCGCCGACTTGGCCGCCACCACCGAACCGTCATCGGCGCTGCAAGAGGGCTCGCGCAAGCTGGTGCGTTGGCTCGGTGCAGGCGCCCTGGTGCTGGCCAGCGTCCAAATCTTGCTGAACTGGTGGTGGAATGGCCGGCCTTTGTTGGAAAGCCTGCTCTCGGGCATCGCCCTGGCGATGGCCATCCTGCCCGAAGAAATTCCCGTCATCCTTACCGTGTTTCTGGCGCTGGGCGCGTGGCGCATCTCCAAGCAAAAAGTGCTGACGCGGCGCATTACTGCGGTTGAAGCGTTGGGCGCCATCACCGTTCTGGCAGTCGACAAGACTGGCACGCTCACCAGCAACCGCATGGCCGTGGCGGCGCTGGAGACGGCCCATGAGCAGTTCAGGCCTGAAGGCGCAGGAGAGTTGCCCGAAGAATTCCACAATCTCGTCGAATTTGCACTGCTGGCCACGCCCGGCGATCCATTCGATCCAATGGAAAGAGCCATCCAGCGCTTTGGCCACCACTGGTTGGCTGGCACCGAGCATGTGCACAAGCGACGCGAGCCAGCCTTTGAATACGCACTGTCAAGCGAGATTTTGGCGATGACACGGGTGTTTGGCTGCGCCAACCCGGCGCCAAACGCGCAATACCTTTTGGCAACCAAGGGCGCGCCCGAGGCCGTGTCCGACCTGTGCCATCTCGGCGCTGACCAAAGGGTTGCCATCCAGCACCAGGTCGGAGCCATGGCCGAGCGTGGCCTGCGCGTGCTGGGTGTTGCGCGCGGGCGCTGGACCGCGCCCGCTACAGAGCGCGACGGTGCCCCACCATGGCCACAAAGCCAGCACGACTTCGACTTCGAATTCCTGGGCTTAATCGCACTGGCCGACCCGCCACGCGCCGAAGTGCCAGCCGCTTTGGCCGAATGCCATCGCGCCGGCGTACGCGTGATCATGATGACGGGCGACCACCCAGCCACGGCCCGCGCCATCGCGCAGCAGGTGGGTTTATCGGAACGCCCCGACGTCATCACCGGCGCCGAGACGGAGGCGCTGGACGACGCCGCTCTGCGCCAGCGCCTGCAGCATGTGGACCTGTGCGCGCGCCTCAAGCCCCGGCATAAGCTGCGCTTGGTGCAGCTGCTACGCGCCTCGGGTGAGGTGGTGGCCATGACCGGCGACGGCGTGAACGACGCCCCCGCCCTCAAGGCCGCCGATGTGGGCATCGCCATGGGCGAGCGCGGCACCGACGTGGCGCGCGAAGCCGCCGCGCTGGTCTTGCTTGACGACAGCTGCTGCACTGGCCAGTGTTGCTGCTTCCGGTGCACATCGTGCTGCTGGAGCTGGTGATTGATCCGGCCTGCTCGATCGTCTTCGAGGCCGAGCCCGAGGCTGACGGTTTGATGGAGCGTGCGCCGCGCCCCGTGACCGATTCGCCGTTTGGCGCCGCGCCGATACTGCAATCGGTGATGCAGGGTTTGGGCATCGCCGCCGTGCTGCTGGCTGGTCAGGCCTGGCTGGTGGGACGGGGCTGGAGCGCCGATGAAGGCCGTAGCGTGGTGTTTGGCTCGCTGGTGATCGCGGTGATGCTGTTGATCCTGGCCAATCGCGACCTGTATCGCCCGGCCTGGTACGGCGTGACCGACCGCAACCCGTGGCTTTGGCGAATGGTGGTCGTTGTGGGCCTGCTGCTGGTCGCAATAGCTGCTGTTCCCTGGCTGCGGCAGGTCATGGGCCTGGTAGGTCCTAGTCCCAATGGCCTCGCTGTTGGGTTGGTCTTGCTTGGCGCATGCACCGTCTGGCTCGAATTTGTGCGGCGTATCAGCCGGCGCCGCGTTGCTGGTCTGGGTTAACCACCGTGTAAGTCGCAAGGCCACGATGGGTCGGTAAACGGAGGCACTGTCGTGACAGGCTGGCCTCAGCATCGGCCGCACGATCGAGCCTGTGGCATAGCATGACCATCAGGAGATGCATCTATGCCGATCAGCAAGACGAAGATGAAGAATGCGGCGATCGCGGCCAAGTCCGCGGCGCTGCCCAAGATTCCCAAGGAACTGCTTGACATATTGGTATCTGTCAGCCTGTCCAGAGCTCATGGGGCTTGCTCGCGAGCGCCTCGAACGGCACTGGGGGGCAGATCATGACACCATCAATCAGCTTCGGGGGCGTTCTCACAAGCTTCTTCACCAAGCGCCTCATGCAGCAGCGCCAGGCCAGCTCCCTTACCGAGAGCTCGTATCGTGACTCGTTTCGTATGCTCCTCAGGTTCGCCGCGGTGCGAACCGGCAGATCCCCGTCGAATCTGACTGACCTGGCGGGACATCGATGCGCCGCTGGTCAGTGCCTATCTCGAGGACCTGGAGGCTGCCCGTCGCGGCATCACTGCGCGTTCGCGCGATCTGCGGCTGACTGCAATTCGATCCCTGTTCAAGTACGCTGCTTTCGAACTGCCTGAACATTCCGATCAGATTCAACGGGTCCTGGCAATTCCCTGCAAACGCTGTGCCCATCAGCAGATCGGGTATTTGACTCGTGCAGAAATCGATGCGCTGCTCGCTGCTCGCGGCTCCGGACCGAGATGAATGGTCCGGTCGACGAGGCCACGCATGGCTGCTGCTGGCCGTACAGACCGGACTGCGATTGTCCGAACTGACGGGAATAAACTGGGGCGACATCTGTCTCGGCACGTGCGCGAACGTGCGCGTGATGGGCGAGGGCCGCAAGGAACGCTGCACACCGCTGACGAAGCAAACGGCGGCAGTCCTGCAACTATGGCGGCATGAGCCTTCCCGCGGCGACGCCAACATCGTATTCCCCAACCGTGCAGGCGGTAGATTGAGCAGCGACGGCGTCCAGTACTTGCTGGCCAAACACGCCGAGAGGGCACGGCAGAACTGCGCATCGCTGCGCGCCAAGCGCGTCTTCCCACACTTGCTGAGGCATACCGCGGCGATGAATTTATTGCAGGCCGGGGTCGACACGACCGTGATCGCCATGTGGCTGGGCCGTGAATCGATCGAGACGACCCACGTCTATCTGGAGGCGGATATGGAATTGAAGCAGCGGGTACTGTCCAGGATGGCGCCTCCAGGATCGACGCCCTCGACCTACAAGCCAGAGGATGCGCTGCTGGCATTCCTGAAGAACCTGTAGGCCTCGAAACTATGCCGAGTCTTCCTCGATCACTACCCAAACCTAAGATCGATGGACCACGCATTGCCGAGCAAACTCGGCATATGTGGCGACTCGGCGTAGTGGGCCCTATGCCGAGCTCGGCATAGGGCCCAGTCGACTTGGCCTTGTTCACCCACCAGGGTGACCAGTCGCAGGTAGGCCTCGGCGGTGGGCCGGGGTCGGTGGTTGGCAATGAGGTGGCGGAAGTGGTCCGGTCCGCCTTTGTAGCCGCGCTCACGGGCCATGGTGTACAGGCGGCTCGCCCCAGCGCTGGGAACTTCTTCAAGGTCTCATGGATGAACGGCAGATACGGGTCGATGCGCGACGCGCGCACCACCCCGATGCGCGGCAATCCGGCCTGGCGCAGGACTCGCTCGACGGTGCCGCGGTGGTTGGCGACAATTAGCTTGGCCGGCGTACAAGATAGATGCTATGGATGCCTCCCTGCCTACGGGCAAGGAAACAGGGTGCGCTGAGACGAAACAGCC
>CAJDTV010000029.1_pt1 | contig 83945 bp, 69 predicted proteins | sample 7389921 | NCBI WGS metagenome assembly CAJDTV01 (sample SAMEA7055654, study PRJEB34461) | soil metagenome | biome: terrestrial ecosystem; feature: Peninsula; material: soil | place: Antarctica | collected 2016 | reverse complement strand
TGCGCGAAGACGCCCGTGCCGGCGGCGTCGATTCGCTGTCCGAGCCGTGGGCCGTGCCGCTCGAAGAAGCCCGGCTGACGAGCTTTCTGTCGGCCGACAAGAACATCGCCAGCGACGCGCTCGAAGGACTGCCGGACGCATTTTTGTCGGGCCGCATGGTGGACGCGCAATCCCGGCTCAACGTGTCGAACCTGGTGGCCAACGGCAAGCCTGTGGCAAGCCAGGTGGCCGCATTCAACAAACTGTTCGCGCTGCTGGGCTTGCCAGGCGGCGAAGTCGCCATTTTGACCAGCAATCTGCAGCGTGCGACAGCCGCGCCGGCTGCGCCACCGGCCGGCCCCGGGACGCCGGGCGCCATCGGTGACGCGGTGATCGCGGGCGCGGGTGCTGTTGCGAGCCCGGGCGCCAGCAGCGAGTCCGGCACAGCCGCCAACGCAGAAGGCGCCGCCGAGGGTCCGCTGATGCCGCAGCAAACGGCGCAACTGGTCTGGCTCGGCCTGTCGCGCGCAACGGTCGCGGCAATCGAGCCGTACGTGACGGTGCTGCCGGTGGCCACGCCGCTCAACATCAACACCGCCAGCGCCGAGGCGCTCTATGCCAGCGCGCCGGCGCTCGACCTGGCCGGTGCCCAGCGGCTGGTGGCCCAGCGTGCGCGCAGCTATTTCCGCACCTTGGCGGATGCCAATGGCCTGCTGCCAGGCGGCGTGGCCCAGTTCGTCGAAGGCCAGCACAGCGTGAACACGCGCTTCTTCGAAGTCCACGGACGGCTGCGGCTCGACCAGGTATGGGTGGAAGAGCACTCGCTGCTGCGGCGCGACGGCATCAGCGTGACCACGGTCTGGCGCGAGCGCGGCGCCGGCGCGAGCGCGGTCGCGGTCGCGGTCCAGCCCTGACCCTGATCGATGGCCTCGCCCAAGGATTTGGATGAAAAGAGGCTCTGACGCCCGTGGTAATTACGTAACAAGCTATCAAAAACGTAGCACTCGCCATTAATTGCACTCCTACAATACGCAGCTGCCCCTCTGAGCCGCCGCCAACGCACCTTCGCAGCCCTCTTGTTGCGCCCAGCGCCACACCGCCCACCATGCCCGCATTGCTTGTTTGTCCACCCCTCGCCACCGCCTCCACGGCCGCGGAGTACGGCTGGGCGCAGGCGGCCGACGACGGCACCACGCTGGCGTCGCACGGTAGTTCCCCGCTGGCGCTGCTGCCAGCCGGCCACGAGGTCATGCTGCTGGTGTCTGCGGCGGCGCTCTCGTGGCACCGCCTCACCTTGCCGCACGGCAGCCTGGGCCATGCGGCGCGGCTGCGGCTGGTGCTCGACGGCTTGCTGGAAGACCAATTGCTCGACGAACCGCAGGCGCTACACTTCGCCATCGAACCCGGTGCCCGCACCGCGGCACCGCTGTGGGTCGCGGCCTGCAACCGGATGGCACTGCGCGCGGCGGTGCAGGCGTTGGAGGCTGCGGGCCGGCGCGTGACGCACATCATTCCCGAATTTGCACCGCAGCCCGACGGCGCGCCGGCGCTGCTGTTCGCCACCGGCGAGCCGCAGGCACCGCTGCTCACGGTGTGCGACAGTACGGGCGTGGCGACACTGCCGCTTACCAGCGCCGGTCTGGCGCTGGCCGGTGGTGCGCCGCTGGAAACGGCAGTGGTCACGGCCGAGCCCGCCGTCGCCGCGGCCGCAGAGGCGTTGTTCGGGTTCCAGCCGCCCATCGTGCAGACGCCGGCGCGCTGGCTGCAGGCTGCCCAAGGACCGTGGGACCTGGCGCAGTTCGACCTGGCCAGCAGCGCGCGCGCGCGCGCCGGCAAGAAGTTTTCGGCGGCCCTGCAGCGGATTCGGCATGCGCCGCAATGGCGCGCCGCGCGCTGGGGCGTCATGGTGCTGGTGCTGGCGCAGCTGATCGGGCTGAACGCCTGGGCCTGGAAAGACCGCAGCGCGCTCGACGCCAAACACAAGGAAGTCAACGCCCTGCTGACGCGCACTTTCCCGGCCGTCAAGCTGGTGATCGATGCGCCGGTGCAAATGGCGCGCGAGGTCGCCTCGCTGCAGCAGGCCACCGGTGGCACCGCCCCCTCGGACGTCGAACCGATGCTGGGTGCACTGGCGGCCAGCCTGCCCGCCGGGCGCACGCCCACTGCCATCGACTATGGCGCCGGTCAGCTGCGGCTGCGCGGGCTGGCCGTGACGGCCGTTGAAATGGAAAAACTCACCACCACGCTGGCGCCACGCGGCTACAGCGCGCGCAGCGAAGGCGACTTGCTGCTGGTACAGGCGGAGGGTGCACGATGACCAGCCAGGCAACCCTGCGCGCGCGCTGGCAAGCGCTAGCGGGCCGCGAACGCCGCATGGTGGCAGTGGCCGCTGCGCTGGTCGTGCTGGTGCTCGTGTGGTGGCTGCTGCTGGCACCCGCACTGCGCACGCTGTCGGCGTCGGGTGCCAACCATGCGCGGCTCGACGCGCAACTGCAACAAATGACGACGCTTGCGCTGCAAGCCAAGGCGCTGCAGGCGCAGCCGCGCACCAGCCGAGAAGACGCGCTGCTTGCCCTTGAGGCCTCGGTGCAGCAGCGCCTGGGCGCCACCGCGCAGTTGCAGGGTGCCGGGGCCGGCGAAGGCGCACGTGTGACGCTGCGCGGCGTGCCGCCGGACACGCTGGCGCAATGGTTGGCGCAGGCGCGCGGCAATGCGCGCGCGGTGCCGCGCGAGATGCACCTGATCCGCGCGCAGGCCAGCGCGCCGGCGGCAACACCCGCCACTGGCGGCGGCGACGCGAAAAGCCCGGCCACCGGCCCCCGCTGGGACGGCACGCTGGTCATGAGCCTGCCCGCGAAATGATGCGCCGCACCACGCTCCCCGCGATGAACCGCGCGCCGGGCCGGACGCGCGAGCCGGGCACCGGCTGGCGCTGGGCGGTCGTCGGCGCCGTGCTGGGCGCCTTGATCACGCTCATGGCGTTTGCACCAGCGCGCTGGCTGGCGGCTGCCGTGCGCGGCTGGACCCAGGACCACCTTGTCCTGGTTCATCCGCGCGGGACGATCTGGAACGGCACGGCGGGAGTGGTGCTCGCCAGTGGCGCGGGCGGTGCCGAATCGGTGTCGTTGCCCGGCGTGCTCAACTGGAAGCTGCGGCCCGGTTGGGCCAGCATGGCCGCCACACTCAATATTCCCTGCTGCGCCGCGCAGCCGCTCGCCTTCACCGCTGCGCCGCGCGCCGGCGGCTTCCAGCTCGACTGGCGCGACGGCCAGTCACGCTGGCCTGCCGCGCTGCTCACCGGCTTGGGCGCGCCGTGGAACACGCTCAAGCTCGAGGGCGTGCTCACGCTCTCGACGCAGGCGTTCTCGATGCGCTTTCAGGGCCCCCAGCTGGCGCTGGCCGGAAGCGCCGTGATCAATGCGACCAACATCTCGTCCAGCCTGTCCACCCTCAAGCCGATGGGCAGCTACCGCCTGGCCATCGCCGGTGGCAAGACCTCGACGCTGCTGCTGACCAGTACCGAGGGCAGCCTCCAGCTGAGCGGCAGCGGCCGCTGGAACGGCAGCGCGCTGCGCTTCGACGGCGAGGCCAGCGCGGCGCCCGGCAGCGAAGACGCGCTGGCCAATTTATTGAACATCATCGGACGACGCGACGGCGCGCGCTCCCTCATCACACTGGGTTGATCATGAAGATTCCGTCATCACATGGCGCTCGCATCGGCCTCGTCGCTCTGGCGGCGCAACTGCTGTTTGCTCTTCCCGCCCCGTACGCCTGGGCGCAGGACGAAGCAGCTGCGCCGCGGCGCGGCGAACCGATCACACTCAATTTCGCCAATGCCGAGATCGAGGCCGTGGCCCGCACCATGGCCGTGGTGACAGGCCGCGACGTGGTGGTCGACCCGCGCGTCAAGGGCACGATGAATCTGCAATCCGACCATGCCATCGCGCCGGCGGCAGCCTTCGAGCGGTTTGCCGCCGCATTGCGATTGCACGGCTTCGTGCTGGTGCAGTCCGGCGGCCTGTACAAGGTGGTGCCCGAGGCCGACGCCAAGCTGCAAAGCAGCGCCGTTACAACCTCGGTCGGCGGCGCCTCGAAGATCGGCGGCAACCAGATCGTGACGCAGGTCTTCAAGCTCAACTACGAGTCGCCCAACAGCCTGCTGCCGGTGCTGCGCCCGTTGATCTCGCCCAACAACACGATCAACGTCAACCCCGGCAACAACTCGCTGGTGATCACCGACTACGCCGAAAACCTGCGCCGGCTGGCGCGCATCGTGGCGGCGCTCGACGTGCCCAATGCGTCGGACATCGAAATCATCGCACTCAAGCATTCGGTGGCGACCGACCTGGCCCCGCTCGTCATGCGGCTGATCGAGGGCGGCAGCGGCACCGGGCCGACCGCCGTACCGGGCGCGGCCGATGCCTCGTTTCGCACCACGCTGCTGGCCGAGCCGCGTAGCAACTCGCTGATCCTGCGGGCCGCCAACCCGGCGCGCGCGCAACTGGTGCGTTCGCTGGTCGACAAGCTCGACCGCGCACCGATCGACAGCGATAACGGCGCGGCCGGCAACATCCATGTGGTCTACCTGAAGAACGCCGATGCCGTGCGGCTGGCCGCCACGCTGCGCGCCGCCATCGCCGGCGAAGCGCGCGGCGGCGCGGCGGGGTCCGCCGGGGTGGCTGCCGCCGTCGGCGCGGCCGCCCCGGTGAATATGGCGCAGGGCAGCACAGCGGCGCAGGCGCCGCTCAACAATGCCAACCAGCCCTCGACCGGCGGACAGATCCAGGCCGACCCGTCGACCAACTCGCTCATCATCAGCGCGCCCGAACCGCAATACCGGCAACTGCGCGCCGTGATCGACCGGCTTGACGAGCGCCGCGCACAGGTCATGGTCGAAAGCCTGATCGTCGAGGTCAACGCCAGTAATGTGGCAGATCTGGGGATCCAGTGGCAAACCGCACTGGGAAACAACGGTGACCGCAACGTCGGGGTAATCGGCACCAACTCCAGCCTGGGGGGGAAGGCGAACATCATCGATCTGGCGATCGGACTGGCGACCAAGAACCCGACCACCCGCCCGTCGACGGGCTTCAACTTCGGCATCGGGCACAAGATTGGTGGTCAATACGTCCTGGGCCTGGTGGCCAACTTCCTGCAGACCACCGGCCAGGGCAACGTCCTGTCCACCCCCAACCTGCTGACACTGGACAACGAAGAGGCAAAAATCGTGATCGGCCAGAACGTGCCGTTCGTGACTGGCCAATACCCCAGTACGGCCAACGGAACGCTCAATCCGTTCACCACGGTCGAGCGCAAGGACGTCGGCTTGACCTTGCGCGTCAAGCCGCAGATCAACGAAAACGGCACCGTCAAACTGGCGATCTACCAAGAGGTGTCAACCGTCGACCCCTCCACCAAGAAGGACCCGAACGGCCCGACCACCAACAAGCGCTCGATCGAATCGAATGTGCTGGTGGACGACGGCAGCATCATCGTGCTGGGTGGTCTGTTGCAGGACGAATACGCCAACAGCAACGAACAGGTGCCACTGCTGGGCGACATCCCGGTGCTCGGCAACCTGTTCAAGACCCAGACGCGCAGCCGCACCAAGACCAATCTGATGGTGTTCCTGCGACCGGTCGTGGTGCGTGACGCCGCCACCGGCGAAGCGCTGGCGTACGACCGCTACGACAGCCTGCGCGTGCTGCAACAAGGCGTGCAGCCGGAAGCCAACGTGCTGATGCGCAACGTGGACGGTGCGCCGGTGATGCCGGAGTTGCCACCGATGACCAAGGTCGATCCGTCGCGCCGCATCGAGGGCACGCGGCTGATACCGCCGCCGCTTTCGCCGTCCGAGGCGCTGCCGCCGCGCCCGAGCCCATTGCGCGGCGCCCTGCCACCGACCTCCGACCCGGCCAGCGCGCGCGAGTTGCCGTAGGCCACCGCCATGCGCTACCCGCTGCCCTATGCTTTCGCCCGCAGCCAGCAATTGCTGGTGGAACAGGCCGACGACGGCCTCTGCACGCTGTGGATGGCGCAGCAACCCGGGCGCAGCGCGCTTGGCGAAGTCATGCGCAAATACGAGGTCTCGGCCTTCGAGCCGCTGGCGCCCGAGCAGCTGGCGCAGCGCATCAGCGCGGCGTATGCGCAGGGTGAATCAAGTGCGGCCTCCGTGGTCAGCGAGGTGCAAGGCGACGCCGACCTGTCGCGCATGATGCAGGAGCTTCCCGCGGTCGAAGACCTGCTGGAAAGCGCTGGCGACGCCCCGATCATCCGGATGCTCAACGCGCTGTTGACGCAGGCCGCACGCGATGGCGCGAGCGACATCCACATCGAGCCCTACGAGCGCACGTCGTCGGTGCGTTTTCGCATCGACGGCACGCTGCGCGAAGTGGTGCAACCCAATCGCGCGCTTCACGCGGCGCTGATCTCGCGGCTAAAAATCATGGCTGACCTTGACATCGCTGAAAAGCGCCTGCCGCAGGACGGGCGCATCAGCTTGCGCATCGGCACGCGCGCGGTCGACGTGCGGGTCTCGACACTACCGAGTGCGCACGGCGAGCGCGCCGTGCTGCGCCTGCTCGACAAGACCGAAACCAAGCTCACGCTCGAATCGGTCGGCATGCAGGGCGACACGCTGGCGCGTTTCGAGCACCTGATCGCCCAGCCGCACGGCATTATCCTGGTGACCGGCCCGACCGGCTCGGGTAAGACTACGACGCTGTACGCCGCGCTCAGCCGGCTCGACGCCGCCGGCAGCAACATCATGACGGTGGAAGATCCGATCGAGTACGAGCTGGCGGGCGTGGGCCAGACCCAGGTCAACGCCAAGATCGACCTGACTTTTGCCAAGGCGTTGCGCGCCATCCTGCGGCAAGACCCGGACGTCATCATGATCGGCGAGATCCGCGACTTCGAGACTGCGCAGATCGCCATCCAGGCATCGCTCACGGGACACCTGGTACTGGCCACGCTGCACACCAACGACGCGGTCAGCGCCGTGACGCGCCTCACCGACATGGGCGTCGAGCCGTTCCTGCTGAGTTCGTCGCTGCTCGGCGTGCTGGCGCAGCGCCTGGTGCGCAAGCTGTGCCCGGCATGCGCCGCGCCTTCGCCCACGGGCCTGGGCGTGCAGCCCGTGGGCTGCGAGGTCTGCGGTCAGACCGGCTATCAGGGCCGCACCGGCATCTTCGAGTTACTGGTGGCCGACGACGCGGTGCAGGCGCTGATCCACGGACGCGCCGCCGAAAGCCAACTGCTGGCCACCGGCGAGCAGGGCGGCCTGCGCTCAATGCGCGAGGATGGCCAACGACTGGTCGAGGCCGGTATCACGTCGCCTGCGGAACTGCTCCGTGTGACCAGGGACTGAAGTTCCAGTCGTTGCACAGGGCGTCCGATAAGGCTGCTCACGGCCGATGGCGCCTCTTGTTACGAGCTCCCGGTCGCCGTATCGGTCCTGGTCGCGTGCGTTGCGAACAGCGCCCGGTTGCGCTATCGGCCTCGATCGTGCATCTTGAAGCGGCCCGCTGCGCGGCGCGCTCCGGGGTCGGGGCTGGGGGTGGGGGCTCGGGGTATAGCTTTTTTCTCTGCGGCCACCCCAACGCGTCCACGATGCCCGCCACCGCGCCCTGCCGCCCCCGAGAGCATCAAACCGAAACGTCGACTGCCGGCCCGTCCAGGCGCCGCCCCCATTGCTCGGTCTGCCCACTTTGCAGGCGATGGTCGATCAGACGCTGCCACGAAGGCGGCAATGGCAACGCGCGGGCCGCCCGCAGTTGCACTGGGTCGAGGCAGGGCAAATACAACAGCTTGAGCAGTCGGGCGAGTGACCATTCGGGGTACGGGCGCGCCACGCGCGCCATCGGCGCGCCGGCCCAGACATCGCCCTCCTCCAAAACGCGGTAATACCAGCCGGTACGTCCCGACTGCTGCACCCGGCGCGCCATGCCCCGGTGCCCGAAACGCTCGTCGAGCTTCCAGCAAGGCTGGCGCGCCTGCGTGACTTCGAGCAAGGCCTCGCCAACGCGAAACCGGTCGCCGATACACACCTCGTGTTCGGTCATGCCGCGCGTGCTGAAGTTTTCACCGAATGCGGCTGACGTCCCCAGCAGCGGGTGCGGCCCGATCTCGGCCTGCCATGCCGCGTAGTGCTCATGCGCGTAGTGGTGCACGGCCTTGTTGGGGCCGCCATGAACGCGCAGATCGCCCTGCTCGTCGCCAGTCAGCCCCAGGGTATCCACACGCAACCGGGCGGCCACCCGCTGCTTGTCGATGCCGCTGCGCGAGCCTCGCGCATACGGCACGGCCGCACCGACGTTCACTGCAAGCAGTTGCACGCTCACAGCGCCGCCCCTTCGCGCCGGCCGCCTGCACGAGCCGTCCAGCGGCCAGAAACAAGAGAAGAATTCATGCTGATTTCGGATTGACGCGGTCCTTTCCGGAAAGCGCGTCGCGCCTGGAGTTGGAACCGCGGGAACCAATTTATCGTACCCCGGCGCCGGCGCCGGCGCGCAACCCGGCACGCCGGATCGCCAAACACGGACAATGCGAGCTCGCGTATTTTTTCGCCAGCCGTCATGCCTGCCTATTCATTTGAAGCGATCGACTCACAGGGCCAACCCCGCAAGGGGGTGCTAGAGGCCGACACCGCGCGCGGCGCACGCGGGCTGCTGCGAGCGCAGGCGCTGATTCCCCTGTTAGTGACGCCGGTTGGCACTGCAGCGTCGAGCGCCGAAGGCTGGCACCGGAACATCGGCAGCCGCCGCGTTTTCAACGCCACCGGCCTGGCTGTCTGGACGCGCCAGATCGCCGGCCTGGTGTCGTCCGGCTTGCCGCTGGAGCGAGCGCTGACGGCGCTGACCGACGAAGCCGAAAGCGAGTCGCAGCGCAATCTGGTTGCCGCGCTGCGGGCCGAAGTCAACGCCGGCTCGCCATTCGCACGCGCACTGGCGCAGCACCCGCGGGAGTTCTCGCCGATCTACACCGCCGTCATCGGCGCCGGCGAGCAAAGCGGCAACCTCGGGCTGGTGCTCGACCGGCTGGCCGACGACCTCGAGCAGCGCCAGGCCTTGCAGCAAAAACTGGTTGGCGCTGCGCTCTATCCGGCCATCGTGACCTTGGTGGCGATCGTCATCGTGGTGTTTCTGGTGAGTTACGTGGTGCCGCAGGTGGCGAATGTTTTTGCCGGCACCAAGCGCGCCCTGCCTTTTCTCACAGTGGCCATGCTGGCGCTCAGCGCCTTCGTCCGCAACTACGGGTGGCTGATGCTGATTGCTATGGTTTTGATAGTCATCAGCGCCCGGCTGGCGCTCGCCCAGGCCGCGTTTCGTGAAAAATTCGATGCCGCCTGGCTGCGGCTGCCGCTAGTGGGTAAACTGGCGCGCGGCTACAACGCGGCGCGTTTCGCCAGCACGCTGGCGATGCTGGCAACGGCCGGCGTGCCGATCCTGCGCGCCCTTCAAGCGGCGGCCGAAACGCTGGGCAACCGCGCCATGCGCGCCGACGCGCTCGACGCGCTGGTGCTGGTGCGCGAGGGCGCTCCGCTGGCCTCGGCGTTGGCGCAGAAAAAGCGTTTTCCCGGACTGGTATCGATGTTCGCGCGCCTGGGCGAGCAGACCGGAACGCTGCCGCTGATGCTGCAGCGCGCCGCCAACCAGCTCGGCGCCGAAGTGCAGCGCCGTGCCATGCACCTGGCCACCATCCTGGAGCCGCTGCTGATCGTCGCTATGGGCGGCGTGGTGATGTTGATCGTGCTGGCGGTGCTGATGCCGATCATCCAGCTGAACCAGTTCGTCAAATGAAACACGCCCCAGTCCAGCTGACGCGAGACGCACATGCCGATCACGCTTGACGACAAACTGGTCGTCGCGATCTCGTCGCGCGCCCTGTTCAACCTCGAAGACGAAAACAAGGTCTTCGAGGCGGGCGACGACGCCGGCTACATGAAACTGCAACTGGAGCGGCTGGATGTGCCGGCCACGCCGGGCATTGCCTTCTCGTTGATCCGAAAGCTCTTGCGCTTCAACCTCGATGGCGTCGAGCGGGTCGAGGTTGTGATTCTGTCGCGCAACGACCCGGTGTCGGGCATGCGTGTGTTTCGCTCGGGCGCGGCGGCGGACCTCAAGCTGCAGCGCGGCGTGTTCACCCAGGGTCGCCCGCCATTCGGCTACCTGCGTGCGCTCGGGGCCCATCTTTTTCTTTCAGCGAATGCCCAGGATGTACGTGAAGCACTGCACGCCGGCTTTCCGGCGGCCCGGGTGCTGACGGAATCGGTGCTGGCGGGAGATGCCTGGCCGAACGAAGTGCGCATTGCCTTCGACGGTGACGCGGTGCTGTTTTCAGACGAAGCCGAGCGTGTGTTCCAGGCCAAGGGGCTCGATGCGTTCCAGCGCCACGAGGCCAGCCGCGCCGCGCTGCCGTTGCCGGGCGGCCCGTTCAAGCCGCTGCTGGCGGCGCTGCAGCGGCTGCAACAAGCAGGCACGCCCCAGGCGCCCGGCCACACTGCGGGCAAGCGGCACGGCCCTCCGAGCGACACGGGCGCCGCTGCCCCCATGCGTATCCGCACCGCGCTGGTCACCGCACGCAGTGCGCCGGCGCACGAACGCGCCATCCGCACCCTGATGAGCTGGAACATCAAGGTCGACGAAGCGATGTTCCTGGGCGGCCTTCCCAAGGGCGAGTTCCTGCGTGAGTTCGAGCCGGATTTCTTTTTCGACGACCAGACCGGCCACGTCGACGCTGCGGCGCGCCATGTGCCTTCGGGGCACGTCGCCAGCGGGATCAGCAACCCACGATGAGCGCAGCTGCGACGCGCTTCAGCCCGGCGTAAGGGTCGCGTGCAGCCGGCCCGCTACGATCGCGCCACGCGCGCCGTCGGCGCGCTCGAAAGGCGCCCGGCTCATGACTTCCGACCCCGCGCAGGACGACCTGCAAGCCTGCACACCCACAACCCAAGCCCAGCCCAAGCCCTCGCTTTGGCACACCCTGCGCCGCACCGTCACGCTGGCCGCGCCCTACTTTCGCTCTGAAGAGAAATGGCGCGCGCGCGCCATGTTCGCGGCGGTAGTGGCGCTGAACCTGGCCTCGGTCTACATGTTGGTGCTGCTCAACGAATGGAACCGCGTCTTCTACGATGCGCTGCAGAACAAGGACCAGGCCGTGTTCTGGGTCCAATTGGGGCGCTTCACCTACCTGGCGCTGGGGCTGATCTTCATCGCCATCGCCCGCTTCTACATCACGCAATTGCTGCAGCTGCGCTGGCGCGCCTGGATGACGCGCAGCTACATGACGCGCTGGCTGGCGAACCACACCTTCTACCGGCTGGAACTGTCGCGCTACGCCGCGCATGACGGCAACCCGCCCGACAACCCGGACCAGCGCCTGCAGGAGGACATGCAGCTCTTTACAAACTACAGCATGACGCTGTCGATGGGGATACTGAACGCGGTCGTCACGCTGGTGAGCTTCATCGGCATCCTGTGGACCCTGTCAGGCCCGTTCTCGTTCACGCTCGGCGGCGTGGCCATCACGATTCCCGGCTTCATGGTCTGGGCGGCGGTGCTTTATTGCGTTGGCGGCACGGTGATCACGCACTACATCGGGCGCCCGCTGATCGGGCTGAACTTTCGCCAGCAGCGCTTCGAGGCTGACTTCCGGCACCACCTGGTGCGGGTGCGCGAATACAGCGAGGCGATTGCGCTTGACCACGGCGAACCGGTCGAGCGCGGTCAGCTGGACCTGCGCTTTGGCAGCGTGCTGAAGAACTACCTGGCGCTGATCCGCAAGCAGAAGAACCTGATCGCCTTTACCTCCTCCTTCGGGCAGCTGGCGGTGGTCTTTCCGTTCCTGGTCGCGGCGCCGCGCTACTTCGGCGGCATCTTCCAGCTCGGACAACTGATGCAGGTCGCCTCGGCCTTCGGCCGGGTGCAGGATTCGCTGTCCTGGTTCGTCGACAACTACGACAGTGTCGCCGCCTGGCGGGCCACCGCCGACCGGCTGACCAGCTTTGACGCCGCCATGCGCGCACACGCGGTGGCGCAGGGCTCGCTGGCAAAGCGCAGCGGCGCCGTTGATGCGCTCGAGGCGAAGGATCTGGACATCGCACTGCCCGACGGAGTGAAGTTGCTGCAAGACGCGGCGCTGGCGCTGCCGGCCGGCAGCAGCGTGTTGCTGCAGGGGCCATCGGGCAGCGGCAAGTCGACCCTGTTTCGCGCCTTTGCGGGCATCTGGCCGTTTGCCAGCGGGCAGATTTCGGTGCCGGCCAACGCCATGTTCATCCCGCAGCGCCCGTACGTGCCCGACGGCTCGCTGCGCGACGCGCTGTCCTACCCGAACCCGGCCAGCGATTACAGCGACGCTCAACTGACGCAGGCCTTGAAGGACGCGCTGCTGCCCGACCTGGCCTTGCGCCTGGATGAACACGACGCCTGGAGCCAGATCCTTTCTGGCGGCGAACAGCAGCGTCTTGCGATTGCGCGCGTGCTGCTGAAAAAGCCGGCATGGCTCTTTGCTGACGAGGCCACCAGCGCGCTGGATGCCAAGGCCGAACAGACGCTGTACGAGCGTCTGCAGGCAGTGGTACGGGCCGCCGGCGGCAGCCTGGTTTCGGTCGCGCACCGGCCCTCGGTCGGCAGCTTCCACGACCGCCGCTGGACGATGGTGCCGCAGCCCGAGGGCAGCGCCGCACGCTTCGTGCTGCGCAGCAGCGAGCAGCTCACGCCCGTGGCCACATGACCCGGCTCGCCGGGACCGGAAGCTTCGGCGCCGTAGCCACAAAGCGCGGGTCGCGCACCTCGAGCGCGAGGACGTCATGCAGCCATGGATTTCAACGAAACGTGCCAGTAACGCCCATGGCTCAAGCGCAGGAGACTATCGAACTGATCGCAAATGAAGGCCACGATAGGCGATCGCGGGAAGACCCGCAGAACGCGCAACGCGCTAGCAAGCCCACACAAATCCGGCGCGCCCGGCGCCCACACCTGCGTTCAACGGCAGCTTCATCGCTACCATCGAACCCGTGAACACCAAGACCGTACTCGCCTGGGCCGCCACCTTCGTCGTGCTGCTGCTGGCCGATGGCTTGTGGCTGGGCCTGATCGCCAGGAGCACCTACCAAGCGGGCATCGGGCACCTGATGACGAGCGAGCCGCGACTGGGCGTGGCGGCGATGTTCTATCTGCTGTACCCGGTCGGGCTGGTGTTCTTTGCAGTACTGCCGGGCATGGCCGATGGTGGCGTGCTGCGTGCCGCGCTGCTCGGCGCGTTGTTCGGCCTGTTCGCCTACGGCACCTACGACCTGACCAACCTTTCAGTGATGCGCGACTGGCCACTGAAGATCTCGCTGATCGACATGGCCTGGGGCGCTTTCGTCAGTGGGTTGGCGTCGGCCGGTGGGGCGCTGGCGGCGCGCTAAAGAAAACGTTCCAGCAGCTTGCGCGAGGCGCGGTCGAGCGCCTTCGGGTCGGACACCCGGAACTGCACGCCGTTGGCACTGGCAATCAGGAGCGCGCCATCGTCCAGCCGGCGAATGTCTTCCTCGGCCTTGAGGACAAAATGGGTGTCACCGCGGTCGGTACTGACGCGCCAGGTGCTGGGCACGCCAAAGCTCGACACCTCGTGCAGTTGCAGCAGCAAAGGGGCGAAATCGCGCACCATCAGGTCTTCCTCGATCAGCGACCGCAGCGCAGGCGGCAGCGTCTCGATGCGCTCGATCCAGACGCACTCGCTGCCATCGGTGGCGACCAGCGAAATTCCTTCGTTCGGTGCAGTGAGCGGAAAAGCACGCACCGGTACCACCCCCTCGTGGCGCTGGCCGTGTGCATTGACGAGCAGCAGGCGCCCGAGAGCGTCACGCGCCAGTTCGAATGGATTCATGTCACTTTCCTGGCACTGTGCGCCGACCGGCCCGCTCATGCTTCCCCCGCCGGATGGGCTGCGTGGGAATCCAGAGTCGCTTCGGCGGCGGCGCGCTCGGCGATCGTGTCCTCGCTCGTCTCCTCGTCAGCCTGGCGCAGTTGCGCCTGGTAGAGCCGCCAATACGCGCCCTGCTGGTCCATCAGTGCATCGTGCGGTCCGACTTCGACGATCTCGCCGCGGTCCATCACCACCAGCCGGTCGGCCTTGCGCAGCGTCGACAGGCGGTGCGCGATGGCAATCGTGGTGCGGCCCTGCACCAGGTTGTCGAGCGCTTTTTGAATCTCTTTCTCGGTCTCGGTGTCGACCGCCGACGTCGCTTCGTCCATGATCAAAATCCGCGGGTCGATCAGGAGCGCGCGTGCGATGCTGATGCGCTGGCGCTCGCCGCCCGACAGGCCCTGGCCGCGCTCGCCCACCAGCGAGTCGTAGCCGTGCGCCAGGCGCAGGACGAAGTCGTGTGCATGGGCGGCCCGCGCGGCCGCAACGATCTCCGCACGTGACGCTTCGGGCTTGCCGTAGGCGATGTTCTGCGCGATGGTGCCGAAGAATAAAAACGGTTCCTGCAGCACCAGCCCGACGTGACGCCGGTAGTCGGCCACCGCAAAGCGGCGGATGTCGGTGCCGTCAACCTGGATGGCGCCGTCGGTCACGTCATAAAAACGGCAAATCAGGTTCACCAGCGTGCTCTTGCCTGAGCCGCTGTGGCCGACCAGGCCGATCATCTCCCCGGGCCGGATCTCGAGGTCGAGATTGCGAATGACCGCGCGACTGCCGTAGCGAAAACCGATGCCCTTCATCTCGATGCGGCCCTGCACCTGCGGCGGCTGCCCCGGCTCGGTGACCACGCCGACGGCCACCGGGTGCGCCGGTTCGGGCACGTTGCTGACGTGGTCGAGGATGTCGAAGATGCGCTTGGCGCCGGCTGCCGCTTTTTGCGTCACCGAGACGATCCGGCTCATCGAGTCGAGCCGTGTATAGAAGCGTCCGATGTAGGCGATGAAAGCTGTCAAAACACCGACCGTGATGCGTCCGCGCGCGACCTGCCAGATGCCGAAACCCCAGACCACCAGCAGGCCGATTTCGGTCAGGAGCGAGACGCTCGGAGTGAACAGTGACCAGGTCTTGTTGAGCCGGTCATTGGCCTGCAGGTTGTAGACGTTGGCCGCATGAAAGCGATCGGCCTCGCGCCTTTCCTGGGCAAAGGCCTTGACCACGCGAATGCCCGGAATGGTGTCAGCCAGCACGTTGGTGACCTCGCTCCACACGCGGTCGATTTTTTCGAAGCCGGTGCGCAGGCGGTCGCGCACCACATGGATCATCCAGGCGATAAACGGCAGCGGCACCAGCGTGACGACCGCCAGCAACGGGTTGATCGAGAACAGGATGACGGCGGTCATCGTGATCATCAGCACGTCGGTCAAAAAATCGAGTGCGTGCAGCGACAAAAATACGTTGATGCGATCAGTCTCCGAGCCGATTCGCGCCATCAGGTCGCCGGTGCGTTTGCCGCCGAAATAGTCGAGCGGCAAGGTCAGCAGGTGTTCGTAGGTCGTGGTGCGCAGGTCGGCGCCGATGCGCTCGGACACCAGCGCCAGCAGGTAAGTGCGCGCCCATCCCAGGCCCCAGCCGACCAGCGCCGACACCAGCAAGGCGCTGAGAAAGAACACCACCTTACCGACGGCAATCTGCTGACCGTTCTGGAACGGGATCAGGATATCGTCCATCAGCGGGATGGTCAGATACGGCGGCACCAGGGTCGCGGCCGTCGAGATCAGCGTCAACACGAAACCGGCCAGCAACTGCTTGCGATAAGGCTTGGCGAAACGGGTCAGGCGCAGCAACCCCCAGGTCGAAGGAGGTGCCTGCAGCTCGGGCTCCCCATGGGCCAGGTCCTGCGTGTTGCCGGCCTGCGGCACGTCGTCGACGTCACCCCGCTTTGGCGCGGTGCCTGCCAAGCGCTGGCCGAACGCCTTGAGCAATTGCAGCGCCGCGCCCTGATGGCCCAGCGTATAGCGCCAGCGCCCGAGCCGTTCCCGCCCGTTCAGCAATTCGACCGTGCCGACGCCAGCATGGTCTGTCAGCTGCAGTTTCAGCCCCGGCGCGGCAACCAGCGGCCATTCGCGCGGCGCAGCGCCGTCTTCGCGGGCCATCAGCCGCCAGTCGGACAGCACCAGCACGCCGGAGGTAAAGCGCAGCCCGGCGTCGAGGTCAACCGGCAGCACGGCGAGAACGTTCTCCCCTTTTAGGAGCTGGCTTTTCAGCTCGGCTAGCGCCCCCTGCGGAGCATCGACTGGATCGTGATGTTGCATAGTGTTTGTACCGCCCTCGCGCACGGCCGCCAGCGAGCCCTTGCATGGGCGCCGATTCTCCCCGATCACTGCAGGCATACTTGATTGACGCCATCCGCCAGCCCCGCCCTCGTACTTCCAACGTTTGCATGACCCGTTTCGACGACATCCACCTGCTGCGCATCCACTATTTGCGCGGCCCCAACCTCTGGACCTACCGGCCGGTGCTCGAGGTGTGGCTTGACCTGGGCCGGCTGGAAGATTTTCCGTCCCACAAGATCGACGGCTTCACCGAGCGGCTCACCACGCTGCTGCCGGCGCTGATCGAGCACCATTGCGGCGTGGGCGAGCGCGGCGGCTTCATCCTGCGCCTGAACGAAGGCACCTGGGCCGGCCATGTGCTCGAACACGTCGTCATCGAACTGCTCAACCTGGCCGGTATGCCGACCGGCTTCGGGCAAACCCGCAGCACCTCGCAACATGCCGTCTATCGCATGGTGTTTCGCGCACGCGACGAACAGGTCGCGCGTGCCGCGCTGGCCGAAGGCCACCGCTTGCTGATGGCAGCCATCAACGACGATCCGTTCGACCCGGTCGACGTGCAGCGCGCGGTCGCCGTCGTCAAGGCCAAGGTCGAAGACTGCTACCTTGGGCCCAGCACCGCCTGCATCGTGGCGGCGGCGGCCGAGCGCGACATCCCGCACCTGCGCCTGAACGACGGCAACCTGGTGCAGTTGGGCTATGGCGCCAACCAGCAGCGCATCTGGACCGCCGAAACGGACTACACCAGCGCCATCGGCGAATCGATTGCCAGCGACAAGGAGCTCACCAAGTCCCTGCTGGCCGGCTGCGGTGTGCCGGTGCCCGAAGGTCGCGTGGTTGCCAGTCCCGAGGACGCTTGGGAGGCGGCCGAAGACATCGGCCTGCCGGTGGCGGTGAAGCCGTCGGACGCCAACCACGGCCGCGGCGTCTCGCTTGAACTGAACACCCGCGAAGAGGTTGAAGCGGCTTTTCGGGTGGCCGAACCCGAAGGCAGCGACGTGATGGTCGAGCGCTTCATCCGGGGCGACGAACACCGCCTGCTGGTGGTGGGCGGCAAAGTGGTAGCAGCAGCGCGCGGCGAGGTCATCAGCGTGACCGGCGACGGCAGCGCGAGCGTGACGCAGCTGATCGACAGCCAGCTCAACAGCGACCCGCGGCGCGGCATGGAAGAAGAGTTTCCACTCGACTTCATCGACATAGCGACCGACGCCAAGCTGCGGCTCGAACTCCAGCGCCAGCATCTCGATGCTGCCTCGGTGCCCGCCGCCGGTCGCGTGGTCACGATCCAGCGCAACGGCAACATGGCGATCGACTGCACCGACCAGGTTCACCCCGAAGTGGCGCACGCGGCGCTGCTGGCGGCGCGCATTGTCGGGCTCGACGTCGCGGGCATCGACCTGGTGGCGCAAGACATCGGCCAGCCGCTGGCCGGCCAGCGCGGCGCCATCGTTGAAGTCAACGCCGGGCCCGGGCTGCTAATGCACCTGAAACCGGCGGTGGGTTCGCCCCGACCGGTCGGTCGCGCCATCTGCGACCACCTGTTTCCGGCCGACGCGCCGGGCCGCATTCCGGTGGTCGGCGTGGCCGGCTCACAAGATACCGCCGTGCTGGCCCGTCTGATTGCGTGGCTCATCGGCCTGAGTGGTAGCTTCACCGGCCTGGCATGCCGCGACGGCCTGTTCCTGGAACGCCGCCGTGTCGACGTGCGCGACAGCGCCCACTGGAAAGCCGGCCACCGCCTGCTGATCAACCGGGCCGGGCGCTGGCCGAGTTCGACATCACCGAGAGCGACCAGATGGTCAAGGTGCTGCGCACCCAGGTCGATGTGGTGCTGCCCGGCGGCACGGCCATCCTGAACGCGGGCGATCCGCGCGTGGCCGGTCTGGCGCCGCTGTGCGATGGCGCCGTCATCCTGTATGCCGTCGACGCCCAGGCCGAACCACTCATGGCGCACGCGGCCGCCGGCGCCAAGGCGGTGCTGGTGCGCCAGGGCCGCGTCGTGCTGGCCACCGGCGCCAGCGAAGCCTTCTTGCCCGGAATGTCCCGCCTGGCTCTGTGGCGCGCCCGACATCCGGACGTCGGCATCGAGAGTCTGCTGGCCGGTGTGGCGGCCGGTTGGGCGCTGGGCATTCCGCTCAACCTGATCGGCGCCGGCGTCGAGGCTTTCGAATCCGATCTACAAGCCGAACTGGCCTCGCTGGCGCTGTCGCACGCCACGCCCTCCTCTGGAACCCCACTCGCCTGAAGCACGCCCATCCCATGGAAGTCACCCGCATCCGCGCCCTGCGCGGACCCAATTTGTGGAGCCGCCACACCGCCATCGAAGCTGTCGTCGCTTGCCATGGCGCCGAAAACGCCGTCGAGCAGATGCCCGGATTCGACGCCCGGTTGCGCGCCCGGTTTCCGACCATCGGCGAACTGCACCCGACGGTGCTGGGCCAGCCGCTGGCGCTGGCCCACGTGCTGGAAAACGCCGCCATCGAGCTGCAAGTCCAGGCCGGCTGCCCGGTGATCTTCGGCCACACCCGTCCGACCCTCGAAGAAGGCATCTACCAGGTCGTCGTGCAATACAGCGAAGAGGCGGTGGGCCGGCTCGCGATCGATCTGGCGCGCCAACTGATCGACACCGCGCTGGCTGAGGGCGAATTCGACGCCGACGCGGCCCTCGCGCAGCTGCGCGAGCTCGATGAATCCGAGCGGCTGGGCCCCAGCACCGGCTCCATCGTCGATGCGGCCCTGGCGCGCGGTATTCCGTTTCGCCGGTTGACGCCCGGCAGCCTGGTGCAATTCGGCTGGGGTGTCCGGCAACGCCGTATCCAGGCGGCCGAGATCGACAGCACCAGCGGCGTGGCCGAATCCATTGCACAAGACAAGGAACTCACCAAACAGCTGCTCCACGCTGCCGGCGTACCGGTGCCGCTGGGCCGGCCCGTCACCAGTGCCGACGATGGCTGGGCCGCCGCGCATGAGATTGGCCTGCCCGTGGTTGTCAAGCCGCAGGACGGCAACCAGGGCAAGGGCGTCACGGTCAACATCACGACGCTGGAGCAACTGGCGGCGGCCTATGAATCGGCCGCCCTCTACGGCGAGGTGATGGTCGAGAAATTCCTGCCCGGTTTCGACTTCCGCCTGCTGGTGGTGGGCGACAAGCTGGTGGCGGCGGCGCGGCGCGACCCGCCGCAGGTGATCGGCGACGGCACATCCACCGTGCGCGAGCTGGTCGACGTCATCAACCAGGACCCTCGGCGCGGCGAAGGCCATGCCACCTCGCTCACCAAGATCCGGCTGGATGACATCGCCCTGGGCCGGCTCGAGGCGCAAAACCTGACGCCCGCCAGCGTCCCGGCGCGCGGCCAACGCGTGGTGCTTCGCAACAATGCCAACCTGTCGACCGGCGGCAGCGCGACCGACGTGACCGACACCGTGCACCCCGAGGTGGCGGCGCGCGCGGTCGATGCGGCGCTGATGGTGGGTCTGGATATTTGCGGCGTCGACATGGTGTGCGAGAACGTGTTGCGACCGCTCGAAGAGCAGCACGGCGGCATCGTCGAGGTCAACGCCGCGCCGGGGTTGCGCATGCATATTTCGCCCTCGTTCGGGCGCGGCCGCCCGGTCGGCGAAGCCGTCATGGACACGCTCTTTGCCGCCGGCGACGACGGCCGCGTTCCAGTGGTGGCCGTCACCGGCACCAACGGCAAGACCACCACCGCGCGGCTCATCAATCACCTGCTCGCGGCCAGCGGCCTGCGCACCGGCATGACCAACACTGACGGCGTCTGGGTCGACGGCCACCAGACCGACAGCGGCGACTGCAGCGGCCCGAAAAGCGCGCGCAACGTCCTGCTGCACCCCGACGTCGACGCCGCCGTGTTCGAAGTGGCGCGTGGTGGCATCCTGCGCGAGGGGCTCGGCTTCGACCGCTGCCAGGTGGCAGTGGTCACCAACATCGGCAGCGGCGATCACCTCGGGCTGAACTACATCACCACGGTGGAAGACCTCGCCGTGCTCAAGCGCGTGATCGTCTACAACGTGGCGCCCGGCGGTTACGCGGTGCTCAACGCCGCCGACGCCAACGTGGCGGCCATGGCCGTCGGCTGCCCCGGCAACGTGATCTTCTTTGCCGTCGACCGGCAACACCCCGTCATGGCCACGCACCGCGCGCAAGGCAAGCGTACCGTCTACGTCGACGGCGAGGCGCTCATTGCGGCCGAAGGCTCGTGGCGCGAACGGATCTTGCTGCGCGACGTGCCGATCACGCGCGGCGGCAGCCTCGGTTTCCAGGTCGACAACGTGATGGCTTCGGTGGCCGCTGCCTGGGCCGTCGGCCTTGACTGGGACACCATCCGCCGCGGACTGTCCAGCTTCATGAACGACACGGCCGGAGCGCCGGGACGCTTCAACCTCATGGAATACCGCGGCGCCACAGTAATTGCCGACTACGGCCACAACACCGACGCCATGCGAGCGCTGGTGGGCGCCATCAACACGATGTCCGCCAACACGCGCTCCGTCGTGATCAGCGGCGCGGGCGACCGGCGCGACAGCGACATTCGCGACCAGACCGCCATATTGGGCGACGCCTTCGACGAGGTCATCCTGTACCAGGACGCGGCCCAGCGCGGGCGCGCCGACGGCGAGGTCATGGGGCTGCTGCGCCAGGGCCTTGCCGGGGCCGGCCGAACGCGGCGCATCGACGAAATCCGGGGCGAGTTCATCGCCATCGACGCGGCGCTCGAACGCCTGCAGCCGGGCGACCTTTCGCTCATCCTGATCGATCAGGTTGACGAGGCGCTGGCGCATCTGGCGCGACGCATTGCCGCCGGTTGATCGGTTGATCGGTTGATGATCGCCGGGAGGGTGACTGATTTTTATATACGAAGAGTGGCTATAGCTCCCGTCCGACAGGCGCAAGCAGCTCTCTATTGGCTGGCGAAGACTCTGACGGTGCCAGATATCGCCTACACAAATTCCCGGCATCGCGCGCCGCGATCCGCTGCGATGTCCGACACCCGGGTGCTAGCCCAAGGAGGACACTGCCACTGCGCTGACGCCCGATGGCCCAGCCTGTTCACTTTGGAGTCCCTGCATGAAAGCCTCTTTCCGTTCCACCTTTTTTGTTCTTTGCGCCGCTGGAGGCCTGCTGGGCGCTTCTGCCACGTGGGCGGCCAGCCCATCGTCCGCCCAGAGCATCTACCAGGTCGACCGAGCCGCCTGCATGAGCGGCCACACCCAGGAAAGCCGCGCCACCTGCCTGAAGGAAGCTGGCGCCGCCGAGCAGGCGAGGCGTCGCGACAGGCTGGCATTGCCGAACCAGAACTACGAGCAGAACGCTCTGGCGCGCTGCAAGTTGCAGCCCGAAGGACTGGCGCGCGCAGCCTGCGACGCACGCATCAAGGACACCGGCAACACGACCGTCAGCGGCAGCGTCGCCGGTGGCGGCCTGCTGTTCGAGACGGTCACGCCGGTGCCGGCAAAGTAATGATCCGACTGGTGCTTTGGGCGCCTGTCATCGTGGCGTAGCGCCCCGCGGCCACAGGCGTCACGGCTCAGGGGACGGCCGCGCAAGTGGTCGCGCGCGGCGCCCGCGATGCCCGCGATGAACCTGTGTGATGCCCGCCCGAGAGAAACCGGTAGGACGCCCCGACGCACCTCTTTGCTGCGTACGTCGACACGCACACGGTACTGGGCTGCGGGTTCGGTGCGGCTTCGGTCTCTTGCACCGTCGGCGTCATACTGGCCAGCAACAGACTCACCAGGCCTGCCAGGCTGATCGGCGATTTCGTCGGGCCGCACCCCTCCAGCAACCTGCCGGCGCTGGCTTTTCCGGTGCTCGTGGGCATGGCGCTGACGGCGGAGGCGTTCGATGCGCATGTGCCCAGTGGCTACATCTGCGCCGCACTCGCGCTCGCGCCCGCGCGCCAGGCGGCGGGCGAACGCTCTGGCGCCGCAGCTCTCGCTCCGCGCGCGCAGCCGCGCCATTCGATATGGTGAGCCCGGTTCGGCGTCGAGCCGGGCAGGCCCGCGTCAGAGCTGGCCTACGCCACGTAGGAGTTCGAGCCGACACGCGAGCGCTGCCTTCGCCTGCACGGCGCAATGGCAACATAAGGTTGAACGCAGTAGGATTTTGCTACACCCGCTCTCGCCTCACTGCGCCGCGCACGAAGCCTGAAAAGGCCCAAGCACGGGATCGCCGGCGCTGCCGGCAATCACGTTCCTAACCAGACGGAGGCACCGATATGTCGTTCAAAAAAACCTTGCTTGCTGGCAGCATCTTTGCCGGTGCGCTGGGCTTCGGGCCGGCCTACGCGGCCTGCACCACCACGATTGGCAGCGTCATGTCGCTGACTGGCTCGCTGGGCGTGCTCGGCCAGCAGATCGCCAAGGGCGCGCAGTTGGCTATTGCTGACCTGAACGCCGCCGGCGGTGCCAATGGCTGCCAGCTGGATCTGTCGCTGCTCGATGACCAGACCAGCGCCTCGGTGGGCGTGGACGCGGCCAAGAAGCTGGTCGATGTGCAACATGTGCCGGCCATTGTCGGCGCGCTCTCGAGCGGCGTCAGCGCGGCCATCCTGACCTCCGTCACGGCGCCGAGCAAGGTCGTGCTGATCTCGCCGGCCTCAACCTCGCCGACCTTCACCCAGCTGGGCAAGGAGGGCAAGACCGGCGGTTACTGGTTCCGCACCACGCCCTCGGACGCGCTGCAAGGCGTGGCGATGGCCAAGGTGGCGCTGGACGCCGGATTCAAGAAGGTGGCCGTGATGTACCTCAACAACGCCTACGGCCAGGGCCTGAGCGGTGAATTCGTCAACGCCTTTGGCAAGCTGGGCGGCACCGTGACGCAGAACGTCGTGTACAACCCGAGCCAGCCGTCCTACCGCTCGGAAGTCAACAAGGCGCTGAGCCCGGCACCCGATGCCATGTTCCTGATCGGCTATCCCGGCGATGGCACCACCATTACGCGCGAATGGATTTCGTCGGGCGGGCCGCAGAAATTCCTGTTCCCCGATGGTCTGGAATCGCAGGACTTCGTGAATGACGTCGGCGCGCAATACATGAAGGACGTGCATGGCACCGCGGCCGGCTCGGTCACGACGCCTTCGCTGGAGAATTTCAAGCAGGAGTTCAAGGCCAAGTTCGGCGAATTGCCGACTCAGGCCTATATCCCGAACGCCTATGACGGCACGGTCCTGATCGGCCTGGCGATGGATTACAGCAAGGGCGCCAGCGGCACAGCGGTGCGCGACGGTATTCGCAAGGTCACCGACCCCAAGGGCGAAAAAATCTACGCCGGCGCCGCGGAACTCAAGAAGGCCGTCAAGCTGCTGGCCGAGAAAAAGCCGATACAGTACGTGGGAGCATCCGGCCCGCTGCAGTTCGATGCCAATGGCGACATCGATGCACCGATGGTGGTCTGGTCGGTCGAGGGCGGCAAGGTCAACAACACCGGCATGGTGACGGTCGAGCAGATCGCGGACTTGCGCCAGAAAATCAAGTAGTCCGGCTCACGGTTGTCTTGGCACGACCGGCAACAGAAAACCCCGCATGCTTGAAGTCAAGCAACTGGTCAAGGAGTTCGGCGGCTTGCGGGCCGTCGATGGTGCCACCTTTACGTTGCGGGCTAACACCATCACCGGCCTGATCGGGCCTAACGGCGCGGGCAAGACGACGCTGTTCAACACCGTCGCGGGCATGCACCACCCGGACGGCGGAACGATCTCGTTCCTGGGCCAGCGCATCGACCGTTCGCCGCCGCACCGGATTTTTCGCAGCGGCCTGGTGCGCACCTTCCAGATTCCACGCCCGTTTGCCGAAATGACGGTGCTGGAAAACTGCATGCTGGTACCGATCGGCCAGGCTGGCGAGCAGTTCTGGAACAACTGGCTGCAGCGATCGCGGGTGCGGGCTGAGGAACGCGCCTGCCGAGAGCGAGCCATGGAAACGCTGCAATTTGTAGGCTTGGAGCGGCTCGTCGGCGAGTACGCCAAGAACCTGTCGGGCGGCCAGCAAAAGCTGCTGGAGTTGGCCCGGGTCCTGATGGCCGACCCGAAGCTGATCCTGCTGGACGAGCCGGGCGCCGGCGTCAACCCGACCTTGCTGGTCACCATCATGGACAAGCTCAGGGAGCTGCACGCGCGCGGCATCACTTTTCTGATCATCGAACACAACATGGACCTGATCATGACCCTGTGCGATCCGGTGCTGGTGATGGCGCAGGGCAAGGTGCTGCTGGAAGGGCCGCCCGAGGTGGTGCGCAACGATCCGCAGGTGCTCGAGGCCTACCTGGGCGGGGTGCCGGCATGAGTGATCTGGCGCTGGAAGTTCGCGATCTGGTGGCGGGCTACGTGCCCGAGGTCGACATCCTGCGCGGTGTTGGGCTCGAGGTGCGGCGCGGCGAGATCGTGACGGTGCTGGGGCCCAACGGCGCCGGCAAGTCGACGCTGATCAAGACCATCGCCGGGTTGGTGCCGGTTCGAAAGGGTGGCATTCTCCTTTTAGGCCAGGACATCGGCCACGTGCCGGCGCACAAGATGGTGTCGCACGGCCTGGCTTACGTGCCACAGACGGACAACATCTTTGCCCGCTTGACGGTGCAAGAAAACGTCGAGATGGGTGCCTACGTGCGGAATGACAGCCCGCAGATCCGTCAGGACATTGAGCGCGTATACGGCCTGTTCCCACGCCTGAAAGAGCGCCGCCGCCAGTTGGCCGGGACGCTTTCGGGCGGCGAGCGACAAATGGTCGCGGTGGCGCGCGCCATGATGTGCAACCCGAAGGTGCTGATGCTCGACGAACCGTCCGCCGGCCTGTCGCCCAAACTGGTGGGCATCGTTTTTGCCAAGGTGCGCGAGGTCTGCGGCACCGGCGTGACGATCCTGATGGTGGAGCAGAACGCCAAGGCGGCGCTGGCGATTTCAGACCGCGGCTACGTGCTGGCCGAAGGCCGCGAACAGATCAGCGCCAGCGCCAGGGACCTGCTGAGCAATCCGGAAGTCGGGCAGCTGTACCTGGGTGTGCGCAAGGGGCTGGTGTGATGGGCCAGTACATCGCCAACGGCATCATCCTGGGCGCCACGTTGGCCCTGGGGGCGATCGGCCTGACCCTGACCTACAACATCCTGCGCTTTGCCAATTTCGCGCACGGAGAGTTCCTCACTTTCGGCGCCTACTTCGCGCTGGTCTTTGCCAGCCTGTTCGTGGGCGGGCAGGCACTCGGGCCGCTGACCTTCGGCTGGGGCTTTCTGGTCGCGATCGCCGCTGCTGCCCTGTTAACCGCCGTGCTGGCCTTGCTGCTGGACTGGCTGCTGTTCCGGCCACTGCGCAAGAGCAACATCGAGGTGACGCTGGTCATCGCCTCCTTCGGCGCCTCGCTGACGCTGCGCAACGTGGTGGTCTTCATCTGGGGTTCGCAGCCCGAGTACTACACGCGCACCATTGCCATTGCCAAGGAAATCCTGCCAGGCGTGCGGATGACCGCGAACGAGATCTTCGTCATCGTGCTGACGGCCGTGCTGATGCTGGCGCTGCACTTGTTCCTGACCCATACCCGGCTCGGCAAGGCGATGCGCGCCGTGTCCGACAATCCGGCACTGGCGCGGGTCACCGGCATCGACGTGCAGGGCGTGATCCGCTGGACCTGGGTTGTCGGCGGCGGCCTGGCGGCCGTAGCTGGCGTGTTGTTCGGCCTGACGGTGCAGATCGCGCCGGAAATGGGCTTCAACCTGATCCTGCCGATGTTTGCCGCCGCCATTCTGGGGGGCGTGGGCAGCATCTACGGCGCCGTGCTGGGCGGCCTGATCATCGGCCTGGCCGAGTCGATGTCGGTGCCGTTGATCGGCGCGGCATACATGCCGGCGGTCGGCTTTGGGCTGATGTTCCTGATCCTGCTGGTCTATCCGAAGGGCATTCTAGGAGAGCGCTCATGAGCGGCATCGGCTCCTACCTCGTCTTCTTCGGCATCCAGGCGCTGGTCTTTGTCGTCGTCTGCCTCGGGCTGAACCTGCAGTGGGGCTACACGGGCCTGTTCAACATCGGCGTGTCGGGTTTCTATCTGGTCGGCGCTTATGCCTTCGCCATCCTGTGCGGGCCGCCGTACCTGACGCACCTGGGCGGCTTTGGCCTGCCGTTCGTCGTCGGCCTGTTGGGCGCCATCGTCGCCTCGGGCCTGATTGCGTTCGTGGTCGGCATTCCAACGCTGCGCCTGCGCGAGGACTACCTGGCGATCGTCACGATCGGCATCGGCTCGATCCTGCAATTGATCGCGCTCAACACCGCCTCGCTCACTGGCGGCAGCCAAGGCGCGGCCAGCATCCCGCGGCCGCTGCCGCAGTTGCTAGACACGGTGCTGGGGCGCAATCTCCTGATGCTGGGCGTGATGATCGCGGTGGTGCTGGTGATCTTCGGCGCGCTCGAAGCCATGGTGCGCTCGCCCTGGGGACGCGTGCTCAAGGCGATCCGCGAGGACGAGATGGCGGCCGCTTCGCTGGGCAAAAACGCGATGAGCTTTCGAATGCAGTCCTTCGTCATCGGCTCGGCCATCATGGGCCTGGGCGGCGCGCTCAACGCCAGTTTCATCGGTTTCATCAGCCCGGAGGACTTCCTGCCGATCATGACCTTCCAGGTCTGGACCATGCTGATCGTGGGCGGCAGCGGTAACAACAAGGGCGCCATCCTGGGGGCGATCCTGATGTGGGCGGTCTGGACGCTCAGCGGCAGCGCGGCCCAGGCGCTGCTGCCGATCGACTGGCAGATCAAGGGCGGCGCCGCGCAGATCATCCTGATCGGCCTGGTGCTGATGCTGATGCTGGTGTTCCGGCCGCGTGGCCTGATCGGCGAAGAGGCCACGGTGTCGAGCGGTGCACAGGCCGGGCCACACGAATCGACCTGAAGGGCTTTAATGAGGTCTGAAACACACAAGGACGAAAGATGATTGCAACTCGATTGACCAATATGTTCTCACTGCGACACCCGATCATCCTGGGTCCGATGGGCGGTGTGTCGGGCGGGCTGCTGGCGGCGGCGGTGTCCAACGCCGGCGGCTTGGGCATGGTGGGCGGCGGCTATGGCGACCGCGCCTGGCTCGAGCGCGAACTGGACTGCGTCAAGGCCGAAACCCGGCAACCATGGGGCGCCGGCCTGATCACGTGGTCGGCCGACCGTAGCGTGCTCGATCTGGTGATCGGCTACCACCCCGCCGCCGTGATGCTGTCGTTCGGCGACCCGAGGCCCTACGGCCAGGTCATCAAGGCGGCTGGCTGCAAACTGATCTGCCAGGTGCAGGACCTCGAAGGGGCACGACAGGCGCGCGAAGCCGGCGCCGACCTGATCGTCGCCCAAGGCACCGAGGCCGGCGGCCACGGCGGCACGCGCGCCACGCTGCCGCTGGTGCCGGCGGTGGTCGATGCCGTGGCGCCGACGCCGGTGGTGGGAGCCGGCGGCATTGCCGACGGGCGCGGGCTGGCCGCCGCCCTGATGCTGGGCGCCGAGGGCGCCCTCATGGGCACGCGCTTCTACGCCAGCACCGAGGCGCTTGGCCACCCGCACATCAAGCAGCGCATCGTCGAGGCCGAGGGCAGCAACACGGTGCGCACCCATGTGTTCGACGTCGTGCGCGGCTACCACTGGCCGACCGATCACACGGGGCGCTCGACGCGCAACGAGTTCACGGCGCGCTGGGCCGGCCACGAACAAGAGCTTCAAGCCACGCTCGAGAGCGAACGCGCCCGCTATGGGGCCGCCGCCGAAGCGGGCGACTGCGACACTGCCGTGGTCTGGGCCGGTGAAGTGGTCGACTTGATTCACAGCGTAGACGGCGCCGGTGCGCTGGTGGAGCGCATTGCGGCCGAAGCTGAAGCGCAATTGAAGCGCGCTGGCACGCTGGTGCGTTGACTGGCGACGCCCGTTGCGGCGCCCGCCCCGGCAGCGAGCCTATCTACTCTGGCGGGCGACGCCGGTTAGCCTGGGGAATCCAGACCCACAGTGCGGCCGCCGCCGCGAACCCAAGCAGCGCGGTGGCCCAGACGCCGGCCGCCAACGACACCAGCGCCGTCACCGCCGACAACAACGCCGGGCCGCCGGTTGCGCCGATGTCCGACAGCAGCCGCCAGATACCCAGGAAATGCGCGCGCCCGTTGGCCGGTGAATAGTCGGCCCCGAGCGTCATGATCAGGCCCGAGCCGATACCGTTGCCAAAGCCGATCAGCAAGGCTGCCAGCAGCAAAGTGCCGGCGCCGTGGCTGAACGGCGTGAGCGCCAGCGCAACGCCCATCAGCACCATAGAGGGCACCGCCACCCAGGTGCGGCCCCTGCGATCCATGACCTTGCCGGCCGGATAAAACATCAGCATGTCGATGGCGCCGGAAAGCCCGTAGATCAGCGAGGTCACGGTCGCATCCAGGCCGATGTTTTCGGCCCAGAGCGGAATCACGACCTGGCGCGACGCCCGCACCGCGCTCACCAGCAAGATGCCCAGGCCGACGGTCAGGAAGACCCGGGCATGGTCCACGGCGATCAGGCGCACCGTTGCGGGTGCGATCGGCGCCGCATCAGGGTCGGGCGTCTGCGGCAGGTCCGCCATGCCAACCGCCACCACGGCCGCCACCAGCAGCGCCGTCACCGCCACCGCGTAGGCACCGGCCAGGCCGGTGAAGTGAATCAGCGCGGCAGCGATAAACGGCCCGACAAATATTCCGATGCGCATGACGCCGCCCAAGGTGGAAAGCGCCCGCGCCCGAAAGTGAATGGGCACGGCCTCCGTCAGGTAGCTCTGGCGCGCCAGGTTGAAGACCGCCGACGACATGCCCAACATGAAGATGCCGGCGGCAAAGGCCCAGAGGTTCGTCACCAGCGCGCACAGCGCCATGGCGAGCGCACCCCAGAGGGCCGCGCCCACAATGGCCAGTCGTTCGCCATAGCGGTGCGTGATGATCGAGGCCGGAATATTGCTCACCAGCGAGCCAATGCCGATCAGCGTGACGATCAGCGCAGCCAGCGCCACCGAGCCGCCCATGTCGCGCGCGCTGAGCGGAACGATGGGCAGGATAGCGCCCTCGCCCAGGCCAAACAGGAACGACGGACCGAACGCCGGAATGGCGATTTTCCGCAGGCTGAACGGCGGCGCTGCCATTCAGCTCACTCGACGGTGACGCTTTTGGCAAGGTTGCGCGGCTTGTCTACATCGGTGCCACGCGCGCAGGCCGTGTGATAGGCCAGCAGCTGCAGCGGCACCACGTGCAGCAGCGGCGAGAGCTGGCCGTAGTGGCCCGGCATGCGGATGACATGCACGCCTTCGCTCTTGTCGATGCGCGTGTCGCCGTCGGCCAGCACATACAGCACGCCGCCGCGCGCGCGCACCTCCTGCATGTTGCTCTTGAGCTTTTCGAGCAGCGCATCGTTGGGCGCCACCGTCACCACCGGCATCGCGCTGGTGACCAGCGCCAGCGGCCCGTGCTTGAGTTCGCCGGCGGCGTAGGCCTCGGCATGGATGTAGGTCACTTCCTTGAGCTTGAGCGCGCCTTCGAGCGCGATCGGATAGTGCAGGCCGCGCCCCAGGAACAGCGCGTTTTCCTTGCGGGCGAAGTCTTCGGCCCAGCTGATGATCTGCGGCTCCAGCGCCAGCACCGCCTGCAACGCCACCGGCAGGTGCCGCATCTGCTGGAGGTACTGCCCCTCGTCGGCTTCGCTCAGGTAGCCCTTGGTCTGCGCCAGCGCCAGCGTCAGCAGGAACAGCGCCGCCAGCTGCGTGGTGAAGGCCTTGGTCGATGCGACACCGACCTCGGTGCCGGCGCGCGTGACATAAGCCAGCTTGCACTCGCGCACCATGGCACTGGTCGCGACGTTGCAGATCGTCAAGGTATGGCGCATGCCAAGGTGGCGCGCATGCTTGAGCGCAGCCAGTGTGTCGGCGGTTTCGCCCGACTGGGTGATCGTGACGACCAGCGTTTTGGGGTCCGGTACCGAATCGCGATAGCGGTACTCGCTGGCGATCTCGACCTGGGTCGGGATTTTCGCGATGCTTTCCAGCCAGTACTTGGCGGTACATCCGCTGTAGTAACTGGTGCCACAGGCCAGGATCAGCACCTTGTCGATTTCCTTGAAGACGCGCCAGGCGGCGGCGCCCGGTATGCCATCGGCGCCGATGCCATCGAACAGCTCGGGCACGATGCCCACGACACCTTCCAGCGTGTCGGCAATGGCGCGCGGCTGCTCGAAGATTTCCTTCTGCATGTAGTGGCGATACGGCCCCAGTTCGGCCGCGCCGCTGTGCGCGTGCACCGTGCGCACGGGGCGTTGTTCGGGCGACATGGGCTTGTACGCGTTATCCACGATCCAGTATTTGCCCGGCTGAAGGTCGACCACGTCGCCCTCTTCGAGGTAGACGATCTGGTCGGTCACGCCGGCCAGCGCCATGGCGTCGCTGGCCAGGAAGTTCTCGCCAGCCTCGGCCCCCACGCCCAGGATGAGCGGTGAGCCGGCACGCGCACCGACCACGCGATGCGGCTCGTCGCGGCACATCACGGCAATCGCATAGGCGCCGTGCAACTGCAGCACAGCGGCCTTGACGGCCTCGAACAAGTCGCCGTCGTACAGGCTGTCGACCAGGTGCGCAATGACCTCGGTATCGGTCTGGCTGGTGAATTCATAGCCCCTGGCCTGGAGCGCGGCGCGCAACGCTTCGTGGTTTTCGATGATGCCGTTGTGCACCAGCGCCACCCGCCCCGGCCGCGTGCTCTGGGCATCGGCACCCGGCCCGTGGCTGAAATGCGGGTGCGCGTTGTGCACCACCGGCGCGCCGTGCGTGGCCCAGCGCGTGTGGGCAATGCCGGTGGTGCCCTGGATGTGCTCGGCCTCGACCTGGGCCATCAAGTCCGTCACGCGCGACGTAGTGCGTGCGCGCTGCAGGCCTTGCGCATGGATCGCAAGGCCGCACGAGTCGTAGCCCCGGTATTCAAGCCGCTGCAGGCCCTGAACTAGCACCGGAACGATATTGCGATGGGAAACGGCGCCGACGATGCCACACATGGGATGCCCTAGAGAAGCTGGGAAGGCATCAATGCTAGGGGATCCGTTGCGTTATTTATGAATCAAACATTCATTGAAATGAAATTACTTTCCACATTTCCGCAACTTTGGTGTTTTGTTTCTATAAACTTCCAATTATGGAATCCGTGGCGATCGACGAAACAGATCTTCGGTTGCTCGACGCCTTGCAGCGCGATGCGTCCGAGAGCAACCTGTCGCTCGCCGAGCGCCTGTCGCTCTCGCCGCCGACCTGCCTGCGCCGTGTGCGCCGCCTGCGTCAGGCCGGCATGATCGAATGCGAAGTCGCGATCCTGAGCGGCGACCGGCTCGGCAACGTGCTCACCGCCGTCGTCGAGGTGTCGCTCGACCGGCAAGACGCCCGTGCGCTCGATGACTTCGAAACGCGCGTGGCGGCCAACGACGCCGTGCAGCAGTGCTATCGCGTCTCGCCCGGGCCCGACTTCGTGCTGATCGTCACCGTGCGCGACATGCCGGCGTACCAGGCGTTGACGCAGCGCCTGTTCACACAGGACGCGAACGTGCGCAACGTGAAGGCGTTCTTCAGCATCAAGCGCAGCAAGTTCGGCTCGCGCGTACCGCTGTCCTCGGGTTGAAGGTGCCGGCTCGATGCCTTGCCAGAGCTCAATAAACGCTATCGCCCCGATAGCAGCCTGCGCCCGCTATATGGACGTTACGTGCTCTTTTGACTTAACTCTTTGTCAGCTTGCCCGGCCGCTGCCAGTTCGGCACGCTCAGCTGCCGGGCACGCGACACGGTGAGCGCACCGGGCTCGGTGCTCTTGGTGACGGTCGAGCCGCCGCCCACTGTGCCACCGGCGCCGAGGGTCAGCGGCGCGATCAGCACGCAATTGCTGCCCACGTGCACGTCGGCCTCGATCACGGTGCGGTGCTTGTTGGCGCCGTCGTAGTTGGCGGTGATGCTGCCGGCACCATAGTTGACGCGCTCGCCCACGGTCGCATCGCCCAGATAGGCCAGGTGGTTGGCCTTGGCGCCGTCGGCCAGGGTCGAGTTCTTGACCTCGACGAAGTTGCCGATGTGCACTTCGGCGCCCAGCCTTGCCCCAGGACGCAGCCGCGCAAACGGCCCGACCCGCGCGTCCGCACCGATCGTCACGCCGGCCTGTTCGCCATCGATGTGGGTGAAAGGATGAATCACCGCGCCGGCCTCGATGTGCGCATTGGCGATCATGCAATTCGCACCGATGTGCACGCCCTCGCCGAGCGACACGGCACCTTCAAACACGCAATTGACGTCGATCTCGACATCCATCGCGCAGCTAAGTTGGCCGCGCAAGTCGAAGCGCGCCGGATCGGCCAGTCTGACGCCCTGCGCCATGAGCGCATCGGCCTGACGCAACTGCCAGGCGCGCTCCAACTCGGCCAGCTGTGCCGCACTGTTGATACCGGTCACCTGCAGCGCGTCATCGATGCGGTGCGCCACCACCGCCACGCCATCCGCAGCTGCGAACTTGACGATATCGGTCAGGTAGTACTCACTTTGCGCGTTGCGGTTGTCCAGCCTCGCCAGCCACGCCCTGAGCTGACGCGCCGGGAGCGCCATGACCCCGCTGTAGACCTCACGAATGGCGAGCTGGGCGGCGCTGGCGTCCTTTTGCTCGACGATCGCCGTCACCGCGTCGCCGTCACGCACGATGCGCCCATAGCCCGTCGGGTCGTCAAATTCGATCGTCAACAGTGCGACCCGGCCGGCGGCCGTATCGATGGTGACGGCTGCGCTGGCGTCATCGGCTGCAGCGCCAGCCGCCACGACACTCGGCGCACGCGATGCAGCGATCAACGCCCGCAACGTATCTCCGCCGATCAGCGGTACGTCGCCGGACAGCACGACCACCGTGCCATCGTCCGGCAGCAGCGGCATGGCCTGCTGCACCGCGTGACCGGTACCCAGCTGCGGCATCTGACGCACGAACTGCAGGCCCGGTATGGTTGCGCCCGTCGCCGCCTCGACCTCGGCCGCGCCGTGGCCGGTCACTACCACCACATGGCGCGCGCCCAGGCCGGCGGCAGTGTGGATCACGTTTGCCACCAGCGCACGCCCGGCGAGTCGGTGCAGCACCTTGGGCCGCGCGCTTTTCATGCGGGTCCCTTTGCCGGCGGCCATGATGATGACATCGAGTGCATGCCGCACTGATAGATCGGAAACTTGTTGCGAGAACATATAGTCAATATGTATTTACGTCTAGCGGTTTTGGCCGACAGTCAATGAAAAAGCCGTTGGTACCCGAGTTCGTATTTGAACTGAGCGCGCCGAGTTCCGATCACGCGCGCCGGTACGCCTCCCACGATCGCATTCTCTGGCACGTCACGTGTGACCACCGCCCCTGCCGCAACCACAGCGCCGCGCCCAATCCGCACGCCGGGCAAAACTATCGCGCGAATTCCTATCCAAACATAGTCCTCTATCACGATAGACACATCCACGGCGGCAAACGACGCCGAATGAGGATCGTGAGTCGCGGTGAGCAACACCACCTCAGAACTCACCGATACATTGCTGCCAATAGTCAATTGACTTCGATTGTCGAGTCGACACTTCTCGTTGACGACAGAGTACGCTCCAATCGTCAATTGCCCGCGCGTATCGAATGTCGTGCCTAGCAAAATGGATGCCGTCGGATGGATATCAAATTTCATGCATCGGATATACCAGGCGCGTCGCAACACATGTGACGGCAAGCGACTTACACAATGGTTTGTCAAGTAAATTAATAATTCAGAAAGAAAATATCTAATCTTCAAGTTAGGCATAATAAGGCTTAGGTCATTGGATCAATGGACTTATGTTGCTTTTTTTACAATGCCGATGGAGGCTTGCCGCCTACAAATCATTTTCTAAGCCGATTTGGTTCGGAACGGAAGAAAGAATCGTTGATAAAAATAAGGTGCTGTCAACATCAATGGGCGAGAGAGCAATCTATAATACATCCTCCCACGATTGGCTGGTGCAGAAATTCTCCATTTGTCATTCGAGAAATATTTCTCCCAGCATCGCTCCGATTCCTCCATGCAGATATCCTGCAAAGTGGCACTCTTGCTTTCGTCATGGCAACGGAACGCCCCCAAAAAATCCGGAATAAAATGGAATTTTGCACTGTTCACATATAACCGGCTGAACCAATCTAGGTCCATCGCAAATTTTAAAGATACATCAAGACCTTCAGGTAGTAATCCGGTACGCCAGAACGCCGTCTCACTGTTCACATTAAAGCCATAATTTGTTGGAGAAAATTTTTCTCCACATACCCACCCAACAACATTTGATTTGGCATTTAGCAGGAGACGATCGCCATGTACAACGTCTACGTCTGCATGTTTCCGAAACACCGAAATTACCTTTCTTAACGCGCCCGGCATGTAAATATCATCGCTATTTATCCAGCCCACAATATCGCTCTTCACATACGTCAAACCCTTGTTTATTGCATCAGTTTGCCCCTGATCAGGCTCTGATATACACACATCAATTCTCGACTCATATTTTTTCAAAATAGATAATGTTTGGTCCGTGCTACCGCCATCAAACACAATCAATTGGAGACCATCGATACGTTGTCTGAAAATTGAAAGCAGCGTCTCTTCGATATACCGACCCTGGTTATATGATGGGATGATGATACTAATCGTCGGTTGAATCATGATGCATATCTACGTTACGAGGTGTGAATTAGGTAATATGTTACGTGCCGCGTCCCATGCATTTGAGTCGCCCCGCGATAAAGATTCCGCAATAGTAGCGCCATTTTGGTGTGGCAGCGCCTCTCTTGTTTCTCCAAACATGCAGATACTGTCACGATGGGTGCTGACTGGCAGATCCGGAACCCTCTTGCGGGAATTTCAAATCCGGCCATTTAAAAAATAGCAGCGTGTATTGATATATGAAATGTGCAGCGCAGGTCGCAATATTGAATCCTAATATCGCCGGCAAATCATCCACGCCAGCAACCCATAAATATACCACCTGCGTAATTAATACAAGAGGGATGCCATACCCCTGCTTTTCAGTAAGACCGCGTACTGCCAAAGTGAGAAACGCAGTGCCTGCCGCATTCATTAGAATCGATGCCAGAAAAACCATCCACACATACGGTTCCATGCTTCGATATTTGTCACCAAGTAATATGATCCAATAATGCGGCGCAAATATGCCAGTCAATAAGACGCATAGCATTAATGCAAAATATGCGGAGTGAACCTTAATCAATAGTCTCGCCAACCGGTCTCCTGTGGGTATTCGAGCAATGGCAGGAAAAAGCAGGACGCCCGCCACCCGATCGACTATTGCGAGCACCAACGCCAACCTGCCGAATGCACCAATTTCCGCCAGCATTGCAGTCGTGCCAAAGAGTGAAACGATAAATATCGTCACGACGCCCTGGATCTGGTAGAAAATGGAAGACGGAACCAACGGCAGTGCTATTTTCAGCATCTGTGCGTCGACTATTTTCTGATCGGAACTACTCAAGCGAGTGTCATTGACGTGATGCTTATTTAGCGCTTTTTTGTAGAGCCAGACGGCGACGACTTCAGCTGCGGCAGTCGCAAAGAAAATTCCCGCAACGACATAATTTCCAATCGGCACAAACAGTGCGATACAAACCAAGGCCAATCGGACTGCAGTTGATGAAAATCCAATCCTGCTGATTGTCGAAATATGTGAGAGAACCAGCAGCACCGTATTGACGTAGTGATTCCGCAACGTGACCAGAACAACGACGACGACGAGCGCCGACGACAAGCCATAGGCCCACGCGAACCAGCCATGTTGCCAAAATGTGTATGCCCAGTAAGGCACCACAATAGTGAAGGCGACGGCCAGCAGCAGCCAGCGACGGCGAAATATCTGTTGGCAAACGCCAACGACCCAAGGCACATCCTTGTTTCGCTGGCCAACGATCGGAAGGCTGCACTGCGACAGCCCTAAGTCGGTAATCCCCAACGTCAGTTGCATGCACGCGATGAGAAACGTGTAGACCGCATATTGGTCCTTCGGCATGATGTTGACGATCAACAAGCCGGCGATGCCGGCCCCGATCACGCCGAACGATTCGACGCCGCCGACCATGGCGATCTGGCGCAAGCGGGACATCAGGGTCATGGGGAGCGAGGCGGCGGCGGGTGAATCGGCGGAGGCCCGACGATACGCGATGCGCGGCCCCGAGTCGGCGCAATGGCGGCCTTGGACGGGCACTTCAGACCACCGAGAACAATTAAAGACGCCGCATCGTGAAAAGGTGCACACGAATGCACAGCGGTTCAACCCCCGCGCGTGATGACCTCGGCTCCGGACACTCTGCATGTTGCGCCGTTCCAACGGACGCAGACTGCTATCGATCCGATACCAGCCGCTGGGCGGTGCGGCTGACCGCGCCACATCTGCCAGCGGAACCACACCGGTGCGGCAACCCCGGCGCTTCACGATTCAATCACGAAGCGCCGGCCGCCCGACAACGCCAACTGGGCACCCTCTGCCACAGGGAGCGGCTTGCAAGACGAGACCTTTCGATTCGGGAATCAATCGTCGACGCCGCACGGTTGGCAGCACGATGAAAACGCGCTAGCCTATTGATTCCAATTCCGCATCAATCGTCGGCTCCTGTTCCACGTCATATCGCCCTTTGCACCAGCCCCGGTCATGCAGCATTCACAAACCCACCTGCGCTCACGGCCGATCTCGGCCGGGCACCTGCGCGCCTTCGAGGCGGTGGCGCGGCATCTGAATTTTCGCGTCGCGGCCGAAGAAATGGCGCTCACCCAGTCGGCCGTCAGCCGGCAGATCCAGACGCTGGAAGGCGAGGTCGGTGTCGCCCTGTTCCTGCGCCACACGCGCGCGGTCGAGCTGACCAAGGCCGGGACGCAGTTGCTGCTGGCGGTGCAGCAGTCGCTGCCGCGCATCGACGCCGTAGTACGCCAGATCCGCCAGAGCGCCAGTCGCCAGAGCGTGGCGCTCACCACCTTTGCGTCCTTCGCCTCGATGTGGCTGATCCCGCGGCTGGAGGCGTTCCAGCGCGACAACCCCGAAATCGACATCCGCATCGACGCCAGTGACATCGCGGTCGATCTGGAGGTGGCCGACGTCGACATCGCTTTGCGGTACGGCCGGCCCGAAAACATGCCGGCCGGCGCCCGCCGCCTGTTCGGCGAGACACTGATGCCGGTGGCGAGCCCTTGGCTGCTCAAGAATAATCCGGCCATCGAAGCGCCGCGCGACATCGCGCGCTTTGCACTGATCGAGGCCGGTGACGCCTATCCGACGCACCTTGAATGGCTGAGCTGGCGGCGCTGGTTCGAGGCCAACCAGCTGGACCATCTGCAGCCGCGTCGTTGGCTCTACTTCAACTACGCCTCTCAAATGGTGCAGGCCGCACTGACCGGACAAGGCGTAGCACTGGCACGCAGTTCACTCATCGCCGAAAGCCTGGCCATCGGCGATCTGGTCGAAGTGCTGCCGCGCCACCGCATGGATTCGCCGCTGGTCTACTGGCTGATTGCCGCGCCTCGCAACGTGTTGCGGCCCGAAATCAAGGCTTTTTGCGAATGGCTGCAGGACCAGGCCGCCGCGACGCGCGAAACGATCGGAGAGGCGCCCGTCCCGGCCACCCTCGATCAGACCCAATGAACGCCGTCACTGCCGCACTATCGTGCAACCATTGGCTTAGCCGGTCCCGCGGTGTGGCCCCGGTAGCGGCTGGGCGGCGACGCGAAGTGGACGAGCTTGGGGCGAGTCAAATGACCGGCCAGACCACGCCGTTGTCGTTCAGGATGGCGTCGAGCGGCATATCGTGCGGCTCGGGCTCGAAGTCGTCGACAAAGGCTTGTGCAAAGCCGAGGCCGACGGTGAAGGGCCTCGGTTCCAGCGCGGCCAGCGTGCGGTCGTAGAAGCCGCCGCCGTAGCCCAGCCGGTAACCTCCGGTGCTGTAGCCGACGCAGGGCACGATCAAGAGCGTCGGCACGATCAGTTCGGTGTCCTTGGGCTTCGGAATGTTGTAGGCGTCTTCTTCCATCGGGCAACCCGGATACCAGGCGCGAAAACTCAGGGTCTTGTGCTGCTTGTTGATGACCGGCAGGCCAATGCGCCGGGGCACCGGCTCGCCCTGCAACTCGCCGTCCTCCTTCCAGCGGTGCAGCGCGGGCAACGGATCGAACTCGCCCTTGATCGGCCAGTAGGCGCCGATCACGGTATCGGGGCGCCCCACCAGCCAGATACGCAGCACGCGTTGCAGCAGGTCTTCGCGCAGCTCGCGGCCGGGCATCTCCATGCGCTGCCGGATCAGGGCCGCACGCAGTTGCTTTTTCAGAAAACTGGCTGTCGCCGAAGTGTCGAGGCGCTGTGACTTGTCCATAATCCCCCGATGCAGTTTCGAAGTATTTTGTCACCCCGGCGCACGCTGGCCGTCTGCCTCGTTTCACTGGCCCTCGCGGCCACCTCCTCGCTCCGACCGGTCCAAGCCCAAAGCAGCGACGGCGTACTGCTCCAGATGAAACAGGCGTTCCAGCGCGCCGACAAGGCCCGCCTCACGGCCCTGCTGCCGCTGGCACGCGGCAACCCGCTCGAGGCGTGGGCCGCCTACTGGGAGATCAAGGCGCGCCTGCTCGACGCTGACCCGCTCGAAGTGCAGGATTTCCTCACGCGCTATGCCGGCACTTACCAGGAAGACCGCCTGCGCAACGACTGGCTGCTGCTGCTCGGCCAGCGCCGCGACTGGACCAACTTTGCCTCGATGCATGCGGCCTATCGGATGGGTGACGACCGCGAAGTAGCGTGCTACGCGATCCTGTCCCAGGCACTGGCATCGGGCAGCGCCACCAAGGCACAGGCCGATGAAGTGCGCACGAACTGGCTGGAGCAGCGCAAGCTCGACGACGGCTGCCTCAGCGCCGCCGACCGCATGATCGCGTCCCGCCTGATGTCGCCCTACGACGCCTGGAAAAAGGCGCGGCTCGCCATGGGTGCCAACCAGCCGCAGGCCGCGCGCGCCGCCGTCGCGCTGGTGGCACCCGATGCACTCCCTACTTTCGACCAGCTCAACGCGAGCGCTGGCACATTCCTCACCGGCGCCGTGGTGGCGGCCTCCAGGGCGCGCAAGGAAATGATCGTGCTGGCGCTGATCAAGGTCACGCTGTCCGACCCCGACACCGCCGCGTCGCTGCTCGACAACAAATGGGGGCCGATGCTGAGCGCCGAAGAGCGCAACTGGCTGTGGGGCGGCATCGGGCGCCAGGCCGCGTCCCGACTGTCGCCGCTGGCGGACGGCTACTTTGCCAATGTCAGCAAGGACACCGATCTGAGCGACGACATGCTGGGCTGGAAGGCGCGCGCCGCCCTTCGCTCCAGCCAGTGGAAGCAGGTGCGCGCCGCCATTGGCGCCATGAGCGAAGACGCCCAGCGCGACCCGACCTGGGTCTACTGGAAGGCTCGCGCATTGCAGGCCTATGGCGGCGACGAGCGCCGTGCCGAAGCTGGCGCACTGCTCGAAAGCATCGCCAGCACGCGCGGCTTCTACGAATTGCTCGCGCTCGACGCGCTCGGACAGCGCGCCACCATGGCACCACGCCCCAATCCGCCGACGCCCGAAGAAAAAGAAGCCGCGCGCACCAACCCGGCGCTCAACCGCGCACTGTACGCGATCTCCATCGGCCTGCGCCCCGAAGGCGTGCGCGAGTGGAACTACGGCACCAACCTGCATCAAAAAGGCGGCATGGGCGACCGCGAACTGCTGGCCGCCGCCGATCTCGCCTGCCAGCGCGAGGTCTGGGACCGTTGCATCAACACCAGCGAACGCACCAAGGGATTCATCGACACGCAGCAGCGCTTTCCGATGCCGTTTCACGACGCGGTGGTGCGCAAGAGCCGCGACATCGGGCTTGACCCGGCCTACGTCTACGGGCTGATCCGCCAGGAGAGCCGCTTCATCATGGACGCGCGTTCGGGCGTCGGCGCCTCCGGCCTGATGCAGGTGATGCCGGCCACCGCGCGCTGGACCGCGCGCAAGATCGGTCTGACCGATTTCACGCCCGACCAGATTAACAACCGCGACACCAACATCACCATCGGCACCGCCTACCTCAAGCTGGCGCTCGACGACTTCGGCGACTCGATGGCGCTGGCTGCCGCCGCCTACAACGCCGGCCCGGGGCGACCCCGCAGCTGGCGCAACGGCCCGGTGCTCGAAGCCGCGATCTGGGCCGAGAACGTGCCGTTTGGCGAAACGCGCGACTATGTCAAGAAGGTACTGGCCAACACGACCAACTACGCCGCCATCCTGACCGGCCAGCCGCAGTCGATCTCCAGTCGCCTGGGCAGCGTCGGCCCGCGCGACAGCGCCGTGCCCGACCCCGGCAAGGACTTGCCGTGACGCCCGTGCGCGCCGCCTGACAAGCGACAAACTCCGGCTTCATCCCATCTGCGACTGACATCAAGGCCCTCCCATGCGCAAGCTCTACATCGGCAACAAAAACTATTCGTCCTGGTCGATGCGGCCGTGGGTACTGATGAAGCAGACCGGCATTGCATTCGAGGAAGTCCACGTGCGCTTCGACGGATTCGACGCCGGCTCCGAATTCAAACGCGTCATCGGCCCGCTCAACCCGGCCGGCCAGGTGCCGCTGCTGATCGATGAAGGACTGGCAGTGTGGGACACGCTGGCCATTGCCGAATACCTGGCCGAGAGCTTTCCCGCCTTGCAACTCTGGCCGGCCGACAAGTCGCAGCGCGCCCGCGCCCGCAGCATTTGCGCCGAAATGCATGCGGGCTTTCGCAACCTGCGCCAGCACTGCGGCATGAACATCGAAGCGCAACTGGCCGCGCAAGGCCAGCTGGTCTGGCGCGACCAGGCCGCGGTGCGCGCTGATGTCGCGCGCATCGTCGCCATGTGGAGCGAACTGCTGGCGGCCCACGCAGGCAGTCACGCCGACGGCATGCTGTTCGGGCGCTTCGGCATCGCCGACGCCTACTTCACACCGGTCGTGATCCGGCTGACCCGCTTCGCACTGCCCGTGCCACCCGCAATCACCGACTACATGGCACGCGTGCAGGCACTGCCCGGCGTCAAGGCGTGGATCGACGCGGCGCTGGCCGAACACGACTTTCGCGCGTTCGAAGAGCCCTACCGTCTCGCACGCTGAGTCGGCGGCGCGCCTGCGTTGCTATTGTCCTGATGGCTGGTGCTACCCGACTGGCGGGCGCAGCCGACCTTTTTTTCTTGAACTGGCGGTCAGAAGCGATAAGTGGCGGCCAGGTAGGACACGATCGGATTGATCTTGACCCTGGCCTCACTGCGCGCAAGCGGCAGGCCGGAGCCGACCCGGTTGCTCGTCAGATGGGCCGTGGTCTTGAGCTGGATGTAGGAGAGCGAGAACATGGCGCCCCAGTGCCGATCGATCTGCCAGGCGATGCCGGTGCTGACGACCGGTGCGAAGGAACTGTCTAGGCCGGCGCGGGTCGTGCTGGCGCCCGGCGGCAAGCCGATGCGGCTGTTGAGCGCGCCTTGCAGCGAAGACGTCAGGATGACGTCGCGATAGCGCACATAGGTTACACCGGCGCCCAGGTAGGCCCGCCAGCGCGCCTCGGCTTGGCCGAAGTAGTACTTGCCCAGCACAGTCGGGCTCCATTGCCTGGCGCTGCCCAATTTGCCCAGCGTCGCCAGCGTGCCGCGACCCGCTAGGTCGAACTTGGGCGGTATGCCGAACATGCCCTCCACCGCCCATCGGCTGGTGACGAAGTAGCTGGCCGACAGGCCCAGCGTGCTGGCGCTGCCGATGGACGCGCCCGAGCCCGGCACCACGGCCGGCACGGGCGCGGTGAAGGTCAGCGGCGAGCTCGAATCCTGCGGCGACAAATAGAGCCAGCCCGCGCCCAGCACCCAGTCGCCGGCCTGCTGCGCCGCAGAGCTGCTGCAAACGGCCACGCTGGCAACAGCCAGCGCAATACGTCGTGATCCGTACATACGCCATTCTCCTTTCGCAACGGTATCGGGCCAGCATGCGCCCGATCGCATGGCAGTGCAACGGCGCCGCCTGCCGGGCACAACGCACGCTGGCTCCGCGCAACCTGCTTAGACTGCCAACCATGCAAACCTACCTCGTCGGCGGCGCCATCCGCGATGCCCTGCTCGGGCAGTCCGGCAGCGATCGCGACTGGGTCGTGGTCGGCGGCACGCCCGAGCAGATGGTGGCGCAGGGTTTTGTGCCGGTCGGTCGCGACTTTCCGGTCTTTCTGCACCCCGAAACCCATGAGGAATACGCGCTGGCCCGTACCGAACGTAAGAGCGCGCCGGGCTACCGCGGCTTTGCCATCCATAGCTCGCCCGAGGTGACGCTGGAACAAGACCTGGCGCGGCGCGATCTGACAATCAATTCAATAGCTGCTCCCGCCCGCGTGGTAGACGTTGCAGGCACTTTTGACTTGAATCGAGTTGAATTGATCGACCCCTGGCAAGGCCAGCGCGACTTGCAGAGCAAAGTACTACGCCACGTCACCTGCGCGTTCCGCGAGGACCCCGTGCGTATCCTGCGCACGGCGCGTTTTGCCGCGCGCTTTGCCGACTTCACTGTCGCCCCCGCAACGATGACCCTGATGCGCGAGATGGTCGCGGCCGGCGAGGCCGATGTGCTGGTGCCCGAGCGCGTCTGGCAAGAACTGGCGCGCGGCCTGATGGAAGCGAAGCCCTCGCGCATGTTCGAGGTGCTGCGTGAATGCGGCGCGCTCGCCGTACTGCTGCCCGAGGTCGACCGCCTGTGGGGCGTGCCGCAGTGCGCCGAGCATCACCGCGAGATCGATACCGGCGTGCACGTCATGCTGGTGCTCGACATGTCGGCCCGGCTCAGTGCGCCGCTGGCCGTGCGCTTCGCCTGCCTGACCCACGACCTCGGCAAGGGCACCACACCGGCCAATGTGTTGCCGCGCCACATCGGCCACGAGCAGCGCAGCGCCCAGCTGCTGCGCGACGTGTGCGAGCGCTGGCGCGTGCCGGTCGAGGCGCGCGAACTGGCCGATGTGGTGGCACGCGAGCACGGCAACATTCACCGCAGCACCGAACTCGACGCCACAGCCCTCGTGCGGCTGCTCGAACGCTGCGATGCATTTCGCAAACCTGCACGCTTTGGCCAGGTGCTGCTGGCCTGCGAATGTGATGCGCGCGGGCGCCTGGGCATGCAGGAGCAACCCTATCGGCAGCGCCAGCGGTTGCTCACCGCACTCGCGGCGGCACAGTCCGTGGCTACAGCACCGATCGCTACCCACGCCCGGCTGGCGGGCGCTACCGGCCCAAGAATAGGTGGAGCCATCCAACGGGCGAGGATTCAAGCGGTCAATGTCGCATTCGCACGGAACGCCTGAAGAGGCTGCTATCGGGCTTTGCCGCGCCGCTTAACAGGCTGCCGATCACTGCGCACCCAAGCGCGATCGTTTGCTTCAAAGCGTGAACTTTGATCTTCGGTTTTGTCCGACAGGCGCGCACCACTGTCCGCACTCGATGGGTGCGTGCCGTCACTGCGGGTCTGGCCGTTGAAGCTGCCTTGATCGCCACCGCCACCGCCTCCGGCGCGGCTGGCCCGGCCGCGCCTTCACTCTTGCGAACGAAGCTCTTGGGGCCGGCCCGCGGCTGGACCAGGGTGCCGCCGACGCTGGCCGCGCCGCTACAGGAGCAACGTCCCGCCCACCAGCCCCACCACCAGCACGATGATGAAGATGACGACAAAGATCCAGAACAGGATCTTGGCGATGCCTGCGGTGGCCGCCGATACGCCCGAAAAGCCGAAGAAACCGGCAATGATCGAGATGATGAAAAAGATGATGGCCCACTTGAGCATGTCTCACTCCTGGTTGTGTTGTTGGCAATCGCGCCGGGCGGCGCGCCTGTCTGCGCAAACCTCGACCCGACCGGAAAAGTGTGGTCTGGGCGCAGCGACATGCGCGTAGGACACGTGGCGCAAGCCTCGCCACGCAAGCGCCTCGATGCGCTGTCAGCCGAGCGCCCGCCCGGATCGCCCGGTCCGCGGTGTGCCGCCCCAGGTCTCACGCCGGTGCCATGCAGGCGCCGATGAATGAGCCGGGTCAAGCTGCGGCGACTGTCGGCTTGATGCACGGTTCGCACGCGCGCAACCCCGGTTTTCGTCATCGTGACCTCCGCCAACGTGTTCGGACACGGCGACGTGCTATCGTTTTGCCCGATGCAATTGTCCCCCTCCGCACCGCCCAGTCTGGCCGCTGACGACGCATTGTTCCTCGATTTCGACGGCACAATGGTCGAGCTTGCACCCACTCCCGATGCCATTGAGATCCCGACCTGCCTGGTCGGCCTGCTGGCGGATCTTCAGCACCTGCTGGAGGGAGCGCTGGCGGTGGTGTCGGGCCGCCCCGTGGAGGCGCTCGACCGCTTTCTGGTGCCGCTCGAGCTGCCGCTGGCTGGCGAACACGGCATGCAGCGGCGCAATGCGCTAGGGCGTCTCATGACCCAAGCCGCGCCCGACCTGTCCGGCGTGCTGGCCGCCATGAACCAACTCGCCGTGGACCACGCCGGGCTGCTGGTGGAGCGCAAGCAGGCGGCGGTGGCGCTGCACTACCGGCTGGCACCCCAACTCGAAGCGCTGTGCCGCGAGGCCGCCTCGCAGATCGTCAACGACCATCCAGAGCTCGAGTTGCTGCATGGCAAATGCGTGTTCGAGGTCAAGGCGTCCGGCACCCACAAGGGCACGGCCATCGACGCCTTCCTGCGCGAAGCGCCGTTCGCGGGGCGCAGGCCAGTGTTCGTCGGCGACGACACCACCGACGAGTCGGGCTTTGCAGTAGTGCAACGCCGCCGCGGGGTTGCCATCAAGGTCGGCGCCGGACCGAGTCAGGCACTGCACCGCCTGGCCGGACCTCCGGCCGTGCTCCAATGGCTAGAATCGTCGCGCGACTGGCTCGCCCGGCACCCGAAGAGTGCTTCAAGGGGCCCCACATGAATCGCGCTGCGACGCCGACCGACTTCGCCGGCCACGCCCTGGCCGCAGCCGCCGGCGTCAACAGCGACCGGTCGCCAAGCGCCCAGGCGCTGGCCGTGGTCAACGGCTTTGTGCTGACGGCCGAGGTCGGCCTGCTCGACGCGCTTGATCCGCGCTCTGTCTCGACGGTGGACGCAATGGAAGAAGCGCTGAGCGACGTCCCTTACATGCGGCGCCATGAAGCGGCCGACGATTTCGGCAGGCCCGAGACCGCTTTCAACACCTGCACCTTCTGGCGCATCAACGCGCTGGCCAAGATAGGCCGCAAGGCCCAGGCCCGCGAGATCTTCGAAACTATGCTGGCCGCGCGCAACCCGCCGGGACTGCTGGCGCAAGGAACGCACCCCGTCAGCGGCGAGATGTGGGGCAATTTTCCGCCGACAGACTCGATGGGCGGAATCATCAACGCGGCGGTGCGCCCGTCGGCAGGATGGGACCGCGCCCTATGAGCCGTCTTGTTGTCGTTTCAAACCGTGTGGCCGATCCCCGCAAGCCGGCGGCCGGCGGGCTGGCCGTCGCGCTGGGCGAAAGCCTGCAGCAAACCGGTGGCCTGTGGTTCGGCTGGAGCGGACATATCGTGGAAAACGGTCGGCCTGGCGAAGGCCAGCTGCACAAGCAGCAGGCCGGCCCGGTGACGCTGGCCACCATCGACCTGTGCCGCGAAGACCACGACAGCTATTACCTCGGCTACAGCAACGACGTACTGTGGCCGGTGTTCCATTACCGGCTCGATCTGGCGCACTTCGATGCCGGCTTCATCGAGGGCTACCGGCGCGTCAACCAGATGTTCGCGCGCCAGCTGATGCCGCTGCTGCGGGACGACGACATCATCTGGGTCCACGACTACCACCTGATTGCGCTCGCGGCCGAACTGCGCGCCCTGGGCTGCAAGCAGCGCATCGGTTTCTTTCTGCATGTTCCACTGCCACCGCAGGAAATCATGGCGGCCATTCCGCAACACGAATGGCTGAACCGTTCGTTATTCGCCTACGACCTGATCGGGCTGCAGACCGAACAAGATGTGCGGCACTTCGAGCGTTATGTGATCGGCGAAGCCGGTGGCGAATCGCTTGGCAACAACCTCTATCGCGCCTGGCGACAAACCGTGGTCTGCGCCGCCTTTCCCATCGGCATCGACGTCGACGAGTTCACCGCCCTGGCGCACGGCAAGGAAGCGCGCGACATGTTCGACACCATGCGGCGCGAATACTCAAACCGGCGCCTGCTGTTGGGCATCGACCGTCTCGACTACTCCAAGGGCATTCCGCAGCGGGTGCGCTCGTTTCAGCAGTTGCTGGCCAACTACCCGCAAAACCGGCGCAGCGCGACGCTGATCCAGATCGCCTCGCCCACGCGGGACGCGGTCGACGCTTACGGCGACATCCGGCGCGAACTCGAATCGCTGTGCGGCGCCATCAACGGCGACTACGGCGAGCTCGACTGGATGCCGGTGCGCTACATCCACCGCATGGTGGCGCGCAAGCGGGTGCCTGGGCTGTGCCGCGCGGCCGCCATCGGCCTGGTCACGCCGCTGCGCGACGGCATGAACCTCGTCGCCAAGGAGTACATCGCTGCGCAAGACCCGGCCGACCCGGGCGTGCTCGTGCTGTCGCGTTTTGCCGGCGCCGCCGAGGCGCTCAAAGAAGCGCTGCTGGTCAACCCGTACGACACGCTGGGCACCGCCGAAACGGTGCAACACGCCTTGCAGATGCCGCTGGAAGAACGCCGAGATCGCCACCAGAAGCTGCTGGCCCGCATTCGCGAACACGACGTGCACTGGTGGCGCCGCAGCTTCCTTGGGGCGTTGCGCGAGGCGGCGAGCCAGCGCGACTAAAGAGGGCTTGAAGCGCGTCTCGGTTACGCATCAGGCTCCTGTTCAAATCCGCTGCCGCACGGTAAGCTTCCAATTCCCCCACTAGCCAAGAGAACCACGATGAATCTCAATAGCAACCGCAGAATTTTCATGATGACGCTGGCCACTGCCGGTACGGCGCTCGCCGCCACGCAAGCCACAGCGGCCACGCTCGACGAGAAAGACCCACAAGCCGTTGCGTTGGGTTATGTGGTGGACACTTCCATGGCAGACGCCAAGAAGTACCCCAAGCACGACAAGACCCAGCACTGCGCCAACTGTTCGCTGTGGCAATCGAAGCCGACGGACGCGCTGGGCAACTGCGCACTGTTCCCCGGCAAACAGGTGCATGCCCAAGGCTGGTGCAGCGCCTGGTCCAAGAAGGCCTGACTCTGACACGCTGAGGCCTGTTGCCTCGCTCGGCCCGGCAGGGCCGCTCCAACCCAACGGGTCGGCCCTGCGCTGCGCTTCCGTATGCAGCGCCGTTCAGTCCAGCAGCGCCAATGCGGCGTAGTCACCAACAGTATCGCCCAAGCCCGCTGGCACCAACAATGCGCCGTGCGTCAACGACGGCAACTTGCCATCCACCTGCGCTTGCAGGCACGGCAACAAGAACTCGCGCTGGTTCCAGAACACCCCGCCACCCAGACTGATGCGTTGCAGATCGAGCGTTGCGATCAGGTTGTAGAGCATGCGGCCCATCACGCGGCACAGTGCCTGCGTGACGCCGAGCGCGCCAGCGTCGCCGGCTGTCGCCGCGCTGAACAGGTCTTTCGGCGGCTGACCGAATCGGCGCGCGATCGCGTTGCCCGCGGCCAACCCTTCCACATCGCCCATGTTGCCGCAGCCGCACAGCGCATGACTGTCGTCGTCCGACACGAAGGTGTGGCCGGCGTGGCCGGCATTGCCATTTTTTCCGTGCAGCGCATGGCCGTCCACGCACAGGCCGATGCCCACGCCGGTGCTCCACGTCACGTAGGCGCAATGGTCAAAGCCTTGCAACGCGCCCCAGCGGCGCTCGGCCTCGAGTGCGGCTACGCCGTCGTTCTCGACCCGTACCCGCGCAAAACGCGCCGCCAGATGCACCTCCAGCGGCGCCGTCAGCCAGTCATTGGGCAGGCCACGCGCCGGCCCGGCGATGCCGCCGCAGATGTTGGGGCTGGCCAGTTCCACCAGCCCGTTTTGCAACACGAACGGGCCGCACGACGACACGCCGACGCAGTCGATGGCGCCGGGCGCCACACCCTGCCCGGCGCAAACCTGATCGATCAAGCGCAGGATCTGGCGCGCCACGGCGTCGTTCGCACCGGTCTTGGCGGTCGGCTCGCTGCGTCGGCCGACCAGCGGCGACGCGCTATCGGCAGACAGGCTGACGGCAATCTTGGTACCGCCGATATCGACACAGGCTCTCATGCTCGCTTGACTCCGTGCACTGACGTTACAGCCAACGCGCAATCAGCGCCGCCAGCATGCTCAGTACCAGCGTACTCGCGATTGGCAGGTAGCAGACGCGCCCGAAGATGCGAAATTCAAAATCCCCCGGCAGGCGACCGAAACCAAAGCGCCGCAGCCACTGCGTCAGCCCGCCGAAGATCAGCAGCGCGAGCACAACGACCAGCAGCCAGCGGATCATTTCAGCCTGCCAGTACAGCGAGGGCCGCGCGATGCAGTGCCGGCGTGGCGGCGGCAATCACGCGCCCGTCCGATTGCAGGCCCAGCGGACCGCCCTGCCAGTCGGTGATGACGCCGCCAGCCGCCTCGACCAGACCCGCCGGCCCAAGGTAGTCGTAAGGTTGCAGACCGGCTTCGACCACCAGGTCAATGGTGCCCCCAGCCAGTTGCGCATAGCCGTAGCAATCGCCGCCAAATCGGCGCATCGCGCAACGCCGGCTCAGCGTGTCGAAGGCTTGCCAGTCGGTGGCGCCAAAGATGTCGGGCGAGGTCGTGACGATGCGCGCCTGCGCCAGTTCGGTGCAGCGGCTCACCTGCACCGCCTGGCCATTGCGCTCGGCGCCGCGTCCAGCCTGGCCGAGCCAGCGCTCGCCCAGCACCGGCATGTCGATCATGCCGAGCTCGATGCGGCCACCGCGCAGCAACCCGATCAGCGTGCCCCACAGGGGCGATGCGGTGATGAAACTGCGCGTGCCGTCGATCGGATCGAGCACCCAGACGCGCTCGGCCTGCAGCCGCTCGCTGCCGTGCTCTTCGCCATAGATGCCATCGCCCGGGCGCTGCGCGGCCAGAACACCACGCATGGCGGTCTCGGCGGCGCGATCGGCCAACGTGACCGGACTTTCGTCGGCCTTGGTGATGATGTCCAGCGGCGTGCGGAAGTAGTGCATCGACTGTGCCGCAGCCGCGTCGGCCAGGGCATGGGCAATGCGCACGGGATCTGAATCGGAGGAACTCATGGCAGGACTCGACTTAAAACACGATTAGACCCGAGCCGGCCTGCCCTCGGGGCATGCGCAGCAGCCATCACAGCGTGTGACTGCGGTCGCCTTCGGAAAAGCCGACCGCCTCCCACGGCTCGCCCACCGTGAAACCCACCACCTTGAACAGCTCACCCATCTCATGTTCATGGACCAAACGGGCTGCCATCGACCGCTGTCCCTGCGTAGATCGCTCCATATGTGACAGCAATCCACAGTTGAAAAGAAAGCGCGCCTGGCTGCAATAGCCCAGCACGTGCAGACCGGCGTTCTGCCCGGCGAGGGCGAGGCCAGTGAAGTTCACATGCGCCGTAATGTCTTTGGCGCCGACGTCGGTCAGCGGATCGCCATCGCACTGGTGGCCACGGTGGCACATCACGGTGCCCATGTGGCGTTGCGGGTGGTAATACTCGGCCTCGGGAAAACCGTAGTCGATGAAGAATGCCGCGCCCTCCTTCAGCCGGTCGGCCAGGGTGGCGATGAAGGCCTCGGCCTGCGGGTGGATTTCGGTCAGATAGTCGTAGCTGTCGTCGATTTCGAACGGTGGCCGCAAATCGGTCGGGCGGTCCTGCCAGGCCCAGGCACGGTCCGCGGGCCCGGCCCTGTTGGCGACCACGCCGCGCTCGAACCATTGCCCGCCGACGCGCGCGAGCAGTTGCACCGGCATCGCATCGAGTACCTCGTTGCCGACCACGACGCCGCGCATCACCGGCGGCAATTCGCTCAGCCACTCGACCTTGCCGGCATGGCGCGCCAGGGTGCGCTGCTGGCGCTCGCGCAAGCTGCCCGACAGATCGACGATGCGGTAGCACGCGAGCGGTTGACCCAGAGCATCCAGCGCATCGAGCATCTGCAGCGCCAGCGCACCCGACCCGGCGCCGAACTCCCAGACCTCGTGCGTGCCGGTTTTCTCCAACGCCTGCGCCATCTGAACCGCCAGCGTCTGGCCGAACAGGGGCGTCAGTTCAGGCGCCGTCACGAAGTCGCTGCCCGACGACGGCATGTGGCCGAACTTGGCCGACGTGCTGGCGTAGTAGCCCAGGCCGGGGGCATACAGGGCGAGCGCCATGAAACGGTCAAACGCCAGCCAGCCGCCGGCACGCACCAGCGCGGCGTCGATAATCCGGGTCAACGGGGTGGCGCGATCGGCGCGGGGCTCCAGGTTCATATGGGAAATCTATCAGGATGGCACCCCCTACTGCGCAAACCGGCACCGGCGCCGTGCTCGTGACCGGCGGCGCGCGCCGTCTCGGTGCTGTGCTGTGCCAGGTTTTTGCCCACGCCGGCTGGCAGGTCTGGTGCCAGTACCGCGCCTCGGGCGTCGAAGCCCAGGCGCTGTGCGAGCGACTGCGCGGAGAGGGGCTGGCGGCCAGGGCGGTCGCGGCCGATATTTCCAGCGAGACAGGGCGCGTGGCGCTGATGGCTAAAGTGGCCGCCGGACCGGCGCCGCTGCACTGCGTCGTCAACAACGCCTCGGCGTTCGACGCCGACACCGGTCTCGACTTCGATCCCGAGGTCACGCTGCAGCAACTCAACGTCAACCTGGTGGCGCCGCTGTCGCTGGCCCGCCTGCTGGCGCGCCAGGGCCGCAGCGGCGACGGCGTCGACCGCAGCGCGATCCACATCCTCGATCAGAAGGTGTTCAACCTGAATCCCGACTATTTTTCGTACACGGTGTCCAAGCTGGCGTTGGAGCGCGCCGTGGCGCTGCAGGCGCAGGCGCTGGCGCCCGCATTGCGCGTGTGCGGTGTGGCGCCCGGCATCCTGTTTCCGAGCGGGCCGCAAAATGACGCCAACTTTGCGCAGGCCGCCCGCGCCAACCTGCTGCGCCAACCGATCGACCCGGCCGACGTGGCCAACACGTGCCTCTTTCTGGCCGGCACACGCGGCGTGACCGGCAGCACCGTGTGCGTCGATAACGGCCAACACCTGGTGCCGCTCGCGCGCGACATCATGTTCGTGGTCGACGACCTGCTGCAAAAACCTTCTACCCATCCCACGCCATGACCACCCCCGCCCTTGACCCCCTGCTGCTCGCATGCCGTCGCGTTTTCTTGCGCGACTACGAGGTCTGGATCAACATCGGGGTGCACGAATTCGAGAAGCGCGCCGAGCAGCGCGTGCTGATCAATGTCGACATGTACGTGCTGCTGGGGCTGTCGACCCCGACGGCGGACGAGCTCGACGAGGTGGTCGACTACGACTTTATCCGCCGTACCGTTGCCACCCGCCTGTCCAAGGGCCACATCCACCTGCAGGAAACCCTGTGCGACGACATCCTGAGCGCCGTGCTGGCGCACCCCAAGGTGCACGCCGCGCGCGTCTCGACCGCCAAACCCGACGTCTACCCCGATTGCGAGGCGGTCGGCATCGAAGTGTTCAGGAGCAAGTGATGCTCACGCCCCAGGCTTGCCCACTGCATGTGGCCGCCCATCCGCTTGGCTCGGCAGAGCCGGTTGCATCGCGTTTCTGGAAGGAGTTGCTGAGATGAGTGCCACCTGGACCGAAGAAGCGGGCGTACCGGCTGCGCCGCTTAAGATCGAGCGCGAAACCCATAAGCTGGAAAAGCGCCTGTGCCGCGAGGTGGGCCGCGCCATCGTCGACTTCAACATGATCGAAGACGGCGACAAGGTCATGGTGTGCGTCTCGGGCGGCAAGGACAGCTACGCGCTGCTCGACATCCTGCAGATGCTGAAAGCGCGGGCACCGATCCATTTCGACATCGTGGCCGTCAACCTCGACCAGAAGCAGCCGGGCTTTCCCGAAGAAGTGCTGCCGGCCTACCTGACCCGGCTCGGCGTGCCGTTTCACATCGAGAACCAGGACACCTACAGCATCGTCAAGCGCGTGATTCCCGAGGGCAAGACCACCTGCGGCCTGTGCAGCCGCCTGCGGCGCGGCATTTTGTACCGCGTGGCGGATGAACTGGGCGCCACCAAGCTCGCGCTGGGCCACCACCGCGACGACATGCTGCAAACGTTTTTTCTCAACATGTTCTTCGCCGGCAAACTCAAAAGCATGCCCCCCAAGCTGGTGAGCGACGATGGCCGTCACGTCGTGATCCGCCCGCTGGCCTACGTGGCTGAGAAAGACCTGGTGCGCTGGGCGCAGCATCGCGCCTTCCCGATCATTCCTTGCACGCTGTGTGGCAGCCAGGGCAACCTGCAGCGCCAGCAGGTCGGCGAGATGCTGCGTGAATGGGACAAGAAGTACCCCGGGCGCATCGAGAACATGTTCGGCGCGCTGCAGAACGTGGTGCCCTCGCACCTGCTTGACGGAACCCGGCACGACTTCAAGGGTCTGAAAGCCACGGGCGTGGCCGATGAAGACGGTGACAAGGCATTCGACGCGCCGCAGTTTGTGGCGCCAGGGTTGGGCGCGATCGGCGGCGTGCCGGCGCTGCGCGTGGCACATCTCTGACGCGGGAGGTTTAAGTGTTTTGTCTCCGCAACCCTTATGAAACGCGCGCTGACAGCTCTCTTTTTGCAGTCATCCTCACCGGCTGCGCCATTGCGCGGGGGATCGACAGCAACGTCAACACTTTCTCGCGACGGGCCGCGATACCGGTTCACCCCACCTACCGCTTCGAGCGCCTGCCTTCGCAGCAGGCCAACGAAGCCAGACAACAGCGACTCGAGGCGCTGGCCGGGCCTGCGCTGGAACACGCCGGCCTGCGCCGCGGCGCTGCCGCAGCGCGCCATAGCGTGCAGATCGATGCTCGCGTAGCGACCGAACTTTCATCTTGGGCCGATCCCTGGATGGATTGGAGCCCCGGTTTCGGTTGGAACATGCGCTATGGGCCCGCCGGCCACTGGGCAGCTGACCCGGACTGTGGCGGCTGGAGCCGGGGGTTTGCGCCGGCAACCTTGCCACGGTACGGGCGCGAAGTCAGCATCGTGCTGCGCGAGCTGTCGACCGGCCGGGTGGTCTATGAAACCCGCGCGCGCAACGCTGGCCCCTATGCCGCCACGGACGCCGTGCTGCCGGCCCTGTTCGAGGCGTCGCTCGACGGCTTTCCCAATCCGCCGCCGGGCGAACGGCGAGTCAACGTGTAGATTGCGACTGCGACAAAGTAGGAGTGATCGCGCCGCGGCGAGTCGGATTCCCAAAATTGGCGCCTTGGGGCCACTCGATTGATCGCCGTGCGTCACGGCGAGACGGCAGGGAACATGGACCGCCGCATCCAGCGGTCAACTGGACATCGCGCTCAATGCGACCGGCCCGTGGCAAGCCCGCGAGCTCGGGCAGGCCCGGCCAGGAAACCGATGTCCGCCCGCTGCGCCAGCGACCGCACGGGCTTGACAGAGCGAACTTGAAATCGCCGCTCGCCCGCGCTCGCAGTGATGGCCAGTCATGGCCGAGCCGCGGCTGCGCGAACGGGTCTTCGGGCGTTTCGAAGGGCGCACGTTTGCCGAAATCGAAAACGCGCTGCCCGACCCAGCGCGGCGCCGGCGCCAGCGCGACCCCGATTTTTGCGCCCGAAGGCAGCGGATCGCTGCGGGTGTTTTGCGAGCGCGTGACCGACGTCGCGGCGCACCTGGCGGTTCGCCAGCCGCGGCAACTGGAGGTGATGGTGCCCCACGGCGGCCAGATGGACGTGCCCTACCGCGCGGCCTCGCCCAAGAACTCCAGCCACCGCGCACCTGGCAGCTCGGCAAGGCGGCGATCAACCCACTGCTGTGGACGCCTCAAGCTGGCACTGGCCGGCTGGAATGACAACACTCCCCGGAGCAACGACGCACTCGACGAAGCGGACCGCTAAAGCCCCACCGGGAGTGACACCGTCGCAGTCCTTTCACAAGTTCGACAGACGATTGTTGTCATTTTTTCACACTCAAAGCCTAAACTCGCACAACATCGAAACCAATAAGTCCTTTAAAATCCTGTCAACCCATAAATCGAAACAAGTTACATCTTATGGCCCAAATTGGGAAATATTCTAGGCTGACCAAGCACGACTTTCGGTCGGCGACAAAGAGTGCCATAAGGCAGCAACATAGATTAGACAAGGCAAATGCTTTGCGTTTACAGTCATAACATTGATACAAGTGTTGCCAAGCCGCCGAACAGCATCCTGAACGTCATCAGGGTTAGCAAGAAGGCGGAACACATTGAGGTTGAGTGATCCCATGGAGTCTCCAGTTCTTTCATCATCCGGATTCGGGACTACGGAACTGTCGCTCGTCGACTTATTCGTGCCTGCTCACGGCGCCGATGCGCTCACGTCGCGGCATGCCATCTCCCTGGAAATCGTCTCTCCATGGGTAGAACGTTGGAACGAGCACGCGCGCAATGTCGGCTTGCTGCCCGATACCCTGTTTGCGGCGGCCTGGGTTCTGCTGCAGTCGCGCTGGCTCGGCGCACCGACCATCGAACTGCACGAAGTGCTCGCGAAAGACAGCGACGAAACAGGGCGCACCGTCTGCGTCGTTGTCGCCTGCGACTCGGCCGGCGCGGCGGGCGACTGGCTCGAGACTCTCGATCGAAGCCGGCGCAGCGCGGCAGCGCCCGGTGCGGGATCAGCCGCTTCGCTGTGGCTCCGCGGACATGCCGGTATTGCCAGTGCGGAAGGTTCGGCGCAGCTCACTTACTGCACGAGCGCCAGCCAGCCGGCAGTGCTTCGAGTTGACTTCCCGGCAGCGCTGATGGAATCCGCCATCGCGGCGCAACTGCTCACTGCGCTTGCCGACACCGCGTCGGATCTGCTCGATCGACCGACTGCGGCGTTGAACGAAATCCGCACGCTGGCACCCGACGATCGTGAGCGTCAGATCAGCGAATGGAACACCGCGCCGACAGCCTTCGATGCCAGCCTCACGGTCCACGCGGTGTTTGCGCGCCATGCGGCGGCACACGCCGACCAGGTTGCGCTGATCGATAGCGAGGGTTCTGTCAGCTACCGCGAACTCGATCAGCGCTCCGATCTGATCGCGCGCCAATTGCAAACGCGCGGTATCCGAAGCGGCGACGCCGTGGGCGTGCTGCTGGAACGCTCGGCGGCCGCCGTGGTGGTGCTCCTGGGCATCCTGAAAGCAGGCGCCGCCTACGTGCCGGTACAGCTCGATTTTCCGGCCGATCGGATTGCGTTCATGCTGGCCCATTCGGGGGTGCGACTGGTCGTGACCCAGGCCATGCATTGCCATCTCTTGCCGCACGGGCAAGCGGCGCTTTCGATCGACCAGCCAACACGCGAGGACAGAGCGCCAGCGCCGCTCGCAGCCGTGGCGGTCGACGGTGATTCGGTGGCTTATGTGATGTACACCTCGGGCTCGACCGGCACGCCCAAGGGCATCGAAATCTGTCATCGATCGATCCTGCGTCTCGTGGTCGGACCAAATTACGTCCAATTGCGGCCCGGCGAAGCCATGTTGCACGCAGCGCCCCTCGGCTTTGATGCCTCGACGCTCGAAATTTGGGGGCCACTGCTCAGCGGCGGGCGTTGCGTAGTGCACGATGAGCGAGTACCCACCGGCGCCGGACTGGCGCGCACCATTGCCCAGCACAACGTTCAGTCCGCCTGGCTGACGGCCGCGCTGTTCAATGCCGTAGTCGACGACGACCCTGCGCAATTGGGCGGGTTGCGGCAACTGCTCACGGGCGGTGAAGCTTTGTCGCTGCCCCACGTGCGACGTGCGCTCGCGGCATTGCCAAATCTGACGCTGATTAATGGCTACGGCCCCACTGAATGCACCACGTTCGCGGCAACCTACCGCATTGCGCGTGACCTGCCAGCGGACGCACGCTCCGTTCCTATTGGCCGTCCGATCAACGACACCGCCTTGCGCGTGCTGAGCCCGACCCTCGCAATGCTGCCGGCCGGACTGATCGGCGAACTCTGCATCGGGGGCCGCGGCCTGGCGCAGGGCTATCTCCTACAGCCCCAACTGACCGCTGAGCGTTTCGTTTCCGACCCGTATGGCCAACCGGGCGAGCGCCTCTATCGGACCGGCGATCGCGCGCGCTGGCTGCCGGATGGCACGCTCGAATTCATCGGCCGCATCGACGGGCAGGTCAAGATCCGTGGCCATCGCATTGAAACGGGTGAAATCGAGACCGCGCTGCTCGCGCACCCTGCCATCAAATCGTGCGCCGTCGTGGCGCGCCCCGATCTGGGCGGCCGGCTGCGGCTGGTGGCCTATATGGTCGCGCGCGCCACCGAGGTGCCGTGGAGCGAACTGCGGCAGCATCTGGCCGGTCGCCTGCCGGAAGCCATGCTGCCCGCGGCGCAGGTCTGGCTGGATCAACTGCCCGTTACGATCAACGGCAAGCTCGATCGCCAGGCACTTCCAGAACCACACAGACAACGGCCCGATCTTGCGCAACCGTTCGAAGAACCCCGCAACGAGGCCGAGCGGCAAGTCTGTGAGGCCTTTGCGCGCGCACTCGGCGTCGACCCGATTGGCCGCAACGACAATTTCTTCGATCTCGGTGGTGATTCGTTGCTGGTGCTCGCGGTGCTCGTCGATCTGCAGCGCCACAGCGAGCGGCGACTCTCGGCCAACATCTTCTTCCGCCAACCGACACCCACAGCTGTGGCAGCCGAATTGCAGGGGAACACCTCGCCCGCGTCGCGGCGCGAGGCAAAACTCACCCAAGTGGCGGCGCCGCCTCGCGGCAGCGATCTGGAGCCCGTTGCGTTGATTGCGATGGCCGGTCGCTTCCCCGGCGCCCCCGACGTCGAACAGTTCTGGGACAACCTGGTGGCCGGGCGCGAATCGATCAGCGTCTTCGACGAGGCGACGCTCGACGCCGGCGTCAGCGCGGCGCTGCGCGCCGACCCGGCATACGTGCGGGCGCGTGGCGTGATCGAAGACATCGAGCAATTCGATGCAGCCTTCTTCGGCATCAACCCGAAAGAAGCGCAACTGATGGACCCGCAGCACCGCGTGTTCCTCGAAATCTGCTGGGAGTGCCTGGAACGTGGCGGCTATGCCCCTGACCGCTGCGAGGTTCCGGTCGGGGTCTACGGCGGCATGAACAACGCGACCTACTTTCAGCGCCACATCTCGACCCGGCCCGACCTGGTGGAACTGGTTGGCGAATTTCAGGTCATGCTGGCCAATGAAAAGGATTTCGTCACCACGCGGGTGGCCAACAAGCTCAACCTGACCGGGCCGGCGGTCAGTATCCACACCGCATGCTCAACCTCACTGGTGGCGGTGAACGAGGCCTTTCACGCACTGCGTACCGGCCAGTGCGGCATGGCGCTGGCTGGGGGCGTGGCAATCAGTTGCCCGCCTCGCAGCGGTTATCTCTACGAGGAGGGCGCCATGCTGTCGCCCGACGGCCATACACGCAGCTTCGACGCGAACGCGCAAGGCACGGTGTTCAGCGACGGGGCAGCGGTTGTATTGTTGAAGCGGCTCTCCGACGCCCTGGCCGACGGTGACCCGATTTATGCGGTGCTGCGCGGCGCAGCGATCAACAACGACGGCGGCGCGAAGGCCAGCTTCACCGCGCCCAGCGTGACTGGGCAAGCGGCTGTCGTCGGCGCGGCGCTGGCCTCAGCCGGCGTCGACGCGCGCAGCATCTCGTACGTTGAAACGCACGGCACCGCCACTCCGATGGGCGACCCGGTCGAGATCGAGGCGCTGACTCAGGCCTATGCACGCCATACCCTGGACAAGGGGTTTTGCGCGATCGGGTCGGTCAAAAGCAACGTCGGCCACCTGATCATGGCCGCTGGCGCGACGGGGCTGATCAAGACCGCGCTGGCGCTGCAATCCGAGTGCATTCCGCCATCGCTGCACTTCGATACGCCCAACCCTGCGATCGATTTTTCCGCCACTCCGTTTGTGGTCAACAACCGCCTGTTGCCCTGGCCCCGCACCGGGGTTCCACGCCGCGCCGGAGTGAGCTCCTTTGGCGTCGGCGGCACCAACGCCCATGTGATCGTCGAAGAGGCACCGTTGCGCGAGCCCTCTGATCGGGCCACCGGGCCGCAGTTGCTGGTGCTGTCAGCGCGCTCGCCTGCCGCGCTCGATGCCGCCACCGCACGCCTGGCGCGTCACCTGGAGCAGCACCCCGATCTTTCTCTGGCCGACGTGGCATACACGCTGCGCGTGGGTCGCAAGGCATTCAGCCATCGGCGTGCCGTGGTGGCCGAAACCACCGCACAGGCACTCGAAGCGCTGCACGCGTCCGACTCGATCGCGCGCGCCACCGGGGTCACCGGCGCCCGCGTGCCGCAAGTCGTTTTGATGTTCCCCGGCCAAGGCGCCCAGTACGCCGGCATGGGGCAAACCCTTTATGCCAGTGACCGCGCATTTCGCGCGGCGTTCGATGACTGCTTGCGTGCTTTCGAAGGCGTGCTCGCCTTCGATTTGCGCGAGCGCATGTTCTCGCTCGACCCCGCGGCACTGGCGCCAACTTCGGTCACTCAACCGGCCACCTTTGCGATCGAATACGCACTGGCCAAGCAGTTGCTGGCGCTGGGCATCGAGCCCGTGGCGCTGATCGGCCACAGCATCGGCGAGTTCGCGGCAGCGGTGCTGGCCGGCGTGATGAACCTGGAAGTCGCGGCGCGCCTGGTGGCGCACCGCGGCGCGTTGATGCAGGCACTGCCGGCGGGCGCCATGCTGTCGGTGCGGCTACCCGCCGCCGACCTCATCGCACAATTACCCGACGCCCTCTCTCTTGCGGCCGACAACGGGCCCAAAGCCTGCGTCGCGGCCGGGCCCGCCGACGCAATCGAACTCCTGCGCGCGACGCTCGAGGCTGCAGGCGTGGCCACGAAGGTGCTCCAGACTTCACATGCCTTCCACTCGGCCATGATGGACAGCGCGATGGCGCCGTTCGAGGCGCTGGTGCGCGACGTGACACTGTCGCCCCCCACGACGCCGATCTTCTCGACATTGACGGGCCGCTTGATGACGGACGCCGAAGCGACCGACCCGAAATACTGGGTGCGCCACATGCGCGAGCCGGTGCGCTTTTCGCCTGCGGTGCGCGCGATACTGGAGCAAAACCGTTGCCCCGTGTTCGTTGAAGTCGGCCCGCGCAATACCCTTGCGACCCTGGTGCGCCAGCATGCGACGCAGCTCCTGCCGACGCCCTCGGCTTCCCTTTTGACAGCCGGCCATGCCGACGAGAGCAGCGCATGGCGGCTGGCCGCTGGCCGGTTATGGGCGATGGGAGTTCACATCGATCTCGACAAGCTCGACGAGCGCGCCCACAGGCAGCGCCTGCGGCTGCCAACCTATCCGTTCGAGCGCAAGCGCTTCTGGGTCGATATCGCGCCATCGTCCGCAGCAGCGGACATGCCAACCCCTGCCACTGCATTTTTGCAACCCGTTCCACCGGAGTCGAACATGACGACCACTGCTTCACCCGCCCCGCTGCCCGCGCGACGCGCATCACTGACGTCTCGTCTGCGTACGTTACGCAAGCCGCGATCCAGGTCAAGAAGCACTTCAAGGCCAACCTGAGCTTTCGCCAACTGATGGAGAGCTACCGCAATTTCGATGCGCTGGCCGAGTTTCTGGACAAAACGTTGCCGCCCGAACCGGTGTCTGCCGTGGCGGCAGCGCCAGCACCGGCGCAAGTCGTCGTTGCAGCAGTGAGCGCGCGACCTGTGCTGGCGCCGGCCGTCGCCATGCCCGCACCGGCGGCTGCAGGGGCCGCCACGCTCGTCGAGCAGGTCATTGCACAACAAATGCAGCTCATGCAGCAGCAACTCCACCTGCTGTCGGGCGCACCGGCAACTGCTCTGGCTGCGCCGCTGCTCGCAACAACCGGTGCTGCACAGGTGCAACCCGTCGCAGCGTCGGCTTCGCCGACAGTCGACCCGGCGAGCGAGCCTCCCGCCGTTCTCAAATACGATGTCCAAAAGGCTTTTGGCGCCATTGCCCGCATTCACACGCAAAACAAGGAGCTGACAGAACGCCAAAAGACGCGACTCGCCGCCTTCATCCGCCGCTACGTCGAGCGCACCCGCGCCAGCAAGGCGTTCACCGAGAAGAATCGTCCGCACATGGCCGACCCGCGGGTGGTCAACGGCTTCCGTCCCGCCACCAAGGAAATAACGTACCAGATCGTGGTCGAGCGATCCAAGGGATCGCAGCTCTGGGACATCGACGGCAACCAGTACGTCGACGTGCTCAGCGGCTTCGGCATGAACCTCTTCGGTTGGCAGCCCGATTTCATTCTGGATGCAGTACGTGCCCAGTTGGACGCCGGCTTCGAGATTGGCCCGCAACATCCGCTGGCCGCCGACGTCACACAGAGTGTCTGCGACCTGACAGGCTTCGATCGCGCCGGCCTTTGCAACACGGGCTCGGAGGCCGTGATGGCCGCCATCCGCATCGCGCGCACCGTGACGGGCCGCAGTACGGTGGTCGTATTTACCGGCTCTTACCACGGCACATTCGACGAAGTGCTGGTGCGTGCCGGCCGCGGTGCCAAGGGAATGTCGGCCGCGCCGGGCGTGATGCAGGGGATGTTCGGCGACGTTCGGGTGCTCGACTACGGTACGCCTGAGGCCCTTGAGTTCATCCGTGCCAACGCAGACGACCTGGCTGCCGTACTGGTTGAACCGGTACAAAGCCGCCGACCCGACTTCCAACCCCGCGAGTTCCTGCGCGAGGTGCGGGCCATCACCGCCCGCTCCGACACCTGCCTGATTTTTGACGAAGTCATCACCGGATTCCGCTCGCATCTGGGCGGAGCCCAGGCCATTTTCGGCATCCGGGCCGATCTGGCCTGCTATGGCAAGGTGATCGGCGGGGGCATGCCGGTCGGCGTGGTGGCCGGCAAGCGCGCCTATATGGATGCACTGGACGGCGGCGCCTGGCAGTATGGCGACGACTCGATACCGACCGTCGGCGTCACGTACTTCGCCGGTACCTTCGTGCGCCACCCGCTGGCGTTGGCGGCCTGCAAGGCCTCGCTCGACCACCTCAAGCAGGCCGGCGGGGCGCTGCAAACCCAGTTGAACCTGCATACCGCGGCCATGGCCGACGAGTTGTCGGCGTTCTGCCGCGAGGTGGGTGCGCCGATGGAGATCCGCTACTTCTCGTCATTGTGGCGCGTGAGCTGGCTGGAAGACCACCCGCTGCAGGATTTGTTGTTTGCGATGATGCGCAGCCGCGGCGTGCACATCCTGGACAACTTCCCATGCTTTATGACGACCGCTCACTCCCATCAGGACATCGCGGCGATCAAGTCGGCTTTCAAGGAGTCTGTGGCCGAGATGCAGGAGGCAGAGTTTCTGCCACGCAACGCAACCGCTTCGGCGCACATGGACGCCGCACAGCCGCCGGTGCCCAACGCGCGCCTGGGTCGCGACAAGGACGGCCAACCGGCCTGGTTTGTTCCGGACCCCTCTGTACCCGGAAAATTTGTCAGAGTGCAGGTTTGAGATGGGCGCCATGACCCCCCCCTCCATGGAAGCCATGGACTTCGATCCGTTCGCGTCCGGCGCGATCGAGCGTGTGATCCCGACCACCGAGGCTCAGCGCGAAATCTGGCTGGCCGATGGCCTTGCCGCCCAAGCCTCGCTGGCTTACAACGAATCCGTCAGCCTGACGCTGCGCGGCGCGCTCGATCACACGGCCCTCGAAATGGCCCTCAACCGACTGCTCGCCCGTCACGAATCGCTGCGCGCGACGATCGCGTCCGACGGCATGCAGCTGCTGATCGGGGCGCAAGGAAGCCTCAAATTACCGTTGCACGACCTGACTGCGCTCGCTCTGCCCGCTCGGCAAACCGAACTCTCGCGCCTGCGCGCACAAGCGGTTGAAACCGGCTTCGACCTTGAGCGCGGCCCGCTCCTGCGCGCGGCGCTTTGCCAGTGCGAACCCGCATGGCACGAGCTCCTTTTGACGGCGCATCACATTGTCTGCGACGGCTGGTCATGGGGCGTGATCATCGATGACCTGGCACGGCTGTACGCCGAACAGGTGGGCCTTGGCCCCAGCCCGGACCTGCCGCCAACCTATGAGGACTACGCCCGGTGGGAGCGCGCACAGGCGAGCGACCCGGCGATGCACGAGCACACTGGCTACTGGCTCGAACAGTTTGGCGGGGGCGTCCTGCCGGTCATGGAACTGCCGCTGGATCGAGCCCGCCCGGCGTTGCGCACTTTTGCATCCCGGCGCGTGGACGTGCTGCTCGAGCGCAGCCTGATCGAGGTGGTGCGCAAACTCGGCGCCGCCTCCGGAGCAAGCCTGTTTTCGACCTTGTTCGGCGCCTTTGCGGGGACGTTGCATCGTCTGACGCAGCAGGACGACCTGGTCATTGGTGTGCCGGCTGCCGGCCAGGCGGTCAGCGACATGCCCGCGCTGGTGGGCCATTGCGTCAACCTCCTGCCCATCCGCATCAGGGTCGACGCCGACCTCGATATCCAGGCGTTGATCCGGCAATCGAGCCGGACCCTGATGGACGCGTTCGAGCACCAGACGTTGACCTATGGCACGCTGCTCAAGAAGCTCCAACTGCCGCGTGATCCGAGTCGGCCAACGCTGGTGAGCGTCATGTTCAACCTGGATCGCAACGCAACGACTCCTGGCGACGGATTTCCAGGCTTGCAGGTCGAGACGCGCAGCAACCCGCGGCACTTCGAGAACTTCGACCTGTTTCTCAATTGCTCACCCACAACATCAGGCCTGCAGCTCGAATGTCAGTTCAATACCGGCCTGTTCGACGAAAGCAGCGTGCGGCGCTGGCTCGATGTCTACCGGACGGCGTTGCAGCGCTTTGCGGCCAGCCCCGGGCTCTCGGTGAGGCAGGCGTTTGCGCTCGGTGATTCAGACCGGCGACTGCTTGCGACTTTCAATGCCACCGAAGCGCCATATGAAGCCGGCGCGCGCATCGAATCACTGATCGCGGCGCAAGCCAGCGCCACTCCAGAAGCCATTGCCGTGGTGGCGGGCGCGCACCAGCTTAGCTATCGCGAGCTCGATCGGCGCGCCAACGCCCTCGCACACGAATTGCTCCAGCATGGCGTCGGCGTGGGCGACCTTGTCGGGCTTTGCTGCAGCCGCAACGAGCACATGCTGGTCGCACTCGTGGGCATCCTGAAGGCCGGCGCCGGCTACGTGTCGCTCGACCCTTCGTTCCCGCGCGAGCGCCTGGACTTCATGACGCAGGATGCCGGATTGCGCCTCGTCGTTATCGACGCCTCCACCGGTGCATCCTGGGCCGACAAGCCGGTACGCGTGCTGCCTGCAGACACCCGGGCGCTTGCCGCTGTTGCTCCCGCCGTCCGCGCTACTTCGCAAGACGTGGCCTACGTCATCTATACCTCGGGCTCGACGGGTCGACCCAAGGGCGTGCGCGTACCGCATCGCAGCGTCGTCAATCTGCTGACCGGCCTTCGCACCGTGCCCGGCATGCGCGCCGACCACGTGGTGCTGGCCGTGACCACGCTGTCGTTCGACATTGCAGTGTCCGAAGTCATCATGCCGCTGACGGTCGGCGCACGCGTGATCGTCGCCGACAAATTGCAATCCGCGGACGGCGATGCCCTGCGGGTGCTGGTGGAGAGCGAGCACGTCACGTTCATCGACGCGACGCCTTCCACCTGGCGGCTGTTGATCGATGCGGGCTGGCCGGGCCGCGCCGACCTGCTCGCGATCTGCACCGGAGAGCCGCTGCCTCCCGATCTCGGGCGCCAACTGCGCCCGCTCGTGCAACAACTCTGGAACGGCTATGGGCCCACTGAAACCACCGTCTGGTCGAGTTTTCATCGCGTGGCGCAAGACAGCGCGCTGGTGCCCATCGGCCGCCCGGTTGCAAACACCCGCTTCGACGTGCTCGACACGAAACTGGAACCGCTGCCCGTCGGTGTGACGGGTGAACTCTATATCGGGGGGGCCGGCGTGACGCTCGGCTACCTCAACCGGCCCGAGCTGACCTCGCAGGTGTTCCTGCCAGATCCTGCTGCGCACGAGGCGGGCCAGCGCCGCTACCGAACCGGCGACCTGGGCCGCTGGCGGTCCGATGGCATTCTGGAGTGCCTCGGCCGTGCCGATCACCAGGTCAAGGTGCGCGGCTACCGCATCGAACTGGGCGAGATCGAATCCAACCTGACGAGCCACGAGGCGGTCGACCGCGCGCTGGTAGTCACCCGCGAGGACGCACCGGGAGACGTGCGCATCGTTGCCTACGTGGTGCCGCGCGGGCCCATGCCGGACGCGGCGCAACTGAAGCGGCACTTGGCGGAGTTTTTACCCGACTACATGCTTCCGCAGCATTTTGTCGAACTGGCCGCGGTGCCCCTGCTGCCCAATGGAAAAGTGAACCGCAGCGCGCTGCCGCCACCCGAGTTGCGTCTTGCAGGCGCCGACCCCATTCGCCTCGCGCCCTCGAACGACCTCGAACGCAAGGTGCTCGAAAGCATGGAACAGGTGCTGCGCCTGCCCGGCATGAGCATGGACGATGACTTTTTTGCCTTGGGAGGCCATTCATTGTTGGCGGCCCGGTTGACGGCGCAACTGGGCCGGGAGTTCGAGCTGAAACTGTCGCTTGCGACGCTTTTTGAATCGCCATCGGCGTTGAAACTGTCGCGCGCCATTGCCAAGGCGCTGGCCGAGGGTCACGCGCCACCGGTCACGCCCATCGTGCCTCTTCAGGATCAAGGCCTGGCGCCACTCACCCCGATGCAGGAGCGCATCCGTTTTGTCGAAGAACTGCACCCCGGCCGGCCGGTCTACAACGTCCCTTCCGGCCATCGTCTGACCGGCCCGCTGGATCTTGTCGCCTTCGAGGCGACGCTGCGCGAGATCGTTCGCCGCCAGGCGACGCTGCGCACCTTCGTCGGCAGCGACCCCAAGACCAGCAAACCGGCACAGATGATTGCCGAGTCGATCGCGTTCACGTTGCCGGTGGAGGATCTGCGCGCGATCCCGCAGGCCGAGCGCGAAGCGGCGCTGCGTGAGCGCATGCAACAGGTCGCCGACACGCCGATGGACATCCACCAGGCACCGTTGTTTCGGGTGGCGCTCTACCGCCTGGCGGAAAACGAGCACGCTTTCGCTTTCGTCCCGCATCACCTGATCTGGGACGGATGGTCGTTCGACCTGTTTCAGTCAGAAATGGCCGCGATCTACGCCGCATTTTCCAACGGACAACCCAGTCCACTGCCCGAACTGACAGTGAACTACGGCGATTACGCCGCCTGGTACCAAGACTGGCTGGCGCAGCCCGAAGCACAGGCCCAACTCGATTACTGGAAGGGACGTTTCGCGCTGGCGGCGCCCTCGGCCACGCCGCGCACCGACCGGCCCCGCCGCGCCGGGATGACCGGTGAAGGCGGAACCTGCGCCGTCAGCGTCGATCAGACTTTGACAGAGCAACTGCGCGAAATTGCGCGGGCTCACAACGTCACCCTCAGTATGCTGACGCTGGGCGCGCTGACGCTGATGATGAGTCACTTTATCGGCGCCAGCGCCATCGTCATCGCGACGCCGGTGCGAGGCCGGGAGGCCCCTGAACTGGAGACGGTCATGGGTTTCTTCAACAACCTGCTTCCGCTTCCGCTTGAGGTCGACCCGGTCCTTTCGTTCGGTGAATTTCTGCTCTACCTCAAGGGCGAACTGACAGCGTCGCTCCATTGCCAAGGTGTGCCATTTGAGCGCCTGGCGAGCGAACCCGAGTTCATTCGGCTCGCTCAGCGCGGCCCCCTGTACCAAGCCCTTTTTTCGTTTCAGGACGCGCGTGAACGCCCGCAGATGCTGGGCGACCTGCAGCACCGGCAGATCCACCTGCTTCAGCGCGGCGCCACTGACGATCTCGGCCTCTGGCTGATGGACAAGCCCAATGGCATGGAAGGCGGCTTCATCTACAACGCCGACATTTACCTGCCCGAGACCGGGGCCGCATTTCGTGATCGCTATGTCGAACTGTTGAGCAAGATCGCACGGCAACCGGACGCGACGCTCGCCACGCTCAGGGCGGTCGACGGCTCCGAAGCCTGCGCCCTGCTGCAACGGCTTGCCGCCAGCACCCCTCACAGCGCACGCGACAGCGCCGACGATGCCAAGCGCGACCCCACCGCAAGCACAGCCCAGAAACTGCTGATGCCCGAGCAGGCACAGCTCGCCCAAGTCTGGGCCAGTGTGCTCGGCATCGATGTCAACGACATTCGCCCGAGCGACAACTTTTTCGACCTGGGTGGCGATTCGCTGCTGGCCATGCGGGCCATAGAACACGCCGAGCAAGCCCTCGGTTTTCGGATTGAAGCACGGCGTTACGTCTTCGAAAGCGTGGCCCAACTGTCGTCCAGCGCCGGCGCGATACCGAGCCATGTCGACGCGCCGCCGACCGACACGCAGGCCGCGCCACGCGGCATCCTCGGCCGGATGTTCTCCGCGCTGGGCCGCAAGCAATGACAGACCCGAGATCCATCCAGAGGGCAGACCCGCGCCACATCACACGACTCGACGCACCCGGCCCCTGCCAACTGTGGCTGATCAACCTCGACGCAGGAGACCGCGCGCCAGTGTTGCCCGCGCCGTCCACCTTGTCCGGCGACGAAGTGGCCCGCGCCGAACGCTTCGTGTTCGCGAAGGATCGCACTCACTACGTGGCCGCCCGCACCGCCCTGCGGCACCTGCTTTCGGTGCACACGGGTGAAGACGCCGCTTCGTTGTGCTTCGAGTACGGCCCGCATGGCAAGCCCCGTCTGCGCGACCACCCGTGTTGCGGTTTCAACCTGAGCCATAGCCAGGGTGTCGGCTTGATCGCCCTGCTCGACCCTGGAACCGTGGGTGTGGATGTCGAGGTCGTGCGCCCGATGCCCGATGCCCGGACGCTCGCTCAACAGTACTTTCGCCCGGATGAATGCGCCTTGCTCGACACACTGGGATCGCCAGACGCCGACGCCGTCTTTCTGCGCGGCTGGACGCGCAAGGAGGCCTGCCTGAAGGCCGTAGGCGCCGGCCTTGCGGCGCCGCAGCTCCCCGCGACCGGGCTCGGCCTGGACACGCGCACGCTCCGGCTGTCCGGCGAACCGGACGATGTCGAAGTCAGTCTCCGGTCTTTCGACCTCTCCGTCGTCGGTGCCGTTGCTTCGGTCGCGATCCTGACATCACCGGTCGCGACGAAGCGCGCACCCGGCCAGCCTTCGCGCGGAGTTCCCGCATGACACCGATCCTCTTTGGCCCCTCCGAACGCCGCCTGTTCGGCGTATTCCATGCAGCGAGCAGCGCGCGCGTCACCGGTGCAGCCGTGCTGCTGTGCTACCCGTTCGGCCACGAGGTCATTCGAAGCCATCGCTTCTTCCGGCTATTGGCCGACCGGCTGGCGCGGCAGGGCGTTTCGGTACTGCGCTTCGATTACTACGGCACCGGCGATTCGCAGGGCGCGGACGAAGATGGCGATCTGCAGGGCTGGTCTGCGGACCTGTGCGAAGCCGATCGCGAGTTGCGCAGCCGATCCCATGCAACGACCGTCACATGGTTTGGCGCTCGGCTGGGGGCCAGCGTGGCGTTGCAGGCCGCAGCCCGCACGATGCCCCGGCCCGAGCGGCTGGTTCTGTGGGACGCGGTGCTCGATGGTCCAGCCTACCTGCAGGAAATGCGGCGCTCGCACCTGGAGGAACTGGAAACCGGCCACCACTTGCCCGACCCTGCTTGGCGACGCGCGTTCAATACCGATCCGCTTGCCTTCACCGACGAGTGCTATGGCTTTGCCATTCCCGCCACTTTGCGCCAGCAAATTCAGGCACTTGACGCGACACATGCTGCGCCGGCGGCGGCCAAGCAGATCACCCTCATTGGCAAGCCTACAGATCCAGCCGCGCAAGCCTGGATGGCCCGTCAGTCATCAAGGGCACCAGAAAGTGCGATCAAATGGGTGCCCTTCAAGCACCCGCTGATCTGGCTCTCCAACCCCTATGCAAACAACGAAGTCGCACCGGCCGAAGCCCTGCGAACCATGCTGAGCGAGCTCTCATGAATACCCTCAATGAAACCATCGCCGTTTTTGGTCCCGACCACTCGCTGACCGGCATCCTGGCCCAGCCCGGCGCGGGCGCATCCGGGCGGATCGGCTGCCTCCTGCTCAACACCGGCGTGAACCATCGCATTGGTCCGCATCGCCTGAACGTCAAGCTGGCCCGACGCCTGGCGTCGCTCGGTATCCCGAGCCTGCGCTTCGATCTTTCGGGCATTGGCGACAGCCGGCCGGCACAAGGCGCGGCTGATTTCCGCCACCAGGCCTTGCTGGACATGAAGGCTGCGCTCGATCACTTCGAAACCGTGGGTGTGCGCCAGGTCATGGTGTTTGGAATTTGCTCCGGTGCCGAGAATGGACTGGCCCTCGCCCTGAACGACAGCCGCGTGGTCGGATTGACCCAGTTCGACGGCGACATATTCCGTACCCGCGCGGTCTTGTTGCGGCGCAAATTGCGACGGCTGATGGCCGTACCCTTCAATGAATCGGTCCGCCGCAACACCGCCTGGTGGCTCACACTGAGGGAATGGCTGGCGGCGCCGACCGACCGCGCCGCACTGCACAAGCTGCTGGGCCATGTGAGCCGCCGCTTCGTGCCTGGCAACGAGGCCGAGCCCGGTATTTTCGAGGCCGACGGCCAGGCGCTCTCGGCGGCAGATTTCGAGGCCAACATGAACACCCTGCTGGCGCGCAAGGTCGCCATCTACCTGATGTATTCGGCCGGCCTGCAGTCGGCCGACCGCGGCCGCGACCTGTTGAGCAGCTTGCACGGCGCGCCGTTTCTGCAAGGCATCCGCTACAGGTTCTGGCCGGATATCGACCACACCGCCACGACCCTCGGCGCGCAGAAGAAGCTGCTGGACGAGGTCTGCGGCTGGGCCGTCGACGTCGCCGCCCAGCGCACCGAAACTGGGCCCGTCAGCGCCGAGTCCGGGCCCAGTCGAAGCACGAGACCTCGAGCGCCAGCGCGCCAAAGCCATTTCGCCACGCTTTAAACCCGCTGGCTAGAATTGCCGCTTCCTACAGCCTCTGGATATACCCCATGAACCGCTGCAAAGCCACTTCGAATGCTCTCTTTCCGATTGCTTCTTACGCCCTGCTGGCGGGCGTTACAGGCCTTTTTCCCTTAGAGTCCCGGGCGCAGGTCATGAACGCGCCGCAGACGCAGAACGAAGCGCAGGCCGGCGGGCGCAACTTTCCGATCGACACACTGCGCGGCAAGTTGCATCTGGTCAACGCGCCACAAATTGAACTGGACGGTCAGCCCGAGCGGCTCGCGCCCGGTGCACGCATCCGCAGCGCCCAAAACATGCTGGTGATGCCCGGCTCGCTGGCCGGCCAGAAGCTGCTGGTGAACTACACCCGCGATGCGGCCGGGCTGGTGCACCAGGTCTGGATCCTCACGCCCGACGAAGCCAACATCGCGCGCCAGTCAGCCGGGCAAGGCCTCGGCACTTGGCCGTTCGCGGTCAACAGCCGCCCGCGCGACGACGGCAAGACACCGTTCGACCAATTGCCGAAGTACGGCGAGTAGACGCACCCGCGCGCCGCGCCAGGCCGCTCCGCGTCACGACACGACACAGTTTTCGCCAACTCGGGCTTGAAGCCCAGCCGCAGCTGCGGTTAAAGCTATCAAACCGATAGCGAACAGGTTTCCTCACCGTGAATGCCATGAGCAAAAAAGTCTTTATCAAAACCTTCGGCTGCCAGATGAACGAGTACGACTCGGACAAGATGGTGGACGTACTGCGCGCCGCACAGGGCTACCAGCCGACCACGAGGCCGACCTCATCCTGTTCAACACCTGCTCGGTGCGCGAGAAGGCGCAGGAGAAGGTGTTTTCCGACCTCGGCCGCGTCAAGCATCTGAAGGCCAAGGGAGTCACGATCGGCGTCGGCGGCTGTGTCGCGAGCCAGGAGGGCGAGGCCATCATTACCCGCGCGCCCTACGTCGACCTCGTGTTCGGCCCGCAAACGCTGCACCGGCTGCCCGAGATGCTTGTCCAGCGCGAGGCGCAGGGCCGCCCGCAGGTCGACATCAGCTTTCCCGAAATCGAGAAGTTCGACCACCTGCCGCCGGCGCGCGTCGACGGCGCAACCGCCTTCGTCTCGATCATGGAAGGCTGCTCCAAGTACTGCAGCTACTGTGTCGTGCCCTACACGCGCGGCGAGGAAGTCAACCGGCCGCTAGACGACGTGCTGGTCGAGGTCGCCGGCCTGGCGGACCAGGGCGTGCGCGAGGTCACGCTGCTCGGGCAAAACGTGAACGCGTACCGCGGCGTCATGGGGGACACCGCCGAGATCGCCGACTTCGCGCTGCTGCTTGAATACATCGCCGAGATCCCCGGCATCGAGCGCATCCGCTACACCACCAGTCACCCCAACGAGTTCACGCCGCGCCTGATCGAGGCCTATGCCAAGGTGCCCAAGCTGGTCAGCCACCTGCACCTGCCGGTTCAGCACGGCAGCGACCGCATCCTGATGGCGATGAAGCGCGGCTACACCGCCATGGAGTTCAAGAGCACGGTGCGCAAGCTGCGCGCCATCCGGCCAGAACTCTCGCTCGGGAGCGATTTCATCATCGGCTTTCCCGGTGAAACCGAAGACGATTTCGGCAAAACGATGAAATTGATCGAAGACGTCGGCTTCGATGCCAGTTTCAGCTTCATCTTCAGCCCGCGTCCCGGCACACCGGCGGCCCAGCTGCACGACGACACACCGCATGGCGTCAAGCTGGCGCGGCTGCAAAGGCTGCAGGCGGTGATCGAAGCCAACGTCAAGCGGATCGGCGAAAGCCGCGTGGGCACGCAGCAGCGCGTGCTGGTGGAAGGGGCGTCGCGCAAGAATGGGCAGGAGCTGATGGGCCGCACCGAATGCAACCGCGTCGTCAACTTCGAGGGACCGGCCCGGCTGGTCGGCCAGCTGGTCGATCTGCGCATCACGCGCTCGCTGGCCTACACCTTGCGCGGCGAGGTGTTGACCGCCGAATCGACTCAGGCCGCCCAAACAGCACATCCAGCGCAGACCGCACAGGCTGAATCCGACTGCGCTGGTACACGCGCGCGCTGATGGCGAAGCTCCGAGCGGCGCGCGGTTCGTTCCAGCAGCTGCTGCTGTTTGCGTTCCTTCTGATCACGGCGCTGCTGGTGGGTGTCGCCTTGAGCTCCGTCTTTCAGTACGACGCGCTCATGACGCAAAGCCGTGTGGCCGCGGCACGCGCCCTCACGCTATCGGGCGCCGCGCAGTCGCTGGCCGAGCGCAGCGCCGAGATGGAGCGCACCGCACGCCAGTCCCTGGTGCTCAACGATGCGGTGCTGCGCCGGCGCTTCGACGATGCTGTGCGCGACGCCAACAACGTCCTCGACCGGCTCGGCGAGAACGGCCTGGCGGCGCAACCGATCGACGCGTGGCGGGGCCAGCTGGGGCTGCTCCAGGGGCTGCTGGCCGGTTCGCCCGACACCGCGCTGGCGCGTGACAGCGCGCTCGCCGTGCAGTTTCGCAACCTCGATGCCCTCAACACCGGTATTGCGCAACAAGCGCAAGCCCTGATCGAGATCCAGAATATCGAACTGGCCGACCGCATCGGCGCCGCGCGCCTGCGCCTGCTGCACCAGGTCATTGCAGCCAGCGTGCTGGCACTGTCGATGGCACTCGCGTTCGGCATCTGGCTGGCACGCCCGTTCAAGCGCCTTGAGCGCGCGATCGTCGACCTCGGCGAGAACCGGCTCGGCGATCCGATCGACATCCGCGGGCCGGCCGACGTGCGGCGCGTCTCGCAGCGGCTCGAATGGCTGCGATTGCGCCTGACTGAGCTCGACGCCGACAAGGCGCGTTTTCTGCGCCACGTGTCGCACGAACTGAAGACGCCGCTAGCGGCGCTGCGCGAGGGCGTTTCGCTGCTGGAAGACGGTGTGACCGGCGCACTCAACCCGGCCCAGCATGAGGTGACGCAAATACTGCAGCAGAACGCCATCAACCTGCAGGGCCAGATCGAGGCGCTGCTGCGCTTCAACGCAGCCGCCTTCGAGGCGCGCGAACTGCATCGCGAGCGCACCGGGCTGCTGCCGCTCATTGAGGACCAGGTCGATGCGCAGCGCCTGCAATGGCAAGGTCAAGGGCTCACGGTGCAAGTCGAGGGCGAGCCGCTGGTGGTCACCGTCGACCCCGTCAAGATCGGTACCGCGCTGGCCAATCTGCTGTCAAACGCGATCCGCTTCTCGGCGCGCGGCGGCACCATCTCGATTCACGTCTCGAGTACGCCTGAATTGGCGCGCATCGATATCGCCGACGCCGGCCCCGGCGTTCCCGCAGCCGAGCGCGGCCGTATTTTCGAGCCCTTCTTTCGCGGCGAACGCCAGCCCGAGCATGCGGTGAAGGGCACCGGCATCGGACTTTCCATCGTGCAGGAGTACATTGCAGCTCACGGTGGCCGCATCACGCTGCTGCCGACCGGCCCGGGCGCGCGCTTTCGCATCGAGTTGCCGCGCGCCGCCTGACCCTTCTGCCCTTGCGCCGCTCCCGACCCATGTTTTTTCCGACTCTTCGCAGCACGTCCCTGGCCAGCGCCGTGGCGGTGTCCTTCTGTCTGACCGGCTGCCAGTTGCTGCTCAAGCCGACCGCGGACAGCGCGCCCGCGCCACAACCGCAGACCGCCTCAACCCAGACGCCGCCGCCCAGCGCGGCGACAGCCATAGCGGCCCCAGTGCCCGAACAACCCGCCTCGGCAGCAGCGCCTCTTCCGATCGACGAGATGCTCACCTACGCCGACCGGCTGCGCACGGCGGCCGGGGTGGACATCACGCAGGAAGTCGCGCGCCTGGGCGATGGCGGCGATTCACCCACCCGTCAGATGCAACTTGCCATCGCGCTGGCGCAAACCCGCGTCCCGGCCGACCTGGCGCGCGCGCTGGGGCTGATGCAGCGTGTCATGGGCGCCAGCTCGGCGGAAGCGCACGCGCTGCAGCCACTGGCGCGCGCACTGGCCGCGCGCTACATGGAGCAGCGCCGGATCGAGGACGACCGCGACCGCCAGGCGCAACAACTGCGCGACAGCCAGCGGCGCATCGACCAGCTCAACGACCGGATGGAGGCACTGCGCGCCATCGAACGCAGCATCGTGCGCCCGAGCCATGCACCCGGTAGCGCGCCCGCGGGGGCCAGACCGGCGCCATGACCTCCCCGCAGCCACCCGCAGCCCTGGCCGCCAAACTACTGGTGGTCGACGACGACCCCGACATGCTGCGGTTGCTCTCGATGCGTCTGCGCTCGGTCGGCTACCAGGTGACGGCCGTCACTTCGGCCGAATCGGCGCTGAACCAGCTTGAGATCGAGCTACCCCAGCTGGTGCTTTCCGACGTGCGGCTGCCCGGGCGCGACGGGCTGGCGCTGTTCGACGAAATTCGTAAGCGTCACGCCTCGCTGCCGGTCATTTTGCTGACCGCGCACGGCACCATTCCAGACGCGGTCGAGGCCACTGCGCGCGGCGTGTTCACCTATCTGACCAAGCCTTATGACGGGCGCGAGCTGCTCGACAAGATCGCGCAGGCGCTGGCGCTCGGGGCACCGGCCAGCGCGCCAACCCGGGCCGGCAACGAAAGCTGGCGCGCCGAAATCGTCAGCCGCAGCAACCGCATGGCGGAGCTGCTGGCCGAGGCGCGCATGATCGCCAAGTCGGATGCCAGCGTGCTGCTGCGCGGCGACAGCGGCTCGGGCAAGGAATTGCTGGCGCGCGCCATTCACCGCGCCAGCGCGCGCGCCGACCAGCAATTCGTGGCGGTCAACTGCGGCGCCATTCCCGAGGCGCTGCTCGAATCCGAGTTGTTCGGCCACATGAAGGGCGCTTTCACCGACGCCGTGGCCAATCACAAGGGTCTGTTCCAGCAGGCTGACGGCGGCACGCTGCTGCTGGACGAAATCGGCGACATGCCGCCCGCCCTGCAGGTCAAGCTGCTGCGCGTGCTGCAGGAACGCGCGGTGCGCCCGCTCGGCGCCGCCCAGTCGATTGCAGTTGACGTGCGCATCATCTCGGCAACCCATCGCGACCTCGATGCGGCGATGGCCGCCGGCGAGTTTCGCGAGGATCTTTACTACCGCCTGAACGTGGTCACTCTCACGCTACCGCCACTGGGCGATCGGCGCGAGGACATTCCACTCCTGGCCAACCATTTCCTGCAGCGGCTGGCCGGCAAATACGGCCGCCGGCTGTCGGGCTTTGCGCCCGAGGCGCTCAAGGCGCTCACCACGGCGGCCTGGCCTGGTAACGTGCGCCAGCTGTTCAACGTGGTCGAGCAGGTCTGCGCGCTGTCGAGTTCGCCGCTGATTCCGCTGGCACTGGTGCAGCGCGCGCTGCGCGTGCCAACGGTCGAGGTGCAAACCTACGCCGAGGCCAAGCAGCGCTTCGAGCGCGATTACCTGGTCGGCCTGCTCAAATTGACCGACGGCAACGTAGCCGACGCCGCCCGGCTGGCCGACCGCAACCGCACCGAGTTCTATCGCCTGCTGCAAAAGCACGCGCTCACGCCGGGCCACTTCAAGGCCGATGCCGCCGGGACGGGAGGCGACGGTGTCGCCGATGAGAGACAGCCCTAAACTGTTGATCTGATTGGGTTTTCATCCGCGCCGGCACTCCGCTGTCGTGATGCGGCGACAAAATCCGATGGTTGCCGCCGTATCCAGCAACCGACTTCCCTCGGTACGCCGCCGATCGTTGCCAAGCCGTTGATAACGCTGGTGTTTTAGATGCTGGCACGGGGTTTGCCCTTACCTTGGCATGACCGCCTATTTGAGCCCCTCTTTCGCGCTGCGTCCGCAGCGCGCCAGCCTGCGTCCGGCGCAGCCTTCTCACTCACGGCCCCGTACGGCGGCCCGCTTGTTGGCATTCGCCGACGCCGGCCACGGCGCGGCAAGCGATTGCGTTTTCAAACGCCATCCTGCCATTGGCGACACCCCTTTGCCGACCCGGCAACGCTGGTAACAAGCGCATGAAGCCAAGCGATTTCTCCCAATTGAACGTGTTGACGGCAGGCGATTTTTCCTCGCGCAGCCGCCTGCGCGAGGAACGGCATCCGAATTCGGTAACAGCGCCTCCGATCCATCGTGGCTCTATGACGCCGCGCCCCTGGCGCGGCTTCTGGAACAGCATCGGCACCGCGCTGCTGGTCAAGCTCGGTGCCGGTCATTCGGACCGCCCGGCGCAAGCCTGTGCAGCGGCCGAGCCTGCCTGGCAACGCGCGGCACAGCAGCGTCGTTTTGCCTTTCTGGCGTTGGCGCTTTTGAGCACCACGATTGCCGCGACGCTGTTCGCACGGGTCCAACCCGACTACGACAACGCCTGGCTGGAATATGGCCAGGTGACGCTCTATGCACTGCTGACGGGCTGGGTCGTCACCGGTTTCGTCACCGCGCTGATGGGCTTCTACGTTTCATTGCGGGGCGACAAACACGGCTTGTCAGTCAAGCAGATCGAAGGCGCGGCGATGAACCCGCAGGCGCGCACGGCCATCATCATGCCGATCTGCAACGAAGACGTGGCTTCCGTCTTTGCCGGCCTGCGCGCGACCTGCGAATCGCTCGCCACCACCGGTCACGCCAGGCAGTTCGACGTATTCGTGCTGTCCGACAGCAATACGCCCGAGACGGCTGCTGCCGAGCGGGCAGCCTGGGAACAGTTGCGCGCCGCACTGGCCACCAACACCAACCAGCCACAGGTCGAGGTGTACTACCGCCTGCGCACACGTCGCACCTACCGAAAGGCCGGCAACGTGGCAGATTTCTGCCGCCGCTGGGGCAAGGACTACCGCTACATGGTGGTGTTCGACGCCGACAGCGTGATGAGCGGCGATTGCCTCACCTCGATGGTCAAGCTGATCGCCTGTTCACCCTGGGCATGCAGTTCTGGCAACTGGGCGAATCGCATTACTGGGGCCACAACGCCATCATCCGCGTCGAGCCATTCATGGAGCATTGCGCACTGGCACCCATCAGGGGCAGCGGCGGCATGGCGGGCGGCATCATGTCGCACGACTTCGTCGAGGCCGCGCTGATGCGGCGCGCCGGCTGGTACGTGTGGCTGGTCGCCGACCTGACCGGCAGCTACGAGCAGCAGCCACCCGACCTGCTGGCCGAACTGCAGCGCGACCGCCGCTGGTGCCAGGGTAACCTGCAGAACGCGCGCCTGATGGCCGAGCCGGGCATCCACCGCGTGCATCGCGCCATGTTTGTGACGGGCACCATGGCCTATGCCTCGGCGCCGCTGTGGCTCGCCTTCCTGACGCTGGGTACGGCGCTGTGGCTGAGCGGCTCCAGCCTGGTCGCCCATTGGCGCGTCGTGCCGATGGAACTGGTCGGCCTCTGGTTCTGGACGCTGTGCCTGCTGTTCCTGCCGCGCGTGTTGGGCATTGCCGCCGTGCTGATGCGCGGCGAGCAGCGCCAGTACGGCGGCGTCGGCGGCTTGCTCAAGAGCTCGCTGCTGGAGAGCACGCTGGCCATCATCCAGGCCCCGGTGCGGATGCTGGCCCACTCGCTGTTCGTGATCGCCGCGCTCACCGGGCTGAAGCTCGACTGGAAGTCGCCTCCGCGCGAAGCTGCTGCCGTGCCCTGGCGCACCGCCGCAGCGCAGCTGGCGCCGATGACGCTGGTGATTGCGGCGCTCGCCGTCGGCATCGCCCTCGTCGACGGCAGCGCGCTGATCTGGCTCATGCCGGTCGGTCTGCCGTTGCTGCTGGCGATCCCGCTCACCGTCCTGACCAGCCAGATCGCGCTCGGCACCAGCCTGCGCGACCGTGGGTTCCTGCTGATCCCCGAGGAATCGCGCTCGCCCGCGGTGTTGCGCCGCGCCTGGAAGCATGCACACCAGTTGGGTCTGGCAGCAGCTTGAGTCAGGTCGCTATTGGATTGATGGCTATTAGCGCCTAACAGTCGAGCGTTACAGCCAGATTCCTTATAAAAAAACCCGCTGCATGCGGGTTTTTTGGCGTGCGGGGCGGCCACGGGTCCGTCAGAAGCGCGGCATGCCACCACCGCCCATGCCCGGCATGCCCTTCATGCCACCCATGCGCTTCATCATCTTCATGAGGCCGCCGCCCTTCATCTTCTTCATCATTCCCTGCATCTGCTCGAACTCATTGAGCAGGCGGTTGACTTCCTGCACCTGCACGCCAGCGCCGGCGGCAATACGGCGCTTGCGGGTTGCCTTGAGCAGTTCGGGCTTGCGGCGCTCGAGGGCAGTCATGCTGTTGATGATGCCCTCCTTGCGCCGGATGTCGCGCTCGGCCCGGGTCATGTCGGCCTCGGTCGCCTTGGCGGCCATCTGCGCCGGCAGCTTGTCCATGATGCTGGACAGCCCGCCCATCTGCTTCATCTGCTGCAACTGGCCCAGGAAGTCGTTCAGGTCGAAGCCGGCGCCGCTTTTGACCTTGGCTGCGAGCTTCTGCGCCGCTGCCACGTCGACTCCGGCCGAAACCTGCTCGACCAGCGCCACGATGTCGCCCATGCCCAGGATGCGGCCGGCATGGCGCTCGGCGTCGAACACCTCCAGGCCGTCGATCTTCTCGCTGGTGCCGGCGAACTTGATCGGCACACCCGTCACCTGGCGCACCGACAGCGCCGCGCCGCCGCGCGAATCGCCGTCCGTCTTGGTCAGGATGATGCCGGTCAGCGGCAACGCTTCCTTGAACGCCTTGGCGGTGTTGATCGCATCCTGGCCCTGCATGGCGTCGACCACGAACAGCGTTTCGACCGGATGGAGCGCGCCATGCAGACTCTTGATTTCCTGCATCAGCACTTCGTCGATGGCCAGGCGGCCGGCGGTGTCGACCAGCAGCACATCGAAGAAGTGCCGTTTGGCGTAGTCGAGCGCGGCGCGCACGATGTCCAGCGGCTTCTGCTCGGGCGTGCTGGGGAACCACTCGGCGCCGGCCTGCTTGGACACCATCTTGAGCTGCTCGATGGCGGCTGGCCTGTACACGTCGCCCGACACCGTGAGCACCTTCTTCTTGCGCTTGTCGATCAGGTGCTTGGCCAGCTTGGCAGTGGTGGTGGTCTTGCCCGCGCCCTGCAGGCCGGCCATCAGGATCACGGCGGGCGGTTGGGCGGCCAGGTTGATGTCCGAGATGCCCTCGCCCATGGTGGCGGCCAGCTCGCGGTTGACGATGCCAACCAGCGCCTGGCCGGGTTTGAGCGAACCCAGCACGTCCTGGCCGAGTGCCTTGTCCTTCACCCGCGAGACGAAATCGCGCACCACGGGCAGGGCGACGTCGGCTTCGAGCAGCGCCATGCGCACCTCGCGCAGCATGTCCTGCACATTGCTCTCGGTGATGCGGGCCTGGCCGCTGACCTGCTTGACGAGGCGGGAAAATTTTTCGGTAAGGGCGGTGGCCATAAAAGAGATACCTTGTTGCCCGCCGTAGCGGACCGGTGGAAAGCGGTGGAAACCTGAAGCTCAGTATCGGCGACTCATCGCCCCGTCACAGGGCACCGCGAAACGGCGCTGCCGGACCGGCGGTGTCGCCCTCTGGCCGGAGATAGGCATAGCGACACGCGGCGCGAAGCTTGGGGGCGAGCCAGTAAACTCGACTGATGATTTTAGCGATCCCCTCCCCGCTCGGTGTGGTGCTGGGCATCGCCACCGCCGCCGCCTATGGCCTGACCGCAGCGGCCGTGCCTCGCATCGGCCGGCACGCGGCGCAGGCGCTGCTTGGCCTGGCTTGGCTGCTGCATGCGATCACGCTCGCAGCCGGCCTTGTCGGCGCCGGCCCGCGCTTTGGATTTGCCCCGGCGTTGTCGGTCACGGCCTGGCTGGTGCTGACTGTGTATGCGCTCGAAAGCCGACTGTTTCCCCAATTGAAGGTACGCCGCGTGCTCGCCGTGCTGGGCGCTGTCGCCGTGTTGCTGGGGATGTTGTTCCCCGGCGCCCCATTGCACTTTTCCGCGTCGCCCTGGCTGCCGCTGCACCTGGCGCTCGGCATTGCCTCCTACGGCCTGTTCGCCGCGGCGGTGGTGCACGCCTGGCTCATGACACGCGCGGAAAAGCAGATTCGCCTCGGGACCGAGCCTCAGGGTGGCTTGCCCCTGCTGACGCTGGAGCGGCTGACTTTTCGTTTCGTGACGGCCGGATTCGTGCTGCTTTCAGCCACGCTGCTGGCTGGCATCTTTTTTGGCGAAACCCTCTATGGCACGACCGGCCACGCCTGGAAGTGGGACCACAAGACTGTCTTCTCAGTGCTGGCGTGGCTCACCTTCGGCATCTTGCTGATCGGTCGGGCGCGCTTTGGATGGCGCGGACGAACCGCGACGCGCGTGCTCTATGCCGGCTCGGCGCTGCTGCTGCTGGCGTACGTCGGCTCGCGCTTCGTGCTTGAAGTCGTACTCGGGCGCATGCCATGAAATATCTGCTGGTCATCGCCCTGGTCTGGGTCGCGTTCCTGCTGTGGCGCCACGGCCGGCGCACGCAACTGCGCTCAAAAACGCCTCCGACGGCGGGTCCGCCCAAGCTGCCCGAAGCCATGGTGCGCTGCGCGCACTGCGGGCTTCATCTGCCGGCCGCCGACGCCGTGCAGGGCCGACAGGGCAGCTACTGCAGCGATGCTCACCGCAAGACTGCCGAACCTTGAACGCGAAGGCAGCATGACGCCGTTGCGCTGGCCGCGCGGCGAGCCGGCCACCCATTGGGGCGCCCTGGAGGCGCCGGCCGAACGCGACATCGACGATCCGGCCCTGCGGCGCATGTGGCGTGCCTTCATGACAGCGCGCTGCTTCGTTGGCGCCGTGCTGCTGCTGCTTGAGCTTGCAACCTTCGGCCTCGGGCAACCGATCCATACCCTGGCGCTGGGCCTGTCGGCGGCGTACTTTGCTGCAACCTTGCTGACCCGGCGCTACGCGCGGCTTAAGGCCCCTCTTCATGGATTGGGCGTCGCATGGCTCACGACCATCGGGATCGATCTCGCGGTCTTCGCGTTGCTGCAGTCGCTCCAGAGCGGCAGCATCAACTACACGCCGCTGTTTGTCCTGCCTGTCCTCGCCGGCGCGGTGCTGGGCACGGTGCCCGTCGGGCTGGGCACCACCGCCGCGGTCACGCTGCTGCTGCTGGCCGACGCCGGCTGGAACTGGCTGCAGCATCCGGGCGACCCGTCGAGCCGGTTCGTGCAGGCCGCACTGACAGGAACTGGCCTGTTCGTGATGGCGTTGCTGGCCCATGAACTGGCGCGCCGTCTGGTGCGCGAACAAGCTCGCGCCGAGCGCAACCGCAGCACCGCCCGAATCCAGGCCCAGGTCAATGATGTCGTGATCGAGACGCTGAGCGAGGGGGTGCTGGTCATCGACATCGAGGGCTGGGTGCACGCCGCCAACCCGGCAGCGCGCACCGTCCTCGGCGAAAATCTGCAAGCCCTGCCCGTGCCCTTCGCGCTCGACGCGCAGTCGGCCTGGGAGGCGCTGGCCGAACTTGCCGCGCAAACCTTCTCCCGCAGCGCGCCCTTGTCGGGCGAGGTGACCATCGCCCAGCACCTGGGTGCGCCGCGCGAGCTTCGCGTGCGCACGCGGCTGACACCCGCCAGCAATCCGCGCATGGAGAGCCTGTGCGTGATGTTCCTGCAGGACCTGCGCGAACTCGAAGCGCGCATCCGGACCGAAAAACTGGCCGCCATGGGACGCATGTCGGCGGCAGTGGCGCACGAAATCCGCAACCCGCTGGCCGCCATCACGCAGGCCAGTGCGCTGCTCGGCGAAGACCTGACCGAGCCGACGCAGCGCAAGTTGCTGTCCATGGTCGAGCAAAACTCGAAGCGGCTCGCGCGCATCGTCGATGATGTACTCGACGTCGCAAGAGCGCGCCAGCAGCGCTCGCTGGCCCCCGGCGAGAAAGTGCCACTCGATCAAACCGTGCGCACAGTGGCCGAGGAGTGGGTCCTCCACGCCCGCCGTCAGGGCGTCTTGCTGCTGCTCGGCGCCTCCGGTCTCGATGTCTTTTTTGAAGCTGAGCACCTGCGCCGCATTCTGATCAACCTGCTCGACAATGCGGCGCGCTATGCCGGCGAGCGCGACGGATCGATCCAGATCGCCACGCGGCGCGAAGATGGCGACCACGCCGCACTGCAGATCTGGAGCGACGGCGCCCCACTCGAGGCGGCCGTCCAGCGCCATCTGTTCGAACCTTTCTTTTCGTCCGAAAGCCGCTCCAGCGGCCTGGGTCTCTTTATCTGCCGTGAACTGTGCGAGCGCCACGGTGCACTCATCGGCTACGAGCGGCGCGCATTGTCGGCGGCCGGGCCACAAGGCAATGAATTCTTGGTCTCGTTCGCCGTCGCCGGAGTACGGCTGACACAATAGCGGCGTGACCCACCCGCCTTCTTCGGCCTCCAGCCCAGCCCGGATCCTCGTCATCGATGACGAGCCCGATCTGCGCACGCTTTATGAGCTGACCCTGCTGCGCGAGGGCTATCAGGTCGAATCGGCCGGCAGCGTGGCCGAAGCGCTGGCGTGCCTTGAAGCAGGCCAGTTCGACGCCGTGATCACCGACATGCGCCTGCCCGACGGCCTCGGGCTGGAAATCCTGCAGCGCCTCCAGAGCGATCAACGCAGCGAGCGCTGTATCGTGATGACGGCCTACGGCTCGGCCGAGAACGCGGTCGAGGCACTGAAGGGCGGCGCGTTTGACTACCTGACCAAGCCGGTGGACCTGAAGCAGTTTCGCGCCGTGGTCGCGTCCGCAGTCCACGAGCGCACCACAGCGGTCAAGGTGCGCGCAGTCACCCACGACGACCGCAACGCGCTGCCCACGAGTCATGGCTCGACCGCGCTCGACCGGCTGGTAGGTGGCTCCGAAGCCATGCAGCGGGTGAAGTCGCGCATCGCCCGGGTCGCGCGCGGCATGGCGCCGGTGCTGGTGCGCGGCGAATCGGGTACCGGCAAGGAACTGGTCGCGCGCGCCGTGCATGCCTGCAGCCAGCGCAGCAACGGGCCGTTCGTCGCAGTCAACTGCGGCGCTATCCCCGAGAACCTGCTCGAATCCGAGTTTTTTGGTGCCCGCAAGGGCTCCTACACCGGCTCCACGCAAGACCGGGACGGTTACTTTCAGGCCGCCGCCGGCGGCACGCTTTTCCTCGACGAAATCGGCGACCTGCCCCTGGTCATGCAATCCAAGCTGCTGCGGGCGATCCAGGAGCGCAGCGTGCGCCCGATCGGCTCGACCCAGGAGGACACGGTCGACGTGCGCATCGTCAGCGCTACCCACAAAGACCTGTATGCAGAAGTGCAGGCCGCGCGTTTCCGCCAGGATTTGTTCTATCGGCTCAACGTGATCGAGATCGCGGTACCCGCACTGCGTGAGCGCCGCGAAGACCTGCCGGCACTGTGCACTGCGCTGCTGACGCGCATTGCCCACGATGGCGGCCTGGTGGCGCCGACGCTCTCGCCTGAAGTGCTCCGGCAACTGGCCGAGCATCCACTGAACGGCAATGTGCGCGAACTCGAAAATCTGCTGCATCGCGCCGTGGCGCTCAATGACGGCGACGAGCTGCACCTGGATCTGGACACCACCGCCGTAGTCGACGGCGCCGTCAAACAGCCAGAGGCCACGCCGGCCGTCTCCGCATCGTCGGAACGGGCGCCGGCCGGGACCGCTCATGCATCGAGCGGCGCCACCAGTCTTCAACATTACCTCGACCAACAAGAACGCGCGATGCTTAGCAGCGCGCTGACCGAAAGCGGCTTCGACCGTGCCGCAGCCGCCGCGCGACTGGGCTTGACTTCGCGTCAGATGGGCTACCGGATGAGCCGCCTGGGTATCACGACGGGAAAGGGCGACGACAGTCATGGTGACGGCGCCGACACCTGAGGACAGCGCCAACCCATGGCAGGCTGGCTGGTACCGCTTCGCCAGACAACTGCGCTCGCCAAACTTCGGGCCGCGGCCGGTGGGCGCGCAAATCGATCTGATCGTGCTGCACTCCATCAGCCTGCCGCCTGGAGAGTACGGCGGCAATGCGGTTCAGCAACTCTTTACCAACCAGCTCGACTGGGACGCGCACCCTTATTTCAAGAAAATCCGCGGCATCCAGGTCTCGGCGCACTTCTATGTGCGCCGAAATGGAGAACTCTGGCAGTTCGTCAGTGGTGACGACCGCGCCTGGCATGCCGGCGTGTCATCGTGGCGAGGACGAGAGCGCTGCAACGACGATTCCATTGGCATCGAACTGGAGGGTCTTGAGGGCGCACACTTCGAGGATGCCCAGTACCAGAGCCTCGCCCGGCTATGTCCCGCGATAGCCCAGAATTGGCCGGTCGCGTTTGTCGCTGGCCACGAGCACATCGCACCCGGGCGCAAGGAAGATCCCGGCCCCGGATTCGACTGGCAGCGGCTGCGTCAGCAACTGGGCTGGGCGGACGGCGTCTTTCCTTGCGGCGTCATTGCGCGTTAACGTGAAAGACATCCGTCAGCGGACGCGGCTATGCCTGAGCTGACGTTGGCCGGGACGCGACTGTGGCGCGGTGGTAAGGCTCTCGAACGATCAG
>CAJDTV010000007.1_pt1 | contig 152440 bp, 150 predicted proteins | sample 7389921 | NCBI WGS metagenome assembly CAJDTV01 (sample SAMEA7055654, study PRJEB34461) | soil metagenome | biome: terrestrial ecosystem; feature: Peninsula; material: soil | place: Antarctica | collected 2016 | reverse complement strand
TTAGAAAAATTGTCGGCACCTATTACCGCCAAGATTTGCCCCCCGACATCGATCAGATCGACGCCATGGCCGCGTAGGCGAACTCGGCACTGTCCAGTTACAGGTAGGTGCGCAGATAAGCGCACAAATTCGGCACAGTTTCCGAGTGCTCTGATTGGGGTTGCCGCCCTCATGCCCCGTCGCGCACGCGCCCGCGAGGAACCTTCGGCAAATTTGCGGAAAGTTCAACGTGTGCCCCGTCGCGCACGCGCCCGCGAGGTGGTCAAAGGTGCACCCGGTGCACCTTTAGCTTTGTGTCCACCAGCACCACGCGGCGCGTCTATCTTCGGAATTCCGACGATGTGCCCGCAACGCGGACGGTCGAGCGCAACGGGCCGCGCCTGATCCTGTGCCGACACACAAACCCGCTTCAAGCTCCCGTCGTGGGGCTTTTTTGTTGTCTGCACCAAAGAAAAACCCCAGCGCTACTCTATTCGTGGCATCGAGGCTATAGCCTATAAGGCTTTTGACTGGTGGGACGTGCGGGGGTCGAACCCACGACAAACGGATTAAAAGTCCGCTGCTCTACCAACTGAGCTAACGTCCCCTTTTGCGCTGGCGCGATCGCCAGCAAAGCCTTTAATTATAACGTTGTCCCGCCCGCGATCTCGTTCAAAATCCAGCCAGCCGCGCATTGGCCGAAAGTAGCCGTCACGCTGACTACCGATCCGTAGCCGTGGCAGTTCAACGAGCTGTCCGCATCACTATCGTTGTCATGCGTCACACACGATGGGTTCGGCGGCGCCACCGGCTCTCGACTGAAAACGCAGTTCACACCCATCTTGCGGCCCTCCCGAGGCGCGTCGTGCGCCTTGCGCAGTCGCTGGCGAAGGGCGGCCAGCAAGGGATCGTGAGTGACTTGCGATAGATCTTCGATCTCGACCTGATGTGCGAGCCGCTTGCCCCCCGCCGCGCCCACCGTGATGAACCTCGCGCCGGTGGCGCGCGCCCAAACGGCCATGGCGAGTTTTGCCGAAACTTGGTCGCATGCATCAACAACGGCGGCAACGGGCCCGTTGGCAAGTACGGCGGCATTGAGTAGCGTCGCCCAGTTAGCCGGCTCTACAAATTCATCCAGTGCCAACACGCCGCAAGCGGGATTGATCTGCCCGATGCGCTGGCGCATGGCTTCGACCTTGGCCTGGCCCACCGTGGCGTTAACGGCGTGAATCTGCCGGTTGATATTCGATTCGGAGATGTGGTCAAGGTCAACGAGGGTCAAGTGCCCGACCCCGCTCCGGGCCAGCGCCTCAACCGCCCATGACCCAACGCCACCCACCCCCACAACGAGCACATGAGCGGTCCGAATACGGGTAGCGCCAGTGCCGCCAAAGAGACGGTCAAGTCCGCCAAAACGACGCGCCGGATCGAAATCCGGCGCGTCTGTGGGCGTGGCGTTGAACGCTGACGGCACGGCAGCAGTGCTACTTCAGCCGCGTGAGTCGCTCGCGCGCCGCCTGCGCCGCTTCGGACTGTGGGTACGCTTTGGTCAGGTCTTCCAGCGTACGGCGCGCCGCTTTCATATCCTTGAGTTCGATCTGGCAATTCGCAATGGACAACACCGCTTCGGGAGCCTTTTCATGGTCCGGCGCCAATGACAGCATGGAGCGGAAATTCGCAATCGCTTCGTTGTAGTTGCGCGTGGCGTACTGCGCATTGCCCAGCCAGAACAATGCGGACGCGTTGTACCCACTTTGCGGGTAGCGCTTGACGAAACCTGCGAACGCAGCCTGTGCCTGCGGGAACTGCCCACTTCGAAATACACCAAGTGCTGCGTCGAAGTCGGCTTTTTCCTTCGGGTCTGCCGTAAATTCCCGCCCGTCGACAGACACCTTCGACGGCTCGTTCTTCTTGAGCTTGTCTTCAACGTCCTTCTGATGCTGCTGCAGTTCGGCGACGCTACGGGTGAGCTGCTCGTTTTGCCCCGTCATGCGGGCCAGCTCGCCGCGTGTCTGCTCAATCTGGCTCTGCAGGTCAAGCAGGCTGCGGCGCAACTGGTCGTTGTCCTGAGCGGCCCGCTGGCTGGCCCCTTCGGATTGCACCCGCATAGCCTCAACCCGTTGGCGCAAGTCAAGAATCGCGCGCCGTGCCTCATCGTCTTCGAACAACGCCGCATGGGCACTGAACGATGTGCATAGCAACAGCGCGACACAGGCCGCGCGCGGCCATGAGTCAATTCGCATATTAGCGGTAGAAGATCTCGGCACGGCGGTTTTGCGCCCATACTGCTTCACCCGTGCCTTGCACCGCAGGTTTTTCCTTGCCGAAACTCACAGCCTCCACCTGGTTGTCGTTCACGCCCAGCAATTCGAGTGCGCGACGCACGGCCTCGGAGCGTTTCTGACCCAGTGCAAGGTTGTATTCACGACCGCCCCGCTCGTCGGTATTGCCTTCAATGGAGATGTGACGCGAGGGGTGCGCCTTGAGAAAACGCGCATGGCCATCAATCAGGTTCTGGAATTCGGGTTTGATCGTGTAGCTGTCATAGTCGAAATAGATGATGCGTGCTACACCGACCGGACCGGCTGCATTCTGCGCGTTGGCGTCGATGGTGACAGGCGCAACTCCGCTCGCCGTGCCATTGGGGTTGCCGCCCTGCCCCATGCCGGCACCTTCGGCCACAGGCACCTCATTCAGTTTGGTGCCTGATGAGCACCCCGCAACAAATGCCACGATCGCCAACAAATAAACAAAACGACTCAACATAAATAGCTCCTCGAGTAAATCATTGATTTTGAAACGGACCCCAGTCCGGTTCGCGAATTTCTCCAGCCTGCCCTGCAAGCCGCGCTTTGATTTTGCCGTCCAGTGTGGTTGTCATCAGCGCCTCGCGGCCTTGCAGCTTCGTGGCATAGACAATCAGCTTGCTGTTGGGCGCAAAGCTCGGCCGCTCGTCGGCGTTGGTATCGGTAATCGACGTGACACTACCTGACGCCAATTCCATGATCTGGAGTTTGAAGGCGCCGCCTACGCGCGAGATGTAGGCCAACCACCGGCCATCGCCGCTGATTGCAGGAGAAATGTTGTAGGACCCCGTGAAGGTGACCCGCTCAGGGTTGCTGCCACTGGCGCTCATCTTGTAGATCTGCGGCGCACCGCCGCGATCACTGGTGAAATAAATGACGCGTCCGTCGGCCGAGAATGAAGGCTCGGTATCGATACTGTTGCTCTGGATCAGGCGTCGTGGCTCGCCGCCGGTGGCGGGGATCGTGTAAAGCTGGGAGCCGCCATCGCGGCTCAACGTGACGGCCAGCGATTTTCCGTCGGGCGCCCAGGCAGGCGCGCTGTTCGAACCCTTGAAGTTGGCCACCAGGCGGCGCTGTCCCGTCGCCACGTTGTGCACGTAGACCACGGGCTTACGCGACTCGAACGACACATAGGCGATTTGCGTGCCGTTCGACGACCAGACGGGCGAGATGATGGGCTCGGGGCTTGCCAGCGCCGCCTGCGCATTTTCACCATCGGCATCGGCGATCCACAGGCTGTAACGACTCCCCACTTTGGTGACATACGCGATGCGGGTGGAAAAGATGCCTTTCTCACCGGTCAGTTTCTCGTAGACGTAGTCGGCAATCCGGTGCGCCGCCAACCGCAAGTCGCCTTGAGGAACGGTGTAGCTCTGGCCGCCAAGATCCTGCCCGCGTACCACGTCCCAGAGGCGAAAAAGCACGCTATAGCGACCGTCGACCAGCTTTGTGACGCTGCCGACCACGAGGGAATCGGCGGTGCGCTGGCGCCACAAGGTCAGGTCGGGGCGTGATGCTTCATCGAGTACCTGGCCCGAGGCATCGACACCGCGAAACTGGCCGCTACGCTCCAGATCAGCCTGAACAATGGCTGAAATCTTCTGCGGCGACGCGTCCTGCCCCTTGAACGGCGCGAGCGCAATCGGCAACTGCGTCAACCCGACACCAGACACTTCCACGCGGAACTGGGCAAACGCCTGCACCGCAGGGGCGCAGGACAATGCCGCTAGCAGGATGCGACGGGTAGAGAACGATGAAGAACGGGTGGGGTGAGAAATAGGCAACGGCTTGTTCATGCAATTCGGAGAAGGTTTCGGCGGAGAAAGTTTCCCCAAGCGCAACGGGCCTACATGGTACACATGCGCCAAGTACGGTGTTGAGTGCCGCGCCCGAACGACCGCCATGAAGGCGGATCCACCAGCGCCGCACCCGTAGAATCCGCCGCCATGCAGCCTTCTCCCGCCGACACGGGCGTGCGCCCTCCCTTCGCGCACCGGCTTGCCCGGCTCATGACTTGGTTTGGCGGATCTCGCCGCTGGTGGGCGCTTGGCTTGGGTGCCGCACTGCTCGCGGCTCTCACCGAGCCGCTGATGCCTGCACTGCTCAAGCCTCTGCTCGATCGCGGCTTCACGCGCGGGCAACTGGCACTATGGACCGTGCCGGCGGCCATCATCTTGCTGTTTGCGTTTCGCGGCGTGGCGCAATTTGTCTCCCAATACGCACTGGCCCGCATTGCCAATGAAGGCATGGAGCGCTTACGCTGCGTTCTGTTCGAGCGGCTGATGGCGGCCGAGCTGGCGCTGTTCTCGCGTCAGTCGGCCAGCGCCTTGTCGAACACAGTGGTCTATGAGGTGCAGACGGGGGCCATGCTGCTGGTGCAGGCGCTGCTGGGCGTCTCGCGCGATGGCCTGACGCTGATTGCGCTGCTCGCCTACCTGCTCTATCTGAACTGGAAGTTGACGCTGATCGTCGCAGTACTGGTGCCGGGTGTAGCGTGGATCATGAAGGTGCTCTCCAAGCGCCTGTATCACCTGACCCGGCTCGGCCAAAAAGCGACCGACGATCTGGCCTATGTCGTCGAGGAAAATGTGCTGGCGCATCGCATGGTGCGACTCCATAACGCCGAGGCCAGCCAAACCGCGCGCTTTGAACAACTCAGCCACCGCCTGAATCGCCTGGCCATTAAATCCACCATTGCATCGGCAGCGATGACGCCATTGACCCAGTTGCTGGCGGCTGTGGCGCTGTCGGTGGTCGTGATGATCGCGCTGTGGCAAAGCGGCGAACACGGCCTGACAGTCGGTGGTTTCGTCGCCTACCTCACGGCCATGCTGATGCTGATCGCGCCAATCCGTCGGCTCGCCGACATGGCCAATCCGATCACACGGGGGCTTGCCGCGCTAGAGCGCGGCTTGAACCTGATCGACAGCGTGGCCAGCGAAGCTGGCGGCACCTTTCAAATGCCGCGTGCCAAAGGCCGCATCGAGTTGCGCGCGGTCAGCGTGAACTACCGCGACGACGATGAGGCCCGCGCGCTTGACCGGGTCAGCTTGACCATCGCTCCGGGCGAGGTCATTGCCTTCGTCGGGGCATCGGGGTCGGGCAAGACGACGCTCGTGAATCTGCTGCCGCGCTTCGTGCTGCCAAGCGCAGGCCAGTTGCTGCTCGACGATCACGACGTGACCGAGTGGCGACTGCCCAGCCTGCGGGCCCAGTTCGCCATGGTGAGCCAGGACGTCGTGATGCTCAACGACACGCTGGCGGCCAACGTGGCGTTGGGCGCCGCCATCGACCGCGAGCGCGTGTTCGATTGCGTGCGTGCGGCCAACCTTAGTGCACATGTCGACAGCTTGCCACAGGGCATCGACACCGTGCTAGGCCACAACGCGACGCAGCTCTCGGGCGGTCAACGGCAACGTCTGGCCATCGCTCGGGCCCTTTACAAGGACGCGCCGGTGTTGCTGCTCGATGAGGCAACCTCAGCGCTCGACACCGAGTCCGAGCGACTAGTGCAGGACGCGTTACAGCGCCTGATGCGCGGGCGCACCACGCTCATCGTCGCGCACAGGCTCACGACCATCCAGCACGCGGACCGCATCGTGGTTATGGAGCAAGGACGCATCGCAGAGCTCGGCAGCCACGCCGAACTCATGGCGCTCGATCGCATCTATGCCCGGCTGCAGGCGTACGCGGCACGCCAGACGTCGCCCCAGCGCGAGCCCATCGTCTGACGCACGCACGTTTTGTGCGGACCGACGGGCGTTAAAGAAGCACGATGTCGTACTGCCCCTGCCCCATGGCGGGCTCGGCGCGCAATGAAATCGGCTTGCCGATGAAGTCCGACAAGCCGGCAAGATGCTGGCTTTCCTCGTCGAGAAACAGCTCCACCACCTCGGGCGACGAGACGATGCGGAACTCGCGCGGGTTGAACTGTCTCGCTTCCCGCAATATTTCGCGCAAGACATCGTAGGCCACGCTGCGCGCGGTTTTGACGATGCCCTGACCATGACAGGCCGTACACGGCTCGCACAGCATGTGGGCGAGCGACTCACGCGTTCGCTTGCGGGTCATCTCGACCAGGCCGAGCTGCGAAAAACCTCCGGCCGCGGTCTTGACCCGGTCGCGTGCCAGCTGCTTGCGGAACTCAGCCAACACTTGTTCGCAGTGGTCGTCGCGCACCATATCGATGAAATCGACAATGATGATCCCCCCCAGATTGCGCAATCGCAACTGGCGGGCGATGGCCTGTGCAGCCTCCAGATTGGTTTTGAAAATCGTGTCGTCAAAACTGCGGGCACCCACAAAACCGCCGGTGTTGACGTCCACCGTCGTCAGCGCCTCGGTCTGGTCGACCACCAAATAGCCGCCCGATTTAAGATCAACACGCCGCCCGAGCGCGCGCGCGATTTCGTCATCGACGGCGAATAAATCGAAAATTGGCCGTTCGCCGGTGTAGAGCTGCAGCTTGGCTGCGGCCTGCGGCATAAATTCCAGTCCGAACTTGAGCAACACCTCGAACTGCTCGCGCGAATCGATACGGATGCTCTCGGTGGCTTCGCCAGTGATGTCGCGCAGTACCCGCTGCAGCAAACTCAAATCCTGGTGCAGCAGCGACCTGGCTGGCAGCCGCACCGACAAGTCGCGAATGCGCGACCAGGTTCTTCGCAGGTAGGCGATGTCTTCGGCCAACTCCGCGTCGGTAGAGTCTTCTCCGTTCGTGCGCAAGATAAAACCACCGGTGCTGGCGGACCCATTGCCGCCACTTTCGGCGGCCGCAGCCGCGTCGGCCAGCGCCTGCAAACGGATGCGCAAGGCAGTGCGCAAATCAGGCGGGATCTTCTGCGACACACCGATGTGAGTGTCCTGCGGCAGAAACACCAGAAGCCGGCCTGCAATGCTGATCTGCGAAGAAAGCCGTGCGCCCTTGCTGCCGATCGGATCCTTGATCACCTGCACCAGCAGCGACTGCCCTTCAAACACCTGCTTTTCAATCGGGACGCTGCCATTGGCGGCGCGCGCATCGTGCTCCACCGCATGAGCCGCCGGTCGTGACCCGGGCGTGAACGGCGCGACGAGGTCGGCTACATGCAAGAAAGCGGCGCGCTCAAAACCGATGTCAATAAACGCCGACTGCATGCCGGGGAGCACGCGCGACACCTTGCCGAGGTAGACGTTGCCGACCAACCCGCGTTCCAGCGTGCGTTCGACGTGCAGTTCCTGCACCGCACCCTCCTCGATCAGCGCGACGCGCGTCTCTTGCGGCGACCAGTTGATCAGGATGTCTTGCACGATGCGCTCCCTCCCAGGCTCGCCCACTTCGTGTGGCTGTCACCTCCCTTCCGGGGGCAACACCAGCGCCCGGCCTGAGCCGGCTCCGCGGTGTTCTTGCGCTCGTGGAGGGGAGGAAATGTCATGGGACGCTCATCGAAGAACCCCTGCTTGCAGAAGCAACTGTGCGGTCTCGAACAGGGGGAGTCCCATGATGCCCGAATAGGAACCGGAAGTGCGCTCGATGAACGCGGCCGCCGCACCCTGAATAGCATAAGCGCCGGCCTTACCGAGCGGCTCGCCGCTGTCGACATAACGCGCGATCTGCAGCTTCGTGAGGGTGGCGAAGCGCACACGCGAGATGCTGAGCGCAGCATGGCGCTGTTGGCCATGCTGCAGCGCCACGGCGGTCAATACGCGGTGCGTGGCGCCTGACAGCAGCGTCAGCATGCGCCGGGCGTCGGCAGGATCTTCTGGCTTGCCGAGAATGCGGCGACCGAGCGCGACGCTGGTATCTGCACACAGCACCGGCGCGCTGGCCAGGCCACGGCGCCTCAGGCGCGCAACCGCCGCATCGAGCTTAAGCGCCGTCACGCGTTGCACATAGGATGCCGGCGCCTCGTTCGGCCGCACCGCTTCGAGCGACTCGGCGTCTTCGCTGGCATCGGCCAGCAGCAGCGCATGCCGGATGCCGATCTGTCCGAGCAGCTGTGCGCGGCGCGGACTCTGCGAGGCCAGATAGAGAAACCGGTCACTCATTCGCGGTGGTAGGGATGGCCTGCGTTCACCGACCACGCCCGGTACAACTGTTCGACCAGCAGCACCCTCGCCATCGCGTGCGGCAGCGTCAGGTCGGACAGGCGGATACGCTCGTGGGCCGCAGCTTTGAAGGCCGGATCGAGCCCATCGGGTCCCCCGATGACCAGCGCCACGTCGTCGCCGTCGCCCTGCCACGCTTGCAGGCGTTCCGCCAGCGCCTTGGTCGTGAGCGCGATGCCACGCTCGTCGAGTGCGACGATGTGCATGCCCCGGACAATCGCGCCCTCGATGCGCTCGCGCTCGGCAGCGTAGAGCGTCTCCAGCGATTTCGACCCTCGGGGTTCGGTCTTGACAGCCCGCAGTTCGAGCTTGATTTCAGGCGGAAAGCGTTTGGCATAGTCGTCCCAGGCCGTCTGCGCCCAATCGGGCATACGCTGCCCGACCGCGACGACGCGCAGCTTCATGCACCGCGCGTCGTGGTTTTGCGCGCCGGCTTTTTCAACGCCGACGTGGCTTTCTTCACCGCCGGCGCGGATTTCCTGGCTGCCGGGGCTGTCTTGCGGGCAGCAATCACGACTTTCTTGACCGCCGGCGCAGCCTTTTTAGCGGCCGACGCGGCTTTCTTCGAGGCCGGCGCGGCGACCGGCTTGAGCGCACTGCGCGGCACAGCCTTGCCCGCACTTGTTTTCTTGACTGCGGGACTCCGGGTGGCGGCCTTGCGTGCTGGGGACTTGGCTTCCTGCTCGGCGGCCCGAATGGCGGTCTTGGCGGCACTGGAGCGACGCAGCGTCGGCTGCTTCACAGCGGCCGCCTTTTCTGCTGACTTGGCAGTCACAGGCGCTGCAGGCTTGGCCGCCCCAAACTTGAGGCGTACCGGCTTTTCGCCCCAGATTTCTTCGAGATGATAGTACTGGCGAATGACAGGCTGCATGATGTGCGCAACGGCAGCGCCGCAGTCAACAATGATCCATTCGCCATTGGCCTCGCCCTCGATGCGCGGCTTGCCAAAACCCGCTTCGCGCACGGCGTCGCGCACGCTGGCGGCCAGCGCCCGGGTCTGGCGGTTGGAACTGCCGGAGGCCACGATCACGCGCTCAAAGAGCGGAGAAAGATGCTCGGTATCGAAAACCTGAATGTCCTGCGCCTTGACGTCTTCGAGCCCGTCGACGATGGCTCGCTGGAGTTTTTGGGTGTCTTTCTTGGCGGCGGCTTCAGTGTTCATCAGGCAGGTTGGTAGAGGTGGTGTTCGGCAATATAGCGTGCAACGGCAGGCGAAACCAGACCGGAAATGTCTTCGCCACGCGCAACGCGCCGCCGGAGTTCGGTTGCGCTGACATTCATGGGCGCGAGCGTCAGCGTTTCAAAGCGCGCAGCGCCTGGCAGCCCGGGCAACATTTGAGGGTCAAATCGGCCTTCAGCGCGTGTCGCATCGGCGCGTTCCGCTATCGAAACAATAGCAAGCAACAGAATCTCCCGCCACCCATGCCAGGTCGGCAGTTGGGCCGCCTGGTCCGCACCCATGATGAGCACAGGTTGAATATCGGGCTGTTCGCGTAGCAATTCGCGCAACGTGTCGAGGGTGTAGGTCGGACCAGGGCGCAGCAGTTCGCGCGCATCGACAGCCAGCCGAGCCAAGGGGCCGAACGCCAACTGGGTCATCGCAAGGCGATCTTCGGGCGAGCTCAGCACGCCCGCCTTGTGCCACGCCTGTCCGGTTGGAAAAATACGCAGCTGCGCCAGGTCGAGTTGCGCCAGCGCGGCTTCGGCGAGCGCGACGTGCGCGTTGTGCGGCGGATCAAAGGCCCCACCAAACACGCCAATGCGCGCCGGATTCAGAGCCATTCGCGGCGCACCAGGAAGTCGCTGTAGAGCCGAGCTTCGGGCGTCCCCGCCGCGGGCTGCTGGCGATAGGCCCAACTCGCGAGCGGCGGCATCGAAAGCAGAATCGATTCCGTGCGACCGCCCGACTGCAAGCCGAAGTGCGTACCCCGGTCCCACACCAGGTTGAACTCGACATAGCGGCCGCGGCGACAGAGCTGAAAGTCACGCTCGCGCTCGCCGTAAGGCAGGTTGCGGCGGCGTTCTACGATGGGTAGATACGCTGGCAAGAAAGCATTGCCCACGGCGCGCAGCACGGCGAAACCTCGCTCGAAACCCAGCTCGGAAAAGTCGTCGAAAAAGATGCCGCCTACGCCGCGCTGCTCATGGCGGTGTTTAAGGCAAAAATAGTCGTCACACCATTTCTTGAAACGCGGGTACTTGTCATCGCCAAAGGGCGCCAGCGCGTCGCGGCAGGCGCCGTGGAAATGCACGGCGTCGTCTTCGAAGCCATAGTATGGCGTCAGGTCCATGCCGCCGCCAAACCAGAAGGCCGGCTCCCCATTGGCAGGCAGTGCCGCCAGCATGCGCACGTTCATATGGACCGTCGGCACATAGGGGTTGCGAGGATGGAAGACGAGCGACACGCCACTGGCCTCGAACGGTGCGCCGGCCAGTTCAGGGCGGTGCTGCGTCGCCGAGGGCGGCAAGCTGGCGCCGCGCACCTGCGAAAAACCGCAGCCGGCACGTTCGAATAGCGTGCCGCCTTCCAGAATGCAGGTGAGCCCTTCGCCCTGAAGCGGCTCACCAGGCTCTTTTTTCCATTCATCACGCACGGCGACGCCGCCATCGGCGGCTTCGACAGCCGCCATGATGGCCTGCTGCAAGCCGCGCAGGTAGTGGTTCACTGCGTCACGGTCGGGCGTCATGGCGCACCGTGCCCGTGCACTGCGCGATGCCCAATGTCCTTGCGGTATTGCGCGCCGTCGAACTGGATGTGCGCCGCGACCTCATAGGCGCGCTGCTGCGCCAGCTTGACGTTGTCGGCCAGTGCGGTCACGCACAGCACGCGCCCACCGCTGGTTTTGACCTCACCGCCATCGAGCGTGGTGCCAGCATGAAATACCACGGCATCGGGCATTTCGACGGGCAGACCCGTGATGCGATCACCCTTGCGCGGCGCCGCGGGATAGCCATGCGCCGCCATCACCACGCAGAGGGCTGTGCGGCGATCCCAATGCAGCTCGAACTGGTCGAGCGTGCCATCGATGGCGTGCCACAGCAATTCGAACAGATCCGACTTCAGCCGCAGCATGATCGGCTGGGTTTCTGGGTCGCCCATGCGGCAGTTGAATTCGAGCGTCTTCGGGCGGCCGGCGGCGTCGATCATCAGCCCGGCATAAAGAAAACCGGTGTACGGAATGCCGTCCTCTTCCATGCCGCGAATGGTCGGAAGAATGATTTCGCGCATCGCGCGCGCATGCACTTCGGCGGTGACCACCGGCGCCGGGGAGTAGGCCCCCATGCCGCCCGTATTGGGTCCGTGGTCGCCATCCAGCAGCCGCTTGTGATCCTGACTGGTGGCGAGCGCCACCACGTTCTTGCCGTCGCACATCACGATGAAGCTGGCTTCCTCGCCTTGCAGGCACTCCTCGATCACCACCCGGGGCCGCGCGCTGCCGTCGTCACCGTCGCAGCGCGTCACGCCCCACGCGCTGCCCAGCAGCATGAAGTCGATGGCCTCGTGCGCCTCGGCCAGGCTCAGCGCCACCACGACACCCTTGCCGGCTGCCAGTCCGTCGGCCTTGATGACAATGGGCGCACCTTTGGCCTGCACATAAGCATGCGCCGCGACCGCGTCCGTGAACACGTCATACGAGGCGGTCGGAATATTGTGGCGCTGCATGAACGCCTTCGAAAAGGCCTTCGAGCTTTCAAGCTGCGCGGCGGCCCGCGAGGGGCCGAAAATTCGCAGGCCGTGGGCCCGGAACTCGTCCACTACACCTGCGGCCAGCGGAACTTCCGGGCCAACCACGGTGAGCGCGATTTTTTCCGCGAGTGCCCAGGTGCGAAGCCCGACCGGGTCGGCGATGTCGACATTGGTGGTGCGCGGATCGGCGGCAGTGCCCCCATTGCCGGGCGCAACGTAGACCTTACTGACGCGTGCCGCCTTGGCCAGGCGCCACGCCAGCGCGTGTTCGCGGCCACCCCCGCCGATGACGAGCACTTTCACACGCCGGCCTTCATTCGGCCAAGGCAGCGTTGTGATAGACGGCCTGCACGTCGTCGAGGTCTTCCAGCACGTCGAGCAGTCGCTGCATCTTGGCGGCTTCCTCTCCCGTCACGTCGACGGTGTTTTCGGCCCGCATCGTGACCTCGGCCAGTTCGGATTGCAGGCCGGCGGCTTCCAGCGCGTTCTTGACCGCCTCGAAATCGCCGACGGGGGTCAACACTTCAATCGCGCCCTCATCATCGGTGATCACGTCATCGGCGCCAGCCTCCAGCGCAATGTCCATCACCTTGTCTTCGCTGGTGCCGGGCGCGAAAACCAATTGGCCGCAATGCTTGAACTGGAACGCGACCGATCCTTCGGTGCCCATGTTGCCGCCATGCTTGGCAAACGCGTGACGCACCTCGGCCACGGTGCGCACGCGGTTGTCGGTCATGGTGTCGACGATGATCGCGGCGCCACCGATGCCATAACCCTCATAGCGAATTTCTTCGTAGCTGACGCCTTCGAGGTTGCCCGTGGCCTTGTCGATATTGCGCTTGACGGTATCGGCCGGCAGATTGACGGCCTTGGCCTTCTCGACCGCCAGTCGCAAACGCGGGTTAGCGCCGAGGTCACCGCCACCCGTGCGCCTTGCCACGCTTTTCGTCTTGTCGACCTTTGCGGTGCTGAATATTCGCCCATTTGCTGTGTCCGGCCATAGGTCAATCTCTCGCGATCTCATGTTTTCGAAGCCAGTTGCGATTTTACTGTGGGGTCCGTCGTTGTGGGCCGAACGGTCGAGCACTGCTTTTGGCGATAATTCGCCCATGACGCCATCGCCCGCCACCAAGCCCGCGGGACCTACCCCGCTGCCACCGCACGCACCATTGCCCGATTACTATGCGAATGAAGATGAGCACCGGGCGTTTGTGCGGCGCATTTTTGACGACACTGCGCCCGACTACGAACGCATCGAGCGCATGCTAGCGTTTGGCACGGGCGGGCGGTACCGCCGTGACGCGCTGAAGCGGGCCGGGCTTGCATCGGGCGCACAGATACTGGATGTCGGCATCGGCACCGGCATGGTGGCCCGCGAAGCCGTGAAGATTATCGGCCTCACGGGGCAACTCGTCGGCGTCGACCCCAGCCCCGGCATGATGAAACAGGTCGATATGGCCAACATAGAGCTGCTTCAAGGAACGGCCGAAGCACTGCCACGCGCCGACGCCAGTAGTGACTTCATCAGCATGGGTTACGCCATGCGCCACATCGACGACGTTGCCTCCGCCTTCGGGGAGTTCCATCGCGTATTGCGCCCCGGTGGTCGACTGGCGGTGCTGGAAATCACTCGCCCGGTGGGCCGGATCGCCACGGCAGTGCTCAAGGGTTACATGCGCACGGTGGTGCCGTTGCTGGCACGCCTGGTCGGGCGTCGCAGCCGCAGTTCGCAGTTGTGGCGCTACTACTGGGACACCATTGAAGCCTGCATTCCACCCGACCGCGTGTTGCTGGCACTGCGCGCCGCCGGTTTTCAGGATGTCAAGCGCCACGTAGAGCTCGGCATTTTCTCGGAATACACGGCGACCCGGCCCGCATGACCGACTCCACCACTCTGCCTTCATCTTCTATTGCCGACGAGTCGCAGCAAGACACGTGCGACGTGCTGGTGATCGGCGGCGGCCCGGCCGGCTCCACGGCGGCGGCCTTGCTCGCCGAGCAGGGCCGGAAAGTGGTTCTCCTCGAAAAGGCGCATCACCCTCGCTTTCACATCGGCGAATCCTTGCTGCCCGCCAACGTCGCGCTGTTTGACAAGCTGGGGCTACGCGACGAACTCGAACGCATTGGCATGCGCAAATGGGGCGTCGAGTTGGTGTCGCCCGCCCATGACCACGCGGCCCGAATCGAATTTGCCGAGGCCTGGGACAAGACGATGCCGTACTCGTGGCAGGTGCGCCGCTCCGATCTCGACGAGATCCTGTTTCGCAATGCTGCCGCTCGCGGCGCCGAAACCGTTGAAGGCTGCCGCGTGCGCGATGCACAATTCGACGCTAAGGGTGCGACCGTGCAGGCCACGCTCGACCACGGCGGCCGCCGAAGCTGGCGCGCACGCTTCGTGATTGATGCGTCGGGCCGCGACACGTTCCTGTCGAACAAATTCAAGGCCAAGCTGAAAAACCCGAAGCACAACAGCTCGGCGCTGTTTGGCCACTACTCCAATGCCGCCCGCCAGAGCGGCAAGGCGGCGGGCGATGTCAGCATCCTGTGGTTCCAGCACGGTTGGTTCTGGATCATCCCGCTGGCCGACGGGACCACCAGCGTGGGTGCCGTGTGCTGGCCGTATTACCTTAAGTCACGCAGCAAGCCGGTCAAGGAATTTTTTGCCGACACGATCGCACTGTCTCCGCAATTGCAGGCGCGCCTCAAAAACGCCACGCTGATCGACGACCACGTCTACGCCACCGGCAACTATGCCTACACCAGCACCCACTGCAGCGGCGAGCGCTACCTGATGCTGGGCGACGCCTTTAGCTTCATCGATCCGGTGTTTTCGTCGGGCGTGTACCTCGCCATGCACAGCGCGTTTGAAAGCGCCGAGGTCGTGGCAACCGTGCTCGACCACCCGGCCCGAGCGGCCGCGACACGCCAGCGCTTCGAGCGCTACATGCGTAAGGGGCCACGCGAGTTTTCGTGGTTTATTTATCGCATGACCAATCCGACCATGCGCGATTTCTTCATGTACCCGGCCAACCCTCTGCGTGTGAAAGAAGCACTTCTTTCCATGCTGGCCGGTGATATTTATGGCCAGACGCCTATCTGGACTTCGTTGCGAGCGCTCAAAGGGCTCTATTACCTTGTATCGATCAAGAACGCCAAGCGCACCTGGTGCACCTGGCTCAGCCGGCGGCGCAATATCCGCGATATGGGGGCGTTGGTGGACGAGAACGTCGTCGAATCGAAATGATGAACAGCTCAACGATAGACATTGCCGACATTCCGCTGTTGAGCGTCGAACGCCTGACCGCTGCCGAAGTTCCCGCGCTGACCAACGCGAGCCAGCCACCGCTCGGCACGCTGGTTTACGGCACAACAGGCAGCGCGAACGGCGCATCGGCCGTGCATGGCCGCGTTCTATCGGATGCCGGGCCGATGGCCGATGTGTGGCGCGGCACCGGGCCAACCGAAAGCGGTATCACGGGCAACGTGCACTGGCGCCGTGACGAACATTGGCTTTTCGGCGCCGTCGAACTCGACGAGGCAGCGCACGGCGGGGGGCTAGAGCCACTCGCCTACCAAGCTTATCGGGACGTTTTCAAAGCGCTGGCACAAACCGGATATCCGCACCTCCTGCGCATCTGGAACCACCTGCCGCACATCAACGCCGATGGCGGTGGGCTCGAGCGCTACCGCCAGTTCAACCTGGGGCGACAGCAGGCCTTTCTGGATGCTGGTCAAACCGCCTTTGACGGCGCACCGGCCGCTTGCGGTATCGGAACCTTGCACGGACCGCTGTGCGTGCGCTTCCTGGCCGGGCGCACGGGCGTGGTGCCGATTGAAAATCCGCGCCAGCTGTCGGCCTACCACTATCCGCAGACCTATGGTCCACGCGCCCCCACCTTCTCGCGCGCGGCCCTGGCCGAAATCGGTGGCAGAACCTTGGCACTCTTCATTTCGGGCACCGCCAGCATCGTCGGCCACGAGAGTCTGCACGTTGGCAACGTCGAGGCGCAGACCCACGAAACGCTGCGCAACCTGCGCACCGTGATCACGGCCGCTCAGGCCAAGGCAACGGCCCGATTCGGTCTCGACGCGCTCGATTGTGTGGTCTACCTGCGCCATGTCGACGACGCACCGGTGGTGCGCCAGGTCCTTGACCAAGTACTGGGCCCGCAATCGCACACCGTGCGCCATGCGGTCTACCTCGAAGCCGACATTTGCCGCAGCGATTTGCTGGTGGAGATCGAGGCCCATGCGGTCGCAGCCGGCAAGTTGCGCGGCTGAATACGCCATGGCGCGATGCCCCTGTTAACCCGGCTGTGGCGCGCGCCCAGGGCGCTGGGGCTGGCCCTACTGCTCTATGCCTTGCTGGCGCTGCTGGGCGCGGTCTCGCTGGCCTGGAATTTCTGCGCCATGCTGCTCTACCCCGTGCTGCCGGCCGAGGCAGGCCGCACGCTCGGCCGCCTGGCCATTAGCCGGGCTTACCGCGCGTGCTGGGCCATCGCCTCGGCCGTCGGCGTGATGCGGCTCGACGCCACATGCCTGGATACGCTGCGCGAGGAGCAAGGACTAATCGTGATCGCCAACCACCCCACCATGCTCGACGCCCTGCTGCTGGTGGCGCGGCTGCCGCGCAGCGCCTGCATCATGAAAGCCCAGTTGATGAAGAACATTTTTCTCGGCACCGGCGCACGGCTGGCGCGCTACATCCGCAACGACTCGCCGCGCACGATGGTCCGCCTCGCAATCGAAGACCTGCGCGCTGGCGGCCAGTTGGTCCTCTTTCCGGAGGGAACGCGCACCGTCACGCCGCCGGTCAATCCTTTCCGACCCGGCGTGACGCTGATCGCCAAGCTCGCCCAAGCGCCGATTCAGACCGTTTTCATCGACACCGATTCGCCGTTCCTTAGCAAAGGCTGGCCAATGTGGCGGGTGCCACCGCTGCCGATGGTCTTCACGCTGCGCCTGGGAAAACGGTTCGCGCCGATGCAGGACAGCCAAGCGCTGCTGCAAGATCTCGAGCAGTATTTCCGCCAGCCCGACCCACTCCACCACGCCAACCCGCGCGCCGCCGGCGCGCCTGCCGCATGCCAGACGCCTCGCTCACCCACGTTGTCCTGATTCCCAGCTACAACACCGGCGAGCGCCTGTTCTCCACTGTCCGCGCGGCACGTGCGCAATGGAGTCCGGTGTGGGTAGTGGTCGACGGCAGCACCGACGGGACTGGTGAACGCCTACAGCAGATGGCCGCGCAAGACCCCGAGCTGCGCGTCTGGCTGCTAGCCTGCAACCAGGGAAAGGGCGCCGCCGTGCTGCACGGCTTGCGCGCCGCGCAGCAAGCGGGCTTCACGCACGCGCTCACCATGGATTCTGACGGCCAGCATCCGGCGCAGCTGATCACCCAATTCATGCGGACCTCCCAGGCACGTCCCGAAACGATGGTTCTGGGCCGCCCGGTTTTCGATGCCAGCGCCCCGTTGCTGCGCGTGCGTGGCCGGCGCATCTCCAATGGCTGGACGCAACTCGAAACGTTGTTCGCTGGCGTCGGCGATTCGCTCTATGGATTTCGCGTCTACCCGGTCGCGGAACTGATCGCCGTGATGGCACGCCAGCCGTGGATGCGCCGCTTCGACTTCGACACCGAGGCCGTGGTGCGCCTGTCATGGCGTGGTGTCAAGCCCGTCAATATCGACGCACCGGTCAAGTACCTCACGGCAGAAGAGGGCGGTGTCTCGCACTTTCGCTACGGCCGCGACAACCTGCTTCTGACCTGGATGCACTCGCGCCTGATGCTGGAATTCGTACTGCGCCTGCCCGGCTTGCTGGTGCGGAGGCTGCGCCGCAAGCCGCCTTTTCAAGGCTAAGAGAAATAAGCGTCCAGCGCCCGCTGGACGGGCGCAAACAACTATTGAAATGATGTCAATTCAGATCATGCCACCGTTGATCGAAATCACCTGACCCGTGATGTACGCGGCGTCCATGCTGGCCAGAAAGCCCGCCAGCGCCGCAACCTCCTCGGGCTTGCCGGCGCGCTGAGCCGGCACCAGCCGCTTGATGGCAGCAGCGTCAAAGGCGGCGTCGGCCATAGGCGAGACAATGATGCCCGGCGCGATGGCGTTGACGGTAATGCCGCGCGAGGCGACTTCGAGCGACAGCGCCTTGGTGGCGCTGTTGAGCGCACCCTTCGCCGCGGCATAGTTGACCTGGCCCCGATTCCCGGTCAAAGAAGCGACCGAAGAGATGTTCAGAATGCGCCCCCAGCGCGTGCGCAGCATCGGCAGCAACAAAGGCTGCGTGACGCGGAAAAACCCGTTGAGCGACACATCGATCACCTTGTGCCACTGCTCGGCGCGCATGCCGGGCAGCACCGCATCCTCGTGCACGCCAGCGTTGTTGACGACGATCTGCACCGGCCCCTCGGTCAACATCTGCTCGCAAGCGGCGCGCGCCGCTTCGTCGCTGCGCAGGTCGAACACATGGCACTGCGCCCTACCGCCCGCTGCCGCAATGGTCGCTGCCAGCTGCTCGACCACTTCGGGCCGCGAATTGGCGTGCAACAGCACCGTGGCGCCATCGCGCGCCAATTGTTGCGCGATGGCAGCGCCCAAGGCGCCGCTGGCGCCCGTAATCAGCGCGCGTTTTCCAGACAGGTTCATACGGCCGCCTCCATGGCAATCGGGGTATTGAGAACGACTACTGCACGGCCGTCGGCCAGGATGCGGCCCCGCGCATCGGCCACGTGAAAGGCATACAAAACCTGTCGTGCATCCCCTGAAAGCCGGCGCGCATGCACCTGCAGCGCGCCCGCAACATCGTCGAGCCGGGCGACCGCAAAATGGGCGTTGCGCACGCTGGCCAGATAACCGGCCGATGGCGGCTGGCCTTCGGCGGCGATCAAGCCGCCGTGCAGCGCCATCGCCTGCGCCGCGTATTCGATGGCGCACGGTGCCATCAAGCCACCGGGCGTGCGCAGCGGGTTGTCCCGACCCGCGTGCGTCGTCGTGGCGCAATGGATGCTGTCACCGTCCCATGCTTCGAGCCGCTCCAGCAGGCACATGTTGCCGCTATGGGGAATGTGCCGGGCAATGCCGGCACGGTCGAGGTTGCGGCTCGTCATGGCAGGGGCCGCAGGTCAGCCACCAGCAAGACGTTGGCAAACGGCGTACCCGCGCTCATCGGCAGGCTGTAGACATGAAAACCCAGCTTCTCCAGCACCGCCACCCAGGCCGCCACCGAGCGGCCCCAGGTGGGCGACACCCGATGCCCGCGAACCCTGGTCACGGTACGGTCGACCCACTGGCTGATCACAAAGCCGCGCCTGCTCGACGCATCGCCAATACGCAGCAACAATCGGCCCGGCGCGCACGCGCTGTTGCCCGAGGGGTTTTGTGCACCACGGCGCAATGCGCCACGCACCCTTTGCAACACGCTCTCCTGAGCCTCCAGGTCGACGTAGTGCAGCACGTCCAGAATCACCACAAGGTCACAAGCCGGCAACTCCGCGTTGCACATGTCGGCGCAGACGAAACGCGGCGTCGGCCGTAGATCCCCAATCGACTGAACCGCCCGTGCGATGTCGCGCGGCATCAGTTCGATGCCGGTGTATTCGGGTCGTGCCGACGTGGCGGCCCAAGTGCCAGGCCAGCGTCCTTGTGCCTGCAACGCGCTCATGGCGGCCAGCAATCCGGCCAGCAGGCCCTGGCCGCAGCCGATGTCGACCACGCGATGCCGCACGCCACCGATCAGGCCGCCTTCGATCAGGCCCCTGAACACCGGATCGCGGCCGAGCTTGCCGCGCGCGAAATGCCAGGCAAAGCGCCCCGCTTTTTGATACGGCGCGGTGGCCGTTTCGTGAAGATAGCGCCACGCGGCGTCTGTGGTCAAACGGCGGTTCAAGCCGCCGTCCATGCGATGGGTCATGTGGCAAGGCCCTGCGGCAAGGTGACGCTGTGCAGGCCGGCGGCGCGAATGGCAGACAACAGCGGGGGCAGCACCTCAAGCACCACGGGCCGGCCTGCCTCGGTGCGGGCCGCATTGCCGTCGTGCAGCAGCACGATGTCGCCACCGCCCAGTTGGTGCGTGAGCCGCGCCAGCACCTTGGAGGCGTCACGCTCGCGGGTGTCCAAGCCACGCCGCGTCCAGCTCACCAGCGACAGATCCATGCGGTACAAAACGGGCGCCAGAAACGGGTTGCGCAGCCCGGCGGGCGCGCGAAAGCACGTGGGCCGCTGCCCCGTCACCTGGGTCAGCACTTCTTGGGCACTCGAAATTTCGTCCGCAAAACCGCGTGACCCCAACAACGAAAAAGTGTGCCGATGCCGCGTAGTGTGGTTCTGGATGCTGTGGCCGCGCGCCACGATGTCGCGCGCCAAGGCCGGATGCGCTCGCACCCGATCCGCAATGCAAAAGAAGGTCGCACGCGCGCCGTGTGCGTCCAGCAGGTCGAGCACCTGCGGCGTCACCTGCGGATCTGGCCCGTCGTCGATAGTAATGGCCACCTCGCGCCGCAGCGCCGCGGCAGCGGGCAGGCGTGTGACATTGGGCCCCAGTAGCCGGCTGCGCGGCGTTAGTCCGGCCAGCGTGACCAGCACGTGGTTCAGCACGACCACGCCCAGCGCCCAAAGCACGGCGCCCGGCACCCAAAGCGCGGCGCCCAGCGCCAGCACGTGCAGGCCCACGCTGGCGCGAATCAGGAGCGGCATCGGCCAGGAATCAGGAGAGGGCTCGGTGGACTCGGTCATGGTCATGGTCATGGTCATGGTCATGGTCATAGCCATGGTCAAGGGGTTGCAATACGCGGTGCGGACGGCGTGGATTGTCCCTCAGCTTCGGGCTGGCGAGGCGCGTGAAGCACCGCGCGCAAAGGCCGCGGACAACATCAGCGCCAGCAAGGCCCCCGGCGCGACCACGCGGCCGATGGACGAGAGCGCCGGAATGTCCGAGATTGCAATCAGGCCGAACGACACCACGGTGGTCAGGTTGGCGAGCAACAGCGAAGCGAGTGTGTCCTCGTCGGCGCGTCCGGTTTCCTGCAACTGGTCGAAGAACAGCGCGTAGTTGGAACCGACCGCCACCACCAGCAGCAGCCCGACCAGATGCAGGATGCCCAGTGAGGCGTGCAGCGCGGCCAGGCCGCCGAGCGTCAGCACGACCGCCAGCGCAAGCGGCTGGCAGACGGCCAACAGCCGCCGCGCCGAGCGCAGGTAGAACGCCAGCAACAACACCACCGCCAGCGCCCCGAGCAGCACCTGCATGAAGGCCTGGTGCAAGTAGCGGCTGTACAGGCTGGCAAGTTCCTTGCCGATGTCGACCACCTGTGCGCCAGGCACCTCCGACAGCGCGGCGCCCAAGCGAGTGGCGTCGAAGTGCGCCCCGGGGTGCAGCGAAATCATCGCCGACCAGCCCCCACCCGGCCGCTCCGACAGCATGGCATTGACCACAGATTCAAGCGCGCCACCTTCCAGATCGGCGCGGCGGATCGGCGGCTGATGCCGTGCCGCCTCGACATCGGCGATGAAGGGCTCCAGCCGCGCGGCCGGCAGCGGGAGGCCGGCGGTGGCCTCGGCCAATCGGGCGCGCAACGTGGCGGCGTCAGGCAGGCTGGCGATGCGCTCACGCTGCGCCGCTTCGCTGGGCAGCCAGCGTGTCACCGTTTCAAAACCCACCAGGTCGCTGCCGTCCACCAAAGCGTCAAGCTGCGTCGTCGCCGCTTCGGCGCCGCGCAGCGCGGCCTGCTCATCGGCGCCCTGAACCACCACAAGAGTGCCTGCGTCGCTCGCGCCCAGATCGTTGCGCAGTTGCGCATCGAGCGCCTGCGCCGCCTGGGGCACCGGACTCATGGCCGACAAATTGGCGCGCCACAGATAGCCACCCTGCCACGCCACCAGCGACAACGCACCGACTCCCAGGGCCACAAACACCCAACGCAAGCGCGGCAGCCCCCGCACCACGAAACCCGTGAGCCGCGCCATCTGGCGCCGCAGGCCCGTGCCGGTGGCCCCGTCAGGCGCCAACACCGGCAACACATAACGGGTTGCAAACGCGGCGGCAATCAGGCCGGCCAGGGAGAAGACGCCGAGTTGGGCAAGGCCTGGGAAGCCGGAAAACACCAGCGAGGCGAAGCCGCACACCGACGTCAGCAATCCGATCCGCACGGTGGGCCAGTGCACATCGCGCCAGTGCTGCCAGCCGCTGCCCGCCAGAGCTGCGCCACGCGCCTGAATCAGGTAGTAGATCGCGTAGTCGACGGTCTCCCCGATCAGCGTGCTCCCAAAAGCCATGGTCAGGCCGTGCACCGTGCCGAAGGCCATGCTGACCGCCGCTGCGCCCGCTACCACGCCGGTAGCGACCGGCAACAAGGCGACGACCAGTGCTCGCGGCGAAGCAAACGCCAGCAGCAGCAGGCCGCCGATCACGAACGCTCCGATGAGGGCCAGGCGAACCGCCTCGGACTTGATCTGGTCGCGGCTTTGCACCGAGAAAACAGGCGCCCCGCTCATGAGAAGCCGTGGCGTCGCGCCTGTGAGCCGCTGCGTGGCCTGCGATGGCACGCGGGGCATCGCGCGAGACCCAGACGCCCTGCTCGCTGCGTGGAGCGCTGGCTGGAATCAGGCCCTCGGCAATGCGTTGCGTCTCGCCGGTCGGGTCGCGCTCGAGCAGCGGCTTGATGGCATTGCCGGCGGGCGTGCCCAGCAGCGACAAGGTGTCCGTGATGGCATCGCGCAGCCCGGCCACGGTAAAGCGCTCGGGTGTCACGTCGGGGGCCAGCTGGTAGCGATGCTGAACAAGCCAGGCGCCCGCCTCGTTCCAGTCGCCGGCTTCGCCGTTTTGAACTTGCTCGAACTGGCCGCTGGCGCGCAACGCGGCGCTCATCGCGCGCGACACCGCACCGCGCTGGTGCGCATCAGCGCCGCCCTCGATGCCGATTAATAAGGTGCGCGAGGCAACGCCGCTTTGAAGCTGCTCGATCAGCACGCGCTGCCGCGCGTCTGGGCTCTCAGGCAAAAAAGCAGACAGGTCGGTGCTGAACGGTGTGCGCGCAACCAGCATGATGCACACCACCAGTGCGGCCAGCCAGACCAGCAACACAAACAGGCGGCGCGCTGGCCGCCCGGAGGGTGCCGCCTGCAACATCAAGGCGTGACACCCTGCGGCACGATGATCATCACCGAGCGGTCGCCACCGATGAACTCCATGTCGACCCGCAGCACTTCGCTCGCGCTGCCACTGATGCGCACGCTGCGCACCTGCGCGGCCAGGCGGTCATCGACGGGCAACAGATCGAGCGACCAGCGGGCCGGGGCGCCCGACAGCGTGGTGCGGAAGTAGCGCTGCAGCACGACCGCATCGCCGCTCAATGTGCCGCGCACCGCCTCCACCATGCCAAGCAGTTCGGGCATGCTGTCGAGCGTCATGGTGCGGGTGCGCCCACCTCGCGACAGCGTCAGCGTGTTGCCGTCGACCACCATGGTTTCCGGGCGCGGAGTGAGCGTGCGCCGCGTCAGTTGATCGGGCGCCTTGAAGCTTAGCGTGCCACTGGCGTCAAGTGGGCCTTCGATGCCGCGCACAAAGCGCTGCTCGGTAAATCGGCCTTCACCGCTTTTTTGCTGGGCCAGCAGTCCCATGAGTTGCGGCAAGTCGAACGCCCAGGCCGACGACATACCGCAGGCGAGCATAAGCAGTAGCACGCGGGCCCAGGGCACAGCGCCTCCAGTCGCGCCACATAACACTGCACGGCCGCGTGGATTCGGCGCTCGCGCTCGGCGGGGTCCGCCACGCGCTCGCTGAAATCGGCGAGCGGCTCAAACCGCACATCGTAGCGAGCATCGCCCAGGTAAAGGCCCGCCATGAAAAAGACGCGGCGGCGCAGCAGCGCGGCCAGCCGGAAAGGCCCGTCATTGAAACTGGCCGCATGACCCAGGAACGGCAGCACGATGTTGTTGCCGCGCTGGTGGCCCGAATGCAATTCCTGCCCCGGCAGCCGACGGTCGGCCAGCAGGCCGGCCAGGCCACCGCCGTCGAGCCAGTCGCGCAGCGCCAGCATCGAGTGCGCACGGCCGAGCGAAATCACGTGCGGACGCAAGTCCGGCAAACTCAGCGCGTTCAAGACGGCATTGATGCGCTGCGCGTTGTCCGGATACATCAGCATCGCCAATTGAAGCGTCGACTGGTTCGCACTTTGTTGCCTGCAGGCCCCAATGACCTCGAAGCTGCCCATATGGGCGCCCAGCAAAAATGCACCCCGCCCCTGCACGGCTTCCGCTTCCACCGGTGCGTTGCCGCGGATCGTGATGTCGAACAGGTCCATACGGCCGCGCAAAAAGAAAATGCGATCGAGCACCGTGGAAGAAAACGCATGGAGCAACCGATAGCCGTCGCGCCACCCGGCATGCGGCCCAATGGCGCGAAAAAGATAACGCTTGGTATGGCGGCGCTGCATGGGCGAAAAAAGCAAAAAATAGAAACTGATCGGCGGCAGCATCCAGCGTGCCATGCGGCGCCCGCACGTGAGCGCGATCCAGCAAATCAGCCGCAGCGCCAGCAGGTTGCTGCGCTCGGGGGTGCGCGACCAGTCGGCGGCCTCAAGTGTCTGCGCTTCGCTCAGGCCGGCCTCGGACCGGGCGCCACTCATTGCCGCCCCCGCGCTCGGCACTGCGTGGGCTCGATGCCTCCCGAACAAGTGCCTGCTCGCTTGAGGCGGCCCGGCGCGACGCTCATGCCGCCGAGCCCTCTGCCGCAACCCACCGGCCACTGGCAACCAGGAGGGCGCTGCACCGAACCTCAAAACGCACGCCCCGCGCCGGGCTGCCCTCGGGCCGGAGTTCAATGGCTAGCGTGCTGCCAGGGCGCACCGGCGCGAGAAACTTCGCAGCCACCAAAGTCGGGTGAGCGCCCAAACGCCCGGCCAACGCCGGCACGGCCTGCGCCGCCTCCAGCACCTGCGCCAGCAACAAAGCACCTGGCAGCAAAGGCTGGCCAGGAAAGTGCCCAGCAAAGACCGGATGGTCAACTGGCACGGGGTACGTCAATTGCACGGTGGCACCATCGACGGCCAGTTGCGCCAGCGCAAACTCGCGCAACGCACGCACCGTGAGCTTGCCCGTTCCCTCGCGCGGCAGCGCCGCCACATGCACCACGCGACGCGGCACGAACACCGACTCCAGCCGCTCGCGTAGCGCGGCCACGATCTGGGTCGCCCCCATCGTCGGCGCGACGACGAACGCCACGGGCCGCACCACGCCGTCCGTCACGTCGTCAGGCAACCAGAACGCACCGTCCTGCACACCGGCGATGCTGTTGAGGTGGTAATTCAGATGTGCCAGCGAGCTTCGCCGACCGGCCACGTGAATCAGGTCGTTCGCGCGGCCCAGCAACCGGAAGCGCCGTGCATCGAGAAGCTCCAGCACATCGGCCATCGGCGTCGGCTCGGGCACGTAGCCGCCTTCGAAGATGAACTGTTCGGTGCCGTTGGGGTCCCGCTGCGCCCGCACCCGCACGTCTCCGAAAGTTTCCCAAATCTCGCTGCCAGTCGTTCGCCGTGTGGCCACCTGACCCGACTCGGTGCTGCCGTAGATTTCGATCAGCATGCCGTGCATCGCCTGCTCGGCCTGCGCCGCCAGTTGCGGTGACAGCGGCGCGGTGGCCGACAAAATCAAATCGACCCGCGGCAACTCGAGGCCCGACAGAAGCAGTGTCTTCAGATGAAACGGCGTGGTCACCAGCGCGCGCGGCCGTGGCACTGAGCTGAGCGCCTGCACAATATCAGCCGGATAAAACGGCCGGCCACTCTCGAAGGCCGCACCGCCCAGCAACGCCAGCAACGCCGAAGATTCCAGCCCGTAGCTGTGTTGCACCGGTACGGTAGCGACCAGTGTCAGCCCCGCCAGCGAGGGACGCTGCAGCAGCGCCGACAGGCGCTCGACGGCGGCGCTGACGGCGCCGGCCAGCATGTGCCAGGTTTTGGCATGCGGCTGCGGCAGGCCCGTGGAGCCCGAAGTCAGCAGGCTGACGGCGTGCCGCTGGCAATCAACGAGCGGCACATCCGTGTCGGCCACCGTGGACGCGTCCGCCGAAGCCGCATGCGTTTCGACCGTTAGGCTGGGCATTCCGGGGGTGCGAAGCTGAGGGTCATCGACCAGTGCAAACGGCTGGCCGCCGGCGTGGCACAGGCGGGCCAGCGTTTCGGGCCGCGTATCGGGTGGCAACAGACTGCCATGGCCGCGCACCAGCGCCGCCGCCAGTCCGACTGAGAATGCATACCGGTCGCCGCACAGATTGACGGCCGGTCCGTCCGCAGGCAGCAGCGCGGTCTGCGCGGCCACATCGGCCAAAAATTGCCGCGCGTTGACAGGCTGTCCGCTGCGCCACGCCAACGGCGCATCGAGATCGCGAGTCGCCAACAACGGCAGGTACGGAGTGTCGGATTCAGTACCCGATGCGTGCAAGATAGTCATCGCCGCGTGGCGCCGTCCACCGGCACACCGGAGAAGGCGCGGATCGCGTCGATCAGGCCGGTGCGCTCGAACTCCGGATGCAGCCGGTACCGCAGTAGATATTCGCCCACGAACAGGACTGCCACCAGCAACGGCCCGAGCACGTTCGCGAGCAGGGCCCAGGCGGCAAACGGCAGCGTCAGGTAAGCTGCGGCGGAAGCCAGCACGATGAGCGCGAAATAAATCGTCCACACCCACGTGACTTGCCGCGTGTAGACCCGCATGGCGGGCGATAGCGGATGCACACGTCGCGCAAATTCACCGATCAGCGACAGGCGATCCCCGCGCAACGACAGGCCAAACCAGCCGCACAGCAATACATTGATGCCCAGATGCTGCAGCACATAAAGTCGATTGGGGTCGCCAGCGTCGCCATGCAGCACCAACGCGAAGACGGCAATTCCCGCTGCGGCGGCCAGCACAAAACCAGTGGCCCCGAAGCGGCTGGCACCGAGCCCGAGCGCCGTGAGCCAAAGGGGCCCAAGCAATACCGCGACCGCCCACGGGGCGTCGGCATGAAACAGCATCATCCAGTGGGACGCGCCTGCATAAGCCACGCCGGCCACCACATAAAGCGCCAGGCGCCATCGGGACATGCCTCAAGCGCCCGTCGGGGCCACTCTGTCAGGCCGCACTGCGGTGTGCCGCCACATGAGTGGCCAGGCTGCGCAGCGACGTGAAGATTTTCTGGTTGTGCTCGTCGTCGGAGCGCAGCTGAAAACCGTAACGACGCGAAACCTCCAGCGCCACTTCGAGAATGTCGATCGAGTCGAGGCCGAGCCCGTCGCCATACAGCGGCGCAGTCGGCGCGATCTCCGCTGGGGCGACCTCCAGATTGAGGGACTCCACCAGCAACACAGCCAGTTCATGCTCAAGCGGAGATTGTTCGGCGGCATCGCTAACGGCGGAAACGGGGGGCGGCACGGTCGAGGGCAAAGGAGACTCCAATACTTTTTTAGGCGCACGAGGCGTACGCAAATTATAGAAGCCGCCTTGGCTAAACTTCCGGCATCGACACCTCCGGAGCGCCCATGGCCGACCCCCTCTTGATCGCCCGCCACGGCGAGACCCAATGCTTTTTGCTACCTGACCTGGCCAACCGTCACGGCCTGATCACCGGCGCGACCGGGACGGGCAAAACCGTGACGCTGCAAACCATGGCCGAAAAGCTATCGAATATCGGCGTTCCGGTCTTCATGGCAGACGTCAAGGGCGACCTGACCGGCATCAGCCAGAAGGGCAGCATCGGTGACAAGATGGCGGCCGTGCTCAAGGAGCGCGGCATTGATGCGCCGGAGCCGCAAGCCTGCCCAGTCACGCTGTGGGACGTGTTTGGCGAACAGGGGCACCCGGTGCGCGCCACGGTCTCCGACATGGGTCCGCTGCTGCTGGGCCGCATGCTTGACCTGAACGAAACGCAGGCCGGCGTGCTCAACATCGTGTTCAAGATCGCCGACGACAACGGCCTCCTGCTGCTCGACCTGAAAGACCTGCGCTCGATGCTGCAGTACATCGGCAACAACGCAAGCCAGTTCACCACGCAGTATGGCAACGTCAGTGCGGCCAGCGTGGGCGCGATCCAGCGCGGCTTGCTGCAGACCGAAACGCAAGGCGGCGACAAGTTTTTCGGCGAGCCCATGCTCAACATCCAGGACTTGATGCAGACGGTGGGCGGCAAAGGCGTCATCAACGTGTTGACAGCCGACAAGCTGATGAATTCGCCGCGCCTGTACGCGACCTTTCTTTTGTGGCTGCTGTCGGAGCTGTTCGAGCAGTTGCCCGAGATCGGCGACCCGGAGCAGCCCAAGCTGGTGTTCTTTTTCGACGAGGCCCACCTGCTGTTCAACGACGCGCCCAAGGCGCTCATTGAACGCATCGAACTGGTCGTGCGACTGGTTCGCTCCAAGGGCGTCGGCGTGTACTTTGCCACGCAAAACCCGCTCGATATTCCTGATCCGGTGCTGGCGCAACTGGGCAACCGTGTGCAGCATGCGCTGCGCGCCTTCACGCCGCGCGATCAGAAAGCCGTCAGGGCCACCGCCACCACGATGCGGCCCAAGCCGGGACTCGACATCGAAGAGGCCATCACGCAACTGGCCGTCGGCGAGGCGCTGGTCAGCCTGCTCGACGCCAAGGGGCGGCCCAGCGTGACTGAGCGCGCGTACGTGCTGCCACCGGGCAGCCAGCTGGGCCCCATCACGACCGCGCAACGCCAGGCGCTGATCGCCAATTCGCTGGTGGCCGGCGTCTACGAAAAGAACGCCGACCGCGAATCGGCATACGAAGTGCTCAAGGCGCGCGCCCAGGCCGCTCCCGGAGCACCGGCCGCTGCCGGCCAGCTGGGCGCCGCTCCAGCAGCGACCGGCGCATCGGGCGGCATGCTGGGCGGCTTGAGCGAGCTCCTGTTCGGCTCGACCGGCCCGCGTGGCGGCCAGCGTGACGGGCTGGCGCAGACCATGGCCAAGTCAGCCGCCCGAACCATGGGTACCACCGCCGGCCGCGAAATCCTGCGCGGCGTGCTGGGCAGCCTGTTCGGCGGCAAGAAAGGCCGCTGATGCCGCCAGGAAAGCCCCGTGCTTGTCAGGCGCCGACGCGGTCGGTACATTGACTTGTTTGGGGGCTCGCCATGTCTGTTGATGCCGCTTTGACTTCCGCTGATCCTGCGGCCTCGCTCGATCCGGCCACGAGCCCCGAGCGTGCGCCGCACCACATCCGCCTGACCTCACATGCCGGTGGCTTCGGTGCGCTACCCCTCCACTGGGACGCGGCCAGTGCCGCTGAGCGCGGCCCGGTGGTCGGCACCACGACGCAGCGCAGCAAGCGCAACGTGATCGGCACGCACAGCGGCTCGTACAGCGTGTATCGCGCGCTTGCGATTGCGGCCGGCGCACTCAAGCGGGAGCACACGGCCGACCTGACCAACACCGCCCCCACCGACGTGATCGGCCCCTACCCGCAATGGAGCGAGCCAGGCAAGATCGTCTCGCTCGACCCATGGGGCGCCCTGGTGGCCGAGGTGTTCGCCGCCGAACTGGCGACCGGCTACGACATCCGCCCGACGATTGCCATTACCCAGGCGCACGTGATCCTGCCCGAGGTGATTGAAGGGCTGCAAAGCGGGCGCCTGAAGGCCGACGGCAAGCACCTCACCGCGGGCGGCGCGGCGATGGTGACCAAGGCCGCCATCGAGCCGGTCTGGCACCTGCCCGGCGTGGCGCGGCGCTTCGGCTGCTCCGAAACCGACCTGCGCCGCGTGCTGTTCGAGGAAACCGGTGGCATGTACCCCGAACTGGTGACTCGTTCTGACCTCGAAGTATTCCTGCCGCCGATCGGCGGCCAAACGGTTTACATCTTCGGCAACCCGCACGATCTGGCCGACCCAAACGTCGAACTGACGGCGCGGGTGCACGACGAGTGCAACGGCTCGGACGTGTTCGGCTCCGATATCTGCACCTGCCGCCCTTACCTGACACACGCCATTGAGGAATGCATCCGCGGTGCCCAGCGCGGCGGCGTTGGGCTGGTTTCGTACGCGCGCAAGGAAGGCCGCGCGCTTGGCGAGGTCACCAAGTTCCTGGTTTACAACGCGCGCAAGCGTCAGCTCGGCGGCGACACGGCCGATCAGTATTTCGCCCGCACCGAATGCGTCGCCGGGGTGCAGGACATGCGCTTCCAGGAGCTGATGCCCGACGTGCTGCACTGGCTCGGCGTGACAAAAATCCACCGCCTGGTGTCGATGAGCAACATGAAATACGACGCCATCAGCGGCGCCGGCATCGAGATCGGCGAGCGCGTGAACATTCCCGACGGGCTTATTCCGGCGGACGCCCGCGTCGAAATGGATGCCAAGATGGCCGCCGGCTACTTCACGCCCGGCCCGGTGCCGGACGCCGACGAACTCAAGAAGGCCAAAGGCCGGGAGCTAGACACATGAGCACAGACAATTACGGGCTCGACCCCGAACATCCGACCAGCAACCGAGCGGTGCGGAGCGCCGGCGCCGACGGCCACGTCAATGCTGCTGTTGAATTGATAGCAGACAGCGCTCATCCAGCGGGCGCCGTAGCACTTTTACGCACTACGGCCGCGATTCGCGAGCGAGCCAACGCGCTGCTGGCGCGGGCGCGCCGCGGCGAGTCGAAATGGTTCACCATCGGTGACGGCAACGCGATCGACGACGCGGCCCGCACCGTCGGCGAAGTCACGCGCAATCGCTACCCCTGGGAGCCGGTGCTGCACCACAGCCGCTGGCGCCACTTCGAGGCCGGCGGCATCGACCGGCTGGGCGATCTCAACCGGCTGCTGGGCCACACCCTCACGCCGCGCGAGCGGGCGCGGGCGCAGATCGATCTGGTGCTGGTCAGCGTGCTGCTCGATGCCGGCGCCGGGCCGAACTGGCTTTATGTCGAACCGGCCACGGGCCAGACTTTCTCGCACTCGGAAGGCCTTGGCGTGGCGAGTTTTCACGCCTTTACCACCGGGCTGTTCTCCTCCGACCCGGCGCAACCGCTGCAAGTCGATGCAGCCGGGCTACGCGCGCTCGTCACCGACCGGCTCGGCGCGGCGTTTCAGGTGAGTGAGACCAACCCGCTGCTCGGCCTGGCGCAGCGCGCCACCCTGCTACGCCGCCTCGGCGAGGCGATGGCTGAGCAGCCCGAAGTGTTCGGCGACGACGGGCGCCCCGGCGGCCTGTTCGACGCCGTGGTCGGGCCGTACGGACCGGCCATGCCGCCGCCGACGGTGGAGATCACGGCGCACGAACTGCTGTCGTTGGTGCTCGACGCCTTGTCGGGCATCTGGCCGGCCGGTAATGCCATCGACCGCGGCACGCCGCAGGGCCGCGAACCCAACCCAGCGAGCGCATCGGCCGCCCTCGGTTCGGGCGACCCGGCGCTGGCGCTGGGCGACTGCTGGCACCATAGCGCCGTCGTCGGGTCGGGACTGACCAACGGCTGGATGCCGTTTCACAAGCTCTCACAGTGGCTCACCTACTCGCTGCTCGAGCCCTTCGAGTGGGCCGGCGTCCCGGTGCGCCATCGCGAAGTGCTCACGGGCCTGCCCGAATACCGCAATGGCGGTCTTCTGATCGACAGCGGCGTGATCGTGCCCAAAGATCCGGCGCTGCTGGAGCGAACGTGGAAAGTCGGCGACGAGTTCATCGTCGAATGGCGTGCCCTCACCGTGGCGCTGCTCGACGAACTGGCGCCACGCGTGCGCCGCGTGTTGATCCGCAGCGAAGACGAGATGCCGCTGGCCTGCGTGCTCGAAGGCGGCACGTGGGCGGCCGGCCGTCTCCTGGCCGAGCGCCTGCGCGGCGGCGCTCCGCCGCTGCGCATCGAGAGCGATGGCACGGTCTTCTAAACTCTCATGGGCCTGAACCCAAAGAACAACGCGAAGCAATTTCCCCATGAGCAATGTCCACGTCATTGAACACCCCCTGGTCCAGCACAAGCTCACGCTGATGCGCCGCAAGGACGCGTCGACCAGCAGTTTTCGCCGGCTGCTCAACGAACTCAGCCTGCTGATGGCGTACGAGGTCACGCGCGACATGCCGATGCAGGAGATCGACGTTGAGACGCCGCTCGAAAAAATGACCTCGCGGGTAATTGACGGCAAGAAACTGGTGTTGGTGTCGATCCTGCGCGCAGGCAACGGCATCCTCGAAGGCATGCTGTCGGTGGTGCCAGGTGCGCGCGTCGGCCACATCGGCTTGTACCGCGACCCCAAGACGCTGACGGCCATCGAGTACTACTTCAAGATGCCGAGCGAAATGCACGAGCGCGACGTGATCGTGGTCGACCCGATGCTGGCGACCGGCAACTCGGCCGTCGCCGCCGTCGAGCGCCTGAAGGAACTGCGCCCGCGGTCGATCAAGTTCGTCTGTCTGCTGACCTGCCCCGAAGGCGTGAAGAACCTGCAGGGCGCACACCCCGACGTGCCGATCTACACGGCGGCCATCGACCGGGAGCTAAGCGACCACGGCTACATCCTGCCGGGGCTGGGCGACGCGGGGGACCGGATTTTCGGAACCAAGTAGATCGACGACTCACGGGTTCGCGTATGCGTTCGTCGAAATCGCCGCTTTTTTTGATGGCACTCGGCGCAAAATTCGCGGCGCATGCGGAAAGCAAGGTTGTGCTTTTTGTGCCCAGAGCAGAGATAGCGACTGAATCCTCCCTTCATCTAGCCATGTTCTCTGCGGACTTTTTGAGCTCGTTGTCCTGATCGGCGGTTGCGGGGGCGGCGAATCGGATGGTGGCGTCGGCTTTCGCCGGCTGCCCAACAACGGAGTGGCTGACCCCGCCATCAACTGCGGCGCTGCTGACCTGGCGCCCTACCAGCACTTCGTCTTCGTATCAGCGGAAGGCACGGACAGCGCCAACTGTGGCGCCACAGCCGCCACGGCGTGCAAGACGATCCAGCAAGGCATCAACCGCTGCACCGAAACGGGTTGCGCAGTGCTGGTGCGCCAGGGGCTGTACCCGACCAGCGCCACGATCAAGCTGCGCAACGCGGTCAGCGTGCTGGGCAGCTGCCGGTTTAACAACGAGGCCGACCAGAAGTACCGCACGACGATCCAGGCCAGCCCCGCCTCGGGCTACCCGGCGCTGGTGGCCGACGGGGTCAACTCGGCCACCATGGTCTACGGCTTGGTCGTAGTGGGCATGGACGAGGCGGCCAGCGGCACCGCCAGCATCGCGATGGCGGTCAGCGACAGCACGGGGCTCACGCTCTCCCGCTTGGTGCTGGCAGCAGGCAAAGGCGGCGACGGCGCGGGCGGTGGTGAAGTCAATGGCGCAAGGGGTGGGGACGGTTCCGCCCCCACCTGCCCCACTTGCCGAGGGGCCGCGGGGATTGCCTGCCGCCGATGGGTGTGGGCAACGGCGGTGCGGGCGCGGCGCAAAACAAGGTCTACAGCCACGGGTGCACGGGGAGCTGTTACTGCGACAGCGTCAGCGGCAGTGATAGATTCGGCCTCGCCGGGCAGGGCAGCGTGCTCGCCAAGGGCGGCGGCGGCTCGGGGCCAGGCGCCATCGGCTGCAGCTGTTGGGAGAGGCTGTCCCAGTCAGTCGGTGTGACAACTGGAGAAGCGGGGCTGTGGGATCCGGGCGTGGGCCCGCCGGGCCAACCGGGCGGGCCCGGCCAGTGCGACGTGCAAAAGCTCTCTCCCAGTGGGCTGATCTGGGGCAAGGCAAACGGCCCAGGCATCACGTGGTTACCGAGTTCCGGCGACTCTGGAGGGGCGGGCAGCGCCGGCGCGCGGCGGCGGCGGCGGTGGCGGCTCTGGCGGCTATGCGACCTGGGATGGTGCCGACTTCAACGGTCTTGCGGGCGGGGGCGGCGGCGGCGGCGGCGGCGGCCCAGGCGGCAACGGCGGCCAGCAAGGCGGTGCATCCATTGCGCTGCTGTTGTCCAACACGGTCCTTGTCGGTGTCGCCGATCAGAACGGGATCGTGCCCGGACTGGGAGGGCCCGGCGGTGCCGGCGGCCAAGGCGGTGTGGGCGGGCCGGGTGGAGACGGCGGTCAAGGTTATATTGGCCCGAAACGCGGCTTCGATGTCGCGGGAACCTGCCACGCCAACATAGCGCCCGCGAGCGGCGGCACCGGCGGCGCGGGCGGTCAGGGCGGCGCGGGCGGGGGCGGCGTGGGCGGCAATGGCGGGCCATCGATCGGCATCGCATTGCGTGGCCACTCTCCCATGCCGACTAACGACGGGACTATCTATCTCGGCACGCCCGGAGCGGGTGGCGCGAACGGCGGCGCCGGTGTCAATTCCAACTGCAGCGGCCAGGCCGGTGTTTCCGGCATGACGGGCGGATCGGCGCGTGTCGTCAATCTCGACCATCCGCCCACTGCCCTCGCGCAGTCAGGCTTATCCCAGCCGGGCGGCAGGTAATGCCCCTGAACAACTGCACTAGAAAGATGCCACCGGGAACATCAGGATCTGTCTTTACGCCTCAATACTCTGCGTGCTCACCGCCTGCGCGAGCGGTCAACCTCAGCAACCGGTGGCCTGGTTGCCGGACGGAAGGTAGCCGCGACCCCCGGGCTGTGGTCGTTGTATGCCATCATTTCGATAGCGCCATGTAAATCATCACCAACCCTTTTCAACGAGGAACACACATTGACCCCGAACCACCTCGCTCGCTCGCTACCCTACCGCCTCCGCTCACTGCTGCTCGCGGGCGCGTTGCTACTTGGCGCTGCCGGCGTGCTGGGCCTTGGTGGCTGCGCCGCAGTGCCTGGCGCGCAGGCCGTGCGTCTCGACGAGACGCCGCGCATCGCGGTCATCTCGGCGTTCCAGCCCGAGCTCACGCTCTTGCTGCGCAAACTGCAGATGCCGCGCCAATACAGCGTCAACGGCGTGGCGTTTTCCGCTGGCACGCTCGAGGGCAGACCGGTGGTGGTGTTCCTGTCGGGGGTCAGCATGACCAATGCCGCCATGAACACCCAACTGGTGCTCGACCGCTTCCACGTCAGCCACATCGTGATCAGTGGCATTGCTGGCGGCGTCAACCCGGCCCTGCACATCGGCGACGTGAGCGTGCCGACGCAGTGGGGCCAGTACCTCGAAGGGTTGATGGCACGCGAAACTGCGCCCGAAAAATTCACTGCACCGCCCTGGATGAAAGACGCCACCCTGCCCGCTTTCGGCATGCTGCATCCGCGCCCGGTAGAAGTGCGCTCGGCGGCCCATCCGAAACCGGTGCGTCAGTTCTGGTTTGCGGCCGACCCCAAAATGCTCGACGTCGCGCGCGGACTGCGCAACGTGGGGTTGGCCAGTTGCAACGCCAGCGGCAAATGTCTCGGCACGAAGCCCGAACTGGTGGTGGGCGGCAACGGCGTGTCGGGTCCGGCCTTCATGGACAACGCGGCCTTTCGCCAATACACCTTCAAGACCTTCCAGGCCAATGTGCTCGACATGGAAACCGCTGCCACCGCCGTGGTGGCCTACAGCAACGGTGTGCCGTACATCGCCTTCCGCTCTCTCAGCGACCTCGCCGGCGGCGGCGATGGCGAGAACGAAATGGGCACCTTCATGAGCATCGCCGCCGACAACTCGGCCAAGGTGTTGCTGGCGTTCTTGGCGGCGTGGAAGTAGACGCCGGCGCACGGTCCCTCGGCGTCCAAGGCCATCGGCTCACGCCGCGTTTCGCCTGACGCATCGCGCCGTAACTCGCCCCTGCAACACGTCACGTTCCCACTGGACGGCGTGCAGTGCTCACTCGGCAGCGCCCGGTCAAGCCGTCACAACGGCGAGTTGCGCAGCCAGCGCCGCCAACGCCTCCCCCACTGGCTGCTCGACCTTGAGCGTGAGTAACTCATCAGCGCGCGTCCGCCCGATATTGACTGCCGCGACCGGCTTGCCGGCCGCCACGGCCGCCTGCACAAAGCGGAAGCCCGAATACACCATCAATGACGAGCCGACCACGAGCACGGCGTCGGCCTCGGCCAGCGCCGCCCGCGCAGCGACGATGCGGTCTCGCGGCACGCTTTCGCCGAAAAACACGACATCGGGCTTGAGCAAACCACCGCACTGCGCGCAAGCAGGAATGTCGAATCGGGAGAAGTCGCGCCCATCGAGTTCAGCGTCGCCGTCAGGTGCGGCATGGGCGTGCAGCGCGGTCCAGTTGGAGTTGCGCCAGACCAGTTCGTCTTGCAGTTCGGCACGTGGACTGCGCGCGTCGCAGGCCATGCAGCGAACGGTGTCAATACGGCCGTGCAGGTCGATGGTCCGACGGCTGCCGGCGGCCTGGTGTAGGCCGTCGACGTTCTGCGTCAACAACAGGCCGACATGGCCGGTGGCCTCCAGTTGCGCCAGCGCGTGATGGGCGTTGCCAGGCCGCGCCTGACCCAGTGTGCGCCAGCCGATCAGGCTGCGGGCCCAGTAGCGGCGCCGGGTCGCATCGTTGCCCATGAACGCCTGGTAAGTCACGGGCGCCGGCCGCTTCCAGTCGCCGTTCACATCGCGGTAGTCGGGGATGCCTGACTCCGTGCTGCAGCCGGCGCCAGTGAGCACGAAAAGCCGGTGGTGCCGGCTCGCAAAGTCGGCGAGTTCGACCAGTTCCGATAACGACGTGGCATGCATCTGCCGAGCATACGGCGAGCGCCGGCTCGATGGTGTGGCCGGAAATTCAAATCAAAAGTGGCGGTAGCGCCCGCCACCAGGGCGAGGACAGCTATCCATAAGACAGCAAATGAGTTGCCGAGTCCAGCTCTCAGCGCTCGGGCGCAATCGCTTCAGCGTAGTCGTAAAGCGCACCCAACAGTTCCTCGCCGCGCTCATCGGCGGTTTCGGACAGTGCATCAATCTCGGTGAACAGCGCATCCACCGTGCGCGCGCCGCCGTCGCCTTCGAACAGCCGGGCGGCGCGGTGCGCGTCCCAGCGCTCCATCTCGTCGGCGTCGAGCGACTCGGGCCAGTTGCGGGCCCGGTAGCGAAACAGCAGTTCGCCCAGCCGTGCATCGTCGAACCCGGTGCGGTCCTTGGCCAGTTCGGCTGGCGACAAGCCGCGCAGCTGCGTCAGCCGGCGTCGGTCGGCGTTACCGACAAATCCGCCGTATAGGTCTTCATCGACATCGGCCGCAGCAGGCTTGGGCCTCTCATACACCTTCGACCAGATCGCGCTCATGTCGGGCAGGTCGCGCGCGATGGCCGCGTGACGCAGGGCAGCGTCGAGGTCGACGCCCCAGCGAGTGGCCATCGCCGGCGCCAGCGTCTTGAGATTGCCAATGACCATCGGCGATTTGTTCAGGTGAATGCCCTTCACCGGTAGCCGCGCCACGCCGTCGGGCAGATCAGCGGTACGGGTGAACAGCCGCAGTCGCAGCGTCTCGACATCGAGGTTGGGCAGTTCGCTCGGGTCGTGCCTCAGGTCCCAAGCGATCACCTCGTTCTTGTTGGTCGGATGGCTGGCCAGGGGCCACATCACGGCCAGACAGCCGCGCTCGGCAGGGAACATGCCCGAGACATGCAGAAACGGTTTGGCGGTGTCGCGCGTGGCGGGCAGGCCCAGTTCGGCGGCCACGGCGTCTTTCTTGTGCAGGCGCAGCGCAAAGTCGAACAGCTTGGGTTGCGTGGTACGGACCAGGCGGGCGAGCGCGATAGTGGCGCGCACGTCCGACAATGCATCGTGCGCCGCCTCGTGCAGCAGACCATTGGCGCGCGCCAAGTCTTCCAGCTTGAAGCTCGGCGTGCCGTCGGCTTTCTTCGGCCACTGGATGCCGTCGGGGCGCAGCGCATAGGTTAGACGCACCACGTCGAGCAGATCCCAGCGGCCGCACTCGTTTTGCCATTCGCGCGCATAGGGGTCGATCAGGTTGCGCCAGAACAGGAATCGCGTCACTTCGTCGTCGAAGCGAATGGTGTTGTAGCCAACGCCGATGGTGCCGGTCTGCGCAAAAACCCGTTCGAGCTGCGCGGCGAATTCGTGCTCCGGAAGACCTCTTTCGAGGCACCGCTGCGGCGTGATGCCGGTGATCAGGCAGGCTTCGGGGCTGGGCAGGTAGTCGGATGCCGGCTTGCAGTAAAGCATGAGCGGCTCACCGATTTCATTCAGCTCGGCATCGGTGCGGATGGCCGCGAACTGCGCCGGCCGGTCGCGCGACGGCACCACGCCGAAGGTTTCGTAGTCGTGCCAGAGAAAGGTGTGGTCAGTCATGCAGAGAAACGCTTAAAGCAACGGGGAAAAAAGTCGCGCAAACGCATCGGCCAGTCGGCGCCCGAAGCCCTGGTGCCGGTGCGCACGCACGGCGGCCGCGCTGTGCAGGTCAGTCTCGAACTGCGTCGCAAGCGGTTGGGCCAACGTCGCGCCATAAACCACCGCCATGACCTCGAAGTTGAGCCGGAAGCTGCGGTTGTCGAAATTGGCGGTCCCAATCATGGCGCAGTGGTTGTCGACCACCAGCGTCTTCGAATGCAGCATGCGCGCTTTGTATTCCCACACCTTGACGCCGGCGCCGATCAACTCGTCGTAGTACGAGCGAGCCGCGGCGCTCACGATCAGCGAATCGCTGCGGCGCGGCACCAGCAGGCGCACATCGACGCCGCGCAGCGCCGCACTGGTGAGCGCCATTAGCGCCGGTTCGCCGGGCACGAAATACGGCGTCGTCAGCCACGCGCGCTCGGTCGACAGGGCGATCGCGGCCACGTGCATACGGTGGATCGCTTCGAAGGGGTTGTCGGGCCCGCTGGTGACGATCTGCACCGGAATGGCGCCGGGCCCTGCCGGCGGCAGCAGTTGGTCCATTGCCGGGTCCATGGCATGCGGGTCTTCGCCGGTGGCATAGGTCCAGTCTTCCAGGAAAGTGGTTTGCAGCCAGCGCACGGCACTACCCTCGATACGCAGATGCACGTCGTGATAGGCGTCGGGCCGGGTGCGCTTGTCTTCTTCGTCGGTGATGTTGACGCCGCCGGTGAAGCCCACGAGGCCGTCGCACACCACGATCTTGCGGTGGGTGCGGTAGTTGGTCACCGGACGCAAGCGGCGCCCGATGCGGGTGTCGTGAAACAACGCCACATGGATGCCCACCGCGTGCATCGGTGCCATGAATTTGCGCCCGATGCGCTTGGAGCCCAGTGCATCGAGCAGCAAACGCACCGTGACTCCCTGCTCCGCACGCTCCACCAGCAGGTCGCGCAACGCGGTGCCGATATGGTCGGGCTCGAAGATGTAGTACTCGAGATGCACGTGATCGCGCGCCGCGCGAATGGCTTCGAAGATGGCGTCGAAGGTGCGCGCACCGCCCGACAACAACTCGACGCACGTGGCACTCGATACCGGCAGACCACAGGTGGCCGTGCCGAGATCGGCCAACTGCCGCAGTGCGGGCGGCGCATTCGCGGCCGTCTCGCGCAGCAACGCGACGTCGGCCGGTGCATGAGCGCCGGCACGGCTGCGCAATCGCTTGAGCCGCTGCTTAATGAGCCGCTGCGGACCGAAAAAATAGTAGATGACAAAGCCCGCGAATGGCAGCAGCGCGAGCGACAAAATCCAGCTCACGCTGGATAATGGGGCACGCTTTTGCATCACGATCCACACCGACAACACCGCCATGTAGCCGCTCCACGCCAGGGAGAGGCCGGTAGTCCATTCGTGGCTGAGTTCGGGAAGGATCAAGGCGGAGCGGGTTTACAGAAGAAAAGTGCCTATACCGCCCAAAGGGGCGCGCGCAAACAGCTACCAATTAAACCGCAACAGAAAAGGCCGATAGCTTGATGCTACCGGCCTTTCGCGACTGTCCAAGATTCTCCAGAAACACCGCGGGATCGGCTCAGCCAAGCCGCTGGTGTTGCCCCCGGAACGAGGTTGGCGAAGCGACACGAAGTACGTGCGGCGTGGGGGCGAGCCCCAGTCACCCCGTCGCAGCCTCCTCCGCTTCCGGCTTGGCGCGGCCTTCTTTCTTGGGCAGCGGCTGGATGTCGAGCAGCACCTCGTCCTTGTCGTCCATGTCGACCGTCAGGCGCCCGCCGTCCTGCAGCTTGCCAAACAGCAACTCGTCGGCCAGCGCACGGCGGATCGTGTCCTGGATCAGGCGCTGCATCGGGCGTGCGCCCATCAGCGGATCGAACCCCTTCTTGGCCAGGTGCTTGCGCAGGTTGTCGGTGAAGGTGACTTCCACCTTCTTTTCGGCCAGTTGCGTTTCCAGCTGCAGCAGGAACTTGTCGACCACCCGCAGGATGACCTGCTCATCGAGCGCCTTGAAGCTGACTGTGGCGTCCAGGCGGTTGCGGAATTCAGGCGTGAACAGCCGCTTGATGTCCGCCATCTCGTCGCCCGCCTGGCGCGGGTTGGTAAAGCCGATGGTCGCCTTGTTCATGGTCTCGGCGCCCGCGTTGGTCGTCATGATGATGATGACGTTGCGGAAGTCGGCCTTACGCCCATTGTTGTCGGTCAGAGTGCCGTGGTCCATGACCTGCAGCAGCACGTTGAAGATGTCCGGGTGCGCTTTCTCGATTTCGTCGAGCAGCAACACGGCATGCGGCTTCTTGGTGACGGCCTCGGTCAGCAGGCCTCCCTGGTCGAAACCGACATAGCCTGGAGGCGCGCCGATCAAGCGGCTCACCGCGTGGCGCTCCATGTACTCCGACATATCGAAGCGGATCAGTTCGATGCCCATGATGTAAGCCAGTTGCTTGGCCGCCTCGGTCTTGCCGACCCCCGTGGGGCCAGAGAACAGGAACGAGCCGATTGGCTTGTCGTCCTTGCCCAGACCCGAGCGCGCCATCTTGACAGCGGACGCCAGCACGTCAAGCGCCTTGTCCTGCCCGAACACCACGCTTTTAAGGTCGCGCTCAAGCGTCTTGAGCTTGCCGCGATCGTCGTTGGACACATTGGCTGGCGGAATGCGCGCGATCTTGGCGACGATTTCCTCGACTTCGGTCTTGGTGATGGTTTTCTTGCGCTTGCTGGCCGGCAGGATGCGCTGCGCTGCTCCGGCCTCGTCGATGACGTCGATCGCCTTGTCGGGCAGGTGCCGGTCATTGATGTACTTGGCCGACAGCTCGGCCGCGGCCTGCAGAGCGGCGAGCGCGTACTTGACACTGTGGTGCTCCTCGAAGCGCGACTTCAGGCCCTTCAGGATGTCCACCGTTTCCTGCACCGTCGGCTCGACCACGTCGACCTTCTGGAAGCGCCGCGACAGTGCCGCATCCTTCTCGAAGATGCCGCGGTATTCGGTGAACGTGGTGGCACCAATGCACTTGATCTGCCCGCTCGAGAGCGCCGGCTTGAGCAGATTGCTCGCGTCCAGCGTGCCGCCCGAGGCAGCGCCTGCGCCGATCAGCGTGTGAATCTCGTCGATGAACAAGATCGCGTTGGGCTTGTCCTTGAGCGACTTGAGCACGCCCTTGAGGCGCTGCTCGAAATCACCGCGATACTTAGTGCCCGCCAGCAGGGCCCCCATGTCGAGCGAATAGACAATCGATTCGGCCAGGATTTCCGGCACATCGCTCTGCGTAATGCGCCACGCCAGCCCTTCCGCAATAGCGGTCTTGCCGACGCCGGCCTCGCCCACCAGCAGCGGGTTGTTCTTGCGCCGGCGGCACAGGATTTGAATGACGCGCTCGACCTCGTAGTCGCGACCGATCAAAGGGTCGATCTTCCCCTCCTTGGCGAGCTGATTGAGGTTCTGCGTGAACTGCTCGAGCGGCGACGCTTTCTCGTTCTTTTCGCTGCCACCCTCTTCGCCTTCGCCGGCCGCCGACTCGCCTGACTTGGCGGCTTCAGGCGGATCGCTCTTCTTGATACCGTGCGCGATGAAGTTGACCACGTCAAGCCGGGTCACGCCCTGCTGATGAAGGTAGTAGACGGCGTGAGAGTCCTTTTCGCCGAAGATCGCCACTAGCACGTTGGCGCCGGTCACTTCCTTCTTGCCGTTGCCGGTGGATTGCACGTGCATGATGGCGCGCTGGATGACCCGCTGGAAACCCAACGTCGGCTGCGTGTCGACATCGTCGGTGCCCGCCACCTGTGGCGTGTTGTCTTTGATGAAGTTGGTGAGCGACGCCCGCAGGTCGTCAACGTTCGCCGAGCAAGCACGCAACACTTCGGCCGCGCTCGGGTTGTCCAGCAAAGCGAGCAGCAAGTGCTCTACGGTGATGAACTCGTGGCGCTGCTGCCGGGCCTCGACAAAGGCCATGTGCAAGCTGACTTCCAGTTCCTGGGCAATCATGTGATTTCCTTCTGCCTTGCTGTAAATTAAGTTCCCAGATGGGTTCGAGTGCGCCTGATTCAACAGGTTCAGTCAATCGGCTCGCTCACGCATTGCAACGGATGGCCGGCCTGCACCGCCGCTTCCATCACCTGCTCGACCTTGGTGGCCGCCACATCACGCGAGTAGACACCGCAAACACCGCGCCCATCGAGGTGAATTTTGAGCATGATCTGCGTCGCCGTCTCACGATCCTTGCCAAAAAATTCCTGGATCGCGACCACCACAAACTCCATCGGCGTGAAGTCGTCGTTAAGCATCACCACCTGATACATCTGCGGTGGCGCGGTGCGTTTGGGGCGCCGCTCGAGAACAACAGAATCACCATCCCCCTGCTCGGGCTTAACGATCGGCCGTGTTGTCGGTGTCGCTGGAATTTTGGTGGCCATGAAAGTCATTTTATCGAGCGTCCACGTGCCGTGTCGCCGGCAATCCGATTTGATGGCGCGTTGCCGACAAATCAAGGGCGGACCGTTGTGAACGACAGCACAAAGAAGCAAAAAAGAAGGCGACTCCGAACAAGCGATAAAAAAACCGCCGGGCTGACGCCGCGGCGGTGATGTTGTCTGCCAGGGTGACTACCTTGACCAGCGGGCTTTACATGTGCTCGATCATGACCTGGCCAAAGCCTGAGCAACTCACCTGCGTGGCCCCCTCCATCAGGCGCGCGAAGTCGTACGTGACGCGCTTGCTGGCAATCGACTTTTTCATCGAGTTGATGATCAGGTCGGCTGCCTCAAGCCAGCCCATATGGCGCAGCATCATCTCGGCCGAAAGGATTTCAGAACCGGGGTTCACGTAGTCCTTGCCGGCGTACTTGGGCGCAGTGCCGTGCGTCGCTTCGAACATGGCGATGGTGTCGGAAAGGTTGGCGCCAGGGGCGATGCCGATACCTCCGACCTGCGCGGCCAATGCGTCGGACACGTAGTCGCCATTCAGGTTCAACGTGGCGATCACGCTGTACTCAGCCGGGCGCAGCAATATCTGCTGCAGGAAGGCGTCGGCGATGCTGTCCTTGACCGTGATGTCCTTGTGAGTCTTGGGGCTTTTGAACTTCATCCACGGGCCGCCGTCGATCGGTTCGGCACCGAATTCCTTGGCGGCCAGACCGTAGGCCCAGTCACGAAAGGCTCCTTCGGTGAACTTCATGATGTTGCCCTTGTGCACGATGGTCACGCTGGGCTTGTCGTTGTCGATGGCGTACTGGATCGCCTTGCGCACCAGGCGCTCGGTGCCCTCGCTCGAGACCGGCTTGATACCGATGCCCGAGGTGTTCGGGAAGCGGATTTTCTTGACGCCCAATTCATCTTGCAGGAACTTGATGAGTTTCTTGGCTTTGTCGCTTTTCGCCTCGAATTCGATGCCGGCGTAGATATCTTCCGAGTTCTCGCGGAAGATCACCATATTGGTTTTCTCGGGCGCCTTGACTGGGCTGGGCACGCCGTCGAAATACTGGATCGGGCGCAGGCAAACGTACAGGTCGAGTTGCTGGCGCAGCGCAACGTTGAGCGAGCGGATGCCGCCGCCCACGGGCGTGGTCAGCGGGCCCTTGATCGACACGACGTAGTCGCGCACCGCGTCCAGCGTTTCTTCGGGCAGCCAGACGTCGGGCCCATAGACCTTGGTCGACTTCTCACCCGCGAACACCTCCATCCAGTGAATCTTCTTTTTGCCGCCATAGGCCTTGGCCACCGCCGCATCAACCACCTTGAGCATCACGGGCGTGATGTCGGCACCCGTGCCATCGCCCTCGATGAAAGGGATAATTGGCTGATCGGGCACGTTGAGCGAGTTGTCACCGTTGATCGTGATCTTCTGGCCGGTGGCGGGGACTTTGATGTGCTGATAGCTGGGCATGGGGGCAAGAACTCCGGTAGGACATGAAAATCAAGCGCATATGTTTCGCCCTCAATGAGCAAACGAAATACTTTTGCATTTTAATCGCAACCTGAAAGCCGGATAAACTGTCAACCGAGGTCTCAGTGACCTCGTTACTGATTGACCTTCTGCTCGCGGGAGGCGTCCACAACCCACTATTCCTTAAAGGAAGCAAAGATGAGCAAAGTTCTCGCAGTCATGATTGCCGGCCTGTTCGCAGCCGGCGCTTACGCCCAAAACCCGCAAGGCACGTCCGGCGAGCAGGCCAACGTGACCAATACCAAGCCGCAACAAAAGGCCGAGGCCAAGGTCGATCGCCGGCCCGCAGGCGAAGTCCGCAAAGTCGGCGGCGATGAGCTTAAGAGCCCCGAGTTAACCGGCATGGACAACAGCAAGGCCGCTGTAGCTGGCGAGAATCGCGCCAAAACGCGTGACAACCGCCGCCGCAACAAGGACGGCACGATCAAGCGCAAGAGCATGCAAGGCGGTACGCCCAAGTAATCGGTTCCCCGCGGTTCAGCCAAGAAAGGCGCCCTGAAGGGCGCCTTTCCATTTTTTCAATGATTCGAAGAATCGGTGTCAACCACGGCGCCGCGCTGCCGTTGAATGCTGACCTTTCATTGCATGAGAGGTTTCGAATCAACAACTTCAGAGGATTCTTCGTGAAAAAACTTCTTGCCGTCCTGATCGCTGGTTTCTTCGCTGCCGGCGCGTTTGCCCAAGCCGCAGCTCCGGTCGTCCCCACTGCCCCTGCTGCGCCGATTGCCGCCCCAGCAGCCGCCGCTCCTGCAGTCGCCAAGCACACTGCCAAAAAAGTCAAGCATAAGGTCCGCAGGGCCCACCACAAGGCACACAAAGCGGTTTGAACTGTTGGGGAACGCCGCATCTGAGCGGCGCTGCAGAGCCGGCACCATTCCGGCCAAAATGCCCGCACCAGCGGGCATTTTTTATTGCCGCTACTGCTCAAGGCCACTCACCATCATGCGTATGCGCTATTTTTTCCTGATCGCGGCTCTCGCCAGTGCACCGGCAACATTTGCCCAACAGCCGCAACTCGATCTGCAGCGCACCCACGTCACCGCCGGCATGTACCTGGTCGACGTCCAGTTGGCGCTCACCCCCGAGCAGCAACAAACCGGCTTGATGTTCCGCAAAGAGATGCCCCAGCAGGAAGGAATGCTGTTCGTGTTCGCACAGCCCTCGACGCAGTGCTTCTGGATGAAGAACACCTTGTTGCCACTGACGGCCGCCTTCGTGGCAGACGACGGGCGCATTGTCAATCTGGCCGACATGCAACCCCTGACCGAGGAGACCCATTGCTCCGAAGAGCGTGTGCGCTATGTGCTAGAAATGAATCAGGGCTGGTTCGCTAGGAAAAACATCAAGAAGGGATTCAGGCTCGGCGGTGCGCCGTTCGCCGCGCAGCGCTGATCGCGCGCATTGCGCCACGCTGGCGGCTTCGCTCAGATGGCGCCGGGCTAGAGAATGACGAACGCGCTGATGCGTTCTCCACTGTGACATGTGCCTTTTGGCGCTTACGCCACCAGTACGGCGGGCACCCGCACCGGCATGCTGAGCAGGATCTGGCCCATCGCCTTGCCGAGTGGATCGTTTCGCAGCGAGGCCATGCCGCCACCGTCCAGCGCGAGCAGAAGCACGAAATTGACGGCGTTGATGCCGGGCACCGAGTAACGTGTCACTTCTCCGCGATCCGCGTGAGCCAGCCACGTCTGAACCCGCTCGACTGTGACCTCGCGCAGAAGGTACGGCAGCAAACCGGGGCTGCGCGCAATGACGCCAATGTTGGACCGTATCTCCTTTGTCGCCGCTGCGCGTCCACGCGATTTTTACCAACTCGACTACAACATCGCCGGCATCGGCGACCGGAAGCGGAACACCGTCGAAACTGGGGGCGGAAGCACTGCGTGAACATGGTGGCGCTGCCTGCGACAGCGGCATATCAATCCGCTTGCCATCGACGGTGAGTTGCGCCGTCACCAGAGTCTTCGGGATGACGAACGAAAACAAGCGCACTAGAGCGGATACGGCGGGTCGACCCGACACGAGACTGCCGACGGTGCCGGGAGCCCACCTGGTTCCTGCGGCCGCGATCTCGCGTGAGAACAGCTTTAGCGCCTGCTTGTTGGCGTGACGTACCGCCACCCGCACGACAGCTTCACGCAGGGGGTACTGCCGGGCATTCGGGCCGTAGGCGTCTTCCGCGCCGAGCACGCTCACACCCACCGCCGAATAGTCGCCGAAGTCGGCCGCCCCAAATAACGTGCGCGTGCGCTCGATGATCGCCGTGCCGGTACGCCGCGCTTTGGCCACTGCATCGAGACCCACGATGGTCAGGCTCGCGATGCAGCGATAGCCGTCAACGAAGGTGGCGGACACCTTGTACGCGTCGTTGGGCGCCGTGCCGACGGCACCACGCACATCGACATGGTGTTCGTCAACCTGCGTGATCCGCACCGCGCTGAAGTCGCAGCTCACGTCAGGCAGCAGATAGGCCGTGGGATCGCCGATTTCATAAAGAAGTTGCTCGGCGACCGCCGCCACCAGAATACGGCCCCCGGTGCCCGGCGCCTTCGTGAGCTGGAAGCTGCCGTCCCGGCTCACCTCGACAATCGGGTAGGCCATGTTGGCCCAGTCTGGAATGGTTGCCCAGTCCGTGTGCAGACCGCCGGTCGCCTGGGCACCGCACTCGACGATGTGTCCGGCCAGCGACCCGGCTGCCAGCAGTTCGTACGCGTCGCCCTTCCACCGGAACTCATGGATCAGGGCGCCAAGGACCACGGCGCTGTCGACTACGCGGCCAGTGATCACGATGTCGGCACCTGCGTCGAGCGCGCGTGCGATCGGCATTGCGCCGAGATACGCGTTGGCGCTGGTCATTCGCTCCGGCATCACGACGCCGGTGTCAAGGTCTGTCATCCCACTGCTGCGCATCGCCGGAAGCAGGGCCATGACGTCGTCACCATCCACCACAGCGACTCTGACGGTGCAGCCCAGCTCCTCGGCGAGGCGACGGACCGCCTTGGCACAGGCTCGTGGGTTCAGGCCACCCGCGTTGGAGATCAGCTTGACGCCGCGTTCAAGGCATTGTTTCAGGATCCGGCTCAGGGCCACATCGACGAAATCCGTCGCGTAGCCCAGTTCCGGGTTCTTCGCCCGCTGGGCCGCCAGAACCGACAGGGTCAACTCGGCCAGATAGTCGAAGGTCATGAAGTCAAGCTGCGGCGCCTTCGCAAGTTGGATGGGACCACACACGCTGTCCCCCCAAAACCCGGACGCTCCGCCAATTCTCACGATGTCTTTCATGCTGTGCTCTTATCGCCCAACGCACCGGGTTTGCGTTTTTCACGGAATGCCAGCAGGCCCTCAGTGGCGTCCTGTGTGGCTGCGAGCAGGCCGATCTGGCCCTCCATGAAGCGCATGCTTGCCTCGAAGGACATGGATTCGATGACGTCGGTGGCGTACTTGCCCCGGCGCAAGGCCGTGGGCGAGCATTCCATCAGGTGGGCGAGCAGCGTCTGCACCGCAATGTCCATCTCGTCCTTTGGCACTACTCGGCTCACGAGTCCGATGTCCAGCGCCTTGACGGCGCAGATCGGCGCACCGGTGAAGCACATTTCAATCAGGTAACGACGTGCAACGCGATGCTGCAACAGCGCGAGCACCTGCATGGGATAGTCCCCACCGTGGCTTCGGGCAAGCCCAACAAAACGTGATCGGCCGCCACGACGAGGTCGCAGGCGGCCAAAAACCCCATGCCCCCGCCATGCACGCGCCGTTGACTCGTCCAACGATGAGGGGATATCGGTCTCGGGCGCAAGGCGCATGAAGTCGGCCATTGGCAGGCGCGTCTGAGCGTCGTCGAACGCGAAGGACTTGCCCGATGCCAGGTCCGCCCCGGCACAAAAAGCCATCTTTCCGGCCCCGGTGAGCACGATGGCGCGATCGGTGGCATCGCGCGAGGCGCTACGCAAATGGCTTGACCTCTGATCCAACATCGCGGCCGTCAGCGCACTGCGCTGTTGCGAGCGGTTCAGTGTCAGCATCAGGACGGGCCCGTCCACGCGAGACAACAGCGCATCTTCGTTCGGCGTGATCATGGTGCTTTTCATTTGCGATTGAAATTCGGCGCTCGCGTGGACACGAGCCGCGCTACCCCGCTCACAAGCGGTACAGCTTGGCCGCCCGGTCTCTCTTGATCTCCTCGGCGCCACCGCCGATCATCATGAACTTGGCCTCGCGGTAGATGCGCTCGCTGACGGTGCCGCGCATGTAGCCCATGCCACCCAGAATCTGGCAGGCATGGTCGGCACAGAACTGCATGGTCTGCGTCGCGTGGTTCTTCAGCATGCAGACCTTCGCCACCCATTCGGGGCCAGTGTCACCGCTGCCGGCCTGCGCGGCCACGGCATCTACCCAGACAACAGGCGAGTGAATGCGCATCTGCATCTCCACCAGCTTGTGGCGAATCACCTGCTGTTCGCCCAAAGCCGAACCGAATGTCTTGCGCCGACGCGCCCTAGTCAACGCCTCATCAAAACAGGCCTGACTGAGACCCAGCGCGGCGGCCGCGCTGCCGAAGCGCTCGGCGTTGAAATTGACCATGATCATGTGAAAGCTTGCGCCGCCCTGTCCGAGCAAATAGCGTGCCGGCACGCGCCCGCCGTCAAAGCGCAGGAGAGAAGTGTCGGAGCAGTGCCAGCCCTTTTTTTGCAATGGCGTGCGCGACAGGTCCACACTGCCGCCCGGCACCAGCATCGAAATGCCCGCGGCACCCCTGGTGCCCTCCTCGCCGGTGCGCACCGCTACCGCATTCCAGTCGGCGCGCATGCCCGGCGTGATGAACGTCTTTTCGCCATCGGGCACATAGACATCGCCCTCGGGCCGCGCCATGGTTCGCAGCGCCGCCACGTCGGCGCCGCCACCGGGCTGGCTAATCGCCAATGCAGCGATGCGCTCTCCGCTCAGCACCGAGGGAATCACCTCTCGGCGCACCGACTCGGAGGCATAGTACAACACCGGCGGCAAGCCGATGTTGTTGCGATAGCAGGCTGGCCATGACGCCGCCGCTGGCGCTGTCGTGGCGCAGCGCCGGCCCCAGCACCGCGCGCACCACGTAGGAGGCTGGCGTGCCCCATAGGGTTCGGGATAGCCCAAGCCCAGTAGGCCCCGTTCGCCGGCGCGCCGGTAGAGCTCGCGGGCAAACTGCTCTGCGGTGTCCCGTTCGGTGACATGGGGCGCAATCTCGCTGCGTGCAAAGCACGCCACGGTGTCGGCCAGCGCAGCGCGGTCGGTCTGGAGTTCTGTCCGGCTCAACTGCATACTCATGCGATACCCGCCCTGGAAAAGCGCACCAGCACCTGGCCGGGCGACACTTGCTGGGCCGGGCTGACCAGCACCTCGGCCACGGTGGCTGCTGTCCTGCTGGCCAGGCTGTGCTCCAGCTTCATGGACTCGATGACGACAGCCGTGTCGCCCGCCGCCAGTGCCTGCCCCGTCACAACGGTCACACTCACCACGCGGCCACTGAATGGCGCCCGCAGTTCCGTGGCATTGCTGGCTGCGCTGGCACGGGAAACCGCCTTCAGCGATACATCTTCGAGCCACCAGTCCACCGCGCCAGTCTGTAAATGCCTGCATTGCGCGCCGACCCGTGCCAGCTGCACGCGGCGCGCCACCCCGTCCTGCATGCATAGCGCGGCGCCGCCAGGCAAGCCCGTCAGGTAAACCTGCCGAGCATGCCCGTCGGCCGCCGCTTGCAGCTGCAAATGGCCCGCGCCCAAATCCCGCACGGTCAGGGCGCTGATCTGGTCGCGATGCCGCAGTCGCACCGGCCGGGAAAAATCGCATGGCAGGCTGTGTGGCTTGATGTTTGAAGGGAAAACGACCGCTAACCCACAGCTAGCGGTCGCTTCCCGCTCCTTCTTTAGGAGCGCTTCGCGAACTGTGTCGGCCTCCGAGGCGAGAAATGAAACCAATGCCTGACCACCGCGAAACTGGGAGTGCTCCAGACATTCGGCCAGCACGGCCCGATTGGTGGGCAAGCCCAACAACTCGGTCTGCCTGAGCGCCTGCACCAGACGGTCGATGGCGGCGCCCCGCGTGGTGGCATGCACGATGAGCTTGCCGAGCATGGCGTCGTAGTACGGCGTGACCTCCAGGCCGGACTCGATCGCATGATCAAGGCGCAGGCTGGATGCGGTTGCCGCGAGTGGCCCCAAGGGCGCGCTGCTGAACTGCGAGGCCGCCGGCCAGGACAGATGCAGCACCCGGCCCGTGCGCGGGACGAAGTGCTCGCCTTCGGCGCACAGGCGCACCTCGATCGCATGACCGTTGAATTGGACTTCGTGCTGTGCCAGCGGCAACGGCTCGCCGCGAGCCACACGGATTTGCCACTCAACCAGATCCAGGCCGGTCAGCGCCTCAGTCACAGGGTGCTCCACCTGCAATCGGGTGTTCATTTCCATCAGGAAGAAGCTCGCCGCCACGCCCTCCATGGGGTGTGGCTCGCTGTCCACCGAGGAGGTGTCCGCACCCTGGGCGGGCCCGGCAGCGCTCAAGTCACCACCATCAAGCAGAAACTCGACGGTGCCCGCCCCTACATAACCCGCGCTCTTGGCCAGCGCCACGGCGCAAGTCCCCATGCGCTCGCGCAGCCCGGTATCGACCGCCGGACTGGGGGATTCTTCGATGATTTTCTGATGCCGGCGCTGTACCGAACAATCGCGTTCGCCCAGGTGGATGCAGGCGCCGTGGATGTCGGCAAATACCTGCACCTCAACGTGGCGCGGATGAAGCAATGCCTGCTCGATCAGCAGTTCACGGTTGCCAAAGCTGGCCTGCGCCTCGGAGCGCGCGCTGGCCAGCGCGGCCAGCAATTGGGGAGGCTCGTTGACCAACCGCATGCCACGCCCCCCGCCGCCCGCAACGGCTTTCACCATCAGGGGATAGCCGACGCGACTCGCCTCGACCACAAAGCGCTCATCGCTTTGGTCCGCGCCGGCATAGCCGGGCAGGCAAGGTATACCTTGTAGCGCGGCCAACGCCTTGACCGACGATTTGCTGCCAAGCGCCCGAATCGCCCTGGGCGGCGGACCGATCCAGATCAGACCCGCTGCGCCGACTGCCTCCGCAAAGCCCGCGTCCTCACTCAAAAAGCCATAGCCCGGGTGCACGGCATCGGCGCCGGTGGCGCGCGCGGCATCCAGCAGGCGGGCGACGCGCAGGTAGCTTTCAGCCCGAGTCGTACCCCCTAGCGCGAAAGCGCAACTGGCTTCGCGCACATGCAGCGTGCCCGCGTCAGGATCGGAGTACACCGCGACGCTTTCAATGCCCATGACGTGCGCGGTGCGGATGACGCGGCGGGCAATCTCGCCGCGGTTGGCAATCAGGATTCGCTTCATGTGCGCCCTCGATCAGGCGCCGCGTCGCTTCGCGATACCCATGGTCTTGGCGATGATGCCCAGCATCACCTCGTCGGCGCCGCCACCGATGGAGCCCAGCCGGCCGTCGCGGAACTGGCGAGACACCCGGTTCTCCCAGGTGAAGCCCATGCCACCCCAGAACTGCAAGCAGGTGTCTGCGACGGTACGCGTCAGGCGCCCGGCCTTAAGCTTGGCCATGCTGGCCAACTGCAGCACGTCCTCGCCCCGCACATACAACTCGCAGGCCCCGTAGGTGAGCGCGCGCTGGCTTTCAATGTCCGCCTGCAACTCGGCCAGCTTGAACTACACCCATTGCTGGTCGGCCAGCGTGGCACCAAACAGCTTGCGCTGCTGCGCCCACTCAATGGTGTCGCGGACGCAGCCGTCCAGCGACACCAGGCTGCTGGCGCCGGCCCAAAGCCGCTCTTCCTGAAACTGCTGCATCTGGTAGACGAAGCCCTGACCCTCCTGGCCGATACGGTTGCGTTGCGGCACGCGCACCTCGTCAAAATAGATCAGGCCGGTGTCGCTTGAATTCATGCCGATCTTGCGGATTTTTTTCGCAATCTCGACGCCATGGGTGAGCTGGCCGCCGCGGCCGTCGCGCATCGGCACCATGACCAGGCTTTTATTCTTATGGGCCGCACCGTCACTGGTGTTGACCAGCATGCACATCCAGTCGGCTTGCAGGCTGTTGGTGATCCACATCTTCTGACCGCTGATGACGTAGTCGTCGCCATCCTTGCGCGCCACGCTCTTGATGGCCGACACGTCGCTGCGGCCGCAGGTTCGGAAACCCCGATGCACCCCACCACGTCACCAGCGATCGCCGGCGCCAGGAAATCGCGGCGCAACTCGTCGCTGCCAAAGCGCGCCAGCGCAGGGGTACACATATCGGTCTGCACGCCGATGGCCATCGGTACACCACCACAATGAATGTGGCCCAGCGTTTCGGCCATGACCAGTGCATACGAATAGTCGAGCCCGGCGCCGCCATAGGTCTCGGGCTTGGTCAAGCCCAGCAGGCCCAGGTTGCCGAGTTTCTTGAAGACCTCGTGCGCCGGGAAAATACCCGCCTCCTCCCACTCGTCGACATGAGGGTTAATTTCTTCATCGATGAAGCGCTTCAGGGTCTTCTGGACCTCATGGTGTTCGTGCGTGAACTGCATGGCGTGTCTCCGGATTCGTCATTCGTGACAATGAAAGCGGATGGCTCGCGCGCGCTACATGCGTGCCACCGCGAACTGCATGGGATTGAGGACGCGGGCATCGGCCTCGGCCTGCATGTCCAGGCACTGGATCAGCACATCACGCGTACGGCGCGGGTCGATCACGCCGTCGTCGAGCAACAGCCCGCTGGTGTAGAAGGCGGCCGATTGCGCCTCGAACACCTGGACGATCTGCTTGTATTGCGCCTTCATCTTGTCGGAGTCTGGCTCCAGGCCTTTGCGCACCATGCCGGCCTGGGCGACGATCTGCATGGTGCGCGCTGCCTGCTCGCCGCCCATGACGGACGTCTTGGCGTTGGGCCAGCTGAACAGGAAGCGCGGCGCATAGGCACGGCCGCACATGCCGTAGTTGCCTGCGCCGAAGCTGGCGCCGCACTGAATGGTGATCTGCGCCACGCTGGCGTTGGTGACCGCCTGGATCATCTTGCTACCGTGCTTGATCATGCCGCCCTGCTCGCTGTCCTTGCCAACCATATAGCCGGTGGTGTTCTGCAAGTACACGATGGGGTGGCCCAACTGGCACATCCACTGGATGAAGTGCGTGGCCTTGTTGGCGCCCGCGACATCGATCGGCCCGTTGTTGCTGATGAAACCCACCGCATGACCAGCCAACCGCCCTTGCGCGCACACGGTGGCCGTGCCAAAGAGCGCCTTGAAGTCGAGCAGCTCCGAGCCATCGACCAGGCGCGCAATGACTTCGCGCATGTCCACCGGCTGGCGCAGGTCGTCCGACATCAGGCCCAGCAAGTCTTCGCTCGCCAGTTTCGGCGGCGCGAATGGCGCGGTTGAAGCGGCGCGGCACCTGGTCCAGTCGAGGTTGGCAATCACCTGCCGGGCCATGCCAATAGCTTCACGGTCGTCCGGCGCAAGGTACTCGCCCAGGCCTGAAATGGTGCTGTGCATCTGCGCGCCTCCGAGTTCCTCTTCAGTGGCGATTTCGCCAGTGGCCGCCTTCAGCAAGGGCGGGCCCGCCAGAAAGGCGCGCGAGCGGCCGTTGACCATGATGACGATGTCTGAAAGGCCCGGCATGTAGGCGCCGCCCGCCGTGCCCGAGCCGTGTTGCACCGTGATGACCGGGATGCCTGCCGCCGAGAGCCGCGCCAGGTTGCGAAACAGAGCGCCACCATAGACAAAACCCTCGACGCGGTAACGCATCAGGTTGGCGCCGGCGCTTTCCACCAGGTGCACGAAGGGAAGCTTGTTTTGCAGCGTTATCTCCTGCGTGCGCAGGATCTTCTCCAGGCCCATCGGCTGGATCGCACCGGCCTCAATACCCGAGTCACTGGCCACCACCATGCAGCGCACACCGGAGATGAAACCGATACCCGCCACGATGCCGCCACCGGGAACCGACTTTTCGGCGTCTTTCACATCCTGCTGGTAGCCGGCCAGCGTGGCCAGCGGCAACCAGGGCGTTCCGGCATCGACCAGCAAGGCAACACGCTGGCGCGGCAACAACTGGCCTCTCTTGTCGAAGACGGGCTTGGCACGGGCCGAGGCGGCGGCAGCCCGCTCCTCCAGTGCATGCAGGGCGGCAATGCGCGCCAGCATGGCCGCGCGACGTTGCTGCGCGACCGGCGACCGGAGGTTGCAGCGCGACTCGAACAAGCTCATGAAGGCTCCGTCGAGTCATTCCCGTCGTGAAAAAGGCGAGGCACAGCCGCCCGATGGAAACCACCAAACTCGCGCACGGACGGACGCTGGCGCGCTTGCGCATCCGGCAACGCCATCGGCCAGGCCATGCGCGCCTGTGGCCGCGCTCCATCGACGCGAAGCATGCTGCCGCTGATGAAGCTGGCCGCCGGACTCAGCAAAAAAACGATCGCCGCGGACACCTCGGCCTCGTTGCCAAAGCGCCCCAGCGGCACGGTCTTGCGCATGGCACGCAGTTGCGGCCCGGCTTCAGTCGGATAGTGGTCCAGTCCGCTGGAAGCGATGTAGCCCGGCGCGACGGCGTTCACGCGCACGCCGTTCACCGCCCACTCCAGCGCGGCCGTCTCAGTCAGGCTCACCATGCCGGCCCGCGCCGCGCCGCTGTGGCCCATGCGGGGCATGGAGCCCCACATATCGGCCACGATGTTGACGATGCTGCCACCGCGCGCGGCCATCGCCTGCCGGTAGCACTCGCGCGCCACTAGGAAGCCACCGGTGAGGTTGGTGTTCAGCACCGCCTCCCAGCCCTTGGCCGAGATGGCTTCGAGCGACGCCATGTACGGTCCGCCGGCGTTGTTGACGAGCCCGTCAATGCGCCCCTGCGCCGCCACGATGGCCCGCACCAGCGCCACCACGGCGTCCTCCTGGCGGATGTCACAACTGTGCCAGCTGGCCCGGCCGCCGTCAGCCGCAATCTCATCCTGCACCGTATGGAGCTTGTCGGTGTTGCGGCCCACCAGCACCACATCGGCGCCCAAGCACGCCAGTTCGTGCGCCGTGCAACGGCCGATGCCCGAGCCACCGCCGGTCACGATGACAACTTTCCCGGCCAGCAGACCGGGCGCAAAGATCGATTGATACATCACGCCTCCCCTGTGAAAAGTAACATGGCTTGCGTCGTCAGCTCGTCAAGCGTCTTGGCGCCCTGCGGGGCAAACCACTGGACCGCCCAGTTCAGCGCCCCAAAGATGAAAAGGCGCGCCACCGCAGGATCGGCCTTGAGCGCGCCCGCGTCATGCAGCGCCTGCAGTTCCGGCGCCCACTGGACTTCGTAATGGTTTTTCACACGTGCAATTCCCTGTTGTTGCTCTGGCGAGAGCGAACGCCATTCGTAGAGCATGACGGGAATGAAATCGCTTTCCGGACCGAGCAAAACTTCGAAGTGATGGCGGACCAAGGCCCGCAGCCGTTGGCGCGGCGACGCCTCGAGCGCCAGGCGCTCCAGCGCCGCCTGCTGGCTTGTCGCGGCCTGCACCATGCCCACTTCCATGACCACGTAAAGCAGCGCGTTCTTGCTTTCGAAGTGATAAAATGGCGAGCCGCTGTGCATGCTGGCCGCAGCCGCGATGTCTCGTGTGCTGGTGGCGTCGAAACCCTTGGCGCGAAACAGGCAAGCGGCGCCTTCGATAATCAGGCGCCGGCGGTTGCCGTCGTCCTGTTCGCGCTGCATGTTGCGCGTCCGGCCAGGCGGCCGTCTCCAAGGACGGCTGAGTGCGCTTCAAAGCAATGGTTCGCGCCGTCGGTGGCCGCCTGCGAGGCAGCATGCTGGTCGGCGCTGCGCCATCGGCAGCGGGAATTACGGCAGTCGGGGCGGCCTCGGAAGTCCTTCTGCTCCTGGTCGGCTTTTGCTTGCCGGGCAGGATAGCAAGCCGAAATTATTCAAGCAAGCAATTGCTTTGTAAATAAGATAGCTTCGATGCGATGCTGCGGTGTCATGAGATGAGCCGCGCACAAAAAAGCCGACCCACAGGTCGGCTTTCCCAGGAGAAGGAATCAGCTCAGCCGAAATTCTTCGCCACGAAATCCCAGTTCACCAGCTTGGCCAAAAAGGCTTCAAGGTACTTCGGCCGCGCATTGCGGTAATCGATGTAGTAGGCATGTTCCCAAACGTCGACTGTCAGTAACGCCTTGTCAGCCGTGGTGAGCGGGGTGCCGGCGGCGCCGGTGTTGACGATGTCGACCGAGCCATCGGGCTTCTTCACCAACCAGGTCCAGCCAGAGCCGAAATTGCCGGCGGCCAACTTCTCGAACGCCTCCTTGAAGGCGGCATAGCTGCCCCACTTGGCATCGATCGCCTTGGCCAGCGCACCGCCCGGTTCACCGCCGCCGGCGGGTTTCATGCAGTTCCAGAAAAAGGTGTGGTTCCAGGAGCGTCATTTTCTCGAACTCGGTGCCCTTTTGGAGCTTGTTGAGGTTCGCCACATAGGCCGCGTGATGCTTGCCATAGTGGTACTCGAGAGTCTCCTTTGAATACTCGGGCGCCAATGCGTCCATTGCATACGGCAGAGGGGGCTGAACGTGTTCCATGTTTTTTTCTCGCAGGTTGGTTGTTGAACTGGTCATTCTAGGAAGGATTCGCGGGCCCTGCGTCGGACGGCCGGCCGTCTTGCCACTGGCGGCGCGCCGGCAGGCGACGCTCAACGCTCTATCGGCCACGCGCCTGGTCGCCATTCACCGTCAGTTCGACCTGACCGTCGGCCAGCCGCGCGCGCACGGCATCGCCCGCCGCCAACTGGCGCACGCTGGCGACGGCATGGCCACTGCCATCGGTCAGCCACGCGTAGCCGCGCTGAAGTACCAGCGCCGGATCGAGCAATTGCAGGCGTTGGGCGATGCGTTCGAGGTGTTCGCGCCGGTGCGACAGGTTTTTTTCGATCGTCAGTGGAAAATCGGCCTGCAGCGCCCGCTGTGCTTGCGAAAGACGCTCTGTTTTCGATAGCAAGGCGTAATGCAATCGCTGCGCCTGATGCGCCAGACCTAGGCGCTGGCGTGCGACCAGCATCGAAGGCCGGCCCAGACGCCCGGTCACGAGATCAAGGCGCTGGCCCAGCACGTCGAGGCGCGCCGAAACCACATCGTCTAGTCGCTGCTGCATCATTTCGAGCGCGCCAAGCCAGAGCGCGCGCGGCGCCGCCACGAGTTCGGCGGCGGCCGTCGGCGTCGGCGCCCGCAAGTCGGCGCAAAAATCGGCGATGGTGAAATCGGTCTCGTGCCCGACGCCCGTGATCAAGGGCACCGGGCTTTGCACGATGGTGCGCGCCAGCGCCTCATCGTTGAAGGCCCACAAGTCTTCGATCGAACCGCCGCCGCGCACCAGCAGGATGACGTCAACCGCAGGCCGCAGCGCATAAAGCGATTGCAGCGCCGCCACCAGTTCGGCCGGCGCACTGGCGCCCTGCACCGACGCCGGCGCCAGCACGACCGGGATATGCGGCACGCGTCGGCGCAGCGCCGTCATGACGTCGTGCCACGCGGCCGCCCCGAGCGAGGTCACGACGCCGATGCTGCGCGGCATGGCGGGCAGTGCACGCTTGCGCTCGGCATCGAACAGCCCTTCAGCTTCCAGCTTGGCCTTGCGCTGCAGGAACTGCTCGAACAGCGCACCCTGCCCGGCGCGGCGCAGGCTCTCGACCACGAGTTGCAAATCGCCGCGCGGTTCGTAGACAGCAAGACGACCGCGTACCTCGACCTGGTCGCCATCCCGTGGCGGGAAGTCCAGCAAACCAGCGGCGCGCCGGAACATGGCACAGCGCAACTGGCCGGACTCGTCCTTGAGCGCGAAGTAGCAGTGGCCGCTGGCGGCGCGCGAAAAGCCCGAAATTTCGCCGCGCACCGTGACGGGATTGAAGCGCGCGTCGAGCGCGTCGGCCACCGCATGGCACAGTGCACCGACGGCCCAGACGCGCCCGCCGGCCGCTGACACAGGGCGATCCATCATCGGCTCACGCAGCCGCCAGCGAGGTGCCGGCCGGTTATTCGTCCACAAGTCAGGTCAACGCTGCTTCGCGCACCGAAAGACCCCGTCGCAGCGCCCGGTTCGCGGTGCAAGTCATTGATTTTATTCAGAAAAGCAGTGCTCAAAATTCGATCGATCTGGCCTAAGGCCCGGCCCGCGTGGATTCCAGAAGGTTGCGCGCCCGGTTAGTCACAAAGTTATCCACAGAATCTGTGCGTCAGGTCTTACAAGGCGAGGCGCCCTCATAAGCGGCTGGCGCAGAGGATAATCGCCCCGCATTTGTTGCCTACGGGCCGGAGGATTCCCTTGTTTTCGATCATAGTTGCTGCGGGCTGGCCGATCTGGCCGCTGCTCGCCTGTTCGGTGCTCGGGCTGGCGCTCGTGATCGAGCGATTCACCAGCCTTAAAACCTCGCGCGTGCTGCCTCGCACGCTGCTGGACGACGCCATCACCGCCTCGCAAACCCGCGTGCCGGCGCCCGACACGGTGACCAAGCTGGAACAAAATTCAGCGCTTGGCGAAGTACTGGCTGCGGGTTTTCGCGCCCTCAATATCAATCCGCGCTGCACCGAAGAAGACCTGCGCATCGCACTCGAAGCGGCCGGACGCAAGGTCGCACACAAGCTCGAACGCTACCTGGGCGCAATCGCGACCATCGCGTCGGCGGCGCCGCTGCTGGGATTGTTCGGCACGGTGATCGGCATGATCGAGATCTTCGGATCTCAGTCGGCGGCCAGCGGCGCTATCGGCTCGGGCAACCCGGCGCAGCTCGCGCACGGTATTTCGGTTGCGCTCTACAACACCGCCTTCGGGCTGATCATAGCGATTCCGGCATTGATCTTCTGGCGTTACTTCCGCGGCCGAGTCGACGAATACCTGCTCAACCTCGAACTGGCCGGCGAACGCTTTGCCCGGCACTTAAACGCCTTGCGCAAATGAAATTGGCAACCGCCGCCATCCCATCATGCGAATGAATTTCCGCCGCGGCTCGCGTGAAGAGCCCGAGATCAACCTGATCCCGTTCATCGACGTGCTGCTGGTGGTGCTGATCTTCCTGATGCTGTCGACCACCTACAGCAAGTTCACCGAAATGCAGCTGCGCCTGCCGGTGGCCGACGCTGACTCGCAGCGCGACTACCCTAAGCAAGTGACCGTGGCGGTGTCGGCCGACGGCCGCTATTCGATCAATAAAACCGTGCTGCCCGACCGCAGCGTCGAAACCGTGGCGGCCGCGCTGGCCACCGCGGCCGGCGACAGCAAGGACAGCGTGGTCATCATCAGCGCCGACGCCAGCGCGGCGCACCAATCCGTCATCACGGTGATGGAGGCCGCGCGCCGTGCCGGACTGATGCAGATCACGTTCGCAACGCAGTCGGCGACGCAGGCCAGGCACTAGCCATGGCGCTGCAGCGTGCCTGGCTGCAGCGAGGCGCACTGGCGCGGCTCCTGTGGCCGCTGTCTCGCGTTTACGGCACCCTCTTCGCGCTGCGGCACACGCTGTACCGGCGCCAATGGCGCAAGACGCAGAAGGCCGGCGTGCCGGTGATAGTGGTCGGCAACGTGATCGCCGGCGGCGCCGGCAAGACACCTATCGTGATCGCGGTCGTGCGGCATCTGCAAGCGCAGGGTCTGCAGGTGGGCGTGATTTCGCGTGGCTATGGCCGAAACACTCACGACTGCCGTGAAGTGCACCTCCGCAGCGATCCGCGCGCGGTGGGCGACGAACCGCTGCTGATCGCGCACTCGACGGGTGCGCCGGTGTTCGTCGCGCGCCGGCGCATCGACGCGGCACGAGCCTTGCTCGCACGCCACCCTGCGACCCAACTGATCGTCGCTGACGACGGTCTGCAGCATCTTGCGCTGGCTCGCGACATCGAGATCTGCGTGTTCGACGATCGCGGCACCGGCAATGGCTGGCTGCTGCCGGCCGGCCCGCTGCGCGAACCCTGGCCGCGGCTTGGCGAACGCGGCCGCGTGGAAGAAAGCGGCCATTACGGAAATGTTGGCGAGCGCGGCGCTGCTGCAACCGATCAGCCGCTGGTGCTTCACACCGGCCAGCAACCGGCCTTTGGCGGCTACACGGCGCAGCGCGCGCTAACCGACGATGCGTTGCGCAGCGACGGCACGCGCGTGCCGCTCGCGTCGCTTAAAGGCCGACAGATCATCGCGCTGGCCGCTATCGCCAACCCGCAAGCGTTCTTCACCATGCTGCGTGCAGCCGGACTGACACCCGAGCGCTGCATCTCACTACCCGATCACTATGATTTTGATAGATGGTCGCGCCCGCCTGATGGGCGTTACAAGCTCGTCTGCACCGAAAAGGACGCTGTCAAACTGTGGCGCCGGGCGCCGGATGCACTGGCCGTTCCGTTGCTGGTCACACCCGAGCCCGCTTTCTTCGCGGCGCTCGATGCCCGGCTCGCAAAGTTATCATCGGCCGATGGACTCCAAGCTGCTTGAACTGCTCGTCTGCCCCGTCACCAAGGGTCCGCTGACATGGAATGCGCAAAAGCAGGAACTGTCCTCGCACAGCGCTCGCCTAGCCTATCCGGTGCGCGACGGTATTCCAATCTTGCTCGAAAGCGACGCGCGCACCCTGTCGGACGAAGAACTCGGCCAGTGAGCCGCGCCGCCGGACGCCGATGGCTGCCCCCTTCACTGTCCTGATCCCGGCCCGATTGGCCTCGACGCGCCTGCCCGACAAGCCGCTGGCCGACATCGGCGGCCTGCCGATGGTGGTGCGGGTCGCCCACTGTGCACTGCGCTCGCAGGCTGAGCGCGTCGTGGTGGCGGCCGACCACGCGCGCATCGTCGCGGCCTGCAAGGCGCACGGCATCGAGGCGCTCCTGACGCGCGCAGACCACGCCAGTGGCAGTGACCGGCTGGCCGAAGCGTGCACGCAACTCGACCTGCCCGACGCGGCCATCGTCGTCAACGTGCAAGGCGACGAGCCGCTGATTGACCCAGCCCTGATCGATGCCGTGGCTCAAACCCTGGTCGCGCACCCGGATGCCGCCATGAGCACCGCGGCGCACGCCATCGATTCGGTGACCGATTTCGTCAATCCCAACGTCGTCAAGGCAGTGCTCGATGCCCAGGGCCACGCGCTCTATTTCAGCCGCGCGCCCATTCCCTGGTGGCGCGACGGACCACAAAGCGTCGGCCTGCCGACAGCGCTGCCCGACCCGGCGCCGCTGCGCCACATCGGCATCTACGGCTATCGCGCGGACTTCGTGCGGCGCTTCGCGCGGCTAGCTCCCGCCCCCCTCGAGGCGATCGAAGCGCTGGAACAGTTGCGCGCGCTGTGGCACGGCCACCGCATCGCCGTGCACGTGAGCCCGCACGCGCCAGGGCCGGGCGTGGACACGCCGCAAGACCTCGCCCGCGTGCGTGGCCTGATCGCGGCCACCTGACACTGCCACTGCCGCGCGAGCGCGGCCCTCCGACTGCCGCGCGAGCGCGGCCCTCCGTCACAGCGGCATTTGTCACTGGGTCGCGTGCTATCCTCAACCGACACGACCCCGTATCGCCTACTGGCGGCACGCGCGGCGCGAAACATCAAAAGAACCCTCCGAGGACAACCATGAGACTGATTTTGTTGGGCGCCCCGGGAGCTGGAAAAGGCACGCAAGCCGCCTTCATTTGCCAGCAGTACGGTATTCCCCAGATTTCGACCGGCGACATGTTGCGCGCCGCCGTCAAGGCGGCCACGCCTCTGGGCCTCAAGGCCAAGTCGATCATGGAATCGGGTGCCTTGGTGAGCGATGACCTCATCATCAATCTGGTGAAAGAGCGCATTGTCGTGCCCGACTGCGCCAATGGTTTCCTGTTTGACGGCTTCCCGCGCACTCTGCCGCAGGCCGATGCCATGAGGGCCGCCGGCGTCAAGCTCGACTACGTGCTCGAGATCGACGTACCGTTCTCCGACATCATCGAGCGCATGAGCGGGCGCCGTTCGCACCCGGCCTCAGGGCGCATTTATCACATCACGTTCAACCCGCCGAAGGTCGCGGGAAAGGACGACCTGACTGGCGAGGACCTGATCCAGCGCGACGACGACAAGGAAGAGACCGTGCGCAAGCGCCTCGATGTCTACAGCCAGCAAACGCAGCCCCTGGTCGACTACTATTCGCAGTGGGCTGCGCAAGACGCAGCCGCCGCGCCTAAATACCGCGCGATTTCCGGCGTCGGCTCGGTCGACGACATCACCCAGCGCGCCCTGGCGGCCCTTAGCAGCTAAACCACCTCGAAGCGGTTACCCCAGCCAGCCGAGCCGTCCCAAGTCGGCCCCGAAGCGCAGTTTCCGGCCTCCAGTATTTCAAGCATCAGCGCGATCCGCGCCTTGACCGGCGTCAACCCGCCAGCGGCGCGCAGCCGGTCATGTTCATTGGGCAGGATGCGGCCACTGGCGCAACGCGTGGCACGCAGCACCGTAATGCCGGCCGCCTGCGCGCGCAAGGCAGCGGCTTCCAGTTCGTGGTGCAGCGTGCCATTGCCGGTGGCGGCCAGCACCAGCCCTTGCACCGGCGGTACGGCTTCTGCATGTCCGGGCTGCCCGGCCTGACGCTCACGCACCAGCGCATCGACCAGGGTGCCGCTCGCACCGGCGTGGCTCATGACGATTTCGACACGCGGCCAGCGAACCGCGTTCGCTATTAATTCCATAGGTGACACCGCCCGTCTAGCGGACGATGAAGGCCAATTTCGTACCCGACGCACTGCGCCCTCCTCGACGTAACCGATCGGCCCGGCGTCGCCCGAACCGAAGGCGTCCAGCCGGTACGGGTGGATCTTCTGGACATCGACGGCACCGTGCACCGTACCGGCGCAAACTGCCGTCACACCGCTGGCGCGATGTGTCGCCGCCACCACAATCGCATCACGCACGTTCTGCGGGCCATCGGGCGCCAGCGCGCTCGCAGGCCGCATGGCACAGGTCAGCACCACCGGCCTGCGGGACGCCAACGCCAAGTGCAGGAAGAAAGCGGTTTCCTCCAGCGTGTCGGTGCCATGCGTAATCACCACACCGACTACGTCGGGTTGTGCCAGCCAGTGGGTGCAGCGCAACGCGAGTTGCTGCCATAGCTCGAAGCTCATGTCCTTGCTGTCCACCTGCGCCACCTGCTCGGCCACCAGCGTCACACCAGGCGGTGCGTCGATCCCGTCCAGCAGTTCGGCCATGCCAATCTGCCCGGCGGTATAGCCGATGTTGTCGCCCGTCTTTGCCGCCCGGCCGGCGATCGTGCCGCCGGTGCCCAGAACGACGACACGTCGCCCACGTGCTGCGGTTTGTTCAGTCATGGCTTGCCAACCTTCAAAAACTGGTTAAAAATACAGTTACTGGACGTCCGACCAGTCTTCAAAGGAATCGAACGCATGCTTAATCTGCCCTTTCCAGCCAAGCTTACCGCTCGCCAGCAACAGATCCTGGATCTGATCCAGAGCGCCATCGCGCGTACCGGCGCACCGCCAACGCGGGCGGAAATCGCGTCCGAACTGGGCTTCAGATCGGCCAACGCGGCCGAAGAACATTTGCAGGCGCTGGCGCGCAAAGGTGTCATCGAACTGGTGAGCGGCACATCGCGCGGCATCCGGCTCAAAAACGACGCCCTGCGTTCCATCAACGCGTCACGCAACAACGGCTACTCGCTGCCCTTACCCGGCCTGGCGCAACTTGCATTGCCGCTTGTCGGGCGCGTCGCAGCGGGCTCACCCATCCTGGCGCAAGAGCACGTCGACCAGACCTACTACGTCGAGAACACCCTGTTCCGACATAAGCCTGACTACCTGCTCAAGGTGCGTGGCATGTCGATGCGCGACGCCGGCATCATGGACGGCGACCTGCTCGCGGTGCAAGCTACCAAAGAAGCCCGCAATGGCCAGATCGTGGTCGCACGGCTCGGAGACGAGGTCACCGTCAAGCGCCTGCGACGTAACAAGCTGGTGATCGAGCTGCACGCCGAAAACCCGGACTATCCGACCATCGTGGTGCAGCCCGGCGAGCCATTTGAAATCGAAGGACTGGCGGTCGGCCTGATCCGAAACACGATGCTGATGTGAGGCAGCGACCGCTATCAATTCGAACCCGGTCGCCCCAGGTGGCGGGCGTATGGCTTGGGCCATCACCCTGTCGCGGCCCAGTAAAGCAAATCCTGCCTGTGTTCAACCCCTGACTTTTTGGAGTTCACATGGGAATCGCGCTTGTTACTCTGGCTGATTTGTTCATCCCTCTGCGATCGCTCGCCAACCGCTGGATACCGGCCCGCGGGGCACATCGCAGCCGCTCGGCTGCACTGCGCTACGTTGTGGTGCAGCCCGACTGCACAGCGCGAACTACTGCGGCGCCAGGCAAGGCCGAAACGGCAGCGGCCTGGCGGCCACTGCGCGTAGTTCGCAAGGTCGATGCGGATCAACCGGGCATGGGCAGCCGGATCGTGATTTCGGGCCGAATGGCGGACGTCTGCGCCGAACTTGACCGGCTTGCGGCGCTTGAAACCGCTGGGGCTCGCCATCCGTCGCCATCCGGCATGCACTGAGTCCCCTCAGCACGCCGTGGTGCCTGGCGCGCGGCACGATGCGGTAGCCGAGATACAGGATGCGCGCGAGGCACAATGACGTGCCACAAGACGCCGTGCGCAAGCTGCGCTGCGCCAGCAAGCTGGACGCGTACGCGGCCAAGGTCTACACCAACACGGTCAAAGGTATTGGTCAACTTTCAGTGCGGCTGAAAGATGCCGACGTGATCGTGCTGATCCGCGAGCGCACACCCATTTCGCGCCAGCTGATCGAAAAACTGCCCAAACTCCGGCTGATTTCGCAAACGGGCCGCGTCGGGGATCACATCGACGTGACTGCCTGCAGCGCACGCGGCATCGCGGTGGCCGAAGGCAGCGGTTCGCCGCTGGCGCCCGCGGAGCTGACCTGGGCCCTGATCATGGCTGCCATGCGCCGACTGCCGCAGTACATCAGCAATCTCAAGCACGGCGCCTGGCAGCAATCAGGGCTGAAAGCGGCATCCATGCCGCCCAATTTCGGCCTCGGCTCGGTGCTCAAGGGAAAGACGCTCGGCATCTGGGGTTACGGGCGTGTTGGCCAACTGGTCGCCCGCTACGGTCAGGCCTTCGGCATGCAAGTGGTGATCTGGGGCCGGCAAGCCAGTTGCGACAAGGCGCGCTCGGACGGTTTCCAGGTTGCAGCGAACCGCGAAGCTTTTTTCAGCATTGCCGATGTCCTCACTGTTCATCTGCGACTGACCGACGAAACCCGGAACATCGTCACGCTGGAAGATCTCTCGCAAATGAAGCCGACGGCGCTGTTTGTCAACACGTCGCGGGCCGAACTGGTCGAGCCCGACGCCCTGCTCGCGGCGCTCAACCGGGGCCGCCCGGGGCTGGCGGCGATCGATGTCTTTGAAAGCGAACCGCCACTGCAAGGCCACGCATTGTTGCGCCTGGAAAACTGCATTTGCACGCCGCACATCGGCTATGTCGAGAACGATAGCTATGAATATTATTTCGGGCAGGCGTTCGACAATGTGGTGAGCTTCATCAAGGGCAACCCGACCAACATCGTCAATCCGGGCGCGCTGCAGGTTCAGCGCTGAGCGGCGGCGCTTTCAGGGTCAAGGCCACAGCGGAGGCCGCGGTGCGATCTCGGGGTCCGAAAATTCCAACTCGATGTCCGCAGGACATCGTCGCTGCATTGAGCGGTGAGGCGAGAGACGCGCGCCGCGTATGGGCCGCAGCGTCGTCGAATCCCGCGATGTTCAGGTCGAGCACAGAGATACCCACAGGGGCCGCATGCGAGGCGCCCGTTGGGGCGACCATCGCCGGACTGCTGCTGCACGTCGAACAGTTCCTCGGCGTTCACCGGCCGGCGGATCGCGGCGTCGCTGGTCTGGGGCGGCATGTTGCAAACGCTGTCAGATACCGGGTCACCCCAGCCCGATAGCGATCCATCGACGCCGTGTTGCGCCGCAGCGTGCGAGACGGGGGGCGGCTGCCGGTCGGATTGGCCGTCTGGCTCACCAGTGTTCTCACGTTCGTCGGTACCGGTGCCTGGCGCGCCAGGGGCGCCCACCAGCGCCGCCAGCCACCTCGGCCGCCGCACCCCGTTAGGCGGGACTGTTCACACGGCGCAAGAGTCGCTGCAGCAATGCCGTCTCCATCAGCGCCAGCAGCAGCAGCAGCAGCAGAGCGGCGAGCGCGCAAGCAACAGGATTCCAATAGTGGCCCTGCCGCGCCCAGGCAAATTACTTCACCTTCCCAGCAAGGTACCCTGGTCTCGCGCCGTATGCTCGCGCAAGGTGGCCAACGTGGCTTCCTGTGATTGCAGGCGCCGCGCCTCGCTCGACCTGTCCTCGGGCGTGCCGCCGGGGGAGCGCCACAATGCCGCAGCTTCACGGCGCCGGCGAGGTCCTGCGCGCCGGGCAACGAATGCGAAGGAGAAATGCGCAGGCTTGGCTGAGGCCTCGTTGCAGGGTCAACCGGATCCAGCTGACGCGACCGCCGGCACGGCCATCGCAATGGCGCCCAGTGGAATGTCAAACTCATCCAACGCTGGTTCAACGGGCATGTCGGCCAGCAAGACATAGCGTCGCTTCGACTGCATGTCGCGCCCTGCATGAACGCTGGCCGGCACCGCCGGCTCGTCGATGGCGACCGTTGAAGGCACGCGAATGCGCGAGTTACTGGCAAAGGTGCCGGGTTCCAGCGAGATACAGTAAGCCGTTTGTCGTCAATGCGCGAATCACCCTGCATCAGGTCAGCTTCAAGACACAAGGCGTCTGCCGTCTGTCCGCCCTGGAGCGTGAGCGGGACCACAATGTCGAGCGGCTTGCCGATCCACATCGCCCGTTGCGGTGAGCTGATGGTCAACGCATAGGATGGGAGTGCAAATCCCGATAAAAAGGACTCGAGCGGAATATCGAAACTACAAAGCTGAAGTAAACGTAAGCAAACGTGATGTGTCTTGCCACGATTTTTGGCCCTCTCCACCTACTAGCGAACTATTAGCAAATGACTGTGAACTATTTGAAAATCGGCATTGTTGGCGCGGGCGCCATGGGATGCGGTATTGCGCAAATCGCCGCACAGGCGGGCAGCCACGTGATGTTGCTCGACAGCATGGCCGGCGCCGCCGAACGCGGCGTGGCCACCATCACCGCGCAATGGCAAAAACTTCTTGGCAAAGGACGCATCGACGCTGCGCAGCACGATGCATTCAGCGCCGGTCTTCGTTCGGTCGCGTCGATGAAGGACCTGGGCGAATGCGATCTCGTGATCGAGGCGGTGATCGAAGACCTTGACATCAAGCGCCAGTTGTTTCGCGACCTCGAAGCCATCGTCGATCGCACTACCACGCTGGCTACCAACACCTCATCGCTGTCTGTGACAGCGATTGCCGCAGCCCTGACGCACCCCGAGCGGATGGCCGGTTTCCATTTCTTCAACCCCGTGCCCTTGATGAAAGTGGTCGAGGTGGTCGCGGGCTTTCGCACCGACGCGGCTGTCTGCACCCGGCTGGCAGGCTTTGCCGCGCAAATGGGCCACAGCGCCGTGCAGGCCGGCGACACCCCCGGCTTCATCGTCAACCACGCCGGACGCGGCTACGGCACGGAGGCGCTGCGCATCGTTGGCGAAGGCGTGGCCGATTTCGCGACAGTCGACCGCATCCTGAAGGATCAGGCGGGCTTTCGACTGGGCCCTTTCGAGCTGTTCGACCTGACAGCGCTCGACGTATCGCACCCGGTCATGGAATCGATCTACCACCAATACTATGAAGAGCCGCGTTTCCGCCCGAGCGTGATTACCGCCCAGCGCCTGGCAGCCGGGGCGCTGGGGCGCAAGACGTCCGAAGGCTTCTACCGCTATGTCGACGGGGCTGCACAGCACACGCCCGAGTCCGCGCCCCCCGTCATCGAGGCCATGCCAGCGATCTGGGTCTCTCCGCGCGCTGCGCGGCGACCGGAACTTCTGCACCTTATCCATACGTTGGGAGCGCCGTTGGAATCGGGCGTCACGCCATCTTCGGCGGCGCTGATTGTGGTGGCACCGCTGGGCTTCGATGTCACGACAGTCGCGGCGGTCGACCGGCTCGACCCGGCGCGCACCGTGGGTATTGATTTACTGATCGACGACGCGGCGACCAAGCGTCGTGTGCTGGCAACCAACCCCGCCACGCGCAGCGACATCCGCGATGCGGCACATGCCCTGTTCGCACGGGACGGCAAGGCCGTGAGCGTGATTCGCGACAGCGCCGGTTTCGTGACGCAACGCGTGGTCGCCCACATTGTCAACATCGCATCGGACATGTGCCAGCAGCGTGTCTGCTCGCCCGCCGATCTGGAGACTGCCGTGCGGCTCGGTCTGGCTTACCCGCAGGGCCCGCTCGCAATGGGCAACCTGTATGGTCCGCCCAACGTACTGGAAGTGTTGTTCAACCTGCAAACGGTGTACGGCGATCCGCGCTACCGCCCCAGCCCGTGGCTGCGCCGGCGCGGCGCGCTCGGCCTGAGCCTGCTGCACGAGGAAGAGTGAGGCACACCATGAGCGCCCAACTCAAGAGCACCAGCGAAGGCCGCACCATGGTGCTGAGCATCGCCAACCCGGCGCAGCGCAACGCGCTCGGCCCGGAGATCTACGCGGCCGGCATCGAGGCGCTCAACGGCGCAGAGAACAATGATGAAGTGCGCAGTGTGGTCATCACCGGCGAAGGCTCGTGGTTTTGCGCCGGCGGCTCTCTGCAGCGCCTGCAGGCCAATCGACAGCAGCCCCCCGCCGTGCAGGCCGAGAGCATCGAAGCCCTGCACAACTGGATCGACTCGATCCGCACGTTCCCCAAGCCCGTCCTGGCAGCGGTCGAAGGCGCAGCAGCCGGCGCCGGCTTCTCGTTGGCGCTGGCATGCGACTTTGTCGTCGCTGCCGACGACGCGGTATTCGCCGCGTCGTACAGCAATGTGGCGCTCTCTCCAGATGGCGGCCTGAGCTGGCACCTGGCCCAGACGTTACCGCGTCAGTTGGCCAGCGAATGGCTGATGGGCGGCCAACGCATCCAGGCGCGCCGCCTTCATTCGCTGGGGATGGTGAACGAACTCACCGTCTCCGGCCAGGCACTCGCCTGCGCGCTGGCACTGGCGGACAAACTGAACATGCGGGCACCCAATGCCCTGGCCAGCATCAAGGAACTCCTGAACGAAGGCCGCCACGCGACGCTGCACGCGCAACTGACGCAGGAGCGCGACCATTTCGTTCGCAACCTGCACCACGTCAATGCCGGCATTGGCATCGCTGCCTTTCTCGCCAAACAACCGGCCGACTATGCGTAGCGCCGGGTCGCGACAGCGACACCGCAAAAGCCCTTCAGTCGCCGACAGGACAGCCCAATGGACGATCCAATTCTTACCATCGATGAACGCGAGGCGATCAACAGTGGTCGCTGGTTCTCATCCCTCTCACCCTCCTTACGTCACGACATCCTGCGATGTGCTTTTGTCAAACGCTACAAAGACGGCGAACTGATCGCGGCTCGGGGCGACCCGGCCGAGCAGTGGATCGCCTGCGCCAAGGGGGCTGTTCGTGTGAGTTCAACGGCGGTATCAGGCAAGCAGGTGACGCTGAGTTATGTGGAGCCAGGGATCTGGTTCGGCGATGTCGCGATGTTCGACGGCGATCGGCGCACGCACGACACCTACGCGCATGGGCAGAGCACGTTGCTGTGCGTGGCACGAGCCGATTTCCAGAAAATCCTGGCCACGCACATCGAGCTCTACGAAGCCCTGATGCGCCTGCAGGCACGGCGCATCCGTCAGCTTTTTGGCCTGGTCGAAGACCTCAATACACTGCCGCTGCGGGCGCGTCTGGCCAAGCAGCTCATTCATCTGGTGCGCAGCTACGGCGTGCCCAACCTCGACGATGGCACCCAGATGCGCATCGGACTCCAGTTGGCACAGGAAGAGCTGGCACAGTTGCTCGGCGCCTCGCGCCAGCGCGTCAATCAGGAGCTCAAGGCGATGGAGCGCGAAGACACCATCCGCATCGAGCCGGCCGGCCTGGTGGTACTCGACCGCGTCAAGCTCACGCGCATCTCGGAAGCCAATGACTGACATGACACAGGACTTCAGCAATTTCATCGGAACGCGCACCGTGACCGGCCAACACGCGTTCGCTACCGGCGCCTTGACCGCGTGGCTCGCCAGCAACCTGGACGGCTTCCAGGGCCCGTTGACGGTCGAGATGTTCAAGGGCGGCCAATCGAACCCGACCTACAAACTCATCACGCCCGGCCAGAGCTACGTGATGCGCGCCAAGCCAGGTCCGGTGGCCAAGCTGCTTCCTTCAGCGCATGCGGTCGAGCGCGAATTCAAGGTGATGAGCGGCCTTGCAGGGACCGACGTGCCGGTGCCGCGCATGCACGTTTTGTGCGAAGACGAAAGCATCATCGGCCGCGCCTTCTACGTCATGGAGTTCATGGCCGGTCGCGTGCTGTGGGACCAGTCGCTGCCCGCCATGGACAACGCCGAGCGCAGCGCGATCTACGGCGAAATGAACCGCGTGATCGCGGCGCTGCACAAGGTCAAATTCGCCGAACGTGGGCTGGCCGACTACGGCAAACCTGGCAACTATTTCGAACGCCAGATCGGGCGCTGGAGCAAGCAGTACGTCGCCTCCGTAACCGATCCCATCGTCGAAATGGAGCGCCTGATGGAGTGGCTTCCAGCCCACATTCCGGCCAGCGCGCGCGATGAAACCATGACCTCGATTGTGCATGGCGACTACCGGCTGGACAACCTCATGTTCCACCCCACCGAGCCGCGCGCCATCGCCGTACTCGACTGGGAGCTGTCGACCCTGGGGCACCCGCTGGCCGACTTCAGCTACCACTGCATGTCCTGGCACATCCCGCCGGGCGCTTTTCGCGGCATTGGTGGCTTGGATCTGGCACGCCTGGGTATCCCGACAGAGCAAGAATACATTCGCCAGTATTGCGAGCGCACCGGGCTCACCACGCCAGAGTCACTGGCACCCGACTGGAACTTCTACCTGGCTTACAACATGTTTCGCATCGCCGGCATCTTGCAGGGCATTGCCAAGCGCGCCGAAGCCGGCACCGCGTCAAGCCAGCAAGCCGTCGCATCGGGGCGCGGCGCGCGCCCGATGGCCGAGATGGCGTGGAAATTCGCGCAAAGAGCATGACCGGCCCGGTGGCCGCCTGAACGCCTTCATCCATTCAAAGGAGACCCCCATGGATTTCGAATACTCAGCCAAAACCAAGGACCTGCAAAAACGCGTCAGCGCGTTCATGCAAGATCACATCTACCCGGCCGAGGCCGAATACAGCGCCGAACTGGCCACCAACACGGCCGCTGGCAAGCGCTGGAGCGCGCTCCAGACAGTCGAGAAGGCCAAGGCAAAGGCCAAGGCGCAAGGCTTGTGGAACCTGTTCTTGCCCGTCGACAGCGCGTCGGCCTCGGGCTACGAAGGCGCGGGCCTGACCAACCAGGAATACGCTCCGCTGGCCGAGATCATGGGCGCCGTGCCATGGGCCAGCGAGGCATTCAACTGCTCGGCGCCCGATACCGGCAACATGGAGACCATCGCGCGCTACGGCTCCGAGGAAAACAAGGCCAAGTGGCTCAAGCCGCTGCTCGAAGGCCAGATCCGCTCGGCCTTTGCCATGACCGAACCCGACGTCGCCTCCAGCGACGCGACCAACATCGCGACTCGCATCGAGCGTGATGGCAATGACTACGTGATCAACGGCCGCAAGTGGTGGATCTCCGGTGCCGCTGATCCGCGCTGCGCCATCTTCATCACCATGGGCAAGACGGATCCCGAAGCGGCGCGCCATTCGCAGCAAAGCATGGTGCTGGTGCCGGCCGACAGCAAGGGCATCACCATCGTGCGCCCGCTCAACGTGATGGGCTACGACGATGCGCCGCACGGCCACGTCGAGATGACGTTCGAGAACGTCCGCGTGCCCGTCGGCAATATCCTGCTGGGCGAAGGCCGCGGCTTCGAGATCGCACAAGGGCGCCTTGGCCCTGGACGCATCCACCATTGCATGCGCCTGATCGGCCTGGCCGAGCGAGCGCTCGAACTGATGTGCAAGCGCGCCAGTTCGCGCGTCGCTTTTGGCAAGACCGTGGCGTCGCAAACCGTAACACAAGAGCGCATCGCCGAAGCGCGCTGCAAGATCGACATGGCGCGCCTTTTGACGCTCAAGGCGGCCTGGCTGATGGACACCGCCGGCAACAAGGTCGCGCGCACCGAAATCGCCATGATCAAGGTGGTGGCGCCGAGCATGGCCTGTCAGGTCATCGACTGGGCCATGCAGGTGCACGGCGGCGGCGGCATGTGCGACGACTTCCCGCTCGCCTACGCCTACGCTGGGGCGCGCACGCTGCGCTTTGCCGACGGTCCGGACGAGGTGCACCGCAACGCGATCGCGAAGTGGGAGTTGGGTAAGTACGCCTCTGACAAGAAGGATGTTGCGTCGCCGGTGACGCGTTTCTGAGGCTGTCCTCCGCTAGTCATTTAGATAGCTGCCGCCGCCCGTCATGTAAGGACGGGCGGCATTCCTGATTCAAATTTTTTTGCAGGAAAACGGCCGCGCCGAACGCCGGATCAAGGTGATAGGCGGCAAAGCCCTCGCGCTCGTAGGCGCGCAGCGCGCTGCGATTGCCCGCCAGCACTTCAAGCGTGAGCTTGCAAGCACCGCGCGCATGGGCTTCCTGCTCGACGCACGCCAGCATGCGCTGTGTGATGCGCCGGCCCCGGTGACTGGCCAACACCACGACGTCGTGCACGTTCACCAGCGGCCGGCAAGCGAAGGTCGAAAAACCTTCGATGCAGTTGACCAGGCCGACTGGCAGCGTGCCATCGAACGCGAGGACGCTGAACGCCTGCGGGCGCGCCGCTAGCGCGGCGGGCAAGCCGGCCCGCACTTCGTCGGCCAGCGCGGCGCCTCCGCCGGTCGGATCGCGTGCATACGCATCCAGCAGCTCTACCAATGCCCGGGCGTGGACAGCGTTGCGGTAGTCGACCATCACGACATCCATCACACGGGCTCCTGGTGTCTTCAATCGGGCATGCGGACCAAAGTCGATCAACTTTGATGATGGGTCATCGCCTGCGCCGCCGTCAAGTCAGGAGCATCGCGACTGAAGCAGCAATCGCCAGCGTTGCAGCCACGCAGGCGCCGATGGCCCAGTACCGGGTGCGACGCAAGGTCACGGCCAATTCGTCGGCTGCCCGTTGCGCGCCGTCGATCCGAGCCTGCATCTCGTTCACCAGCAACCCGATTGCTTCGGCATTGGCCGTGACGGCGTGTTGCAACTCGGCAATCTGCGCGGTCATGGTGGCCGGTGGCTCGGGACCCTTGACCCGTGTCAGCAAAGGCTTGGCCAGCTTGATGATTTCCGGCAGGTAGGACGCCGCCGAAGTAGCGATCCCAACCCAGGCGACGCTCACGCAGCCCCCAGCGTTGCGGCCAGGCGGCGAGCGCATTGGTCGGCCTGCTGCGCATCGCGGGCTTCGACCATGACGCGCACCAGCGGCTCGGTGCCGCTGGCGCGGATCAGCACGCGGCCGGCGCGCCCCAGATGGGCCTGCGTGCGCCGCGTTTCCTCGGCCAGCGCGCGATTGGCCTTCCAGTCATACTCTCGGGGCAGTCGCACATTAATGAGCGTCTGCGGAAAAAGCGTCACGTCGGCCAGCAATCCAGCCACCGTCTTGCCCCCGTGAACACAAGCCTGGAGCACCTGCAGCGCGCTCACGATGCCATCGCCCGTGGTGTGGCGATCCAGCACGAGCAGGTGCCCGGAGCCTTCGCCGCCCAGCAGCCAGCCGCGCTTGTTGAGCTCTTCGAGCACATAGCGGTCACCGACCTTGGCGCGCACGAATTCGATGCCGTGGGCCGCCAGGGCAACTTCCACCGCCATATTGGTCATCAGCGTACCCACGACCCCCTGCGGCTTGTCACCGCGCGCGACGCGTTCCATCACCATGAGGTAAAGCAACTCATCGCCGTTGAACAGGCGTCCGCTTGCGTCAACCAGTTGTACCCGGTCGGCATCGCCATCAAGTGCAATGCCGTAGTCAGCGCCTTGAGCCTTGACGGCCTCGATCAGCGCTTGCGGATGTGTGGCGCCAAAGCCGGCATTGATGTTGATGCCGTCCGGTTCGCAGCCAATGGCGTTCACGTCGGCGCCGAGTTCGTGGAACACGCTGGGTGCCACCTGGTAGGCAGCGCCGTGTGCTCCATCGACCACCAGCTTGAGGCCGCGCAAGGTCAAGTCATGGTCGAACGTGCTTTTACAAAACTCGATGTATCGACCCTGCGCGTCGTCGAGGCGGCGCGCCTTGCCCAGATGAGCCGAGTCGGCCCATGCCGGCGGCTGCCCGAGCATGGCTTCCACTTCGCGCTCCCAGTCGTCGCTGAGCTTGGCGCCTTGTGCACTGAAGAATTTGATGCCGTTGTCGGCGTACGGGTTATGGCTGGCGCTGATCACCACTCCAAGGCTGGCGCGCTGCGCCCGCGTCAGGTAAGCCACACCGGGCGTGGGTAGCGGACCGAGCAGCACCACGTCGGCGCCGGCCGAATTGAGCCCTGATTCGAGCGCCGATTCAAGCATGTAGCCCGAAATACGGGTGTCTTTGCCAATCAGCACGGTGGGCCGCTCCTCGGTCCGGCACAGGACGTGGCCTACCGCGTGACCCAGGCGCAACACAAAATCGGGCGTGATGGGCGACTGGCCCACCGTGCCCCGGATGCCGTCGGTACCGAAATATTGGCGTGTCATGGTTTGAAGACTCCTGCAGTGGTTCCACTTTGTTCTGATTTCATGGCGCGCCAGACGGCCAGCGCGGCAACGGTGTCGCGCACATCGTGCACCCGCACCACATGGGCACCGCGCTCCACCGCCAGCACGGCGGCCGCCACGCTGGGCACTAACCGCTGCGCGGCCGATGCGATGCCGCTGACGGCGCCGAGCGAGGACTTACGCGACCAGCCGACCACCAGCGGATACCCCGTTGCGGCCAGTTCCCACTGCCGCGCCAGCAGCGCAAAATTCTGCGCTACGGTCTTGCCGAAGCCGATTCCGGGATCGACCGTGATACGAGACCTATCAACTCCTAACGCCCGTAACGCCTGCGTATGCAGCTCCCAGAATGAAAGCACTTGCGGCACCACATCGCCCTCCATCGGGGTCGTCTGCATGGTCTGCGGTTCGCGGTGCATGTGCATCAGGCAGACCCCGCACGCGGGATGCGCAGCTACCGCCTCGCGGGCGCCCGGCCGGCGCAGCGCCCAAACGTCGTTGATGATATCGGCGCCGAGATCGAGCGCCGCGCGCATCACCTCCGGCTTGGAGGTATCGATGGAGACCGGCACGTCGAGCGCGATGGCAGCACGCAACACCGGCAACACCCGCTCAAGCTCCGCCTCGAGCGACACCGCCGGACTGCCCGGCCGGGTCGATTCACCGCCGATATCCAGAATGTCGGCGCCGTCGCACACCAGTCGTTCGCAGTGTGACAACGCCGCAGCGGTCGACGCGTGCGCCCCGCCATCCGAGAACGAGTCGGGTGTGACATTGACGATGCCCATCACGCGCGGCTGGACGAGGTCGATGCGAAAACGGGTGGACTGCCAGATCAAGTGCCGCCGTCACAAAAAAGACGGGGCCACAGGCCCCGTCGAATGTCGACCCATCGTGCCGCCCCGGGTTCAGGCCACGGTGGGCGCGGGATCAGGCTTGACAGCCGGTGGACCGCCACTGTCGCCCCCCGTACCGGGGGCCGGCGGGATACGCGGCGCCCAGTCCTTCGGCGCGCGAGGTTCGCGTCCGGCCATGATGTCGTCAAGTTGCTCCATGTCGATGGTTTCCCACTCGAGCAGCGCCTTCGCCATGGCGTGCATCTTGTCGCTGTTGTCCTCGATGAGCTTGCGCGCCAACGCGTATTGCTCGTCGATGATGCGGCGCACCTCGGCATCGACTTTCTGCATGGTCGCTTCACTCATGTTGGTGGTCTTGGTCACCGAGCGGCCTAGGAACACCTCGCCCTCGTTTTCTGCGTAGACCATCGGACCCAACGCGTCGGTCATGCCGTAGCGCATCACCATGTCGCGCGCGATCTGCGTCGCGCGCTCGAAATCGTTGCTGGCGCCGGTGGTCATCTGGTGCATGAACACTTCTTCGGCGATGCGGCCACCGAACAGCATGGCGATCTGGTTGAGCATGTACTCGCGGTCGTAGCTGTAGCGGTCCTGCGCAGGCAAGCTCATGGTGACGCCCAGCGCGCGCCCGCGCGGGATGATGGTGACCTTGTGCACCGGGTCGCACTTGGGCAGCAGCTTGCCCAGCAGCGCGTGGCCCGACTCGTGGTAAGCCGTGTTGCGGCGTTCTTCCTCGGGCATCACCATGCTCTTGCGCTCGGGGCCCATGAGGATCTTGTCCTTGGCGCGCTCGAAATCCTGCATCTCAACCACGCGAGCGTTGCGGCGCGCCGCCATCAGCGCGGCTTCGTTGCACAGGTTGGCCAGGTCGGCGCCCGACATGCCGGGCGTGCCGCGCGCTATGACGCCAGCGTTGACGTCCTGGCCGAGCGGCAGTTTGCGCATGTGCACGTTGAGGATCTGCTCGCGCCCGCGGATATCGGGCAGCGTCACGTAGACCTGCCGGTCGAAGCGTCCCGGGCGCAGCAAGGCCGCGTCAAGGATGTCGGGGCGGTTGGTGGCAGCGACCACGATTACGCCGACGTTGGTTTCGAAGCCGTCCATCTCGACCAGCATCTGGTTCAACGTTTGCTCACGCTCGTCATTGCCGCCCCCCAGGCCGGCACCGCGCTGGCGTCCGACCGCATCGATTTCATCGATGAAGATGATGCAGGGCGCATTTTTCTTGGCGTTCTCGAACATGTCGCGCACACGGGCGGCGCCCACGCCGACAAACATTTCAACAAAATCTGATCCCGAGATGCTGAAGAACGGCACTTTGGCCTCGCCAGCGATGCCCTTGGCGAGCAAGGTCTTGCCAGTGCCGGGCGGGCCGACCAGCAATAGGCCGCGCGGAATGCGTCCGCCGAGCTTCTGGAACCGTTGCGGGTCTTTCAGGAAGTCGACCACCTCCTGGACCTCCTCTTTCGCTTCGTCGCAGCCGGCAACGTCGGCAAAGGTCACCGTGTTGTTGTTCTCATCCATCATGCGCGCCTTGCTCTTGCCGAAGCTGAAGGCACCGCCCTTGCCGCCGCCCTGCATCTGGCGCATGAAATAAACCCAGACGCCGATCAGCAGCAGCATCGGGCCCCAGCTCACCAGCAGGGTCACGAGCAGTGAGCCTTCTTCACGCGGCTTGACGTCGAACTTGACATTGTTGGCGATCAGGTCGCCCACCAGGCCACGGTCGAGGAAGGTCGCCGTGGTACGGATCTTCCGGTCGTCATTGGTGACGGCAACGATCTCGCTGCCACCCTGGCCTTCCTGAATGGTCGCGGTCTTGATCTGGTTGGTGCGCACGTCTTGCAGGAAATCCGAATACGCGACATGCGTAGCGCTGGTGACGCCGTTGGTGTCGAACTGCTTGAACACAGTAAACAACACCATCGCGATAACGAGCCAGACGGCGATTTTTGAAAACCACTGATTGTTCAAACAAAACTCCAATCGGAAGGCCGTGAATCTCGATTCACATGCCGAAGGCAGGTAATTGATGCCCATTTTAGACTTTTCAAGCCACGAAATTACCTGACCTTCCTGCAGCAGCCATAGGGCAGGCACGGGTTTGAGACCGCTGCGGATGGGTGCCGCGTTCGTATCAATGCGTATCCGCGGATCTGAGTCCGATGCCAACCAGAAAAGTCTCGGACGATTTGTCACGCGAGGCCTTCGGCTTGAGCGATTTCACAGTCATAAATCGGTCCTTGAACAACTTGGTCATGGGGCTGTAGGCCCCACCGTGAAAAAGTTTGACGACCAGCGCACCGTCGGGTTTCATGTGCAATTGCGCAAATTCAACCGCCAACTCGACCAGGTCCGCGATGCGCGCGGCATCCGCCGAGCCAATGCCCGACAGATTGGGTGCCATGTCCGAAACGACGACGTCGGCGCGGTGGCCTCCCATTTCAGCCACCAATTGTTCGAGCACTTCCGCTTCGCGGAAATCGCCGCGCAGAAACGCTACGCCTTCAATCGGCTCCATCTGCAACAAATCGAGCGCGATAATCGTGCCGTCGAGACGCCCCGCGGCCGCGCCGCCGGGGGACAGCTTGCGCCGCACATACTGGCTCCAGGCGCCCGGCGTCGAACCGAGGTCGACCACCAGATGACCCGGCTTGATCAGACCCAGGGCCTCGTCAATCTCCTTGAGCTTGTAAGCAGCGCGCGCGCGATAGCCCTCCCGCGCGGCCAGCTTGACGTACGGATCGTTCACGTGGTCGTTCAACCATGCCTTGTTGATCTTCTTGCTTTGCGATTTGATTTTCATGGATTGCGTGCTGCCTGCGACAACGCCGCCGCAGGACCCGCGCGCGGACTGGATAGGCGTCGATAATACGGGGATGCCCGCCATTCAACTTACCGCCTCGCAGCGCAAGGTGCACCGCGCCGACGCGCACCACCTCGACCCGATTGTCATGATCGGCGGCGACGGACTCACGCCGGCCATCAAGAAAGAAGCCGACGCGGCGCTCAAGGCCCACGGCCTCATCAAGGTACGCGTCTTCTCCGACGACCGTCTGGCCCGCGAGGCCATGCTGAACATCCTGGTCGACGAACTCGGCGCCGCGCCGATCCAGCACATCGGCAAGTTGCTCGTCCTGTGGCGCCCCAAAGCAGAGAAAGAACGCCCAATCGACGAAGACCGCATGCCCGGCCCCCGCGACGTCAAGGTTCTGAAGTACAGCACGCGCGGCGGCCAGCGACCCGAGATCAAGACCTTGCGGGTGCTGGGCAACCAGCGGCTCACGCCAGGCGGCACCATCAAGCGCGCCAAGCCCAAGCAGATCTCCATCAAGAAAAAGCGCCAGGCCGACTGAAAATGGTGTCCACCGGCACAGCGCGCCATGTCATCTGCATGAAATGGGGGGCCAAGTACGGCCCCGATTACGTCAATCGACTCTACGCGATGGTGCGTCGCCACCTGAGTGGCGACTTCCGCTTCGTCTGCCTGACCGACGACAGGACTGGCATCCGGCCCGAGGTCACCTGTTTTCCGATTCCGCCGCTGAACCTGCCGCCCGGCATTCCCGAGCGCGGCTGGACCAAGCTGGTGTCGTTTGCCGGCGACCTCTATGGGCTGCGCGGCACGGCCCTGTTTCTCGATGTCGATGTCGTGATCGTTGGCAGTCTCGACGCTTTCTTCGAGCAGCCAGGCGAGTTCCTGATCATTCACGACTACAAGCGGCCGTGGCGCGTGACGGGCAACTCGTCGGTCTACCGCTTCGAACTCGGCGCCCATGCCGACGTGCTGGCGTATTTCCGGGCGCACGTGAATGAAGTGAGGGCGGAGGTTCGCAACGAACAGGCCTACCTCTCGAATTTCCTGCATCGGCAGGGCAAGCTGTCGTACTGGCCCGCCGAGTGGTGCCCGAGCTTCAAGTACCACGGCATTCCCGCCTGGCCGAGCAACTATTGGCGCGAGCCCTTCGTGCCTCAGGGGGCACGCATTGTCATCTTTCACGGCGAATGCAATCCACCCGATGCGCTCGCCGGGCGGCGCAACCGGCGGCTCCGGTTCATCCGGCCGGCTCGCTGGGTGGCGGCATTCTGGAAAGAATAGCGGGCAAACCGGTCAGTCAGCCCGAGCGCTCATGCGCCACAGCAGGCCACTGGCGCACAACCACTGAGCGAGATACATCGCGGAGCCAGCCCAGTGCCACAGCCGCAAGTTGTCGCGCGCCAGGATATGCGGCGCCACCGCGTAGCGCTGCAAAAGCGCAAGGAGCATGGCGGTCACGATCAAAAAGATAGCTGTTGTCGCCCGCCCATAAAGAAGATCACCCGCCTTTGACCTGAAATAGCTGAGCAAACCCAAGCCGCAACCCAGCGCCACCCAGGTTTGCGCCGCGAACAACTGGCCGGCAAAATTGCCGGCCAGCGCCGCACTGCCCAGCCTGGCAAACAGCATCGGCACCACCAGCAAGCCGATGGTCGTCAGGCTGCCCCACCAGAGCGCTGCAAGCAGCAGCGCAAAGCGGTCCTTCATCAGGTGTAGCTGACGCCGACAATTTCGTAGCGCTTGATGCCACCAGGTGCCCGCACTTCGGCGATGTCGCCCTCCTCCTTGCCGATCAGCGCGCGCGCGATCGGGCTCGAGATGTTAATCAGCCCGAGTTTCAGGTCGGCCTCGTCCTCGCCGACGATCTGATATTTGACGGCATCGCCGCTGTCCTCTTCTTCAAGCTGAACGGTCGAACCGAACACGATCTTGCCGCCGGCATCGAGTTCAGCCGGGTCGATGATCTGGGCGGCCGACAGCTTGCCTTCGATTTCGTTGATGCGGCCTTCGATGAAGCCCTGCCGGTCCTTGGCAACCTCGTACTCGGCGTTCTCGCTCAAGTCGCCCTGGGCACGCGCCTCGGCGATGGCGTTGATGACCCACGGCCGGTCGACGGTCTTGAGCCGTTTGAGCTCTTCGCGCAGCTTCTGGGCGCCGCGTTTGGTGACGGGAATAGTGGCCATTGTTCTTTCTCCGAAAAAAGGAAAACCGCCGGGCGTTGCCGCCTGGCGGAGTTTTGACTGTGCGCGATTATGCCGCGTGCCAGCTTGGTCGCGACCGAGCGCGACGACTCAGGCGCTCGCCAGTTGGGCGTGCATCTCCTGCACCGAGATGACGCTCAGACCGTCCCTGTGCTGCATCCCCTCGACGGCCGCCTCCGCGCCAAACAGCGTGGTGAAGGTAGTGACCCGCGCCAGCAGCGCCGAGGTCCGGATCAGGCGCGAGTCGGCAATGGCATTGCGGCGCTCTTCCACCGTGTTGATCACCATCGCAATCTCGTTGTTCTTGATCATGTCCACAATGTGCGGGCGCCCCTCAGTCACCTTATTGACCACCGCGCAGTCGATGCCGGCGTCCTGAATCGCAGCCGCCGTACCCTTGGTCGCAATCAGTTCGAAGCCCAGATTGGCCAGGCCGCGCGCCACGTTGATGGCACTCGGCTTGTCATGGTTCTTGACCGACACGAAAACCTTGCCCGACTTGGGCAGCAAGGTCCCGGCGCCGATCTGCGACTTGACAAAGGCTTCGCCGAAGGTTTTGCCGACCCCCATCACTTCGCCCGTGGATTTCATCTCTGGCCCAAGAATGGTGTCGACGCCAGGGAATTTGACGAACGGGAACACCGCTTCCTTGACGCTGAAGTACGGCGGCGTGACTTCTTGGGTCATGCCCTGCGCCGCCAGCGACTGGCCCGCCATGCATCGTGCCGCCACTTTCGCCAGCTGGATGCCAGTGGCCTTGCTGACGAACGGCACCGTGCGGGAGGCCCGCGGGTTCACTTCGAGTACGAAGATGACATCCTTGCCGTCCTTCTCCTGAATGGCGAACTGCACGTTCATGAGACCTACGACGTCGAGCGCCTTGGCCATCGCCGCGCTCTGGCGCTTGAGTTCGGCCACCGTTTCCGCCTTCAGGCTGTAGGGCGGCAGCGAGCAGGCCGAATCGCCCGAATGCACGCCAGCCTGTTCGATGTGCTCCATCACACCACCGATCAGGGTGCCGCCTTCGGCGTCGCGCAGGCAATCGACATCGCACTCCACTGCATCGCTCAAAAAACGGTCCAGCAGCACGGGCGAGTCATGGCTGACCTTGACGGCCTCGCGCATGTAGCGCTCCAGGTCTCGCTGCTCGTGCACGATTTCCATGGCACGGCCGCCCAACACATAGCTCGGACGCACCACCAACGGGTAACCCAGCGCGGCGGCTTTTTCCAGCGCTTCGGGCTCCGTGCGTGCCGTGGCGTTGGGTGGCTGGCGCAGCCCGAGTTCGTGCAGCAACTTCTGGAAGCGCTCGCGATCTTCGGCCGCATCGATCATGTCGGGCGAGGTGCCGATGATCGGCACGCCGTTGGCTTCTAGATCCAGTGCGAGTTTGAGCGGCGTCTGGCCACCGTATTGCACGATCACGCCAACGGGCTTTTCCTTGTCGACGATTTCCAGCACATCTTCGAGAGTGACCGGCTCGAAATAGAGGCGATCGGAAGTGTCATAGTCGGTCGAAACCGTCTCCGGGTTGCAGTTGACCATGATGGTCTCGTAGCCGTCCTCGCGCATTGCCAGCGCCGCGTGCACGCAGCAGTAATCGAACTCGATGCCTTGGCCGATACGGTTGGGCCCACCACCGAGCACCATGATCTTCTTGTTGTTGGTGGGCTCGGCCTCGCACTCGTCCTCATAGGTCGAGTACAGGTAAGCCGTGTTTGTGGCGAACTCGGCCGCGCAGGTGTCCACACGCTTGTAGACCGGGCGCACATTGAGGGCCCAACGCGCTTCGCGCACGAGCTTTTCGGTGCTGTGCAGCAGCTTGGCCAGGCGGCGGTCCGAGAACCCCTTCTGCTTGAGCGCGCGCAGCGTGGCAGCGTCGAGCGCCGTCAATGCGCCCTCGCTCTTTGTAGCCGCCAGCTTGTCGATATCGAGCTCGATCTGCACGATCTGCTCGATCTGCGCCAGGAACCAGCGGTCGATCTTGGTCAGTTCAAACACCTCGTCGACCGACAGACCCATGGCAAAGGCGTCACCCACGTACCAGATGCGCTCGGGGCCAGGCGCGCCCAGTTCTTTCTCCAGCACTTCGCGGTCCTGCGTTTTCTCGTTCATGCCGTCCACGCCCACTTCCAAGCCGCGCAGGGCTTTCTGGAACGACTCCTGGAAGGTGCGCCCAATGGCCATGACCTCGCCTACCGACTTCATCTGCGTCGTCAGGTGGCTGTCGGCGGTGGGAAATTTCTCGAATGCAAAACGCGGAACCTTTGTCACCACGTAATCGATCGACGGCTCGAACGAGGCTGGTGTGGCGCCGCCCGTGATCTCGTTGCGCAGCTCGTCGAGCGTGTAGCCCACGGCGAGCTTGGCCGCGACCTTGGCAATCGGGAAACCCGTGGCCTTGGACGCAAGCGCCGAGGAGCGCGAGACACGCGGGTTCATCTCGATCACGACCATGCGGCCATCGACTGGATTGACCGAGAACTGCACGTTCGACCCGCCGGTGTCGACACCGATTTCGCGCAGCACGGCGAGGCTGGCGTCGCGCATGATCTGGTATTCCTTGTCCGACAGGGTCTGCGCCGGAGCCACGGTGATCGAGTCGCCGGTGTGCACGCCCATCGGGTCGACGTTTTCAATCGAGCACACGATGATGCAGTTGTCGGCGTGGTCGCGCACCACTTCCATCTCGAACTCTTTCCAGCCCAGTAGCGATTCTTCGATCAGCAGCTCGCTGGTCGGCGAGGCCTCCAGGCCACGCTTGCAGATGGCCTCAAACTCTTCGGGGTTGTAGGCGATACCACCGCCGGTGCCTCCGAGCGTGAAACTCGGGCGTATCACGGTCGGAAAACCCAGCGTCTTCTGCACGGCCCAGGCGTCGTCCATCGTATGTGCAATGCCAGAACGCGCCGAGGCCAGGCCGATCTTGGTCATCGCGTCCTTGAATTTCAGGCGGTCCTCGGCCTTGTCGATGGCCTCGGGTTTGGCGCCGATCAATTCGACCTGGTATTTGTCCAGCACGCCATTTCGCCATAGGTCGAGTGCGCAGTTGAGCGCCGTCTGGCCACCCATGGTCGGCAGGATGGCAAAGCCACCGGGGTTGAGTGCACGTTCCTTGGCAATGATCTTCTCAACCGTCTGCCAGGTAATCGGCTCGATATAGGTCACATCGGCCGTGTCCGGGTCGGTCATGATCGTCGCAGGGTTGCTGTTGATCAGGATGACCTTGTAGCCTTCTTCGCGCAGCGCCTTGCAGGCCTGCACGCCCGAATAGTCGAACTCGCAAGCCTGGCCGATAATGATCGGGCCGGCGCCGATGATGAGAATGCTCTTGAGGTCTGCGCGTTTAGGCATGTTTCCGCCCTTCCTTGTGGTCCTGGATCAATGCGGCGAAGCGATCGAACAGGTAGCCGATATCGTGCGGGCCGGGCGACGCCTCGGGGTGACCTTGGAAGCAAAACACCGGTCGGTCGGTCCAGGCAAAACCCTGCAAGGTGCTGTCGAACAGACTGACGTGTGTCGGCCTCACGTTGACCGGGAGCGTTTTTTCGTCGACCGCAAAGCCGTGGTTCTGGCTCGTGATACTGACGCGCCCGCTGTCCAGGTCCTTGACCGGGTGGTTCGCGCCGTGGTGGCCGAACTTCATCTTGAAGGTCTTCGCGCCCGAGGCGAGCGCAAGCAATTGTTGGCCGAGGCAAATGCCAAAAATCGGGATGCCGGTTTCCAGCAGTTCGCGCACGGCATCGATGGCGTAGTCGCAAGCCTGCGGGTCGCCCGGGCCGTTGGCCAGAAAAATACCGTCTGGCTTGAGCTTCTTGACATCGGCGGCGGGCGTTTGCGCCGGCACCAACGTGATGCGCGCGCCGCGCTGGGCGATCATGCGCAAAATGTTCTTCTTGATGCCAAAGTCGTAGGCCACCACGTGGAAGCGGGGCGTGATCTGAACGCCATAGCCCGGGCCCAGCCGCCACTCGGTTTGCGTCCATTCGCAGGTTTGATCGATCGACACCACTTTGGCCAGATCGAGCCCGTCCATGCTCGGCACCGCCTTGGCGGCCGCACGGGCCTGGTCGATCAGTGCGGGCGTGACAGCTTCGCCCTCCTGCGCCAACCCGAGGATGCAGCCGTTTTGCGCGCCATGCGCGCGCAGATGACGGGTGAGCTTGCGGGTGTCGATATTGGCAATGGCCACGGTCTTGCCGGCCACCAGGTACTCGGACAGCGTCGCGGTCTGGCGAAAATTCGATGCCACGAGCGGCAGATCCTTGATGATCAGGCCGGCGGCGTGGATCTTGTCGGCTTCGACATCTTCCTCATTGACGCCGTAGTTGCCGATGTGGGGATACGTGAGCGTCACGATCTGCTGGCAATAACTCGGATCGGTCAGGATTTCCTGGTAGCCGGTCATGGCGGTGTTGAATACCACCTCGCCGGATGTGGCGCCAGTGGCGCCGATCGAGTTACCAACAAAGACCGTGCCGTCTGCGAGCGCCAGGATGGCCGGCGGGAAGGATCCCTTGAGAGACAAAAGCACTGGGTTCTCCGGAAGGATGACGCCCAAAGCGAACCCAAGAAGCGACTCGGGGGTTGCGGCTTTCGTCGAGAAATTGGCTTGCGTGCGCGGTGGGCGGTGAGTGAGCGGGAAAGCCCTTGATTATAGCGGGCGAGCTCTCAGGGGTGGGCCGCTGCGGCGCTCGCATGCAGGCAAATCGCCGCCGCGGCCGCCACATTGAGCGACTCTTGACCGCCCGGCTGCGCAATGCGGATTCGTTGCGTGGCGCGCGCCTCAAGCAGCGGCGAGACCCCCTGCCCTTCGTGACCGAGCAACCAGGCACAGGGATGCGGCAGCCGTGCCTGATGCAACCACTCACCCTGGTGCGAACTGGTGGTGACCAGCGGCACCGTGAGCGCATCCAGCGCCTCCACTCCGACACCCTCGATCAGCCGCAACCCAAAGTGCGCGCCCATGCCGGCGCGCAATACCTTGGGCGCCCACAGTGCCGCAGTTCCCTTCAGCGCGACCACCTGCGTGAAGCCGAAAGCGCCTGCACTGCGCAGGATGGAGCCGACGTTGCCGGCGTCCTGCAACCGATCGAGAGCCACGGTGGGCGCATCGGGCAGCACGGGCCATTGCGGCGGGAGTTCCAGCACGAAGCCCATCGATGCGGGCGACTCCAACCCGCTCACATCTGCCAGCAGTGCATCCGCGATCACTATTGTTTTGATAGCTAATCTCGCCCATTCCAGGGGCGCTTGAGGCCAAAAAGACTCTGAAAATACCGCGATGGCGGGATGCACGCCGCGCTCATGAGCCGCGCGGCAAAGGTGATCGCCCTCGACCCAGACCCGTCCCAGTTTGCGATAGGCCCCGGGGTCTCGCGCCAATTTGCGCAAACTCTTCAACAGCGGGTTGTCGCGCGAACTGATGTGCGTGATGGCGTCGCTGCTCATCGCCCACCCGCCTGCAGCGCCAACACCGCCGCTACCGGCGCAAACGACTTGCGGTGATGCACGCACGCACCGTGCTGGCGCAGCGCGGCCAGATGCTCGGGCGTGCCATAGCCCTTATGGCCGGCAAAGCCGTAGTGCGGGAACTCCGCATGCAACTGCTGGCAAAGCCGGTCGCGGTGCACCTTGGCGAGAATGGACGCGGCCGAAATCGCCTGCACCAGCGCGTCGCCCTTGACGATGGCCTCGGCCAACACATCCAATGGCGGCAACCGGTTGCCGTCGACCAGCACCTTGGCCGGTTTCAGGCGCAGCGCAAGGACCGCCCGGCGCATCGCCAGCATGGTGGCCTGCAGTATGTTGATCTCGTCGATCTCCAGCACACTGGATTGCGCAATCGAACAGCACAGCGCATTGGCAAGGATTTGCTCGTTCAGGCGTTCGCGCTGCAGCGCCGTCAGCACTTTGGAATCGGCCAGGCCCGGGATCGGCCGCTGATCGTCGAGGATCACGGCAGCCGCTACCACCGGCCCGGCCAACGGGCCACGGCCCGCCTCGTCGACGCCGGCGATCAGGCCGCAAACCTCCCAGAGCAGGAGCCCCTGTTCGGGCGGCCGCAGGCCTGCATTGGCCGCGCCACTCCGTTCACGACCGGCCACGGTGGTGAGCTTGCGTTTGGCGTGTGGGGCGTCAGGCATGTTCCAGGACCTGCTGGACCGCATCAGCGCACAGCGTGGGCGTGTCACGCTGCAGCTGCGCATGCAGCGCACAAAACCTTTGTCGCAGCGCACCGACCCGATCCGGTGCCGCCAGCCAGGCCAAGGTCGCGTCGGCCAGCGCCTGGGCGGTCGCTGCTTCCTGCAGAAGCTCGGGAACGACGAATTCGCCGCAAAGAATATTCGGCAAGCCCACCCAGGGCTGCAGCTGCTGGCGGCGCATCAGGCGCCACGAAAGCGGATGCATGTCGTAGGCAATCACCATGGGCCGCTTGAACAGGGCGGCTTCCAGCGTGGCGGTGCCACTGGCGATCAATGTCACGTCGCAGGCGGCCAGCACGGCATGAGACTGGCCCTCGGTGAGGAGCACGCGGCCCGCCACCCCGCTCGCCTGCAGCAAGCGCTCGACTTCGCCACGTCGGCCCGGTGTCACGGGCACGACGAACTGAACCGCTGGATCGGCCCGCAGCATCAGCGCCGCGGCCGAAAAGAACTTGGCCGCCAGATAGCGAATTTCGGAACGTCGGCTGCCCGGCAAAAGCGCCACCACCCGGTCTTCGTCACGCAATCCGAGCGCCGCGCGCGCCGCCACGCGATCGGGCACCATGGGAATCACGCTGGCCAGCGGATGACCAACATAGCTGGCCGCTACGCCATGCCGTTCCAACAGCGCGGGCTCGAACGGAAAGATGCAAAGCACATGGTCAGCGGCCGCACGGATCTTGTCGATGCGGTCGGCGCGCCACGCCCAGATCGCCGGACAGACGAAGTGCACGGTCTTGATGCCGCGCCTGCGCAACCCATACTCGAGGCCAAGATTGAAGTCCGGCGCGTCGACGCCGATAAAAAGTTCGGGCCGTTCACGCATCAGGCGCGCCTTCAGCGCGCGCCTGATGCCGGCGATCTCGGCATAGTGCCGCAACACTTCGATATAGCCACGTACCGCCAGTTTTTCCTGCGGCCACCAGCTTTCAAATCCTCGTGCCAACATCTGCGGGCCGCCAATGCCGACGGTCTTCAAGACCGGCCAACGCGCGTACAGGCCGTCGAGCAGCAAGCCGGCCAGCAGATCGCCCGAGGCCTCGCCCGCCACCAGCGCGAACTGCCGCTGTGCCTGAGTCACGACGTCATTCAGCGCGCAATACCGCGCGTTGCAGCGGCGAGAAAGCGGCTCATCAATGCCACGTCGGCGGCGGCCTCGGGAGCGTCGCACGCCAGCGTACCGAGGGCGGCGCGCGCCTGCTCGAGCGTGTTCCCCTGGCGGTACAGCAAGCGGTGCATCTGCTTGACCGCCGCGATGCGCGCGGCCGAAAAACCGCGTCTGCGCAGCCCTTCAACGTTGAACCCGCGCACCGTCAAAGGGTTGCCGTCGACCATCATGAAGGGCGGCACATCCTGCGAGATGTGGCTGGCAAAGCCCGCCATCGCGTGCGCCCCTACCTTGACGAACTGATGCACGCCCGTCAGCCCGCCGATGATGGCCCAATCGCCGATTTCGACATGACCGGCCAGGGTCGCGTTGTTGGCCAGGATGATCTGGCTGCCCACCTGGCAGTCGTGCGCGATATGCACGTACGCCATGATCCAGTTGTCATCACCCACCCGCGTGACGCCTCCGCCTTGGGCCGTGCCGAGGCTGAAGGTGCAAAACTCGCGAATCGTGTTGCGCTCGCCAATCACCAGCTCGGTCGACTCGCCGGCGTATTTTTTATCCTGCGGAACGGCACCGAGCGAGGAGAACTGGAAGACGCGATTGTCGCGGCCGATGGTGGTGCGCCCTTCGATCACGCAATGGGCACCAATCGTCGTGCCTGCCGCCACCCTCACCCACGGCCCAATCACGGCATAAGGGCCGACCGTCACCGACGCATGGAGTTCGGCTTTGGGGTCGACGATGGCCGTCGGATGAACCTGCGTCATGCCCGGTAGGGACCGCTGCGGGCTCAGTCGATCGTGCGCATGGCGCACATCAACGTCGCCTCACAGGCCAACTCGTCGCCTACCAGGGCTCGCCCCTTGAACCTGGAAAGTCCGGCCCTGGCGCGCTCGATCTCGACCTCGATGGTGAGCTGATCGCCCGGCTCCACCGGACGCTTGAAGCGCGCGCCGTCAATCCCTGCAAAGTAATAGACCGTGTGCTCGTCGGGCACCTTGTCCATCGAATGAAAGGATAGCAATGCACCCGTCTGCGCCATGGCTTCGAGCATCAAAACGCCCGGCATGACCGGTCGGTGCGGAAAGTGGCCATTGAAGAACGGCTCGTTGATCGTCACGTTCTTGATTGCCGTGATGCGTTTTCCCTTTTCCATTGTCAGCACGCGATCAACCAGCAGGAATGGATAGCGGTGCGGCAGCAGTTTGAGGATTTGATGAATATCGAGCGTCATAGAGTCTTGTCGTGTCGCGTCTCTTTTTCGAGCCACTTGATTCGCTCGCGCAGGGAGTGCAGTTGCTTGAGGGTCGCGGCGTTTTTTTCCCAGGCCGCATTGTCGTCGATAGGAAACATGCCGGTGTACTGGCCGGGCCGCAAGATCGAACGGGTCACCACTGTCGCGGCCGAGATGTGCACGCCGTCGACCAGCTTGAGGTGCCCGAGCACGATGGCGCCACCGCCGAGAGTGCAATGGGCACCGATCACGGCGCTGCCCGCCACACCCACGCACCCCGCCATGGCCGTATGGCGTCCGACACGCACGTTGTGGCCGATCTGGATTAGGTTGTCGAGCTTGACGCCGTCCTCGATCACGGTGTCTTCGAGCGCACCGCGGTCGATGCAGGTGTTGGCCCCGATCTCGACGTCATCGCCGACGCGCACCGCACCCAACTGTTCAATCTTGACCCAGGCGCCTTCATACGGCGCGAGGCCAAAACCGTCGGCCCCAATCACGACCCCCGGATGCAGCAGGCAGCGCGCGCCCACGCTGCAGTCCTCGCTCACCGTGACTCGCGACTTCAGCACCGTGCCGGCGCCAATACGCGCGCCGCGCTCGACCACGCAAAGTGCGCCAATGCACGCCGTGGGATCGACCTGCGCGCGGGCATCAATCACCGCGCTCGGATGAATGCGGACACCGGCCGGGCGCGCATGGTGCTGCTTCCAGAGCTGCGTCAGTCGCGCGAAATACAGATACGGGTCCGGCGCGGCAATGTAGGCGCCCCGGGCAGCCGCGGCATCGCGCATCGCGGGCGACACAATGACGCAGCCTGCCCGGGAGTCGGCCAGCTCTTTTTGATACTTGGGGTGGCTCAGAAAACTGAGGGCATCCGGGGTGGCCGCCTGCAGTGGTGCTAGCCGCTCGATCAACAACTCAGGGTTGCCGTGAAGCTCTCCTCCAAGAGCCGTGACGATCGCTCCGAGCTTCAGCGTCACGCCCGACCAGCAGTCACTTGCCGCCCGCAGGCGCCGATGACGAGGCGTTCATCGCCTTGATCACCTTGTCGGTGATGTCGTGCTTGGGGTTGATGTAGATCGCTTCCTGCAGGATGGCATCGTATTTTTCGGACTCCGCGACCTGCTTGATCACGCGATTGGCGCGATCGTAGACCTGCTGCAATTCCTCGTTCTTGCGCGCGTTGAGGTCTTCCTGGAACTCACGGCGCTTGCGCTGGAATTCACGATCCTGGTCGACCAGCGTGCGTTGCCGGGTTGCGCGCTGGCTGTCCGACAAGGACGGCGCTTCACGCTCGAACTTGTCCGACGCCGCCTTGAGAGCCTCCCCCTGCGCCGTCAACTCCTTCTCGCGCTTGGAAAACTCGGCTTCGAGCTTGGCCTGTGCGGCCTTGGCCGGCTGCGCCTCACGCAGCACGCGGTCGGAGTTAACGAAGCCGATGCGGAACGTGTCCTGGGCCTGCGCCGGGGTTCCCAAGAGTGCGAAAACCGGAATCAAAAGGGCTCCGGCGGCACGCAAAAAGTAGTTCATTAGAAGGAAGTTCCGATCTGGAATTGCACGCGTTGAATTCTATCTGCGGGGACGTTGTCAGTCGCATCCTGCTTCTGATAGGTGATCGGGACGGCATAGGCTATGCGCAGCGGCCCCAGCGGGGAAATCCAGCTGACGCCCACGCCGACCGATGAGCGCAATTTTTTCTGCGCCTTCCACTGCGGGTCGGTCGTTGCGACTCCTCGATCCGAAAAGACGTTGCCAATATCAAAGAAACCGAACAGTCGCAACGTACGGTCGTTGCCTGCACCCGGAAACGGCGTGCTGAGTTCGGCATTGAAGATCGCCTGCTTGGTGCCGCCGAGCGCCGCGCCCGTCACGGCATCTTGGGGGCCCAGTGAATTTTGCTCAAAGCCACGAATCGACCCCAGCCCGCCCGCATAGAAGTTCTTGAAGATCGGATACGGCCGATCCCCGAAGGCTTTGCCATAGCCGACCTGGCCATTGATGAAGAACGTGTACTGCTTGGTGAGAGGAAAGTACTGCTGGTATTGATAGGTGCCCTTGTAATAACGCATGCTACCGCCTACGCCCACCTCGAGGTTGGCACGCTGCAACCTGCCGCGCGTCGGAACCAATGCACTGTCGCGATCGTCGCGGGCCCAGCCTACGGTCAGCGGTACGCCCCACACCGAGCTGTTCGTGCAGCTCGAAACGACCCCGAGTACGTTGGCGCTGCAGCCAAAGTAGTCTCGGTACGCCTGCGGTGCACCGGTGAAGACCACGTGGCCGTTGGCATCGACACCAAAGTTTCCATTGGTTCCGGGCTTGAACTTGTAGCGCTCCAGGCCGGCGCCAAAGAAGACCGTGTCCACCTCGCTGAAGGGCACGCCGAACCGCAAATTTCCACCTTCGTGCAGCAGGCTGTAGTTGCCATCCGCCGAATAGTATGGTTGCGAGGTTTGGTAGTAGAGGTCGACAGTGCGAGAGATGCCGTCCTTGGTGAAATACGGATCCGTGGTGGTCACCGAAACCGTGCGGTTGAACTTGCTCGTGTTGACCTGCAGCCCCAGGTAGTTACCCGATCCAAACGCGTTTTCTTCGGAAATTCCGAAGCTGACAGAAACTTTGTCCGTCGACGAATAGCCTGCGCCCAACTGCAGGTTTCCAGTGGGTTTCTCAATCACGGTGACGGTCAGATCGACCTGGTCGGGAGAGCCCGGAACTTCCTGGGTGTCCACGCCGACCTGAGTGAAAAACCCGAGCCGGTCGACACGGTCGCGCGACAACTTGATCTTGTCGCCGTCGTACCACGATGCTTCATATTGGCGAAATTCACGCCGGATCACTTCGTCCCGGGTGCGGTTGTTGCCGCTGACGTTCACCCGTCGCACGTAGACGCGACGCGAAGGCTCGGCCTGCAGAGTCAGTTCCACGCGATTGTTGGTGCGATCAATTTCGGGCCGTGCTTGGACCTTGGCAAAGGCATAGCCGAAAGAGCCGAAATAATCCGTGAACGCCTTGGTCGTCTCGGTGACCTCGTCGCCGTTGTAGGGCTCGCCCGGCTTGATCGTCACCAGCGACTTGAACTCCTCCTCGCGGCCCAGGTAGTTGCCCTCGAGCTTGACGCCCGAGACCACGTACTTGTTGCCTTCAGTCACGTTGACGGTGACCGACAGGTCCTGGCGATCGGGCGAAATCGCCACTTGCGTGGAGTCGATGCGAAACTCAAGATAGCCACGCGTCAGGTAATACGAGCGCAAGGTCTCGAGGTCGGCATTCAGTTTGGTGCGCGAGTACTGGTTCGACTTGGTGTACCAGCTCAGCCAGCCACCGCTGTCCTGATTGAACAGGCCCAGCAAGGTCGACTCGCTGAAGGCGTGATTGCCGACCACACGAATATCCCGGATGCGGGCCGACTCGCCTTCGGTCACGGTGAAAGTCAGGTTGACACGATTGCGCTCGATCGGTGTCACAGTGGTCACGATCTGGGCGTTATAGAGGCTGCGGCTGATGTACTGGCGCTTGAGCTCCTGCTCGGCGCGGTCCGCCAGCGCCTTGTCGAACGGACGCCCCTCGGCCAGGCCCACGTCGGCCAGCGCCTTCTTGAGAACCTTGGCATCGAACTCCTTGGCGCCCGCAAAATCGACGTCCGCCACCGTCGGGCGCTCCTCCACGATCACCACCAACACATTGCCGCTGACGTCGATGCGCACATCCTTGAACAGTCCGAGGTCAAACAACGCGCGGATGGCGGCCGAGCCGCGATCATCGGTGTAAGTGTCGCCCACGTGCAACGGCAACGACGCAAAAATCGTGCCGGGCTCGACCCGCTGCAGTCCTTCGATGCGAATATCTCGCACGGTAAAGGGTTCGACGGCCCAGGCTGCCGCGGCCGCTATGGCACCGGCGACTATCGCGACCGCGCCACGCAGGGCAAAGCGACTGATTTGTGTGTTCATCTGTGAAGTGGGCCGATGCCAAAAGAGGCCGGCAGAGAGTTAACCAAAGAGTCGCGTGACGTCGTTGAAAAGAGCGATTGACATCATCACCAAAAGCAACGCGACGCCGCCGCGCTGGAGTCGTTCCATCCACGCGTCGGAGACGCTCTTCCCGGTGAGGCCCTCCCAAAGATAATACATCAGGTGACCCCCATCAAGGACTGGCAACGGCAGCAGATTGAGCACACCCAAACTGACACTGATGAGTGCCAAAAACGCCAGATACTGGGTCAGCCCCATGCTGGCCGATTTGCCGGCGTAGTCGGCAATTGTCAGCGGCCCGCTCAGGTTCTTGAGCGAAACCTCGCCAATCACCATGCGTCCCATCATGCGCACCGTGAGCGCAGAGACTTCCCAGGTTCGCGTGACGCCGCGCCACAGGCCATCGACCGCACCTTGTCGCACCAACACCATTTCAGGCCGGGCGCCGACGTAGGCGCCGATACGAGCGACCTTGGTGGCGCCTTCATCGCGTATGTCTGGCGTGACTTCAAGCGTGATCTGGTGGCCAGCGCGTTCTATCTGCCATGCCTGCGCAACGGGCTGATCCCCTTGCAGCGACGCGCGAATCACCTCGCGCAGCTGCTGCCCATCGATGATCTCGACGGTGCCGATGGCGTGCACCAGATCGCCCTGACGCAGGCCCGAGCGCTCGGCCGCACTGTGGGGCATGACCTCGCCAATCTCGGGCTGCGTCAGGGGCGTGACGAGTCCGATCTTGCGGAACATCTGCGGATCGGCGTCCTTGGCTTGGAGTTGGCTCAGCGGCAGAACCAGTTCGTGCGCCGCGTGGCCGCCGTTGCCGGCGATCTCGAGCGTCAGGTCGCGCCCATCGAGTGCGCCGCGCGTCATCAGCCAGCGCAAATCCTCGAAAGACTGCACCGGTTCCACCTCACCATCGAAGCCTGCGCGCGAGATGAGTTCGCCGCCGCGCAGGCCCGCCCGCTCGGCCAGCGACGCGGCCACTGGCCGCGCCAGAAGCGCAACCGGCTCCTGGACGCCGATCCAGTTGACGGCGGCGTAAAGCAGGACGGCCAGCAGCAAATTGGCAATGGGGCCGGCCGCGACGATGGCGGCCCGCGAACGCAGCGGCTGCGTATTGAAGGCAAGATGCCGCTCGCCCGCGTTGACGGGCGCTTCGCGCTCGTCAAGCATCTTGACGTAGCCGCCGAGTGGAAACATGCCAATCACGAACTCGGTGTCTTGGCCCGGACGCTGGCGACTGGGGCGCCAGCGGTACAGCGTTTTCCCAAAGCCGATCGAAAACCGCAGCACTTTGACGCCGCACGCCACCGCCACGCGATAGTGGCCGTACTCGTGCACGGCAATCAGGACACCGATGGCAACGATGAAAGCAATGACTGTGAGCATCGGAAGGTCCTCGGGTTGGCGTCAGGCCGCGAAACGCTGCGCCGCCGCACCGGCCGCCGCACGGGCTTGGGCATCGAGCGCGAGCAGGTCGGCCAGCGACGCCGGGTTGGAGGGAGTGACCGCCGCCAAAGTTTCCGTGTTCACTGCGTGAATACGGTCGAACCGCAGGCGCCCCTGCAGAAACGCTTCGACTGCCACCTCGTTCGCCGCATTCAGCACCGTCGTGGTGCCGGGTGCCGCTGCCAGTGCCTTCCAGGCCAGCGCCAGGCCCGGGAACAGTGCGCTGTCGGGCGGCTCGAAGGTGAGCGCGGCGAGCCGGGCGAAGTCGAGTCGCGCAGCGCCGCTTTCAATGCGCTCGGGCCACGCCAGTCCGACCGCGATCGGCACGCGCATGTCGGGCGTGCCGAGTTGGGCGATCACCGACGCATCGGTGAACTGCACCATCGAATGCACCACGCTCTGCGGATGGATCACCACCTCGATCTGCCCGGGTGCGACACCGAACAGATGGCGCGCCTCGATAACCTCCAGCGCCTTGTTCATCATGGTGGCCGAATCGACTGATATCTTGCGACCCATGACCCAGTTCGGATGCGCACAGGCTTCGTCGGGTGTCACGCTGTGCAATGTATCGGGAGCGCGCGCGCGAAACGGCCCTCCCGAAGCCGTCAAGATGATCTTGTCGATGCGCCGCGACCAACTCGCCGGGTCTTCGGGCAGCGACTGGAAGATAGCCGAGTGCTCGCTGTCGATCGGCAGCAAGGCGCCGCCGCCGCGGCGCACCTCATTCATGAACAGCTCGCCGCCGACCACCAGCGCCTCCTTGTTGGCCAGCAGCAGACGCTTGCCGGCGCGCGCCGCCGCCAGACAGGGGCCCAGGCCGGCAGCGCCGACGATGGCCGCCATGACCGTATCGACCTGCTCGTGCGACGCTATCGTCTCAATAGCATCCTTCCCCGTCAGCACGTACGTTGCAAGGTCATTTTGTTTGATTTTTTGCGCCAGGCGCTCAGCGTGCGGCGCGCTCGCCATGACGGCGAACCGCGGTATGAAACGGGCGCACTGGGCCAGCAATTCATCGACCTTGGTCGCCGCAGACAAGGCAAATACCTCGAAGCGGTCCGGATGCCGGGCGATCACGTCGAGCGTGTTGACGCCAACCGAACCGGTCGAGCCCAAAACCGTGACGCGCTGTTTGACCGGAGTCATCGCAAGACTCATGAAAACACCAGCATCATGGCCAGTGGCAGCGTCGGCAGCAGCGCATCGATGCGGTCGAGCACGCCGCCGTGGCCCGGCAGCAGGTTGCTGCTGTCCTTGACACCGGCACTGCGCTTGATGAGAGACTCAACCAGATCGCCCACGACGCTCATCAGGGCGAGAAAAACGACGCCCAACAGCAGCAGCCACCAACCGCGCGCCGCCAGGCGGGTGTAGAGGCTGGGCACGCCGGCTTGCGCCGCAGCGTCGACCCAGACCCACACGAGCGCGAGCACGATCACTCCGGCCACGCCGCCCCACACGCCCTCCCAGCTCTTGCCTGGACTGATGGCCGGCGCCAGCTTGCTGCGTGTGAACTTGAGCCCGAACGCACGGCCGGCGAAATAGGCGGCGACGTCGGCCATCCACACCAGCAGCAGGATCGACAGCAAGAAGTTGATGCCCACCACGCGCGCCTGCACGACCGCCAACCAGGCCACCCACAACGCCAGCAGGCCGCCCACCAGGCGAACGGCACGGGGAATCCGCGGCCAACCGGGCACCGCGACACGCAGCAGCGCGGCGCCTCCAAGTACCCAGCCGGCGCCGGCCAACGCCCACACCCAGGGCAAAGGCCGATCGAGCAGACCGAGCCACCAGGACAGGGCGCACAAGGCGACCGCCTCCACACCCAGCAGCTGCGCCATGGGAGTACTGCAGCCGTTGAGCCGGCCGCACTCCCAGCCGGCCGCCCCTATCACGACCAGCATCACGCAGGCGAACGGGACATGGGACGAATAGAACAACGCGGGCAACAGGATCGCCAGCAACGCCAGCGCGGTCAGGATGCGTTGCTTGAGCATGGCGCTCAGGCCGTCTGCCGGTCGCGGCTGGTGTCGGGCGCGACCTGGGCCGTGGTTTGGCCAAAACGGCGCTCACGGATCTGGAAGGCGGCAATGGCGTCGTCAAGTGCGATTTCGTCGAACTCGGGCCAGAGTTTGTCGCTGAAATAGAGCTCTGCGTAGGCACTCTGCCAGAGCAGAAAATTCGAGAGCCGCTGCTCGCCACCGGTGCGAATGAACAGATCAGGGTCGGGCACGTGCGCCAGCGCCAGCGCACGATCGAGGCTGGCTTCGGTGATGGAGTCGCCACGCGCTGCAAGCTGAGCAGCCGCACGGGCGATATCCCAGCGCCCGCCATAGTTGAAGCACACGTTGAACACCAGCCGTGTGTTGTGGGCGGTGGCGGCCTCCGCCTGCACCAGGCCGGCGGTCATCTTGGCTGACAGCCCGCCGCGCTCGCCAATGAAATGCAGTTGCACGCCGTCGTCGCGCATCCTCGGGACTTCACGCGCCAGGGCACCGACCATTAAGTCCATCAGCCCTGAAACCTCTTCAACGGGACGATTCCAGTTCTCGGAGGAAAACGCAAAAACAGTGAGCACACCGACACCGCGATCGGCGCACGCCTTGACGCACCGCCTCAGTGACTCAACGCCCTGCTTGTGGCCCGCCACGCGTGGCAAGAATCGCCGTGTGGCCCAGCGACCATTGCCATCCATCACGATGGCAATGTGGCGAGGTAAAGCAGGCAGCCCCATCAAACCGCCATGATCTCGGCTTCCTTGGCCAACACCATCCGGTCGATATCGGAAATGTGGCGGTCCGTGACCTTCTGGATGTCTGCCTCGGCGCGCTTCTGGTCGTCCTCGGAGGCCGCCTTGTCTTTGACCAGCTTCCTGATGGCGTCATTGGCGTCGCGACGCTGATTTCGGATCGCGATCTTGGCGGTCTCGCCTTCGGTGCGCACCAGCTTGGTCATTTCCTTGCGGCGCTCTTCGCTCATCGCTGGCATCGGCACGCGAATGAGGTCCCCCATCGACGACGGATTCAGCCCCAGGTCGCTCTCGCGGATGGCCTTCTCGATCTTCGCGCCCATGCCTTTCTCCCACGGTTGGACGCTGATGGTGCGCGAATCGATCAGCGAGACGTTGGCCACCTGGCTGAGCGGCACCAGGGCACCGTAGTAGTCGACGTGCACGGTATCGAGCAGCGCAGGGTTGGCGCGCCCGGTGCGGATCTTGGTCAGGTTGTGTTGAAAGGCAGCGAGCGACTGATTCATCTTGCCGTCGGCCGAGCTGCGAATATCTGCAATGGTCATCTCAAATCCTTAAAGCGTTCAGGCATGCACCAGCGTGCCTTCGTCCTCACCCATCACAACGCGCCTGAGCGCCCCCTCTTTCAGGATCGAGAACACCCGGATCGGCAGTTTCTGATCGCGGCACAACGCAAAAGCGGTGGCGTCCATGATGCCAAGATTTTGCGCAATGGCCTGATCGAAAGTGAGCGTGGCGTAACGTTTGGCGCTCGCGTCCTTTTTAGGGTCCGCGTTGTAGACACCATCGACCTTGGTCGCCTTGAGCACCAGCTCGGCTCCCACTTCAGCGCCGCGCAGCGCCGCCGCCGTGTCGGTGGTGAAGAACGGATTGCCGGTGCCAGCGGCGAAGATCACCACCTTGCCTTCCTCGAGATACTGCAGCGCCTTGGGCCGTACGTACGGTTCCACGACCTGGTCAATGGCAATGGCGGACATCACGCGTGCCACCAGTCCCTGCTTGTTCATGGCGTCGGCCAGCGCCAGCGCGTTCATCACCGTAGCCAGCATGCCCATGTAATCTGCGGTGGCGCGGTCCATCCCGACCGAGCCACCCGCCACGCCGCGGAAAATGTTGCCTCCGCCAATGACTACCGCCACCTCGACGCCCAGGTGCACTACCTCGGCGACGTCTTCGACCATGCGAACGATGGTCGCGCGGTTGATGCCGAAGGCGTCATCGCCCATCAACGCCTCGCCAGACAGCTTCAACAAGATGCGCTTGTGGGCTGGATGGGCATCGGACATGGGCAATTTCCTTCGGACAGCGCGGACAAGTTTAAGTTGGATTCAGGCCTTGAAACACTGCGGAACCGGCTTTGCCGGGCCGCTGGTGTTGCCCCCGTGAGGGGTCGGCGTATCGGCACGAAGTGTGTACAGCCTGGAGACGGTCCCGTCAGGAGCCTGCTTTGGCCGCAGCGACCTGCGCCGCCACCTCGGCGGCGAAGTCATCAACCTTTTTCTCGATGCCTTCTCCCACCACGTAAAGCGTGAAACCCTTGATCGTGGTGCTCGCGGCCTTGAGCATTTGCTCAACCGTTTGCTTGTCGTTCTTCACGAAAGGCTGGTTGTGCAAAGAGACTTCCTTGAGGTACTTCTGCACGCCGCCCTCGACGCGCTTGGCGACGATCTCGGCCGACTGCGGCTTCTTGCCCTCGGCTTCGGCCGCCTTGCGGTCTTCTTCAGCCTTGCCAGCGGCAACGGCGCGCTCCTTTTCCACCAGCACAACGGGCACGTCGGCACTGGTGAGCGCCACCGGCTTCATGGCGGCGATGTGCATCGCAACGTCCTTAGCGGCCGTGTCGTCGCCCTCGAACTCGACCACCACGCCAATGCGCGTGCCGTGCAGGTACGACGCCAGCTTGCTGCCCGAGGCAAAGCGCCTGAAGCGGCGGAACGTCATGTTTTCGCCAATTTTTCCGATCAGGCCCTTGCGGACGTCTTCGAGCGTGGGTCCAAAGCCGTCTTGCACATAGGGCAGTGCAGCCAGCGCGGCCAAGTCGGCCGGATTGTGCTTGGCGATCAATTCGGCTGCCGCATTGCAGAGCGCCAGAAAGCTGTCGTTCTTGGTGACGAAATCGGTCTCGCAGTTGACTTCGATCATGGCGCCCGCACTGCCGTCGACATAAGCCGTGACAACGCCTTCAGCCGTGATGCGCGACGAGGCCTTGCCGGCCTTGTTGCCGAGCTTGATGCGCAGCAGTTCTTCGGCCTTTTCCATGTTGCCGGCGGCTTCGGTGAGCGCCTTCTTGCATTCCATCATGGGCGCGTCGGTTTTGGCGCGCAGTTCGCCGACCATGCTTGCGGTGATTGCAACCATTGATTTCTCCGTACTCATATTCAATATTCACATTAAAAAAAGGGGCACCCAAGCCCCTTCTTCAGGCTCGTGAGCGCGCGGCTCAGGCGGAAGCGCCCTCTTCGACCTCGATGAATTCGTCGCTGCTGCCACCCTCGGCCACGGCCTTGACCACATCGTTCATGGCGCTGGAGCGGCCTTCGATGACGGCGTCGGCGATGCCGCGCGCATACAGCGCCACAGCCTTGGACGAGTCGTCGTTGCCGGGGATCACGTAGGCGATGCCCTCGGGCGAGTGGTTGGAGTCGACCACGCCGATCAACGGAATGCCCAGCTTCTTAGCTTCAGCCACGGCAATCTTGTGGAAGCCAACGTCAATCACGAAGATGGCGTCGGGCAGCGCGGTCATGTCCTGGATACCGCCGATGTCCTTTTCGAGCTTGGCGATTTCACGCGAAAACGTAAGCTGCTCTTTCTTGCTCAGAGCGTCGAGGCCGGCTTCTTGCTGGGCCTTCATTTCTTTCAGGCGCTTGATGGACGTCTTGACAGTCTTGAAGTTGGTCAGCATGCCGCCGAGCCAACGCGTGTCCACGTAGGGCACGCCAGCACGCTGCGCTTCGGCGGCCACGATTTCGCGGGCCTGCCGCTTGGTGCCCACCATCAGGACGGTGCCGCGATTGGCGGTGAGTTGTTTGACGTACTTCATCGCATCCTGGAACATCGGAAGCGATTTTTCCAGGTTGATGATGTGAATCTTGTTGCGATGGCCAAAGATGAACGGAGCCATCTTGGGGTTCCAGAAGCGGGTTTGGTGACCGAAGTGGACACCGGCTTCCAGCATTTCGCGCATGGTGGTCGACATAAAAGTTACTCCAAAGGTTAGGTCTAAAATCCAGCCCGTTTTGCACACTCGTTAAGGAGCATGGCAACACCTTGAATGGGCCGATTTGCGAATGTGTTTCCCGGGGCTTGACACGCCACAAAGACGCCGCTCAGCGAAACCCGGCGATTATAGCATTCACCTACGCGTTTTCCCTTGACTCCCCAGTCACCTTGCTGCTTCCGCTCATGAACGACCTTGACACCATCCGGCGCGCCATCCTGGCCGGCGAAACCAGCGCCACAACGCAGATCGAGCAGGCCATTGCCGTGGCCCAGACACCGCGCTGCGCCCACGTTTTCACGCGCACCCTGTTCGACGGTGCCCGCCAGGCCGCTGCAGCCGCGATGCCGCAACAGCGACTGGCCGGCCTGGCGTTCTCGGCCAAAGACTTGTTCGACATTGCCGGCCAGCCAACGCCCGCCGGCTCGGTGGTGCTGGCGCACGCACCAGAGGCCACCAGCGATGCCACCGCCGTGGCACGGTTGCGCGCGGCCGGCGGCGCCCTCATCGGGCGCACGCAGATGAGCGAATTCGCGTTCTCCGGCGTGGGCGTCAATCCGCACCATGGCACGCCGGCCAACGTGAGCGATGCGGCCACGCCGCGCATACCGGGCGGGTCGTCGTCGGGTGCCGCCATCTCGGTGGCCACCGGCGCGGCGTTCATCGGTCTGGGCTCGGACACCGGCGGCTCGATCCGCATTCCGGCCGCGCTCAACGGCATCGTCGGCTTCAAGTGCACGGCGCGGCTGGCACCGACCGACGGCGCGCTGCCGCTGTCGACCACGCTCGACACGGTGTGCGCCATGACGCGCTCGGTGCGCGACGCCATCACCGCGCACGAGATCCTGGCGGCACGGCGCGTCACTGCCGGCAATGCGCCGCTGGCCGCCTGGCGGCTGGTGGTGGTCAAGGACGTGTTTTTCGACGACATCGAACCCGCCGTGGCACAAGCCTTCGAGCAGGCGCTGCAAACTTTGCGCGCTGCCGGCGCCCGCATCGAAGAAGTCGCGCTGCCGGCGCTGGCCGACCTGCGAGCGATGAACGCCACCGGCGGCTTTCCGGCCGCCGAAAGCTACGCCTGGCACCGGCTGCTGCTGGAGCGCAGCATCGCCGGCTATGACCCGCGCGTGGCGCAGCGCATCGTGCGCGGCGCCACCATGAAGGCGCACGAGTACATCGACCTGATTCACGCGCGCGGCCACTGGATCGCGCGCATGGAAAGCGCGCTGGCGCCGTTCGACGCCGTGCTCTCGCCCACGGCGCCGATCACGGCGCCAAGCATCGCCAGCGTGGCGCCCGGCGAGGCGCGCGACCACGCGTTTTTTCACGTCAACGCCCTGCTGCTGCGTAACCCGTCGGTCGTCAACATGCTGGACGGCTGCGCCATCTCGATTCCGTGCCCGGTCAATGGCGCCTTGCCGGTGGGCCTGATGCTCTGGCATGCTGCGCTGCACGACGACGCAGTGCTCGCCATCGCCCTGCAGGCCGAGCGCGCGCTACTAAAAATATAGATTGCCACGCCCATTGCACGGGCGTTTCAGGAACAGTGGGCTTGAATAATCGATGAAAATCGCGATCGTGGGCGCCGGCATCATTGGCGTCACCACCGCTTGGGAGCTGGCCTCGGACGGCCATGAAGTGGCGGTTTTCGAGCGCTGCGGCGCCGCCGCCGAAGAATGCAGCTTTGCCAATGCGGGCATCGTGGCGCCCGGCTATGTCACGCCGTGGGCCGCGCCCGGCATGCGCGTCAAGGTGCTGCGCTCGCTACTTTCGACGCACGGCGCCATCAAGCTGCGCTGGCCCTTGGCCGCACGCGAGCTGGGCTGGATGGCGCGCTGGCAGCACGCCTGCAAACTCGAAACCTACCTGGCCAATCGCAGCCGGCTGCAGCGCCTCGCGTTCTACAGCCGCGCGCGACTGCATCAGCTCACCGAAGCGCGGGAACTGAGCTACGAGCGCAGCGAAGGTTTTCTGGTGCTGCTGCGCTCCAAACGCGAACGTAAGCTGGTGCAGCCGGGCCTGGACGTGCTGCACGCGGCCGGCAGCCCGTTTCGCGAGGTCGACGCCGATGAAGCGCGCCGCATCGAACCCGCGTTGAGCGTCGACACCTCGCTGGCCGGCGCCATCCACCTGCCGGACGACGAAGTCGCCAACTGCCGCCAGTTCGCGCTGCTGCTCAAGAAGGAGGCCGAGGCGCTCGGCGCCCGCTTCCAGTTCAATTGCAACATCGCACCGCTCAGCCACGCCGCGCCGCGCGCGCTGGCGCTGGCCGGTGGCTCGCAAACGCACAGCTTCGACGCCGTGGTGGTCTGTGCCGGCGTGGCGTCGGCCCGACTTGTGCGGCCGCTGGGCCTGCGTATTCCGCTGGTGCCGGTCTACGGCCATTCGGTCAGCGCCAACATCCGCGAGCCGCTCAATGCACCGCGCAGCGGCGTGATGGACGAGCGCTTCAAGGTCGCCATCTCTCGGCTCGGCCAGCGCGTGCGGGTAGCCGGCGGAGCCGAGCTCGGCGGCCGGCCCGACCACCTCAACCCGGCCGCTTTGCAGACCCTTTACAAGGTGTTACACGACTGGTTTCCGGGCGCCGCACAACTGTCGGGCGGCGTGCAGCAATGGAAAGGCGCGCGGCCGATGTTGCCAGACGGCCCGCCGGTGATCGGCCCGAGCGGCGTGCCTGGCGTCTGGGTCAACCTTGGCCACGGCTCCAGCGGCTGGGCGCTCGCGTGCGGCAGCGCGCGCGTGCTGACCGACCTGATGGCCGGGCGCGAAGCCGGCATCGACCTCGACGGACTGGGGATCGAACGACTGTTATAGCGCTCGCCCCGAGGCTTGCCCACTTCGTGTAGCCGCCAACCCCCAGCGGGCCACACCAGTGGCCCGGCAAAGCCACCGTGTTACTGGAAGGGCCTGGCCTGGCTTAGCCGGCCGACCGGTTTATGCGTATCAGCATCGCGTGAGGCACGCCGTGGCGCCATAGCGCCACGGCGCCACAATGGCTAGATGCAACGCATCACTGCCGAATCCAGCGCCGATCTGTTCGATGTGGCGGCCACGCGTCGCATGGAACAAACGGCCGCCGCCACGCTGGCGCCGCACACGCTGATGCAACGCGCCGGGCTGGCAGTGGCGCGCCTTGCCATGGCGATCAGGCCGCACGCGCGCACGATCTGGGTGGCGTGCGGTCCCGGCAACAACGGGGGCGATGGTTTCGAGGCCGCGCTGCAGCTTCAGCGCCGCGGCTGTGCGCCGCTCGTGACTTGGCTCGACAACGAGGCGAGCATGCCGCCCGACGCGCGGGCGTCGCTGCGGCGCGCGCGCGATGCCGGCGTCGCTTTCGCGGACGCGCCGCCGAACGGCTACGACCTGGCCATCGATGCTCTGCTAGGCATCGGCGCGACCCGGCCGCCCGAGGGCGCAATGGCTGACTGGCTGCAGCGCATGCGGGGCGGCACGGCGCCGATGCTCAGCGTCGATGTGCCGTCAGGGCTTAACGCCGACACCGGTGCACTTGCTACCAATACGATCGCTGGTTGCGCCCGTGCGACAAGAATTTCAGCCTCTTTTTGTTTAAGTCTTCTGACCCTCAAACCTGGCCTCTTCACGGCGCAGGGGCGCGATGCCGCGAGCGAGGTCTGGTTTGACAACCTGGGCTGTGCCGCCCTGACCGATGCACCGGCGGTCCGACTCAACCATGCAGCCACGCCGCCCGCCCGGCTGCAGGCCTCGCACAAAGGCAGCTACGGCGATGTCGCGGTGATCGGCGGCGCTCCCGGCATGGCCGGCGCGGCTCTGCTCGCGGCCAGCGCCGCCTTGCACGCGGGCGCCGGCCGCGTGCTGGTGGGCCTTCTCGACTGCAGCGCGGCCGCCATCGACGTGGCGCAGCCCGAACTGATCTGGCGCGATCCACGCACACTCGACTTCGCCGACATGACGGCGGTGTGCGGCTGTGGCGGCGGCGACGCGGTGCGCGCCCTGCTGCCGCGCGTGCTGTCGATCGCGCCACGCGCCGTGTTTGACGCCGACGCGCTCAACGCGATCGCCACCGACACCGCGCTGCAAGCACTGCTGCAGGCGCGCGCGCGACGCGGTTGGCAGACGGTGCTAACGCCGCATCCCCTCGAAGCTGCACGGCTGCTCGGCAGCATCGCAGCTAGCGTGCAAACCGATCGCCTGGCTGCCGCGCGGCAGCTCGCGGCGAAGTTCAACGCCGTGGTCGTGCTCAAGGGCTCCGGCACGGTGATCGCGGCGCCGGGCCAGATCCCGTTCATCAACCTGACCGGCAACGCCCGCCTGGCCACCGCCGGCACTGGCGACGTGCTGGCAGGCATGGTCGGCGCTGAGCTGGCAGCCGGCCGCCCGGCATTGGAAGCGGCGCGCGACGCCGTATGGAACCACGGCGCACTGGCCGACCGCTGGCCTGCGGATCAACCACTCACCGCCGGGGCCCTGGCGCGCCGGGGCCTGGCAGATTCAAGAGAAAAGCGGCGGTAACTCTCGTGGATAGGGCGCAGCCAGCGGCGAAAGCAGTAGCAACTCGCGGCGTCGGCACAAGCCGAAGAAAAGCGCCGGGGGGGCCACGACCCCAGCACCGGAATCGAATCTCGCAGCAGGCAAAGACACGCTGCCCCACACACCCGCGAACACGCCGGAGCCGGCTCCGCGCGGCCACTGGTGTTGCCCCCATAGGGGGTTGGCGACCACACGAAGTGGGCAATCCTAGCTATGCGCGATCAACATTCACCCACGCCCAACAAACGGCATCTTGGTGGCCATCACGGTGTGGAACAGCACGTTAGCCTCCAACGGCAGATTCGCCATGTAGAGAACTGACTGGGCGACGATGGCAACGTCCATCATCGGCTCGATGGCAATCTCGCCGTTAGCCTGCGGAACGCCGATTGCCATGCGTGCGGCCAGCTCTGTGCGCGCGTTGCCTACGTCGATCTGGCCGACGGCGATGTCGTACTTGCGTCCGTCCAGCGCTGCGGTCTTGGTCAGCCCTGTCACCGCGTGCTTGGTCGCCGTGTAGGCGATCGAATTGGGCCTTGGCGTGGTGGCCGAAATCGAGCCGTTGTTGATGATGCGGCCACCGCACGGGTGCTGCGCCTTCATGGTTCGAAACGCCTGCTGCAGGCAATAAAACATGCCGTTCAGGTTGACGTCGACCACGCCCTTCCATTGCTCGGCGCTCCAGTCCTCAAACGGGCCCGGCGGGTTGTTGACGCCGGCGTTGTTGAACAGCAGGTCGACGCGCCCGAAGCGTTCGGCGGCGGTGGCGAACAGCACTTTCACGGTCGACGGATTGGCCACATCGGTCGGCACCGCCAGCGCGCGCGAGCCGGCACCCGATTCGATGACCGCCTGATCGAGGGGCTCGCGCCGGCGCCCGGCCAGCGCCACGTTCCAGCCGTCTGCCAACAGCGCCAGCGCAGCCGCCCGGCCGATGCCGCTGCCGGCGCCGGTGACGACGGCGCTGCGTGGGGTGTGCAATGCAGTCATGTCGCGCGCTCCTCAACGCGCGGGCTTGCGCGCCTTCATCTTGTTGGCGGCCTTCTTCACCGCCGAACGAATGGCCTGCATGGCCGACTGCGGTGCAGTGCTCACGGCAGGCGTCTCGGCCTTGCTTGCGCGTTTGGCTGCCGCCTTGACGGGCTCTTCGACGGGGGCGCTGTCCCGCGGCTCCTTGTCGCGCCGGCCTGGCCGCTCACTGCGTTCGTTGTGGTCGCTGCGGCTGCCTTTGTCACCCCGACCGGCCCTGTCTACTCGCGCTCCCCTGCCCTTGCCGCCCTTGTCGGCACCCCGGTCACTCTTGTCCTTGGGTGGCCGCACAGCAGCCTCTTCGCCTTCGTGGATCAGGCGGAAGTCGATCCTGCGGCCGTCCAGGTCGACCCGGCTCACCTGCACCCGCACGCGGGTGCCGATGGCGTAGCGAATGCCGGTGCGCTCGCCACGCAACTCCTGGCGCATCTCGTCAAACTTGAAGTACTCACCGCCGAGCTCGGTGATGTGCACCAGACCCTCGACGTACATGGCGTCGAGCGTGACAAAGATGCCGAAGCTGGTCGCCGCACTGACCACGCCGCCGTACTCCTCGCCCAGGTGCTCGCGCATGTACTTGCATTTGAGCCAGGCCTCGACGTCGCGACTGGCTTCGTCGGCGCGTCGCTCGTTGGCGCTGCAATGCAGGCCGGCCGCCTCCCAGGCCAATGTTTCGCGCGTCGGCGCAATGACGGCCTTTTGCGGCTTGTTCGTCGGGGCCTTGACGCGTGTGGCGAGCCGCTTGGCCAGTTTGGCCTCTGCCTCGCCCGGCGTCGGCAAGACCGGTAACTGGTATTTGCTGTTGCCCAGAATCGCCTTGATGACCCGGTGCACCAGCAGATCGGGGTAGCGGCGGATTGGGCTGGTGAAGTGCGTGTAAGCCTGGTAGGCCAGCCCGAAGTGACCACTGTTGACGGGTGTGTAGATCGCCTGCTGCATCGAGCGCAGCAGCATGGTGTGGATCTGCTGCGCATCGGGCCGCTCCTTGGTGGCCTCGGCAATCGCCTGGTATTCGGCGGGCTTGGGGTCATCGCTGATCGACATGCCAACGCCCATGGCCTTGAGGTAACCGCGCAGGATTTCCTGCTTTTCGGGCGTCGGACCTTCGTGCACGCGATACAGGCCGGGATGCTTGCTGCCGGCAATGAAGTCGGCACTACAGACGTTGGCCGCCAGCATCGCTTCCTCGATCAGGCGGTGCGCGTCGTTGCGGGTTTGTGGCACGATTTTTTCAATGCGGCCGGCGTCGTCGCAAATGATTTGCGTCTCGGTCGTCTCGAAGTCGACCGCGCCGCGTTGCGCTCGCTGCTTGAGCAACGCGCGATAGACATCGTGCAGGTTTAGCAGGTCCGCCACCCGGTCCTTGCGCTTGGCCGCCTCGGGGCCGCGCGTGTTGCTCAGGATCGCGGCGACCTCGGTGTAGGTAATCGGGGTTGAGCGAGCACAGGCCGTTGCTCAGCTTCTCGGGCAGCATCGGAATCACGCGGCGCGGAAAGTAAACACTGGTGGCACGGTCGTAGGCGTCGGTGTCAATCGCCGAACCGGTCTTCACATAGGCACTCACGTCGGCAATGGCGACCAACAGCCGCCAACCCTTGCCGCGACCGACCTTGGCCGGCTCGCAGTAAACGGCATCGTCGAAGTCGCGCGCATCTTCGCCGTCGATCGTCACCAGCGCCACGTCAGTCAGGTCGATACGACTTTTCTTGTCGGCCGGGCGCACGGTCTCGGGCAAACCCTTGGCCTCGGACAGGGCGTCGTAGGAAAACTCATGCGGCACGCCGTATTTACGCACCGCGATCTCGATCTCCATGCCGGGGTCGTCGACCTCGCCCAGTACTTCCTGGATGCGCCCGACGGGCTGTCCGAACAAGGCCGGCGGCTCGGTCAGTTGGACGACCACGACCTGTCCGGCCTTGGCAGTGCCGGTCGCGCCCTTGGGAATCAACACGTCCTGGCCATAGCGCTTGTCTTCGGGCGCGACCAGCCAGATGCCGCCCTCATGCAGCAGCCGGCCAATGATCGGTTGCTCGGGCCGCTCGATGATCTCGACGACGCGGCCTTCGGGCCGGCCACGCCGGTCTTGCCGCACGACACGGGCCTTGACGCGATCCTTGTGCAGCACCGCACGCATCTCGTTGACCGGCAGGTAAATGTCGGTCTCCCCGTCATCGCGCTGCACGAAACCGTGACCATCGCGATGCCCTTGTACTGTTCCTTCAACTTCGTCCAACATTGCGCTGGACTGACTATTATTTTTGATAGAATCGCTCTCTTTCCTCAAATCCAAAACCTGTTGCACGTTGGTGCGACAAGTGGGCCCAGATGGCGGAATTGGTAGACGCACTAGTTTCAGGTACTAGCGAGTAACATCGTGGAGGTTCGAGTCCTCTTCTGGGCACCAAGTGTAAATACAACCCGTCGCGGATTGTCCTGATTAGAGCCACCGCATCGCGGTGGCTTTTTTCTTGCCCGGTCGCACCGTCAAATGGGCAGCGCAACGAGGTCATGTCCTTCTGTGGAGACGACCCGGGCACGCGTGAACTCACCGGTCTTGAGCGTCTTGCTGATCTTCTGGGGTGGCAGCAACCGCACCGTACCGTCGATTTCCGGCGCGTCGGCGTAACTGCGGCCGACGCCGCCCTTGCGGCCCAGACCGGGCGCCGAATCGACCAACACCTGCAACGTCGAGCCGACACGCCTGTGCAACTTGGCAGTGGAGACCGCTTCGGCCACCTCCATGAAACGTGCACGGCGCGCTTCACGCTCGGCCTCGGGCAACATGCCCGGAATGTCGTTCGCGGCGGCGCCATGCACCGGGCTATAGGCAAAGCAGCCGGCGCGGTCGATCTGCGCGTCGCGCAGAAAGTCGAGCAGGTGCTCGAACTCTTCTTCGGTCTCACCAGGAAAACCGGCAATGAAGGTGCTGCGAATCACCATTTCGGGGCAACTCTCCCGCCAACGACTGATCCGCTCGAGATTCTTCTCGCCGCTGGCCGGGCGCTTCATGCGCTTGAGCACCGCCGGGTGGCTGTGCTGAAATGGCACGTCCAGGTAAGGCAGCACAAGGCCGCTGGCCATCAACGGAATGACCTCGTCCACGCTCGGGTACGGATAAACGTAGTGCAAGCGCACCCAGGCGCCGTAAGGCTGCGCAATTTCGCCCAGGGTTCGTGCCAGTTCAAGCATGCGGGTCCTGACCGGCTTGCCGTCCCAGAAGCCGGTGCGGTACTTGACATCGACCCCGTAGGCCGAAGTGTCTTGGCTGATCACCAGCAACTCTTTCACGCCGCCTTCGAACAGGGCCCTGGCTTCGCTCAGCACGTCGCCGATGGGCCGTGACACCAGGTCGCCCCGCATCGAGGGGATGATGCAAAACGTGCAGCGATGGTTGCAGCCTTCGCTGATCTTCAGGTAAGCGTAGTGGCGCGGAGTGAGCTTCAGGCCGGCAATGCCGAAGGGACTGGGCACCAGGTCCATGAAAGGGTCGTGTGGCTTGGGCAGGTTGGCGTGGACCGCGTCCATTACTTCCTGTGTCGCGTGCGGGCCGGTGACGGCCAGCACGCTTGGGTGCATCTCGCGCACGAAGTTGTCCCCACCCTCACCGGTGCGGGCGCCCAGGCAACCGGTGACGATCACACGACCATTGCTGGCCAGCGCATCGCCGATGCTGTCGAGACTTTCCCTGACCGCATCGTCGATGAAGCCACAGGTGTTGACGATCACCAGATCGGCGCCTTCGAAGGTCTTGGAGGTCTGGTAGCCCTCGGCGCTCAGGCGCGTCAGGATCAATTCCGAATCGGTCAACGCCTTCGGACAGCCCAGGCTCACGAAGCCGATCTTCGGCGGCGTCGACGACGCGGTGCGCTCAAGGTTAGCTATTTCGCTCATCGTTCTATTGTCCGCGCTATCGCATCAGGGGCGCTTGATGCCAAAGACGCCCAAAACCTGTTCGGTGTTTTTTTGCATCTGCTCCTGCATTTGCAGGAACATGCTTTTCGACTGTTCAACATAGTTGCCCATCACGCCCTGCAGCATCGGCGACTGCATCGTCATGAATTGCGACCACATTTCGGGCGTCAGGCCCTGCGCCTTTTCGGCGAGGTGAGCCTGTACTTCAGTCATGGCCTGGATATTCTTCTCAAGATAAGGGCCAATATAGCCCTGCATCGCCTTGCCATAGAAGCGAATGATGCTGGACAGCACCTCCTCGGTGAACATCGGAGAGCCCCCGGCCTCCTCTTCAAGAATGATCTGAAGCATGATGCTGCGCGTCAGATCGTCACCGGTGCGAGCATCGCGCACCACGAAGGATGCGCTGTCCATGACCAGTTGCTTGACCTCGGCCAGGGTGATGTAGGTGGAGGTTTCGGTGTCGTAGAGCCTTCGATTGGGATACTTCTTGATGACGCGCTGCGTCGGCTTTCGAACAACCTTCTTGCTCTGCACCACGGGCTTTCCTTGGTAGACGCGATATTGCGCACAAATGATTCTAGGGAGCGGCCATATGACGCCGCGCCAACGTTTTTTCGGTCCGAAGGGGACTCAGTCGAGCGAACTGCTGTACTCGGCGCCGCACACCCGGCAGGACGCCGTTTCAGGGCGTTCCGGACTGGCTTCACGGTAGTGCAGCGGGCTCTTGACACCGTTGAACACCCAGCACCGCGGGCAGTGCTCCTGCCCCGTTACCGGCAAATAAGCGCGGGCACGTTGCTCGGCCCGCTCGCGAGTCACGGCCGTACCATGGCGCTCGGCCTGGGCCACTGCCTCGGCAACGGTGGTGTCGGTGCGGCCATGGGCTCGGTCATTGAGTCCATAGACGACGCGCGCAAACTCGAGCGGCACCTGCCGCAACAACGCCGCGATGCGCTGCTCTTCGCGGGCGGAATCGATCGATGCGGGTGTGTTCATCGGCTCATCGGTTGGTTGATATCGCACAGCGCGACACGCGACCAATTTATAACACTCGAAGCCGCGTCAACGGCTGGGCGAATGACGTAGTCTCCTTGGAGCCAATCTGACGATTACCGCCTGCCGAGGCCCTTGGTCAAGCGGCTCCCTGCATTTGGTAGGCGCGATTGGACTCGAACCAACGACCCCCACCATGTCAAGGTGGTGCTCTAACCAGCTGAGCTACGCGCCTAAGGATGTGTCCGAGAGGCAGAATTGTAGCAGGGCACCGAGTCTCTTTTTTTAACGCCGGCGGACGGATCGCACACCCTCCACATCGGCAACCACTTCAAGGACCTGCGCCAGCCTCCCGGCATCAGCGATTTCAATCGTGAAGGTCATCCAGGCAGTGTCCTTGATCGATTGGGTCTGCACCCCGACGACGTTCATTTTCTCGCGCGTGAAGACCTCGGAGATGTCGCGCAGAAGGCCCTGCCGGTCCGCCGCCTCGATGGCCACGTCGACAGCGTAGACCGAACCCGCTTCCAGTTTTGGAGCGCCCCATTGCACCTCGATCACGCGCTCGGCATTGCGCGCGGCCATCGAGCGAAAGCTGCTGCAGCTGGCACGATGCACGCTGACGCCGTGGCCGCGCGTGACAAAGCCGGCGATGACATCGGGCGGCGCCGGCTTGCAGCACTTTGCGAGTTGCGTCATGAGGGACGAAACGCCCACTACCAGCACGCCTCCTTTGGCTGCCTTTTCGCTGGCGCGAGGGTTTTTGATGAGCACGCCGTCGTCTGGCCCGGGTGGCGGCTCGGGCGGGCGCAAAAGCGTCTCGATGTTGCGCAGCGAAAACTCATCCTTGCCCACCACCTCGAACAGATCGTCGGCTGACTTGAAGCCCAGCCGGGTCGCCAGTTCATCGAGCTTGAATGCGGTCTTGCCTTCGCGCTGCAGCAGCCTCTCGATCGCCTCCCGGCCACGCGCCACCGTTTCGTGGCTGATCTGGGCGTTAAACCAGGCCCGCACCTTGGCGCGCGCACGCGGGCTGGCGAGATAGCCCAGTTCGAGATTGAGCCAGTCGCGCGACGGCCCTCCTTCCTTGGCAGCCATGATCTCCACGGTCTGGCCGTTTTGCAGCGGCGTATTGAGCGGCACCATGGCACCATCGATGCGCGCGCCGCGGCAACGGTGGCCCAGACTGGTGTGCACGGTGTAGGCGAAATCGACCGCTGTGGCACCTTGCGGCAGTTCAACGATCGCCGCGTCAGGCGTCAGCACATAGATGCGGTCATCGAACAGGCCCTGGCCTTGTTGCCCGCCCGAAAGATCGCGCTCCCACGCCAGCAGTTGCCGCAGCACGGCAATCTTGGCGTCGTACTCGCCGCCGGCCCAGACGCCCACATAGCCTTTCGGGCCAGCCTCCTTGTAGGCCCAGTGCGCGGCGACGCCGTGCTCGGCGTGGTCGTGCATCTCCTCGGTGCGAATCTGGATCTCGATCGGCTTGCCGGCCTGGCCATCGACCACCTCACGCACCACGGTGTGCAGCGACTGGTAGCCATTGGGCTTGGGCCGCGCAATGTAGTCATCAAACTCCTCGTCGATCGGCTGGAAGCGCGAATGCACCCAGGCCAGCACGGCATAGCAGTCCTTGACGTCGGGCACCACCACGCGCAGCGCGAGGATGTCATACACCTGCGCGAAGTCGAGTCCCTTGCCGCGCATCTTCTTGACGATGCTATAGATGTTCTTGGGCCGGCCCTGCACGATCGCGTGCACGCCCTCGATCGCCAGTTCGCGCTCGAGGCGCGTGCGCAGCTTTTCCACGTAGCCCTCGCGCTCGGTGCGCTTTTCGTCCAGAAGGCGCGCAATCAACTGGTAGGTCTCGGGCTCCAGAAAACGGAACGACAGGTCTTCGATCTCCCACTTGACCTGCCAGATGCCGAGCCGGTTGGCGAGCGGCGCAAACACCTGAAGCGACTCGCGCGCAACGCTCGCGGGCACCGGTTGCCTGCTGGTTGCAGCGTGGCGCAGTGTCTGCAAGCGCGAGGCCAGGCGCAGCATCACGACCCGCAGGTCGCGCGAAAACGCCAGCAGCATCTTGCGTACGTTTTCAGTCTGCACTCCGGCGTCGTCGCCCAGATGTGTTCCCATGCCGGTGGATCGCGCCTGCTTTTGCACGTGAACGAGCTTCGTGGTCTCCACCGCCAGCGCCGCAAAGTTGTCACCAAACACCTTGGCGATCACCTCTTTCGGCCGGTTCAGGTGCGGACACGAATAGACCAGGTAGGTGGCAGCCTGCATCGCTTCGGAGCCGCCCATCGCCGCGACGATCGCCGCGACGGCGTCAGCATGCGCCAACGCGTTTTCGCCGGTGTCGAGGGTTTCATCGGCAATCAACGGCGCGGCAAATGCGCGGGCGCACACCAGCATGTTGTCCTGCACCGGTGTTCGATCGGCCGTCGCGGCGGACAGTGGCGACGCGATCACGCCGACGTCGGGCCCTGGCCCCTTCTTCAACTCAGTGTGCGTGCGCGTCACATCAATCGAACAGGAACGCCGCCACGGCTGCGCTTTGTGCCGGATCGACAAAGGTGGGGGCATGACCGACCCCCTCGAACTCGACCAGTCGCGCATGAGGCCCCCGCCCCGTCATGGCGACTGCCGTGGCATGCGACAGCAAGTCGGACTGCGCGCCACGCACCAGCAGCGTGCGTGCCGCGATGGCGTCGTAGAGCGACCACAACGCCCCCTCGCCCTGAGCCGCCATTTCAGGCGTGATGGCGCGAAGCGCCACGCCAATCGCCGGGTCATAGTGCAGCACGACCGGCTCCTGCGAACCTGCGAGCGGCGTGCTCGCTGCTACCTTGGCGCGGCGATCGGCCGTGCGCTGCGCAGCAGGCACGACCATATGGCGCGACAACTCATGCCATTGATCCGGCGTATGCGGCCCAAAACTTGCGGACAATGCCCACATCGCGTCGGCCGCCTCCTGCAGCGACGCATAGCAACCGCCCTGCCCCACGTAGGCCCCGATACGCTGCAATGCAGCCGGCTCCATCACCGGGCCCACGTCGTTAAGCACCAGGCGGTGCACCGGGGCCGCCAATGGCAGGTCCTTGCGTCCAGCCAGCGCAAGGCCGAGAAAGCCGCCCATGCTGGTGCCGACGTAGTCGAGCCTGGTGATGGCCTGCTCATGCTGCAACTGGGCGATCAGCGCGACCATATCGGCGGCATATTGGGCAAACTGATAGTCGCCGGGGTCGGATAGCCAATCGCTTTCGCCGCGGCCGACGACATCGGGACACACGACGCGCACGTCGCCGCCGGCTCGCGCCACCAGCGCTTGCGCCAGCACGTCGAAATCGCGGCCTTGGCGCGTCAGGCCGTGGACACACAGCACAACGTGGGCGCTGCGAGCATCGCCCGATTGCCAAAACGCCATCCGATGGGCTCCGGCGGAATCGTCGCACACGATGTGATGGAGTGCCGGTTCAGTCATGGGATTCGGACAGTAATGAATGCGGAAAATACCTGCGTCGCATCCTAAGTCATCCGGCCAAATCATCCGGCGTTGTGCACTGCGCGCAGTGCCGCGCCGCCTTGACGGCGCCCCATGGGAGGCCCCATTCGACATCACCGGACCGGGCCCGATCTATTTGAGCTGCACCGAGCCCGAAACGTTGACCACCACGCTGGTCTTCCCGGCTTCGACCGGCACTGGCGCGCTGGGGTCCATCGGGGCTGACGCGGCCATGGCTCTCATGTAGGGCCGAGGCTCCGCGGCCTCGTTGGTGTTGACCGACACGTCACGCAACGTGAAACCCGCAAAGCCGAATCCGCGTGCGAGCTCGCCGGCCTTGCGCTTGAAGTTGTCGATGGCGAGGGTTTGCGCCTGCACTTCGACCTGCTCGCGCTGCTCGCGGCTCAGCCCGAAACTGACGTGCCCGACATTGAGGGTCGAAATACGGCCAGCAGTCTGGGTGATGCCGGGAAAATCGCGCCCCTCCAGCACCATCTGGGCTGAACCTTGCCAGCCGTTGATCTTGCCGTCACGGGTGTAGCGCGGGCTCAGGCTGAAGTTGCCGGTGCGCACGTCAAGCTGACCAGGTTCGGCGTTCTTGCGCGCCTCCACCAGCGCCGCGTCGAGCGCGCTTTTAAGCTGGGTCTGCACGACAGCAGCCTCGGCCGCCTCGCGCGTGGTGCTTAACGTCATGCTCAGCATGTCCTGCTGCACTTCCACGCTGCCGTTGGCGGAGAGCTGCAGCACATTTTGCGGTGGCGAAGCCGTAGAGTTTTGAGCCAAAACAGAACTGGCGCCCACCATTGCTGCGCAAGCGACTATCAATTTAATAGCATTCAAACCAAACGATCTCCGGGGGTGGGTGACAACTGGCGCGCCGGCTGGCGCTCTCAGGGCTGCGGCTGGCCCGACACCGACATCACTCCGCCACCCGGCAACGAGTTCGGCGCAACGCGTCTGGCCAGTTGCGATTGTGCCGAACGGATTGATTCCGGCTGCATCAGCCACTGCTGGCGCACCTGTTCGCGAAGTTCGGCGAGTTCCGCCGGCGTGAGGCGCCGGGCCGCCATCGGCCCAGGCGACGCCTGCTCACGCGGGCGCCCGCCGTACCGGGCGGCCACGGGGCTGGCGTCACCGACGCGAGGAGGAACGCTGCGCGCCTGCTCACTGACCTGCAGGACGCGGGCAGACTCGGCCAACGAGGGCGCACACGCGCCAGCGAGCAAGAAAGGCAAAATACAGACGATGACGTTCATGACGAGAAAAAGCGGGACGGCGCCAATGTGCCATTACTTTCCCTGCACGCGAGGAGATCAACGCGAGCGAGGGCAAGTGTTGTAACTTAGTGTCAGTTGATTGCCGAAAGGCGCTCGATAGCCAGACAACACCTTCAGAATCGGCTCTGTTACAAATTCAACGCTGCTGCAATGAACCAAGCTCCTGCCCGTCTTGACAAGATCGTCATCGTCGATGACGACGCTCGCATACGCGACCTGCTGCGCCGCTACCTGACTCAGGAGGGTTTCGAGGTGATCGTTGCCGAGGACGGCAAGGCGCTCAACCGCATTCTGCTGCGCGACACCGTCGACCTGATCGTGCTCGATCTCATGATGCCCGGGGAAGATGGCCTGTCGGTGTGCCGTCGCCTGCGCGCCGCCAACGACCGCACACCCATCATCATGCTGACGGCCAAGGGCGAAGACGTCGATCGCATCGTGGGGCTCGAAGTCGGTGCCGACGACTACCTGGGCAAGCCCTTCAACCCACGCGAGCTGCTGGCGCGAGTGCACGCGGTACTGCGCCGCCGCCCGCCACACGAGGCGCCCGGCGCACCTTCAACGGACAACGAGTCCGTCACTTTCGGCCCCTACACCTTCGACCTCGGCTCGCGCACGCTGCGCAAGGACGGCGAAGAACTCTCGCTCACCACTGGCGAATTCGCCATGCTGAAGGCGCTGGTGCGTCACCCGCGCCAGCCGCTGTCACGAGAAAAACTGGCCCAGCTGGCGCGCGGGCGCGAGTTCGAGCCTTTCGACCGCAGCCTGGACGTTCAGATCTCGCGCCTGCGCAAGCTGGTCGAGACCGACGCCGCAGCGCCGCGCTACATCCAGACCGTCTGGGGCGTGGGCTATGTGTTCGTGCCGGACGGCACGAATTGATGCGACAACCCGAGACTGGCCGCCACACGACGCAGCCGAGCCCCTTTGCCGGGGCCGACTCGTCGGTTTCGATGGCCAGCCCGCTGGAGCCCGAGGGCTCCGGCCGCCACCGTCGCCGGCGCCGGCTCGGCCTGAGTCTTTTCTGGCGCACTTTCTTCCTGCTGGCCTTGCTCTTGGTCGGCTGCGCCTTTGCGTGGCTGCAGTCGTTTCGCGCACTCGAATACGAGCCGCGCGCCGTCCAGACCGCGCATCAGATTGCCTCGCTGGTGAACCTCACGCGCGCCGGACTGGTCTACTCCGACGCTATCACCCGCGTTGCCCTGATCAAGATGCTGGCTGACCAGGAAGGCGTGCGCATCCTGCCGCATGAGCCCAATGACCAGTTCGTGCCCTCCTCAGGCGCCGTGGTCGATCAGCGCGTGACCGACGAACTGCTCGACCGGCTGGGCGAGGGCACGGTCGTCGCGAGCCAGGTGAACCAGAAAGATGGACTGTGGGTCGGCTTCACCATCGAGGGCGACAACTACTGGCTGCTGCTGGACCCGACCCGCTTCGACAATGTGCGCGGCCGCACCTGGCTGGTCTGGTTCCTGACGGCGCTAGGTCTTTCGCTGGCCGGCGCGGCGTTGATCGCGGGCTTCATCAATCGCCCGCTGCAGCAGCTCTCACGAGCGGCGCGCCAGGTGCGGGACGGCGAGTACGAGGCACACCGGCTCGACGAACGCGCCCACACCAACGAAATACGCTCGGTCAACGTAGGCTTCAACCGCATGGCCGACCAGCTCGCCAAGATCGAGCAGGACCGGGTCGTGATGCTGGCGGGCATCTCGCACGACCTGCGCACCCCGCTGGCCCGACTTCGCCTCGAAACCGAAATGAGCGTGGCCGACGAAGACGCGCGCGACCACATGGCGGCCGACATCGCGCAACTCGACGGCATCATCGACAAGTTTCTTGATTACGCCAGGCCCGATCACATCGACTTCAAGCCGGTGCTGCTGCGCGACGTGATCGACGCTTGCACCTACGCGGTGCAAGATCACGAGGACGTCAACATCAAGGTTGAGGTGCTGCCCGACCTGTGCGTGATGGCCGACGAGGTCGAGCTCACGCGCGTGATCTCCAACCTGCTGGAAAACGCGCGGCGCTACGGCAAGACGCCGGCCAGCGAAGTGGCCGATGTCACGATCCAGGCCCAGGCGCACAACGATGTAGTGCTGATCAAGGTGCGCGACCACGGCGCCGGCGTGGCGCCCGACCTGTTGGCGCAACTGACCAAGCCCTTTTTTCGCGGCGACGCCGCGCGCACTTCGGCCGCCGGCGCGGGCCTCGGATTGTCGATCGTGGCCAAGAACATCGAGCGCATGGGCGGCGGCTTTGCCCTCACCAGTACGCCCGGGCGGGGCTTCGCGGCGCACATCCGGATGCCGCGGGCGGCCTCGGCGAGGGCCGAGATTTTTCAAGCCAAAACCGCCTGAAACGCTCATGGGACGGGCGCGAACAGGTATCAACTCAATAGGAAAGTTCCCTCTCAGCGATAGAGCAGCGTGACGGCGCGCGCCTCCATCGCCCGGCCTTCGCCCACCGGGCCGAGCCGCTCGGCTGTCTTGGCCTTGACGTTGACCTGATCCAGCCCGAGCCCGAGCTCCGACGCGATGCGCTCACACATGGCCGCGATGTGCGGTGCCAGTTTGGGTGCCTGCGCAATCACCGTGCTGTCGATATTGCCGATCTGCCAGCCGGCGGCGCGCACGCGGCGTGCCGCTTCCTTGAGCAATGCCACCGAATCGGCGCCGTGAAACCGCGCGTCGGTGTCCGGAAAATGGCGGCCGATATCGCCCAGCGACGCCGCGCCGATCAGCGCGTCGGTGATGGCGTGCAGCAGCACATCGGCATCGGAGTGGCCGAACAGGCCGGTGGCATGCGGCACTTCCACGCCACCCAGAATGAGCGGACGCCCCGCCACCAACTGGTGGATGTCCCAGCCCTCGCCGATCCGGAAATTGAAAGCGGTCATGGTGCGATTGGACTGCTGTTTTGGCTGCTGTAGCGACTACCAATGAGGGCCTCGGCCAGCGCAAAGTCTTCCAGGTAAGTGAGCTTGAAATTCTGGGCACTGCCCGGCACCAGCAGGGGCGCCAGGCCAAGCGCCTCAATCGCGCTGGCCTCGTCGGTCACGGCATCGCCGGCGCGCTGCAGCGCATCGATCAGCATGCCGATGCGAAACATCTGCGGCGTCTGCGCCAGCCACTTGTCGGCGCGCGTCAGGGTGGTGGCAACGCGGCCTTCCGGGGAAGCCGCCTTGAGCGTGTCGGCCACCCGCTGCGCCAGCAGGCCACCCACGCCATCGTGCTCGCAGGCGGCGATCAGCGCCTCAATCTGGGTCGGCGTGACCAGGCAGCGCGCGGCATCGTGCACCAGCACCCAGTCGTGCGCGCTGGCATCGTTTTGCCGCAGCGCCTGCAAGCCGTTGAGTACGGTGGCGGCGCGCGTGGCGCCGCCCACCCGCAGCAGATATTCGGCCGCACCCGGAAAACCCGGCAGCGCCGCGGCCACCCGTTCGTCGTCGGGCGCCACCGCCAGCGCCAAACCCGCAAAGCGGCCACCCAAGGCGCGAAACGCCGCCAGCGTGTGACTCACCACGGACGCCCCTGCAAGTTGCCGGTATTGCTTGGGCTGCGAGCCGCCCGCACGGCGACCCGCCCCGGCACAGGGGATCAATACAAAGATGCGAGGTGTACGGCAAGCGGGCATGGGGCGGCCATTGTAAGAACCTGCCTGAGCCGGCAGGAAACGCGCCGCGCCCTAAAATCATGCCCTCACACCCCTCGTCCGACGGCCGCGGGGTGTTGTGCGTTGCTCAAATCATACTCATGGACCTCCCTGCTCTCTCTCCTGGCAAGCGCTTTACGCTGCCGCGCCCACCGCTCTCGGCCGACGCCCTCCTGCTGGGCCAGTTGGCCGAGCGCGAAACGGCCGCCGGACGCGCCACGGCCGTCTTCACTGCCGATGCCAACGATGCGCGGCGCCTGATCGACGAGCTAGCGTTTTTTTCCCCCGGACTGCGCTGCGCCCTGTTCCCCGACTGGGAAACGCTGCCGTACGACAGCTTCTCGCCGCACCAGGACCTCATCAGCGAACGGCTTGCGACGCTCTGGCGCATCAGCCAGCGCGAGGTCGATGTGGTGTTGGTGCCTGCCACCACGGCGCTCTACCGGCTGGCACCGCCGTCGTTTTTGGCGGGCTACACCTTTCACTTCAAGGACCGGCAGAAGCTCGAGGAGTCCAAGCTCAAGGCCCAGTTGACCCTGGCCGGCTACAGCCACGTGACGCAGGTCGTGAGCCCGGGCGAATACGCGGTGCGCGGCGGCCTGATCGACCTGTTCCCGATGGGCTCGCAGGTTCCCTTCCGCGTCGATTTGTTCGACGATGAGATCGACTCGATCCGCACCTTCGACCCCGACACCCAGCGCAGCCTGTATCCGGTTCCCGAAGTGAGGCTGCTGCCGGGGCGCGAGTTTCCAATGGACGACGAGGCGCGGGCGAGTTTCCGCCACCGCTGGCGCGAAGTGCTGGAGGGCGACCCGACCAAAAGCCGAATCTACAAGGACATGGGCAACGGCGTTGCCACGGCCGGCATCGAGTATTATCTGCCGCTGTTTTTCGACGCAACAGCCAGCGTATTCGACTACCTCGGCAGCGATGCGAGCGTCGTGCTGCACGGCGACCTGGAACCGGCGTTCCAGCATTTCTGGCACGACACCGGCGAGCGCTACCGCCTTGTGCGCTGCGACCCGGAACGTCCGGCCCTGCCACCCGAAACACTGTTTTTAAGCGCCGAGCAGTTTTATCAACGCGCCAAGCCGCACGCTCAGTTGTCGATCCGGGGCGCGGCACCGCCACGCGAGCTCTCCCCTAAAGGGGGAGGCGACGAGCGCGCCCTGGCCGCTGAAGCCACGGCGCGCGGCCAGGAGACGGACACGCCGGCAACCAACCCCTACGCCGAATTCGAGGCGCTGCCGCCCATCGGCGCGGTACGCGGCGCCGACGATCCGCTGACGCGCCTCAAGGACCACATCGCCACCACGCCGCACCGCGTGCTGGTGCTGGCCGAAAGCGCCGGCCGGCGTGAGAGCCTGCTCGACTTCCTGCGCGCCAGCCACCTCAGCGTGCCGGCGTTCGAAACGCTGGCCGAGTTCCAGGCCGAGACCGGCGAAAAGATCGGCATCGCCACCGCCGCGCTGGCAGCCGGCTTCGCATGGGCCGCGGCCGGCATCGACTTCGTCACCGAGACCGAGCTGTTCGCCACCGCGCCGACCACCCGGCGGCGCGGCAAGAAGCAGGAGCAGGTCAGCGACGTCGAGGCGCTCATCAAGGACCTGTCGGAGCTGCGCATCGGCGACCCGGTAGTGCACGCGGCGCACGGCATCGGGCGCTATCGCGGGCTGATCAACATGGACCTCGGCCAGGGCAAAAATGCCGACGGCACACCGGTACTGCAGGAAATGCTGCACCTCGAATACGCCGACAAGGCGACGCTGTACGTGCCGGTGAGCCAGTTGCACCAGATCAGCCGCTACACCGGCGTGGCAGCGTCGGAGGCGCCGCTGCACAAGCTCGGCTCGGGCCAGTGGGAAAAGGCCAAGCGCAAGGCAGCCGAGCAGGTGCGTGATTCGGCCGCCGAGTTGCTCAACATCTATGCCCGTCGCGCCGCACGCGAGGGCCACGCCTTCCGCTACTCGCCGCAAGACTATGAGGCGTTTGCCACTGACTTCGGCTTTGAGGAAACGCCCGACCAGACGGCCGCCATCCACGCTGTGGTGCAAGACATGATCTCGCCCCAGCCAATGGACCGTCTGGTGTGCGGCGACGTCGGTTTCGGCAAGACCGAAGTGGCCCTGCGCGCCGCCTTTGTGGCGGTCACAGGCGGCAAGCAGGTGGCGTTTCTGGCGCCGACCACGCTCCTGGCCGAACAGCACTACCAGACGCTGGTCGACCGTTTTGCCAAGTGGCCGATCAAGATCGCGCAAATGAGCCGCTTTCAGTCAACCAAGGAAGTCATCACTGCCGGCAAGGGGTTGACCGACGGCAGCGTCGACATCGTGATCGGCACCCACAAGCTGCTGTCACCAAGCCTCCACTTCAAGAACCTAGGACTGCTCATCATTGACGAGGAGCACCGCTTTGGCGTGCGCCACAAGGAAGCCATGAAGGCCATGCGCGCGCCCATTCCGCGCACGCTCGGCATGGCGCTCGAAGGCCTGCGCGACCTGAGCGTGATCGCCACCGCGCCGCAGCGCCGGCTGGCGATCAAGACCTTTGTGCGCAGCGAAGGCACCGGTGTGATCCGTGAGGCCGTGCTGCGCGAATTGAAGCGTGGTGGCCAAGTCTACTTTTTGCACAACGAGGTCGAGACCATCGAGAACCGGCGCGCTCGGCTCGAAGAAATCCTGCCCGAGGCACGCATCGTCGTAGCGCATGGCCAGATGCCCGAACGCCAGCTCGAGCGCGTGATGCGCGACTTCGTGGCGCAGCGCTACAACCTCTTGCTGTGCTCGACCATCATCGAGACCGGCATCGACGTGCCGACGGCCAACACCATCATCATGAGCCGGGCCGACAAGTTCGGCCTGGCGCAGCTGCACCAGTTGCGCGGGCGCGTCGGGCGCAGCCACCACCAGGCGTATGCGTACTTGATGGTGCCCGACACCGAGGCCCTAACCAAGCTGGCGGCGCAGCGACTCGACGCCATCCAGCAAATGGAAGAACTAGGCTCGGGATTTTACCTGGCGATGCACGACCTCGAGATTCGCGGTGCCGGCGAGGTACTGGGCGAGAACCAGAGCGGCAACATACTGGAAATCGGCTTTCAGCTTTACAACGAAATGCTGAACGAAGCCGTGCGCTCGCTCAAGGCCGGCCACGAACCTGACCTGCTCGCCCCGCTGCACGTGACGACCGAAATCAACCTGCACGCCCCCGCCCTGTTGCCCGACGACTATTGCGGCGACGTGCACCTTCGCCTGTCTTTCTACAAGAAGCTGGCCACCGCCAAAACCAGCGACCAGATCGACGCGCTGCTGGAAGAAATCGTCGACCGCTTCGGCAAGCTGCCGGCGCAGGCGCAAACGCTGATCGATACGCACCGCCTGCGCGTGCTGGCGCTGCCGTACGGCGTGGTCAAGGTCGATGCCGCGCCCGGCGTGATTCACATCACTTTCAAAAAGAACCCGCCTGTCGATTCGATGGCCATCATTCACCTGATCCAGAAGAACAAGCACATCAAGCTGGCGGGCAACGAGAAGCTGCGCATCGAGCGCGAGCTGCCCGACCCGAAAGCGCGGGCGCAGATGGTGCGCGACGTGCTGCGCAGCCTGGGGCAGCCGCAGGTGGTCGAAGCCAAGGCGCTCGCGGTCCACTGAAGCAGCGCAACAGTGCGCCAGATGCAGCTATGCATTTGCTATAACCTATGCATCGCTTTCGCAGCCACGCATGGGAGCTTCGTCATGACAGCTTCAAAGCCCAAACCGCCCTTTGCCGCCGAGCCTGCCGCCTCTAACCGGACGGACACACCGCCACGGCATGGGCGCCTGTTTCGCAATGGCGCGGACCAGGCGCTGCGCATCCCGCGCGAACTGGAGCTGCCCACCAGCGAGGCCACGATCCGCAAAATGGGCAATACGCTGGTGATCGAGCCGGTCGAGCTCAAGCTGATCGAGGGCAACGCTGCATCCTTGCCGGCGGTGCTGGCGACCATGCAGTCGATCAACGAGGACTTCCCCGATGTGGACGGGGGCCTGCTGTCACTGGACGACATCGACCTATGAGCGAGCCCGAAGCTGAGGCGCCCGCGCACTACCTGCTCGACACCAACATGATTTCGCCATTGATGCATGGGCCTCAGGGTGAGGTGGCACGGCGCTTGCAGTCGGCGCAGCAGGCGGCCGTAGATGTCCGTGTCAACACCAGCCTGATCGTTGCCAACGAAATCGGCTTCGGCCTGGAACGTCAGCCTTTGGCCGCCTTGCAGGAGGCCTACGACCACGCGACGCAGGTCATCAAGATCCTGCCGCTCGACCAAGCCGTCGTGCCCCACTACGCCTGCATCCGCCGCTATCTGCTGTGCAAGGGCACCCACATCAGCCCCAACGACACCGTGATCGCCGCGCATGCTCTGGCGCTAGGCGCGATCCTGGTGACCGACAACGAGGATGAATTCCGCCGCGTTCCTGGCCTCAAGGTCTAAAACTGGTTGCGATCAAATAGTTAATCCCAAAATCAGACGATACCGCAAGTCTGGCATGCAGAATATGCTATCGAAAACATAGTAATGAACAACCGTCGAGACGCCACTTCCACCCTGCCCGGGCTCACCCTACAAGGCGTGACACCGCCCCTGGCGCTGGCCGACTTCAAGCTGATCGCGTTCGACATGGACTCGACGCTGATCAACATCGAGTGCATCGATGAAATCGCCGACGCCGTGGGCAAGAAAGCCGAGGTGGCGGCGATCACCGAGGCCACGATGCGCGGCGGGATCCCCGACTTCAGGGAAAGCCTGACGCGCCGCGTAGCGCTGCTTGCCGGTGTGCCGACGGCAGCGCTGCAGCAGGTCTACGACCAGCGGTTGCAACTCAACCCGGGCGCAGCCGAACTGGTCGCGGCCTGCAAGTCGGCCGGGCTCAAGGTGCTGCTGGTGTCGGGCGGTTTCACCTTCTTCGCCAACCGGGTGAAGGAACGGCTGGGTATCGACTTCGCACGCTCCAACCTGCTGGAGGAAGTCGATGGCCGGTTGACGGGCCGCCTCACGAAGCAGTCATGGGGCGACATCTGCGATGGCGCGGAAAAGCGCCGCACGCTGCTCGAAGTGGCCTCGCTGATGGGAATCGCGCCCAGCCAATGCATCGCGGTGGGCGATGGCGCGAACGATCTGCCCATGATGGGCGAGGCGGGCCTGTCGGTCGCCTATCACGCCAAGCCGAAGGTGCGCGCGCAGGCGATGGTGGCGATCAACGAGGGCGCCCTTGACCGGTTGCTCGAAGTGTTGGGCTGAATAGCCCGGCCGCGCTGCACGGCACCGCACGCCACGAAAACGCTGGCACGGCGCCCCCGGCCCGGAAGTCTATTTTTGAGGTTGAGCGCCGGCAGTCAGGATGCTTCATCGCTATTCGCGACCGCGTCCGCAGCCGCTTCACGCGGCCGCGCCGTGCGATGGCCGGGCTTGGCCAGAATTTCAACGTAGAACTGCGTGCCAGCCTCTTTAACCACACCATCGATCAGCGCCGTCAACGCCGACACGTGGGCGACTTCGGCTCCTTTCTCGACAGCGCCGAACTTGCAGTCGAAGTCCCAGTAGTCGACGCCTTCGGGCAGAACGCGCCGGCGCTCACGCTTGATGTATTTGCGAATCTCGTGCTTGGCCGCGTCCAGAACCCGGTCGGGGTTCTTTCCTTGAACCTGCAGCTGAAAAGTTTTTTTCATGGGCGATCGTAAGGCTCTGTGTACAGTCGAAGGCTACATCGAAAGCAGGTAGCACCATGGCCAGAGCCAATGACTGGGCGAGCAAGGTAATGACGCTGATCCACGGCGGCAACACGACTGCCGCCATCGCGCAGATCAAGGTCGCGCCGAGCGTGAAAGATCTCAAGGCGCTGCAGACGATCATGACGCTGTCGCGCATGACGGGCAAATACCGCCTGCTCGACGTGGCGATCAGCGAAAATCTCGAACTTCTGTCTGCGCCGCGACTGCACCGTTCGCCGTAGGTCCTGATATGCCCTAAAGCGCGTTGCCGAGGCGCGCGATGCCCTCGTTGATTTTCTCGACATTGGCGGTTGCGAAGCTCAGGCGCAGCGTCGCCACATCGGGCTTCTCGGCAAAAAATGGCGCACCGGGCACGAAGGCGACGCCGCGCTCGATAGCGTTCTTGGCCAGCACATCGGCGTCTTTCAGCTTGCCGTTGGCCCCGGTCAGCCGGGCCCAGAAAAACAGGCCGCCGACCGGCTGCTCGAAAGAAATGGCGGCGCCGAGTTCGCGCTGGAGCGCCGCACCCATCGCGAGCGCCCGTTCGCCGTAGACCTTGCGCACGCGAGCCAGCGTACCGGCCATGCGCCCGCTTTGAAAGTATTGCGCAGCGGTGGCCTGCGCGAAGGTGCTGGTGTGGGCGTCGCTGAACTGCTTGCACATGGTGGCGTTGGCCAGCAGTTCGGGCACGCCGATCATCCACCCGATACGCAGGCCCGGGCTGAGCACCTTGCTCAGGCTGCCGCAATGCACCACCAGCTCGCGGCTGCCGGGCACCTCCTTGGCGAGCGCCAGCAGCGACGGCGGGGGCAGCGCATCGAAATATAGATCCCCATACGGGTCGTCCTCGACGATGACGGTGTTGTATTTCACCGCCATCTCCAGCACCTTCTTGCGTCGCTCCTGTGTCAGCAGGGCGCCGCTCGGATTGCCAAACGTCGGGATCAGGTAAACGAACTTGGGCTGGTGTTCGGCGATGAGCCTTTCGAGCTCGTCGGTCTGCACGCCGTGCGCATCGATCGGTGCGCTGATGAGTTGCGCCCCGTACAGGCGGAAGCACTGAATGGTGGCCAGGAAGGTCGGCCCTTCGACGATGACCTTGTCGCCGGGTGAAATCAGTGTCTTGCCAAGCAGGTCGAGCGCTTGCTGGCTGCCAGTGGTCACGATCAGGCCATTGGGCGCCACCTCGACACCGCGTCCCGTGCCCCGGTTCGCCATGAAAGTGCTCAGCTGCTTGCGCAGCGGCTCATAGCCCTCGGTGGCGCCGTATTGCAGCGCGCCGCCGGGCTCGTCGCTCAGAGCCTTGGCACTGGCTTCCTTCAGGCCCTCCACGTCGAACAGCGCGCTGTCCGGAAAGCCACCGGCAAAGCTGATGATGCCGGGCGTGCCGAGCAGCTTGAAAAGCTCGCGGATGGCGGAGGTCTCGACGTTGGCGAGACGGCTGGCGAATTGCATCGGGGATCCTCTTTTTCTGCCGTCATTGTCGCCCCCGTAGTCGCACCTGTCGCCCCCGCCCGTCGCGAGGCCCGCCGCCATGCCCAGCGCGCCGGCCATCGACCCGCGCCGCACCTACGTCGCGCGCATCAACCGCGTGCTGGACCATATCCAGAGCCACCTGGACGGGCCGCTCGAGTTGCAGACGCGTGCGGCGGTGGCGCACTTCTCACCGTTTCACCTTCACCGCGAATTCGAGGCCCTGGCCAGCAAAACGCTGGCCGATCGCGTGCGGCGCCTGCCACTGGAGGCGGCGGCGCAACGCCTCCTGATACAGCCATCGCGGCTTGCGTTAAGCGTGGCGCTGGAGATGGGTTTTGCCTCGTACGAAGTCTTCACCCGCGCCTTCAAGACGCACGTCGGCGTCCCGCCCACGGCCTGGCGCCGCGGCGCCTGGCGCGATTTCTTCGAAGCGCGGAAGGCGCACCTGAGCAGAATTCATGAAGCACAGCGCAAACCGCGTCAAGCCGCGGCGCAGTGCATTGGCGATGATTTGTTCACCGGGCACCCACGCCCGCAACCCCATCGAAAGGAATCGACATGCAAGTCCAATTGAAGAAACTGCCGGCCATGCGCCTGGCCTACATGCGCCACACCGGCCGCCCTGGCGAGGGCGGCATTGGCCAGGTATGGAAGCGCTTTGCCGCCTGGTGCGCCGCCGAAGGCCCCATGACCTCGCGCCAGACCACCTACGGCATCGGCCAGGACAACCCGGCCATCACGCCACCCGAGCTATGCCGCTACGACTGCTGCACTGCCGTGGCGGAAGACTTCAAGTCCACCGGAGAGATCGGCGTGCAGAGCTTCGCCGGCGGCCCGTACGCCTGCGTGCCCTTCAAAGGCAGCGCCGCCGACATCCACGGCGCCTGGGTGCAGCTGTACGGCCAGTGGCTGCCACACAGCGGCTGGCAGGCCGACAACAAGCCGGGCATCGAGATCTATGGGCCGGACTTTGAAATGGACGAGCAGACCGGCATCTTCAATTGCGAGCTGTGCGTGCCGGTGCGGCCGCTCTGAGCGACGCCCTCAACCCCTAAACTGGCGACCATGAAAGTCGCCAGCATCGAACCCTTCTTCGCCACCCTGGCCGCCGCTAACCCGGCGCCCGGGACCGAACTCGAATACAGCACGCCGTTCGAGCTGCTGGCCGCCGTGCTGCTGTCGGCGCAGGCCACCGACGTGGGCGTGAACAAGGCCACGCGCAAGCTGTTTGCGATGGCCAACACGCCCCAGGCGATCTTCAATCTGGGTGTGGAGGGGCTCGAGGACTACATCAAGACCATCGGCCTGTACCGCAGCAAGGCGAAGCACCTGATCGAGAGCTGCCGCATGCTGATCGAGCGCCACGGCGGCGAGGTGCCTGCCACGCGCGCCGAGCTGGAAGCACTACCGGGCGTCGGTCGCAAGACCGCCAACGTGTTGCTCAACGTGGCGTTCGGCCAGCCCACCATCGCCGTCGACACGCACATTTTCCGGGTCAGCAATCGCACCGGCCTCGCGCCCGGCAAGACGCCGCTGGAAGTGGAGTTGAAGCTTGAAAAGCGCGTGCCGCCGATCTACCGGTTGCATGCGCACCACTGGCTGGTGCTGCATGGACGCTATGTGTGCGTGGCGCGCACGCCGCGTTGCTGGGAATGTGCCGTGGCGCCGTATTGCGACTACAAACCCAAGACGCCGCCGCCCAAGACGCGCTGAGCGCCGGTGCCCTGCCCTACGCGCCCGCTGCGGCGCCCCAATGCCCGAGGAGGAATTGCCGCAACGCGACGGCGTCGTTGTGCGCTTCGTCGTGCGCGCCATACACCAGCGTGAGCGAGCCCTGGCGCGCGAGCGCACGCAACTTCTCCAGCGTTTCAGCGTGTAGGCGAACCTCATCCGCGTAGCGGCGCTGGAATTCTTCCCACAAGGCCGGATCGTGGCCGAACCACTTGCGCAAATCGGTGCTCGGTGCGAGTTCCTTGAACCAGCCGTCGAGGGCCGCATTGGCCTTGCTGACTCCGCGCGGCCAGAGCCGGTCGATCAGGATGCGAGCGCCGTCTTCGGGGCTTGGCGGCTCATAGGCACGCTTGAACTTGATGCGGTTGGCGGGGATGGCGGTGGTCATGACTGGGTTGTAGCAAAAAAATCAATCAATCCTTCACCTCGTCTGACTTGGCCCTCTTCGCTTTCTTTTTTGCATCTGCTTCTTCCTTTTTCTTGTTTTCTTTCTCGATCGCCGCCGGCGTCTCGTAGGGCGGATAGGTCAGCACCAGACCTTCCACGTGCGCGAACCGCGTGAGCTTGTGCGTCTGCACGCGCGTCGGGCTGACGATCTCGGCGCTCGGCACGCCATGCACGACGAGTGCATCGGCAATCAGCGAACGGTGGCAGCGCCACGGCACCGCCTCGGCGCACATCAGAGCGACGCGGCCTTGGCTGGCGATATCGATCAGGCGTTGCAGGTTCTGTTCGAACTCGGGCGTCTGCATGTAGTCGGCATAGCCGCGAAAAGACAGGTTGCGCCAGCCCTGGTTGGGCGAGTCCGCGTGGGTCGGGCGAAAGCCGCCGAGTCCGGCCACGTGCTCGTAGCCGATGCCGACACCCTCCAGCGCGAGCGGCAGGCTGTCGCGGTTGTATTGCGGGTTGTGGCGCGAGCGCGGCACGGTGCGCACATCGAGCAGCCGCACCACGCGGTGGGAAATGAGCAAGTCGGCAAATTCCTCGATGGACCGGGTTGAATGTCCGATGGTCAAGGCCATCGGTTCGTGACTTTGCGCCAGCTCGAGGGCTGGCGCTGGTTCGGGGGCAGTCGGTTTAGCCGGCACTGTATGAGACCTATCGATAGCCATAGAACGTTTTATGACACCAAACACCAGGCTGGCACGTCGGCCGAGGCGCTGCAACGGCGTGCGCAGTGACTACGCAACGAACCTCTCGCCCAGGCCGCGTTTCGACGGCATCGCGAACAGGCAGGCTGATGCGCGCGGCGACCGCGTTTCAGGTACCCGCGTGATGCGCCACCACGATGATGACCGGAAGCACCAGCTCCGGAATGAGGTACCCCAACCAGACCGCCACCGGCTTGGGTAGCCCCACCTTGCTGATGGACACCAGCCGTCCGATGCCGGCAAGCAGCACACCGAGCGCCAGCAAGTACACCAGTGTTCCCTGTTGCCGGATGGTGTAAGCCGCCCAGAGATTGATGACCCCGGTGCCAAGGTACACGCCCGCCATGAAGCGGTGAACGTTGTCCAGCCGAGGCAGCGTGTCGGGCTGGCCCAGAACGAGCTGCAGCACGCCGCCAACAATCGCTATTGCGGCGACAAGAAAAAGGCACACCTGGACGACGATCTGGCTGGCGAGAAGGGGAACTTCGGGCATCATGGTGTGGTGCATTCCCAATCAGTGACTCAGCGCACTGTAGCCCCGACCCATGCAGCAGTCGCTGGGCCAATGCCGCATCATGATAAAGGTCTTCAATCGTCAGGAGTTCAAGGTTCCTGGCTACTTGGCAGATCGCCGCGCAAGCGGGTTTCACAAAAGTGACTCAGTTTGAGGCGCGGGGCCCGCCCGAGTGCCCGGCGGCACTCTCGGGGTGGCTCGCGGACGCCATCGGTCTGGCCGGCGGGTGCACGGCGGCCGATGTGGGTGCCGACACCGGCAGTTCACCCGACTGCTGGCCGCCACCGGGGCCGATGTCGTGGCGGCGGAGCCCGTCGATGCCATGCGTGCCCGGCTCGAAGCGGATCTGCCCGCGGTGACGCCACTGTCTGGCAACGCGCAGAACGTCGCTCTGCCGGATGCATCGCTCGACGCCGTGCTCTGCGCGCAGGCCTTCCACGGGTTCGACACGCGCGAAACGTTGGACGAGTTTCACCGCGTGCTCAAGCCTGGTGGCCGGCTGGGGCTGGTGTGGAACGTGCGCGACGAGTCGGTGGACTGGGTGGCGAACTCACCACCCTCATCACGCCCTACGAGGGCGCCGCGCTGCGTTTCCACAGCGGCGAATGGCGCCGGCCGTTCCCGCACCCAGGGTTTGACCCGTTGACCGAAACCCGCTTCGACCACCAGCACACGGGCGCGCCGCAGCAGGTGATCGTGGACCGCTTCATGTCGGTGAGCTTCACCGCGGCGCTGCCGCCGCAACAGACGTCCCCCGTACTCGAGCGTATCGAGCCACTGAGCGGAACCCATTGGGCGTTGCGCGGACAAAGCACAGTGAGCTTTCCGTATCACGCGCTGGCGCTTCACTGCACGCGTTCCGCCTGGCTCAGGCCACCAGCGCCTGCAGCACGCCGGGCTGAAAGTGGCGATCAATGAAGTCGGCCAGACCGTCGAACATGGCGTCCAGCGTCGGCACGCTGGCGCCGAACAGGGCACGCAGGGCGCCAGCGTCCTCGAACAGGCCATGCAGATAAATCCCGAGCACGTTGCCGGCATCGTTCTGCCACGCCAATCCGTCCTGCATGACGGCGTGGGCGTGCTGGCCGACGGCCGCCATGGCCGGGTGTTCGGCGGTCTGGCCATGGTGGATTTCGTAACCCTGCACCGCGACCCCCGACAGCGCCGCCCACGCCCCGCTGAGCGTTGAAAAGGCTGCCGTCCGGTGCCGCACCGTCTTGTCGTGCTCGAACAGCGTGGCGACTGGCAGCAGGCCCAGCCCCGCCCCGTTGCCCTCGATGCTGTGCGGGTCGATAAGCGCCTCGCCCAGCATCTGCAGGCCACCGCAAATGCCCAGCACGGCCCCGCCCTGCGCCGCATGCGCGGCAATGGCGCCGCCGAGCCCGTGCGCACGCAGCCAGGCCAGATCGTCGCTGGTGTGCTTGGAGCCGGGCAGGATGACCCAGTCGGCACCCACCACATCGGCCGAACTTCGCGCCCAGATCAGGCGCACACCGGGCAGGTTCTGCAGCAGCTGGAATTCGTCCAGATTGCTGATGCACGGATACGCGATGACGGCAATCGTTCGGATGCTTGCCTCTCCGGGGGAAGGCAGGGCCGGGGCCGCCCCGCTTCCCACGCTCACGCCGAACACGCCATCTTCTTCGGGTAGCCCATGGCGCCACCGCATGGGCAGTGTCGCCAAAGTCGGCACGCCCGTCAGTTCCCGCAACCTCCGCCGCCCCGGCGCCAGCAGCGCCGCATCACCGCGAAACTTGTTGAGCACAAAACCGCACAGCAGCGCCCTGTCCGATTCGGGCAGCAGCGCCCAGCTGCCGTAAAGGTGCGCGAACGCGCCACCGCGGTCGACGTCGGTTACCAGCAGGCAGCGCGCCTGCGCGAGGCGAGCGACGCGCAAGTTGACGATGTCCGAATCCATCAGGTTGATGTCGGCGGGCGAGCCGGCGCCCTCGATCACGACGACGTCGTTCTCGGCCCGCAGTTCGTCGAGCGCCTGCGCAATCTGCGGCCAGACGCGCTCGCTGCGGCTGCGCCACGGCAGGGCGGAGAGTTCATCGCTGACCTGCCCCATCAGCACCACCTGGCTGTGGGTGTCGCGCTCGGGCTTGAGCAGCAGCGGATTCATCCGCACGTCGGGCACGGCGCAGGCCGCCAGCGCCTGGAAGTATTGGGCGCTACCGATCTCGCCCCCAGACATGGTTTTCCGTTGAGCCGCCGCAAGGACCAATGCGGCCCCCTCTGCGGGCAGCGCAGCACTCGAAGTGGCCAGTGTGGGGGCCACAACCCGGGCGTTGTCGCTCATGTCCTTCGCCTTGAACGGCGCCACCTTGAGACCCTGGCGTGCATACCAGCGGCACAGCGCGGTAGCGACCCAGCTCTTGCCGGCCCCGCTGGAGGTGCCCAGTACCATGACGCAGCGTGCCGTCATCGGGTGTCTCAGCGCAGCCGGACCACTTGATCCGACTCGCCTTTGCGTACTTCGACCAGGCCGTCGAGCGCCTTTACCATGGCGGGAAAGTTGGCATGCCCATACTCCTTGGGGTCGAAGGTCGGATCGAGCCGTTTGATCATGTGCCAGATGGCACCCTTGTTGACCCAGGCGTCGCCCTTGGTTTCGGCCAGCAGCCGGATCGCGCGGCGCAACATGTCTGCGGCCGGGTCCACCCTTTCGGGCTCGGCGGCGGCTGCCGCGGCCTCTTCGCCCGCCGCGCCGGGCGCGACGGCGGGCGGTTCCACCAGATTCTCGTAGTAGCGGAACTCGTGGCAGCTCTTGGCCCAGTGGCGGTTGGTCGACTTGCGCGCGCCGATGCCGATCAGCGTGCGCCCGGCGGCCTTGATCTTTTGCGACACCGGCATGAAGTCGCTGTCGCCGCCGACGATGATGACCGTGCCGATGTGGGCGAAGCGGTTGATGTCCTCGGCCGCATCCAGGCACAGCTTGATGTCGGCGCCGTTCTTGGCCGAGGCGCCGGGCGGAAACATCTGCACCAGTTCGACCGCGCCCTGCAGTAGCGCATCGCGATAACGGCCGTAGAACTGCCAGTTGCAGTAACCCCGGTTGATGGCGATCGGGCCGAACGAAGAGGCCAGTTCGACAATGGCCTGCACATCGATCAGCGGCTCCTGAGCCTTGAAGCGCCCGTCCGGCTTGCCATAGCTGCCCTCACCATGTCGGTCTTCAAACAGACTGGCGTGCAGGTTTTCAAAATCCCAATAAAGGGCGACCGCGCGGCTGTCGTCACTGTCGATTCGGCTGGAGCTCAAGCGCTTCTCCGGTGTAAGGATAGGCCGTCATGGTACTGACATCCGCCAGCGCGGCGAGCTGCACCTTCTGGCGTCCTGGCGCCGGGCGCCAGGGCGCATCGACGTTTTCATCGCGGCAACGCCACCCATTGCCCCGCCACGCGGTGCATCGCAATCCGGTGATCGAACACCTGCTCCAGCGCCGCATGTGTGGCCGGGTCATTGCTTGGACCCTGGTGGGTGACGCGGCCGCCGGCCATGACGACCAGTTCGTCGGCAGCCAGCGCCACCGAGAGCTCGTGCAGCACGCTGATGACGGTGCGGCCTTCGGCCACGAGCGCGCGCACCGTGTGCATCCAGTCGGCCTGGTGCGGCGCGTCGAGGCTGGCGAGCGGCTCGTCCATCAGCAGCACCTGGGCCTGCACGGCGAGCGCCCGCGCCAGCAAGACGCGCTGGCGCTCGCCGGCCGACAACTGTCCCAGCGGGCGGTTGCGCCAGTCCCAGCTTTGGGTCTGTCGCATGGCGCTCTCGACGGCGGCTTGGTCGGCGGCGCTCGCCGCGCCCAGCCACGACTGGTGCGGCACGCGGCCCAACATGGCGACGTCGATGGCCAGCAGGTCGTCGGTGCCGCCCTCGCCCTGCCCCAGCCAACCGAGCGCGCGGGCCCGCGCCTTGGCAGGCCAGTCGCGCAGGTCGCGGCCGAGCAATTGCACAGTGCCTTCGGCCGGCAGCAGGTGCGCCAGCGCCTTCAGCAGCGTGGTCTTGCCGGCGCCGTTGGGGCCGACCACGGCGCTCCAGCGACCCGCTGGCAGGTCGAGCTTCTGCACCTCGACAATCAAGCGTTGTCCTATCGAAACCCTTATGCAACGGGCGGAGACCGCCATATTTTTCATAGCGTCCATCACAGCGCACGCCGGTGCATCAGCCACAGCAGATAGGCACCCCCCAGCATCGCCGTGACGACTCCAACAGGCAGTTCCTGTGGCGCCATGACCCAGCGCGCTAGCACGTCGGCGGCCAGCAGCAGCGCGCCGCCCATCAGCGTCGACAACCCGACCAGCCAACCATGTGTCGGCTTGACCACGGCGCGCACCAGGTGCGGCGCGACCAGTCCGACGAACGCAACCAGCCCGACCTGGGCCACCGCCGCGCCGGTCGCCAGCGACAGCGCCGCCACCAGCGCCACGCGCACCCAGGGCAGCGCGATGCCCAGGCTGGCCGCGGTCGCCTCGCCCAGCGTCAACGCATCGAGCGCACGGGCGAAGGCAATTGACGGCAGCAGGCAAAGGACCAGTGCGCCGGCCAGCAGCGTGACGCCGGGCCAGCCCAGGAAACCCGTGGTGCCGAGCATGAAGGCCTGCATGGCCCGCATGATGTCGGGCACCTGCAGGATCACCAGCGCACTGGCGGCGCCCAGCACCATCCCGACCACCACGCCGGCCAGCAGCAGGCGCAGCGTCTGCTGCATACCACGCGCCAGCACCAGCGTGATGACCACCGCCGCCACGGCGCCGACAAACGCGGCGCCGGTCATCCCCAGTCGTTCGGTCCAGCCGTTGGCCACCGGCGAGGCGCCCAGCGCCACCAGCAGCAGCGCCACCGCCAGATTGGCGCCCGAGGCGCTGCCGAGCAGGTACGGATCGGCCAGCGGATTGCGAAACAGTCCCTGCGCCAGCGCACCGCCGAGCCCGAGCAGCGCGCCGGCCAGCCACGCGCCCAAGGTGCGCGGCAGCCGGATGTCGCGCACGATCTGCAGCGACACCGAGTCGCTCCAGGCGTGGCGCAGGGTCTCGAAACCGGCGCTGCCAATGCTGACGCCGGCCAGTGCCAGCGCCGCACTGAGCGCCACGAGCGCGAGCGCCAAGGTCAGCTTGCTCATGGGCGGCGCCGGCGCGGGCGCCGACGCCGGGGCCAGCCCTGGCCGGGTGAGCATGTCGGGCGCGGGCGTCTGCTTCATTTGAATTGGCGCTGCAGGCAGCGCGCGATGATGCCAGCCGCCTCGGCCATGCGCGGGCCGGGTCGCACCAGCACATCGCCTTCGGCCGCGGTGAAGACACAGATGCGGCCGTTGCGCACCGCGTCGATGCGCTCCCAGCCGGGTCGGCCCTGCCACGCCACGGCATTGCGGTCGCCCACCATGATTAGTTGCGGATCCGCCCGCACCACGAATTCGGGGTTGAGCTTGGGAAACGGTCCGAGCGCCGCCGGCACGATGTTGACCACACCCAGCCGCTTGAGCAGTTCACCGATGAACGACGAGGCTCCCGCCGCGAACGGCCCCGTGCTGACCTCGAAGTAGACGCGGGCGCCGCGCGCCTTGGGCGGCAACGTGGCGGCGGCGCGCGCCACACCGGCATCGATGCGGTGCCACAGCAGCGCCTCTTCGGCTTCGCGGCCCAGCAACTGGCCAACCGTGCCCAGCACGCGCTGCACGTCCGCCATCGACTTGGGCTCCAGCGTTACCACTGTCAGCCCGAGCGCCTCCAGCCGCTCGGTGACGCGCGCCGAGCGCGCCGCCAGCACCAGGTCAGGCCGGAGAGCGACGATGCGCTCGACATGGGCGTCGTCCAGCCCACCGACGCGCGGCAGCGTCTGCACGCTGGCCGGCCAGTTGGAATAGTCGTCGACCCCGACCAGCCACTCGCAGGCGCCGAGCGCGCAGACGGCCTCGGTCAGCGAGGGAAGCAACGAGACGATGTGCTGCGGCGGCTGCGCGAAGTAGTGCGCCAGGCCCCGGTCGTCGGTGACGGTCACCGCGGCCGACGCCAAGCCGGCGACCAGCCAGAAGCAAAGCAGGGCCCCCGCACGCAGCCAGCACCGGGTCATCAGTACACCCTGGCGCCCGAGCGGAATCACGCCGGGGCCGACCTCGTTGCCGACCCGCACCAAGGGGCCTCGCGCTTCCTTCAACGCTATAGGAATAGCAGCATCTTGCGCCCCGTGGTCGGGCGCCAGAGGCTCATTTGACCTTGAATCGACGACCATCAGCAGACGAGTCAACTCGCGACGGCCGACGGTCAGCACGGAAAGTTCACCGGGGCGCCCATTTCAAGCCGACGTACACGCTGCGCCCAAGGGTGGCATAGCCTCGCACCAACTGGTACTCCTTGTCGGCCAGATTGTCGACCCGGGCGACCAGCGTGAAGTCGCGTGCCATCGGCGTGCTCGCGCTCAGGTTGACGACGCCGTAGCCCGGCAGCACCTGGGTGTTGGCGGCATTGGCGTAACGCTTGCCCGAGAGCTGCACTTCGGCGCCCACGGTCCAGCTGCCCACGCGCCAGTCGGCCCCCAGAGTCGCGTGGCGGCGGGCGCGCTGCGCCAGTTGCTTGCCACTGTCCAGATCGCGCGGGTCCTGCAAGTCGAGCGAGCCGCGCAGCGTGACGTCGCCGATGCGGTGCGCACCCGACAGCGTGATGCCCTCGTACACCGCACGCTCCGTATTGGCGTAGCAACCGAAGAACGAAGCGCAGCCTTTGGCGTTGTAGTCGAAGGCAATCAGGTTGTTGACCCGGTTGCGGTAGACCACCAGGCCAGCGCTGCTGGCGCCTTGCGCGTAGTGCAGTCCCGCTTCCACGTTGCGGCTGTCTTCCGGCTGCAGGTCCGCCGTGCCGTAGGCGCTGAAGCGCTGGTACAGCGTCGGTGCGCGGAACGCCGTGCCGGCCGAGGCCGTCACACGCCACTGCGGCGTGATCGCGAAACCGTAGGCCACGCTGCCGGTGTCGTAGCCACCGAACTCGCTGTCGCGGTCGTGCCGCAAGTTGACCTGCACGGTGTGCGGCCCGGAGTGATAGCCGTAGCCCAGGGCCACACCATCCTGCGATCGATCGCGTTCGATCGTGGTGCTGAAGGCATCCAGCGCCGGGTTGTACAACTTGTCTTCGCGCCGCTCCAGCGCAGCGGTGAACAGGTGGGCGCCGATGCGGTATTCGTTCTGAAACAGGTAGCCGCGCAGCTGGGTTTGCGTCAGGTAGTGCGAAGGCGAGCTTTCATAGCGGCTGGTCGAATCGGTGACCGACAGTTTCGTGCTGTAGGCCTTGGTCCACTGCGACGACCAGGCAACGCCCGCCGTTTGCAGGCGGTTCAGGTTCCGGTCGTCGACCGGCGCACGCGGCGAGTAGTCGAACGCGTCGTAGCCCGAATTCATCTTGCTGGCCAGCAAGGTGGCGTCGACGCGTTGGTCGGGCGTGATCTGCAGTCCCAGCTTGGCGTGGCCCGACGTCGAACGGTAACTGTCCCGGTCGGGGTTGTGGCCAGGGCCCACTTGCGAATCAAATCCGTTGCTTTCGTCATGCGCCACACCCAGCGAGTAGTCGAATGCGCGCTCCTCGCCCGCCGACCCGCTGATGCCTGCCTCGATCCTGCGCGTGTTGAAGTTGCCCAACCCGATGCCCACGTAGGGCGCCGCCTTGCCGTCGCCCTTGCGGGTGAAAAGCTGGATCACGCCGCCGATGGCGTCAGAGCCATACACCGCTGCCGCCGGGCCGCGCAGCACCTCGATGCGGTCGATCTGCGACAGCGGGATCTGCTCCCACAGCGCGCCGCCAGTGGCTTGCGAATCGACCCGCGCGCCATCGACATACACCGCGGTGAAGCGCGATTCGGCACCGCGCAGGTAGACGCTGCTGACAGTGCCCATGCCACCATTGCGCGCGATCTCGATGCCGGGCAAGCGTGCCAACAGGTCGGCCACGCCGCTGACCCCAGCACGCTCGATGGTCTGGCGGTCGATCACCGAAACATCAGCCAGCAGGTCAGACAGCGGCTGTGACACGCGGGTGGCCGTCACCACCGTTTCAGGCAGGGCCGGTGCCGCGCTCTGTGCCATCGCCGGCATGGGCACGGCAGTCAAGGTGCCGAGCGCGCCAGCGAGCGCGGCGAGCAGAAGGAACACAGGGGGGCGCGGATCTACGCTGGAAAACGGGGCGTGCAGCAAAGCAAGCGCACGGCCACAGAGCGCCGTTTCGGCACGCAACGAAGAAACTCTGTTTTTCATGGGGACAACTGATCGCGAATGCCCTCCACCAGCCTCCCCGCCGGTGTGTGGGCGTCATGGCCACCGTTGCGCAGTTTGCGCATGCGGCAGCCGCCATGTTGGCCGGTATCCGGGCTGGCAGAACGGCTTTCACCGCCTTCCCAGGCACCTGTTTCAGGGCGCCCAGTGGCTGATGGATGAAAGTGACCTCCCCTGAAATCAAGGGGCGGCCGTCTGCTTGACCGTTGCGGGGGCAGCGCAGGCGGGCTTGGCCGTGTCGCGGCTTGGACCTCCTGCTTCCCGTTGAACTGCGCCGCGTGAACCACGGCGCGAGCACCAACAAAAGGGATTCTAAATTGAATGGGGGCCTGAATCGCGGCCGCGCCGCTGTGCGCAGCGCCCCCTACAATCGCCAACCATGTCCGACGCCAGCCCCATCGACCAGATCGCCGAGCGTGTCGAGCGCCTGTTGCTGCGTCACGAGGAGGTGCAGCGCACCAACACGTTGCTCCAGCAGCAGGTCGACGTGCTCAAGCGCGAGCGCGACGCGCTCAAGTCGCGTCTCGCGGCCGCGCGCATCCGCGTCGATGCGCTGCTCGAACGGCTGCCGGCCGAACCCTCCCCCGAAGATCACGCACCATGAAGCAGATTGAAGTACAGATCATGGGCCAGAACTACCTGCTGGGCTGTCCCGCCGACGGAGAGGCACGCTTGCGCGACGCGGTCGAACGCGTCGACGCCGCCATGTGCAAGATCCGGGACGCGGGCAAGGTAAAGGCGCGCGATCGCATCGCAGTGCTAGCCGCGCTCAACCTGGCCTTCGATCTTGGACAACTCGAGTCGACCCCGGCGGCCGCTGGCGCGGTGCCGGCCGCTTCGTTGCAGGCAACTCCGTCGGCCGGCACGAGCCATGACGAGGGCCAGACAGCTCAACTCATCCAGCGGCTCGATCAGGCCCTGGCTGGCGACGGTCTTTTACGGCGTAAAATGCAAAGCGTCTGCGGTGCGTGTCTGGCTTTATATTTCCTTGAACCAATGCTCCCCGGAGCAGGGCTTGGTACATCGCTTGGCAGGTGTGATCGTCTCGCGTTAGACGAACCCGAAGTCTTGCTGCCCTCGCCCACCTGAACCCTGTGTTCAGGATGAGGGTCAGGCGGCACTCGCAGACACCTAATTTTTTTCAGCGGCCGTTTTTTGGGGCATTTCTTTTTGGCTTGCGGCCAGCGCGAGCCGTCGGCCTCAACTGCACCAGAGTTCGATCTGGTGGCTCAGGTCCAGCCACAGCGCTTGTATGGCCACTACAGCCAGGAGCAAGCCAGCCAGCCGCGTGCCCCACTCCTTGCGGGCTGCGTCGAGCCGGCCGCGCAACTGATGCCAAAGCCACGGCGACAGGATGAGCGAAAGACCGCTGCCAGCGGCAAATAGCGCCATCAAAAGCGCACCGTCAGCAGGTCCGTTGCCCAACGCCGCCAGCATCAGCGCCGAATACAGCAAACCGCACGGCATCGACACCCAGGCGGCACCCGTGGCCACCAGGCTCCAGCGCGAGCCACCGAGCCGACGCAGCCGTGCGCTCAGCGAGCGACCGATCTGGTTCGCCCACAGCGGCTGGCGGCCGAGTCCGGCCAGCATCACGCCCCAGGCGAGCACCGCCACGTGCAGCATGACCCACAGCGGGCGCAGCGCAGCCACGTGTCCACTCGCGAGCGCCAGGCTTTGCACTGCCGCCGCCGCGATGGCGCCGGCGGCCGCATAGCTGGCCATGCGGCCGATATGGAACGCCGCGACGGCGCCCGCGTCCTGGCGCGGCGGGGCCAACGTGGCAACGCCCCCGGTCGACGCGCGCACCACGCGAATCACCCCGGAGCAGGCCGCTCCGCACATCGCGACGCAATGCGGCCCTCCCGCCAAGCCCATCAACAAGGCCGTGCCGGCCAGTGCGATCTGCATGCTTCAAATGATCCGTGAAAAACGCGCCCGATTCTGGTCGACGCGCAGGTAACGGTCGAACACCATCGCGATGGCGCGGATGAAAAACCATCCCGTGGCGCTCACTTCGATGTCGGAATCCGAGACCATCACCAACCCCTCGTCGGCCAACGGCTTCAATGCGGCCAGTTCGACTGAGAAATACTGCGCGAAGTCGACCAGATAGGCCTGCGACACGGCCTCGACGCTGACGTGGCCCTGGCACATCAGTGCCATGATGACGGCGCGCCGCAGCGCGTCGTCACGCGTGAGAGCCAAGCCGCGCACCACTGGCAAGCGGTCATGATCGAGGCAGTCGTAATACTCATCCAGCGACTTTGTGTTCTGGCTGTACGTCGCGCCCACATTGCCAATGGCCGACACGCCCAGAGCGATGAGATCGGCATCGGGCCGGATACTGTAGCCTTGAAAATTTCGGTGTAGCCGGCCCTGGCGCTTGGCCACTGCCAGCGCGTCGGTGGGCAGCGCGAAGTGATCCATGCCGATGTACACGTAACCGGCGGCGGTCAGCACCTCAATGGAACGCGCCAGCAGAGCCACCTTGGTCGCGGGCGGCGGCAAATCGGCCCCGTTGATGCGGCGCTGCGGCTTGAACCGTTCGGGCAAATGGGCGTAGGCATAAAGCGCAATGCGGTCGGGACGCAACTCGCACACCTGGTCCAGCGTGCGCTCGAACGACGCCAGGGTCTGCAGCGGCAACCCGTAGATCAGGTCGATATTGATCGAGGCAAAGCCCAGCGCGCGCGACGCCGCCACCAGATCGAACACCTGGCTCGCCGGCTGAATACGATGCACCGCCTTTTGCACCGCCGGATCAAAGTCCTGCACGCCAAAACTGAGCCGGTTAAAACCCAGCGCCGCCAGATGCGCCAGACGCAATGCACTCACCGTGCGCGGGTCGATCTCGATCGAATATTCGCCTTCCGTTTCGAACGCGAAGCGGCCGCGCAGCATCATCATGAGCTGACTCAGGCCATCGTCGTCCAGAAACGTGGGCGTGCCCCCGCCCAGGTGCAACTGGTTCACGACATGGCGTTCACCCGGCAAGTGCGCCACTTGCAGGGTCGCCTCACGCTCCAGATAGCGCAGATATTCAGTGCCCCGGCTGGCGTGGCGCGTAATGATCTTGTTGCAGCCGCAGTAATAGCAAAGTGATTCACAAAACGGAATGTGCACATACAACGACAGCGGCGTGGCTGTCAAACCGGCGCTGCCGCGCCGGCTTAACGCCCGTGCATAGTCTTGCGGCCCGAAAGCCTCGACAAAGCGGTCGGCGCTCGGGTAGGAGGTGTAACGCGGGCCCGGCACATCAAAGCGCCGCAGCCGGTCGGGCGTGAGAACTGCAGCGAGTGGCCCGCCACAAGACGAGGATGAAGGACGCATGGTACAAAACCGGTTCGCACAAAGGGCAAGGGGTCCACTTTGCCCGCGTCCGCGCAGGCACTGCTTGATCAGCATCAAAGGAAGTGGCTTCAAGGCCCGGCGGCTGCGTTAAGCTGCCGCAATCCACAATAACCCTTGGCAACGGCGGACTGCGCCGTAGCTCCATGAACTCACAAGCCATCAAAGTCGCCTGTTCCAACTGCAATCTGCGCGAGTTGTGCCTGCCGGTCGGGCTCGACAAAGCCGAAATGCTGCGGGTTGACGAGCTCGTGACCGTGCGGCGCAAGGTCAAACGCCGCGACACGCTGTTTCACAGCGGGGACCCGTTCACCTCGCTGTATGCCATCCGCAGCGGCGTCTTCAAGACTCGCTTGACGGTCGAAGACGGGCGCGACCAGGTGACCGGTTTCCAGATGGCGGGGGAAATCATGGGGCTGGACGGCATCGTCAACAACCTGCACACCTGCGACGCCATCGCCTTGGAGGACTCTGAGGTTTGCGTGATGCCGTTCGACCGCATCGAAGAGGTGTCGCGCGAAATCACCGCCCTGCAACGCCATGTGCATCGCATCATGAGCCGCGAAATCGTGCGCGAGCACAGCGTCATGCTGCTGTTGGGCAGCATGCGCGCCGAAGAGCGTCTGGCCGCTTTTCTGCTGAACCTGGCGCAGCGCCTGAAGACACGCGGATTTTCGGCCACTGACCTGGTGTTGCGCATGACTCGCGAGGAAATCGGCAGCTACCTCGGGCTCAAGCTCGAGACCGTGAGCCGTGCACTCTCCAAATTCGCTGAAGACGGCATTGTCGAGGTCAAACAACGACACGTTCGGATCGTGCAGGAAGACGCGCTCAAGCGCCTCGTCAACGAGGCTGCTGATTAACTTCACGGGCCGAAATGGCGAGCAGCGCCGTCAAGCCACTCGAAGTGGCGGCCAAGCCCCAGAAGATGAAGAACGCGAGCGTATAAATCGCTTCGCGTGTCAGGGGCAACGTCTCCCCGTCCCAACGTAGATCGCTCGGGTCGAGCAGCGCGAAGACGGCGAACTCCGTCACGCAGGCCAGCAGGAACGCCGGCCACAAGACCCACATCCAGCGCCGTCCGCTCATAACATCAGTTCCGGGGTGCAGGCACATCGGCCTGCGGTGTGACCGCGTGGTTGCGGCCGGTGACCGCGGGCGTCAGCGCTTTTGCGCTGTCAGGCGTCACTACCAGATCAGGCGAGTGCAGGGCAATCCACAACGTGACAAAGCCGGCCACGACCACCACGGCCGGCCCCGCAATGACCATCCAGACCAATGGAAATTTCCACCAGGGAGGACAAGGCTGCACCGTATCTGTATTCATGAAGTGTTTCCTATTTTTCGCTCAGCGTGGAACCACAAACGTGGCCTTCTCCGACACCTGTGCGCCGTCGACCATCGATCGCACCAGGAACTGCACCGGATGCGAGCCACTCGCAGCTGAGCCATAGGGCAGCCGCACCTGCACCACCACCCAGCGCGACTGCGCAGCCTTCACCGTCACGGGTTCGGTGGGGCGTACGCTCAGGCCCGGCAGGCCGCTGGCATCAATGATGTAGTCCTGCGTCTTTTCGGTCGCATTCATGATCTGCAGGCGGTAAACGTTCTCGAGGTCGCCGCGCTCCACGATCCGTGCCAGCGCGACACGGTCGCGCACCACATCCACCTTCAGCGGGGTACGAACGACAAGACTGACGAGCAGGCCCATGCACAAAGCCGCCAACACGGCGGAATACATCAGCACCCGCGGGCGGAACACACGACGCAGCAATTGGCTGCGCGTCCAGCGCGCTTCCATGCCGTTTTGCGTGTCGTAGCGAATCAGCCCCCGCGGATAGGCCATTTTGTCCATGACAGTATCGCAAGCGTCGATGCACAAGCCGCAGCCGATGCACTCGTACTGGAGTCCGTCGCGAATGTCGATGCCTGTCGGGCAAACCTGCACGCACAACGAGCAATCGATGCAATCGCCCAGTCCGCTCGCCGCCGGCGTGTCGCCCTTGGCGCGCGGACCGCGTGCCTCGCCGCGCTGCGCGTCGTAGCTCACGATCAGCGTGTCGCGATCGAACATCGCGCCCTGGAAGCGGGCATAAGGGCACATGTACTTGCAGACTTGCTCGCGCATGAAGCCTGCGTTGCCGTAGGTGGCAAAGCCGTAAAAAACCACCCAGAAAACCTCCCACGAACCCATATGCAGTCCGAGCAGGGATGTGCCGAGTTCGCGAATCGGGGTGAAGTAGCCGACAAACGTCAGACCCGTCCACAGTGAAAGCGCCAGCCACACCGCGTGCTTGAGCCACTTTTTGCCCATTTTTTCGGCCGACATCGCGCTGCGGTCGAGCCGGATGCGGGCACTGCGCTGGCCTTCGATTTTTTCCTCGATCCACATGAATATCTCGGTGTAGACGGTTTGCGGACAGGCATAGCCGCACCACAATCGCCCAGCCACGGCGGTGAACAAAAACAACGACAGAGCCGACACCACCAGCAGGCCGGTCAGGTAGATCAAGTCCTGCGGGTAGAGCACCAGCCCGAAGATGTAAAAGCGGCGCGCGGCAAGGTCGAACAACACCGATTGGCGCTGGCCCCACTCCAGCCACGGCAGGCCATAAAAGACGATCTGCGTGACAAAAACCATGACCCAGCGCCAACGTGCAAAAACTCCCTGCACCGACCGCGCGTAAACCTTTTTGTGGGCTTGGTAGAGACCGCCGCCGGCCGCCTCCGCCGCGATCGGAATCACGGTACGGCGCGGCTTGGGAGCCGATGGTGGTGCTTGAGGTTCCTTCAACGAGCGGCCCCTTAGCGCGCTGGGGCTGCGCTGTTCGACAAGCCCCACACGTAGGACGCCAGCACGTGGATCTGGGCATCCGTCAGGCGCCCTTGCTGCGCCGGCATTTCGTTGGTCTTGCCGGTGTCGACGATCGAGATGATGGCGTCCTGCCCAAACCCGTGCAACCAGGTCTTGTCAGTCAGGTTCGGCGCGCCGATCGCCTGGTTGCCGACACCGCCAACGCCATGGCAGGCCGCACATACCGTGAACTTGGGCTTGCCAAGGCCGGCGCGCACCGAGTCATGCGGGCTGCCCGACAGGCTGAGCACATAGTTCGCCAGGTTCTTGACGTCTTCGGGCGTGCCGACGACAGCGGCCATCGGCGGCATCACACCGACCCGTCCGTTGACGATGGTTTCTTGAATTTTTTCGGGGCTTCCACCGTGCAGCCAGTCGCTGTCGGTCAGGTTCGGAAAGCCCTTGCTGCCGCGTGCATCGGAACCGTGGCATTGGGCACAGTTGTTGAGGAACAGGCGCTCGCCAATGGCCATGGCCGCCGGATCGCGCGCCACCTTCTCGGCCGGCATGGCCGCGTAGGCCGCGTAGATGGGGCCGAGCTGGGCGTTGGCCTTGTCCACGTCTTCCTGGTACTCACCGAGTTGGGTCCAGCCCAGCATGCCCTTGAAAGTACCCAGGCCCGGATAGGCCACCAGATAGCCAACAGCAAAAACAATGGTCAGGACAAACAGGCCCATCCACCAGCGCGGCATGGGGTTGTTCATTTCGCGCAGGTCTTCGTCCCACACGTGGCCGGTTGTGTTATCGGCGCTCGCGACAATCTTCTTGCGCGCCGTGATCCACAACAGCAGGGCGCACGCCACGATGCCACCCAATGTGCCAGCGATCACGTAGTACGACCAGAAGTTGCTGACAAAATCACTCATGCTGTTCAGTCTTGCTCGAAGGGCATGTGTGCAGCTTCATCGAAACGCGCGGTGTTTCGGCCCGAGTAGGCCCAGATAATGATGGCGATGAAACCGGCAAAGCAAGCCAGCGTGGCGGCAATGCGCAAGGTGGTGATATCCATGACCGTTCCGGTTTATTTCAGTGCGCGGCCGAGCGACTGCAGGTAGGCCACCATCGCGTCCATTTCGTCCTTGCCCTGCAGCTCCTCGGGGGCCTTGGCAATCTCTTCGTCGGTGTACGGCACGCCGACCACGCGCAGCGCCCGCATGTGGCGTGCGGCCTCGGGGCCATCGACACTGTTTTTCTCCAGCCAGACATAGGCCGGCATGTTCGATTCAGGCACCACGTCGCGCGCGTTGTTCAGGTGCACACGATGCCACTCGTCGCTGTACTTGCCGCCCACGCGGTGCAGGTCGGGGCCAGTGCGCTTGCTGCCCCACTGAAACGGGTGGTCGTAGACGAACTCACCCGCCACAGAATAGTGACCATAGCGCAGCGTCTCGGAGCGAAACGGGCGAATCATTTGCGAGTGACAGTTGTAGCAGCCCTCGCGCACGTAGATGTCGCGGCCGACCAGCTGCAGCGACGTCAGGGGCACGACTCCCTTGATCGGCTCGGTCGTCGACTTCTGGAAGAACAACGGCACGATTTCGACGGCACCGCCGATTGCGACGACCAGCAGGATCAGCACGATCATCAGGAAATTGTTGGTCTCGACCTTCTCGTGCGAGAAACCGGGCGCGGAGGATGGAGTGTTATCGGCCATGTCGTTCATTCGTCAGGTAAAGCAGCCCGCCGATCAGGCGCACTACGTAGTAGGGGAAAGTTGCCTTCACGCTCTCGACGAAGGTGTAGGTGAGCGTGCCGTCGTCGTTGATCGCGCGCCACATCAGGCCCTGCATCACGCCGGCAATCCACATGGCCGCGATGTACAGCACGATGCCGATGGTCGACATCCAGAAGTGAACCTCGATGGCGCGGATGCTGAACATCTCGGTGCGCGAGTACATGCGTGGGATCAAGTAGTAGAGCGAGCCGATGGTGATCAGACCGACCCAGCCAAGGGCGCCCGCGTGCACATGGCCGATAGTCCAGTCGGTGTAGTGGCTCAGGGCATTGACGGTTTTGATCGACATCATCGGCCCCTCGAAGGTGGCCATGCCGTAGAACGAGAGTGCCACGATCAGGAACCGCAAGATCGGATCGGTGCGCAGTTTGTGCCAGGCGCCCGACAGCGTCATGATGCCGTTGATCATGCCGCCCCAGCTGGGAGCCAGCAGGATCAACGAGAACGCCATGCCGACCGATTGCGTCCAGTCGGGCAGCGCGGTGTAGTGCAGGTGGTGCGGACCGGCCCACATGTAGGTGAAGATGAGCGCCCAGAAGTGGACGATCGACAGACGGTAGCTATAGACGGGGCGCCCGGCCTGCTTCGGAATGTAGTAATACATCATCCCCAGGAAGCCGGCAGTAAGCAGAAAGCCGACCGCGTTGTGGCCGTACCACCACTGCACCATGGCGTCTTGCACCCCTGCATAGGCCGAATAGCTTTTCATCCAGCCGGCCGGGATCACCGCTGCGTTGACGATGTGCAGCAGCGCGATGGCAATGATGAAGGCCCCATAGAACCAGTTAGCCACATAGATGTGGCGCACCTTGCGGGTGCCGATGGTGCCAAAAAAAACAATGGCGTACGCCACCCAGACGACGGCGATCAGGAGGCTGATGGGCCATTCGAGTTCGGCGTATTCCTTGCCACGGGTAAAGCCCATCGGCAGGCTGACGACAGCCGCGACGATGACGGCCTGCCAACCCCAAAACACCAGTGATGCCAGCTTGGGCGCAAAAAGCGTGGTCTGGCAGGTGCGCTGTACCACGTGAAAGCTGGTCGCCATCAGGGCCGTGCCGCCAAACGCAAAAATGACGGCGTTGGTGTGCAGAGGTCTCAAACGCCCGTAGCTCAGCCACGGAATGCCCAAGTTGAGTTCAGGCCAGGTCAGCTGCGAGGCAATGATCACGCCGACCAGCATGCCCACCACGCCCCACACGACCGACATCAGTGCCAGCTGGCGGACAACGCTGTCGTTGTAGACAGCCGCGGCTGGTTTGGAAACTTGCATCGTCGAAGCCTTCATTGTGAGAACTGTTTCGAGTTTCACAAGACCCGCTCAGCGCAAGCTTGATGCAGATCAATCGTGGTGAAGAATGCGCTCCCCTTCGCGCTCGACGTCGTCGAATTGACCACGCTCAATGGCCCACCACAGACCCAGCAGCACCATGAGCACCAGCGCCACCGACAACGGAATGAGCAAAAACAGGATGTCCATTAGCGGTTGTGCGCCAAACGCGCGGCGTTGAGCACCACCACCAGCGAGCTGGCCGCCATGCCCAGCCCAGCCAGCCATGGCGGCAGCCAACCGATCACCGCCAGCGGCACGCACACGGCGTTGTAGGCGGCCGCCCAAAAAAGGTTCTGGCGCACCACGCGCACTGTGCGGCCAGCTTGCGCAATCGCTCTAGGAACGGCGGCCAGCGAATGGCCCAGCAGCACGAAGTCGGCGCGCGACTGGGCCAGTGGCACGGCGCGCCCGAACGCAAACGAGGCGTGCGCGTGGGCCAGCACCGGCCCATCGTTGAGGCCATCGCCCACCATGGCGACATGCCGCCCCTGTGCCTGCAACCGCTGCAGCACCCGCAGCTTGTCTTCGGGCGTGCAATCGCCCTGCACGGTGTCGATGCCGACCCGGTGCGCCAACTGCTGGGCCGCGCCGCTTTGGTCGCCCGACAGCAAGTGGACATCGATGCCGCTGCCGCGAAGCGCCGCAACGGTCGCTAAGGCCTCGTCGCGCAGGTCTTCGGCCAGTGCAAAGCTGGCGAGCCATCCGTGTTCGTCTCGCAAGTGAACCTGCGGACCGTCGATCTGGAGCGGCGCGGCATGACAGAAACTGGCCGACCCCAGGCGGATGCGGGGCAGGCCACTCGTCCCCGGGGATGGCACGCCGCTACCGTGCGATGGCGCGGTGGCGACGAGCGTCCCTTCCAGCCCGGCGCCGGCATGCTCGGTGAGCTGCCCAGTACGCCAGCGCGGTGGCAGGCGGTGCTGCGCGTTCCACGCGGCGCTCAAGGAGCGCGCCGCCGGATGCAGCGAGTTGGCACCGAGCGCGGCCGCCATCTCGAGCGCATCACCGGGCGACACACCGCGCCGGCTGTAGATGCGCTCGAGACGCGGCGTGTCACGCGTCAGCGTGCCAGTTTTGTCGAACACCACGGTGTCGACACCGGCCAGCCCTTCGAGCGCCTGCAGGTTGCGCACCATGACGCCGCCGCGCGCCAGCGCGCCAGCGCTGGCGAGCATAGCCGCTGGCGTGGCAAGCGACAACGCGCACGGGCAGGTCACGATCAGCACCGCCACCGCGATCATCACGGCCTTGCCCGAATCGATAGGCCACCAATACGCGGCGGCGAGGCCGGCCGCCGCCAGCACCGCAATCAGGAACGGCTGCGCGACCCGGTCCGCCACCTGCGCCAGGCGCGGCTTTTGAAGCGAAGCGCTTTCCATCAACGCCACGATCTGTGCGAAGCGCGTGCCCTGAGCGACCGATTCGACCCGCATCTGGACCGGGGAAGACAGGTTGTGACTACCGGCCAGCACCTTCGCGCCGCAAGAGCGTCGGACCGCGCTCGATTCACCGGTCAACAGCGCCTCGTCGGCCAAGGTGTCGCCCAGCGTGATGACGCCATCGGCCGGGAATGCCTCGCCCGGCATCAGACGCACCACATCGTTCACGGCCAGGCGCCTTACCGCGACACGGCGAAAGCGCCCATCGGGCGCGAGCCGTTCCACGGTAGCTGGCAGGCGGTTCATCAGCCCTTCCAGCGCACCGGCGGTGCGATCGCGCAGGCGGGTTTCGAGCCAGCGCCCGCTCAAGAGGAAGAACACGAACATCGTGAATGAGTCGAAGTACACCTCACTGCCCAGCGCGCCACCTGGGTCGAAGGTCGCGGCACTGCTAACCATGAAGGTCATGGCCATGCCCAGCGAAACCGGCAAATCCATGCCAATGCGGCGCTGACGCACATCGCGCAGGGCGCTCCTGAAGAACGGTCCGCAGGAAAAAAAAAGCACGGGCAACGACAGGACCCAGGAGGCCCAACGCAGCAATTGCGCCAAATCGGGGGCAATATCGCCGGGCGCGGCTACGTACGCGGGCCATGCGTACATCATGACCTGCATCATGCAAAAGCCGGCTACCAGCCAGCGCCACAGCGCCATGCGCGCCTCACGGGCACGGCTCGCGCGCGCGGTCAGGTCGCTGGCGGGCACCAGCCGGTAGCCGGCCGCCTCCACGGCCTGGAACCAGCGCGTCGGCTGGACCGCCGCCGCCGACCACACGACACGGGCGCGCCGGGTGGCGGCATTGACTTCGACCTGGATCACGCCCGGCACTTGGCCCAGCGCGGCCTCGACGGCAAACGCACACGCGGCGCAGTGCATGCCTTCGACAGCCACCTGCGACTCCCACTGTCCGACCGTGTTGGCGGTCCCACTGTCGAGCGGACGGCCAAAAGCCGACCATTCGGCCGGATCGTCGAGTACGGCCCAGCGCGCCTGCGCCGCGTCGGCAACGGTCGGCTCTCCCGCGAGCTCAGCGGGGGCAAAAGGAAGGACAGCTTGCATTGCGCGAGGCTACCGGCATGGGCCCTGGGGCGACTTGACGTGAATCAACACATGGCGCTGTATCCGGATTAATCTCGCGGTCTTACTCTGGAGAAGATGCATGTTCGAACGAATCTTGGTGGCAACTGACGGTTCCGAGCTCTCGCAAAAGGCGATCGCATGCGCGATTGAGCTGGCCGCGAAGCACACGGCCGAGTTGGTCGTGGTCAAGGTGATTCCGCACTATCCGCAAAGCCACATGGAGGGCGTGTCGATCTACACCCCCAAAGAATCGGCGCGCGCGGAAACGCAATGGCACGAAGACGCGCAAGCGCAACTCGACACGGTCAAGGCCCAGGCCATGGCCCAAGGTGTCAAGGCCCAAACCACAGTCGTCAAGTCCGATCTGGTCGCCGAAGCCATCATCGCGGCCGCCAAAAAGCACAACAGCGACCTGATCGTGATGGCCTCGCACGGACGCAGAGGCGTACAGCGCCTGCTGCTGGGCAGCGAGACGCAGAACGTGCTGACCCATTCGCAACTGCCGGTGCTGATACTGCGCTGACCCTTCGAGTTGTTGCCGGACAGCCACGCCTGAGCTGGACCCACAGGCAGCGTCGGACCCGGTCTAGTCTCGATTCATGATGCAGGAGAAAACCATGTTTGAACGAATTCTGGTGGCAACCGACGGCTCCGAGTTGTCGCAACGAGCGGTAACGAGTGCGATCACCCTGGCCGCGACGCACGCGGCCGAGCTGGTGATGCTCAAGGTCATCCCGCGCTATCCGCAAAGCTATCTCGAAGGCGCACTGATCTATTCGCCGAAAGACGTGGCCGCGGTCGAGCAGAAATGGCAAGACGACGCTGCGGCCGAACTCGCGGAAGCCAAGGCACAGGCTCTCGCCAAGGGCGTGCAGGCCCACATCGATGTCGTCAAATCAGACCTGGTGGCCGAGGCCATCATCGGGGCCGCCAAGACGCACAACAGCGAATTGATCGTCATGGCCTCGCACGGACGCAACGGGGTGCAACGCCTGCTGCTGGGCAGCGAAACGCAGCACGTGTTGACCCATTCGCACCTGCCCGTCCTGGTGTTGCGCTGACCGGCCTGGCTTCAAGCCACAAAGGCTGTTAAGGGCGTCAGGACGGGCGCCGGATGCTATCTTGATAATAGCATTTTGAGCCGTGGCGAGGCTAAAGATCGATCACCAACGAAGGATTGAACGCCTTGTTTTCGACATCGCCGCCGCGTGCGTAGCCCCGCGGGTTGGCAACGACCCGGGTCGCTCCCACCTGGTAGTCAAAGCTGTCATGCACGTGCCCGTGCAGCCACAGCGCGGGCTGCCACCGCCGGATCTGCACTTCGAGGTCGGAGATGAAGCAGGCGTTGAGCGCCGAGCCGGCAAAGCGCGGATGGACGCTGCCCCGGCTGGGCGCGTAGTGCGTCACGACCACCGTCGGGCCCGCATGGCTTTGCGCGAACTTGCGCTCCAGCCAGGCTACCGAATCGTCGAACAAAAGCTGCGATGCCGCCGGCGTGAAGTGATCGTCGAAATCGCACGCCAGGCGAATACGAGAGAAATCGCGCACCAGTTCGCTGGCCTGCTTGAGCCCGGCCTCGCGTTGCTCGGGCGAATCGTAGAGCCGATAGTCGGACCACAGCGTGCAACCCAGAAAGCGCACGCCGTTGTGCTGCCATTCGTCGTGCTCGAGCACCTGCACCGAAGTGCCCTTGGCGTGCTCGCGCAGCGCGCTGTAAGTCGTTGCCAGATCGCCACCATAGAACTCGTGGTTGCCGGCGACGAAGAGCGTCGGCTGATCGAACTGCCTGGCCCATTCGATGGCGCCGGCGGGCCGCAGCAGGTCGCCCGCAATCACCACCACATCGGCATCGGTGGAGGGCTGGGCCATGGGGTGCACCGAGAGGTGCAGATCGGAAAGCAGAGCTATTTTCATGATGAGGTCGGGTGGAGGCTTGATCTTGACGCTGACGGCACTGCCCCCTGTCACCTTTGGGCGGTTGTCGGCGTCCAATGACCATAAACCAAAAGAAACCCTCAAACCGGAGGCACCCAT